>Ga0256847_1000020_pt1 | contig 111510 bp, 62 predicted proteins | sample TeddybearmetaG_FD_189099 | JGI IMG/M metagenome (GOLD analysis project Ga0256847, IMG submission 189099) | Hydrothermal vent microbial communities from East Pacific Rise, Pacific Ocean - Teddybear | ecosystem: Environmental > Aquatic > Marine > Hydrothermal vents | place: Pacific Ocean: East... | reverse complement strand
GACTTTTTGCAGAATCGCTAAATCGCAGAACCGCTAAATCGCCTTATGATGTTGACTTCTTAAATTTCCTTCAATAAATTTCCTTTTGAATATCAAATAGTAAAATGCGTCAATTTGAAATGCAACCCTATATAATCAATGAATGTCATGTTAAAGGATGGGACAATTCGAAATTATTTGCCAATAAGACATTTCACTCAAATCTTTACTCTGTTTAGAATCTTGATAATCTTTCCATTTGTTTTGTTCAATTTGAATTTGCTTTATAGTTTTACTTTTTTCCATTTTTGATTTATTTTTAAATTCTTCTTCGGTCTTAATTAAACCTGTCATAGCTCCTAATTGTAGATGCGTATATTTATTTTAGAAATGCTAGTTAAGCCAGTCAACGAATTGAAAACTGGTCGCAATTAATACATAGTCAAGTATATTCTCAGGAATACAACTGCTCATACCAGTACCATTAACTGATACAGAACCAGTAGTGATTCCACTATCTAAGCAGGTTATTACAAACCTACAATGAGCAGATAGTTCTTTCATGGCATAATCAAGGCAGTGCAAGATGTCCTTAATGGCATCGCGATAATTAACTAAATGCTCATACAAAAAGTTGGCTACTTTTATTTTTTAATTGAAGTTAGTCTGTTATGTGAAGTGTAAAGTTTGTATTTGTAATTGCTGTAAACACAATTTTTAGTTTCTACAGAAACTAATCAACTCTTCTCTTACTTACTACGTCTTTTTTCAGAACGTGAACCAGGACTATTAGCTAATATTCATATTCATGTAAACTTCTTCTTTGTCTTGAGGTTTTAATCCTGAATGCTGACTGGTAAAAAAGAATATGGATATTCAATATTAGCCTACTTTCATTGAGAATTTGGTCTAGTTGCCACTCAATTCTGTTTGGTATACTTTACCTATTAAATCACTTCACTATAAGGAATGAACTATAGCATTGATTTTGTATCTATCAACGAGCTGTTGCGTAAACAATTTATGTCCTTTAGGTGCAAGTAAATGGAGTTTACCACGCTTGATTGTAGCCATAAGACTAAGCAGTTTCCATCGTGTAACTAATTTTTGAGGTATTTCAGACTTCAATGCTATATCGGTAAATGATTTAGCACCTCCACGAGTCTCAAAGGAAAAATCGGCTTGTACTTCTTCACCGGTATGTTTATTTCTAAATATTTTGGGAGGGTCATACGCTTCTAACTTTGCTTTTATAGAGGTAATTGATTTCCTTGAAATCCAGTTAATAGCTTTTTCTAAATAAATCTTCTTTGACATACTTTTCTTTTGGTGAATTAATATCTTCTATTAAATACAACGCAATAGATCAAAATTAGTTCCTATAGAAACTAATTAATTTGAGAAGGCATATAATTTAGTGTATTCAAGGTGCTCCATCAATTTCATCAGCATCCATTAATTGGGTCAAGATTTCAATGCTAGAATATAGTTCTTCAATTTGTTTCGGGGATAGTTTTTTCAGCCTTTTAGATAACTTTTCTTGAAGGGTAGTTGGTGAATCTCGGAGTAAATCTGAACCTTTTGCAGTAAGTATCACATACATACCTCTTTTATCCTCGGTATTGAGCAATCTTGCTACTAGTCCCTTTTGCTCCAATCTATGTATTATACCAGAGACAGTACTTGCATTGAGATTGATGTAATTCTTAATTTCCTTAGCTGACGCTTTATAATCTTTTTGGTTGGATAGATATTGCAACAGTAATAATTGTGGGATGCTAATACCAAATTCTTTTTGAATTTTCTTACTTTCAAGATTAATTGATCTAGTGATCTTTCTGAGCTTTATTAGTATTTCTAAGTATTGCATTTCTTCAGTAAATATAATAATGATAATCCAACTATCATCAAGAAAGAAAATTATCTAACTTGAGGGGGGTAATTAGTCAATGCACTCATTAAAACACCTCTTAGTATGACAAACGATGTTGAGGGTTTAGGTTATGATCCAAAAAAATCAGAACTCATTTTTGCCTGTAAGGGTTCACCAAATTTGAAAGGACATAAAAAATACAAGCATTCCAAGGCATACTATACCTACAATATCGAAACAAAAAAATTCAATGAGGAACCAAAGTTCGTTTTAGATGATGATCAACTTATCGATTTTGTTAGTGAAAAAATGAAGGGTAACGAAATCTCTAAATCAAAACTCAAGAAGCTAAAAAAAAGAATCAAAGAATTTTCGCCTTCTGCAATAGCTAAGCATCCGAAAGAGAATCACTTTTGTATAATTTCCTCTGTCGGAAAATCATTAGTCGTGTGTGATGATGATGGATTTGTGTTAGATATTGTTTTCTTGAATCCAGATATTCATTCACAGCCAGAGGGTATCACATTTGATTCCGATGGAAGAATATATATTAGCAATGAAGGGCTATCTTTAGTTGCGAAAATTTATCAATTTGACAATATAAAGCTATGATTTGGATTAGAAAACATACTTTTTTGATTATCCTATTTAGCGTGGTTAATCTGGTTCTTACACCTCTGGTTTCTAGATTTTTAGGGATAAATGGTGATTTGATGGCAGTTATTAATTTTACAATAGTAACACTTGTCAGCATATTGTCAACTGACGAAAAATTGTTGCGCAATATCATAATTGGAGCTGCAGGATTTACATTGATATCAGTTTGGAGAGAATACATGGGAATACATCAGTTTCTTGTTTTTGAGATGCGCTTAATAACTACTTTATTGCTATTCTGCACATTAACTTATATTTTAATTCGAAATATTTTTCGATCAGAAAAGGTTAATCTAAAAGTGATTTTTGGAGCAATGGCTGGATATATTTTAATTGGGCTGATAGGAGGTACATTATTTGAAATGATGGAATATAACTACGCCGATTCTTTCCGTCTTCCTAAGCACCAAAATGGATATGACTTTTATTATTATAGTTTTATCAGTCTTATTACAGTGGGTTATGGAGATATTGTTCCTCAATCACCACAGGCAAAATCATTGACCATCATATTAGGCATTATCGGACAGTTTTATATGGCTATAGGTGTTGCACTTTTTGTAGGGAAACATTTAAATGAAAAGAATACAATTCAGGAGAAATAGTTTATCAAATTAAAGGTGGAGTATGGGTATCATCTAGGTATTTTGCCGCAGAAGTTTTACAAAGAAGTGTCGGACAACATTAGAACTTAAAGATTCCTTGTATGGAGCAAATGGACGATTCTATTATGCTGTAAATGAAGCATTCTGTTTTGGTCCCGAAATCTCGTATTTTCCTTATCAAGACATAGATCATGAATTAGAGAAAACTATTATTGATTTAAATGTTAATGCGCATTACATTTTTGAATTAAGTGGAAAATTAGGATTATATCCATTATCAGGCATAAATTATACGATTGAAAAAGAAAGGTTAATTGACCATAATAATGAAAGCGGAAAAGAAGCAGAATTTGGTATTAATTATGGATTAGGAGTACATTACAAGGTCAACAACTCTTTTATTTTTCTGAGTTTAAAGGCATTTTAGGACAATTAAGTGCAGAGTTTATATCTGTAGGAGTAATCTATGATTTTTAATTTAACGTCCAAAATAGTAAATGTATACAACGATTGTAAAAGATAACATTGCATTAAACATTTAAAATAATAAAATGGAAAACTGGTATTTACCCATAACATTAGTTCCTGGTATAGGTTTGCTAATTCTTTCTACTTCAAACTTAATGGTCACATTAACTAATGAATTAAATGGACTTATAAAAGAGCAATTAAATGAAGATTTTATCATTTCACGAAAATTAACACAATTAAAAACCTTAAATCGGGCAATGGTCTTTTTCTATATATCCGTATCGTGTTTGGCAATTGCAGGATTAATTGGTGGTTTGCAAATAAGTTCATTAAAAATTGGCGCCACTTGTATAAGCTTCATTGGCATTGTAATTATGCTTTTGGGCTTATTTTCTTTAATAAAATACTCATACAGAGCTGTAAGCATCAGGCAAGACCAATTTAAAACAAAATTCAATTAAAACTAAACATTATGGTGACAACAAAAAAATGATATAATGTTCTAAAAGATAAAAAAACATTGCTTGAGGGACGTGTACAATCCGTTGCCACAAGACTTCAAGGACAAGTGGTACATCTAATCTCGATATGATAAATAAAATGAACAATGATATAACTTGTAGGGTAACAGGATCATTAAATATCCTGATTAAACCGATATCGAAAGATATAGATCTCAATCAGCCCCTTTATGCTATTAATTGGTTTTCCACAAAAATGGAATGGCTCTATCACTTCTATAATTTCGTAGCAAGCAGGAGTGTTGCGAAAATTGGTGGTGCAGCTTTCTTTAAAGGCAAGATCACAGAAACCTTAATTGATGAGGCCAATACCCAGAGAGAATTATTACTAATCGTAAAATATCCAGGTGGGAAAAGCTTCAAAGCTTTAATGGAATTGGCGTTTTTCAAAGTAGTAAGTATACTTAGAGTGTTAGCTGTAAAGCGATTCACTTTTGGGTTTACTCAAATGCGAATGGTAGATATGACTAGCACTAAAGATGATTCATTGGAATACTTGTTACATCATTTTAAATCGGTAGATAAAGGTGTGGATTTTGCGAAGAAATTAGGTCTCATCACACCAGTATCTGTTAATGTAAAATATGCTGGACAGATGGTAGCAAATCTATACAGTCAGCAAAAATCGGAAGAAGCCGAAAGCATACTTAATCTAATGGACGGTGTGATCATATATGAATCGAAATCAAAGGAATTACTTTCTGATATGGTAAAATCTAAAGACTACAGTGATGTAATGAAGCAATTAGAATCTTCATATATTGGATTCATGGATAGAATATAATAATAATAGAAGATGATGAAATATGTATTAATAACAGGTGTGTCAACAGGAATCAGAAATGATGCTGTCCGATTTCTTATAGCTAAGGGTTTCCATGTATTAGCTAGTGTAAGGAAAGAGGCAGATGCCAAAAGCCTCAGTAAACAATATCCTGACCATTTTACATGCTTAATCTTTGATGTAACTAATACAGATCAAGTTAAGGCCATTCTACCAATAGTAGAAGAAGTTCTCTCTAGTGCTAAGTTAAGCGGACTAGTCAATAATGCAGGCTTAGCCTTAGGTGGACCGATAGAGTTGATGGACGATGAAAAGTTTCGTTGCCAAATGGAGGTTAATCTTTTTTCTGTTCAGCTCGTTGGGTAGACAGAGTATTTTACAAACAATTGTTTTCGTAAATATTACTTCAATTTAATAACACTACCTTCAATGCAAAAGCGAATTTTAGTATTTTTTTTAGTACCAAAATTTAGCAAACTTGCAGAGATTAGGAAATCCAATTTAAAATAATAGAATTTAATAATAAATAAACACAAGAAAGATGACAGAAGAAAATCAACACGTAGAGACATTTAAGGTAAATGCAAAAGGTCAAGGCTGGCCAACTAAAGTAGCTGTTTTAGATACAGAATGGAATATTCAAGTAGATGAACCCATAGAAGATGGAGGATCAAATAGTGGCCCCAACCCTATGCAATATTTTGCAGCTTCTCTTGCATCGTGCCAAAACGAACAAGCTCAAGTAGTAGCAGAGGAACTTAAAATCAATATTAGTTCTATCGATATTGGACTTGAAGTTGATCTAGATTTAGCTGGATTTATGGGGATGGCCGAGCATTCTGAAGGTAGTTATAAAGAAGTCAGAATTAATGCCATAGTTCAAGGTGATGTCACTAAAGAACAAGTTCTCGAATTGGGAAAAAGGGTGGATTTACGATGTCCTATATTGGCATTATTACGATCTAGTGGTTGTAAAATTGATAGCACTTGGGATATTGCGTAATTATGTCCTTACTATAGAAGCAAGGTTCATAGTTATATTCTTTATCACATATACTGTTGTATTGTTCTCAATCGTATTTCAAGGATTGAGTATTGGTACATTAGTTCAGAAATTATATCCAAAAGGAAATCAAAAATATATAATTATGAGTAATGAAAGTTTGTACTTGATTACCAATAGAATTATTGATGAAAAACGCTGGGTTATAACTAGATAATCTTGCAGTAAATTTTACAAAAAATAAAAAATGATAGTATGGAAAAGCAATTAGTTTGGCACAAAGTCCTTGAAAATAAAAATGAACTTCCAGATGGAAGAGTAATGACCGTAACAGCAGGACACAAAGGAATCTGCTTAACTCATTTTGAGGGAAAATACTATGCCTTAGAAAATAAATGCCCTCATCAAGGAGGACCATTAGGGGAAGGAAGTATTGAAAATGGAAAGTTACGTTGCCCATGGCACGGTTGGGACTTTAGTCCGTGTGGTGGATCAGCCGATGGTTTTGATGACGGATTGCCTGCCTTTAATCTAAAAATTGAAGGAGAAAGCATTTTTGTTGGATTGGAAGAGGAGTCTCCTCACGAGGCTACTATCTCAGATATTATGGCAGAAACTATGGTTAATTGGGGGGTAAATCGAGTGTTTGGGATGGTAGGTCATTCAAATTTAGGAATGGCAGATGCATTGAGAAGACAAGAGGAAAAAGGAAACTTAAAATTTGTTGGAATAAGACACGAAGGAGCCGCCTCATTTGCAGCATCGGCATATGGAAAACTTACGGGCAGACCTGCCGCTTGTTTTGCCATTGCAGGACCTGGATCAACCAATATGTACACAGGGCTATGGGATGCCAAGGTAGATCGTGCACCAATATTGGCATTAACTGGTCAAGTAGCAACTCAGGTTATAGGCACAGGAAATTTTCAAGAAGTGGACTTAGTAAGGGCCTTTGATTCTGTAGCTCAGTTTAATCATAGAGTAGAACATAGAAGTAAGCACAGCGAATTAATGGGTTTAGCAATAAAACATGCTATTATTAATAGAGATGTGTCACACCTAACTTTTCCAGATGAAGTACAAGAATTAGTTGCAGATAAAAATGAAAAGATAGGATCGCCTCATGAACGAATAACTCCAATGACAATCGCTCCACCAAAGGAGACATTTGAGAGAGCTTTAAAAATGTTAGATGATGCAAAAAGGCCATCAATTATTGTTGGTCACGGAGCTCGATTTCATATGAAAGAAATCATTGCTTTGGCTGAAAAATTGAATTGTCCTGTCATGACTACCTTTAAAGCAAAGGGGTTAATTTCGGATCACCATCCACTGGGTTGTGGTGTTTTAGGGAGAAGCGGTACACCAATAGCTTCTTGGTTTATGAACGAAGCCGATCTATTATTGGTAATAGGTGCTTCTTTTTCAAATCACACTGGAGTGACACCTAAAAAGAAGACAATACAAATTGATTTTGATCCATTAGCATTAAGTAAGTTTCATAAAGTGGATGCTGCAGTTTGGGGAGAAATATCCATTACTGTGGATATGATAAATGAACAACTTTCAAATTTTGAAAATAAAGTAAATCATACGTCTGAAATTAAAGAAAGAACGACTATTTGGAAAGAGGAAAAACAAAAAAGACTAGGAGAAGAAAGAGGCAAGGGAATTAGTTCAATAGCAGTATTTCATGCATTAAATCAAATAGCTCCGGATAATGCAATTATGTGTGTAGATGTTGGAAATAATGCCTATTCATTTGGAAGGTATTATGAAGCGAAGAACAATAACACCTTTTTAATGTCTGGCTATTTAGGTTCTATAGGATTTGCGGTTCCAGCTGCAATAGGCGCTTGGGCAGCTGTAGAAGACGAACGGCCAATAATTGCTGTTGCAGGTGATGGTGGCTTTTGTCAATATTTAGCTGAAATCACAACCTTGGTAAAATATAATATGCCCATAAAGGTGATTATTCTTAATAATAATGAATTAGGGAAAATTTCAAAAGAACAGAGAGCAGGAGAATTTGATGTTTGGGCTACGGATTTAGTTAATCCTAATTTTGCAGAGTATGCTACAGGATGTGGTGCAAAAGGTATTCTAGTTACGGATAAGAGTGATTTATCTAGAGCCATGAAAGAATTAATTGATCATGATGGGCCTGCCTTATTAGAAATTAAAACAGATGTTGGATTGATATGAAAACTGTGTTAAACAACGGTAGCGGTCAAAAAATAAATGATCTTTTTTGTAGGTGAATTAGATACCTCAATGAACTACTCCAATAGCTTGCTACGGAGTAGTTCATTTTTTGCACTTAAAAAAATAATAACTGCTGTAAACACACTCAGCACCTTCCCTATTCCTTGGGATTGAATTTAATGTTACAAAGTCCAATCCTATTCTTATTCAAGACTTTAATTGCCATAAAATCCAAAAGAATGGTATTAAGAAATGGCAATTAAAACATAGTATATAATCGCCCCAATACCAGCAGCAATAGGCAAGGTTAGCAACCAGAATATAAGAATCTTTTTTATAACTTTTATATTAGCTTTTTTTGTAACTGTTCCAATTCCAAAAATAGAACCAACAGATACATGGGTTGTAGAAACTGGCATTCCGTGTATACTTGCTGTAGTAACTAGAAGACCTGTAACAAGATTAGCAGTAAATCCTTGACCACTATTCATCGGAGTAATCTTCTTGCTCATCATTTCGCCTACTTTTTTTTGCATTTAATAATCGTCCAATTGCCATAGCTATTGCTATCGCTGTCATGATTTTGAGTCGGGTGTGTCTGGTTTTGTATTTTTGGAAGGTTCTCTTCAGTGTTTGAGTATGTAGATCAGCATTCAGGGTTGAATGAACAGAAGTTGTTAGATATAGTTTGAAAAGAGAGCAAAAGAGCATAAGAGCATAAGAATACGCTTTTTAATCACTTCACGCCTTATGGTAATTCTCAGTTCTTATTTTTATTGTAAAAATTATACATCTCACACAAAATATAAGATATTTAGTCCTTCTTAATTTCCCATTTTAAAATTGATTCAATCAGTACTCTACTGAATATTAATAACTAGAATTTGAAGAAGAAAATTACGGTGCAAAAGAAAAATATAATTGGTAGGAAATACTTTGCCCTTTAAATATAATAAAAAGCGAATGAAGAAATATTTAGCAGAAATGATTGGGACTTTTGCGCTAGTTTTTGTGGGGCAGGTTCAATTGTTATTAATGATGTGACAAATGGAGGTGTAAGCCATGTTGGAATTGCAATGACATTTGGATTAATAGTTACTGTAATGATTTATTCATTTGGAAGTATATCTGGTGCACATATTAATCCTGCTGTTTCCATAGCTTTTTCCCTCACTGACAGATTTAACAGAAAGGATCTAATACCATATATTTTTGCTCAATTAATAGGTGCGTTTATCGCTGCAGGATTACTCAGATTGTTATTTATGGATCACGATCATTTAGGCTCTACTTTTCCTTTCGGCGATTGGAAACAGACATTTATTTTAGAGGTGATTTTAACCTACTTTTTGATGATTGTAATATTATTTGTCAGTCAGAATAAAGAAATTAATCAGTTTACTGGACTTGCAGTTGGAGGCACCGTATTATTGGAGGCAATGTTTGCAGGACCAATTACAGGAGCTTCTATGAACCCAGCAAGATCAATTGGCCCAGCGATAGTTTCAGGGAATATTTCTGAACTTTGGTTATATATTGTAGCCCCCATTATTGGGGCAATATTAGCAAGTTTGACATGGAATTTCATGAAAGAAGAAAAGTAGATTTTCAATATTGAAGAATTGTCAATTGAAGCGGCTTTGAACTACTGGAAGAATTTGAGTTGGGTGGTTGGTATTCTTCAGGATTTTGATCAGTAGTCAGTTTCTGTGATATTAAAAATGAAGTGAAGGTTACATAGATTTAGAAAATATCTCCTCCAACATAATCGCTACCCCATCCTCTTTATTCCCCAGCGTTATTCTGTTTGCAACTTCTTTTACTTCATCCCTTGCATTGGCAACAGCTACGCCCATTCCTACATCGCCTATCATCTCCTCATCATTATAGTTATCTCCGAATGCCACCACTTCTGATAAATTTAGCTGAGGATACTTTTGTTTCATTAGGTAATTAAGGGCCGATAACTTACTGATCTTTTTACTGGCTATTTCTATATATGTATCCTTGGACCGATAGGCATGAATCGTTTCAGCATGATGCGTTTGTAGATAGTTATACAACAATTGAATCTCTACAGCGTCACCCATACACATTATCTTGTGTGGGCCTTTTTGTTCGTTCATCCAGAATTGGTGTATTTCTTTTAAATTGGCAACCTCTGGTGTAACCTTGGTGTTATTTTGTTCTCTCTCGGCCCAGTAATCCATTTCAGGTACATACCACTCGTCTTTGTGATAGAGACTGATATGAATATTACTGCTTTCTACAAACTGCAAAACCAAACCAGTCACATCCAGTGAAATTTCTTCTGAAAACATAACCTTCTCTTCATCGTCTTCATAATCAATAATAAGTCCTCCATTATAAGCAATCAATGGGTCTTTCATAATATCAAGATCCTTCTGCAAATGTCGCATCGCTTTGGGCATTCGAGAAGAGACCAATAAGATTGGAATATTATGCTTAATCGATTTTATAGCTTCTATTGTTCTTTTTGACAATACCCTATCCTTGTTGAGTAACGTACCATCGATATCTGAACAGACCAATTTATATTGCATTTTGCTTGAGTTGAATAAGATGCAAAAGTATCAATTTCTTGATCACTGTTTATTACTAAAATGCTAATCTGTGTAAACATATTCCGCTTTTGGAATTGTCATTCCGAGCGTTGTCCAGCATTTTCATTCTGAACACCTAAAAGCTCCTAACTGCATTAAAATTAAGCTAATGACAAGAGTTGATCTTCGAGTCATAATTTCAATCAATCATATACTTGACCATCACCCTGACATTAGTTTTTTGTGCTCGATAAATCGGAATTTTCGTACCATCGCGAAGGGTTATTTGGCTGTACCCCGAATCCAGTGATATGAATTCATCTACATTGATTACGTAGGATATATGGACTTTGATGAAATTGGGGTTATCTATCCTGAGATTGATCTCCTTAAGAATACTCAAATCATGGAAAAAAGCTTACGCTTAGATGGATACATCAATTTAATAGGGGAATATAGACGAATAATATTCATGAACTTATCAAGTGTTGAAATGATTCAGTAAAATCATGAAGTATTATAAGGTCTTTTAGTGCAAATTTTATACAAAAAAAGGGCCCAGACCATAAAAACCTGAAACCCTTTTCTATTAACCCAATAACATGATCTCTATGAACCTCTGATGAACTTAGATAGGATGTGCATGTGTAGTTTGTGGTGCAGGATACACTAAATCAATCACCCTAACAGTACCATTCAGATGTTTTAGAGCCAGTCTGTATTCGTCCGAAGTAATTTCATTTCAATTTTACTCTGGAATTATTATGGCAGGGCTTTCGCTTTCTTCCAATTTCTCTTCTTCTTCATTTGTATATTTCGCTGTTATCAGATCTTCAGGTGTTGGCCTATCAATCATAATAACTGCTTGTCCATTTTCTACGGGAACAGGATTATTTATAGGTTCGTCATTGATATAGAATGTTACATTTCCAGTGGGGAATTCTCCCTTCTCATTCAAAGACGAAACTAGTGCGACAAGCTCAATTTTTGTTTCTTGTTCTCCTTCTATAAAAGTCACCTGAGTTGATGTCGCTTTAAATCTAAATTTTTGCTCTAATAAGTAACCATCTGCAAAAGATTTTTCACCTGTTGCTGCCACATCCAAAACACAATCATTGAACAAATCTTTTTCCGTAACCAGAACACAAATTTTCTGTGCCGTCTTTATTGGAATAGGTTTCTGTATTTTTCCTGGAAGCCCTAATCCCGGTTTCACTTTACAGTCTTTATCAAAAGTTGGCCAGTCTTTATCTGTAAATGTTTCCGTATTAGTTCCTGGTAAATAAGTGAACATAGAATTGCCATCCATAACTCGCCACGAATCTGCAAACATTTGATAAAGTTCGACGTATCGATCAATTAATGCAACTGGTTTTGGCCCTAATGTTACTCCATTACCCAATCTTGGCAACCAACTTCCAGAAGGTATTTTACCCATCAAACCTTCGTCACCATGCGTTTTAGAGATGCTAATGTTCATGTAATGGAAATTGTGGTTCGACCAAAAACGTGGAGATGCAATAAGTACTGCATGATGCTCATAATCAACCCTTAAGGACATCTTACCATTGACCAATACACCTCTCACAAGATTGTTGTCGAGATTCATTGTATTTGTAGTCAGTTTAGTTTTTAGACCGTCTAGGAAAAATTCAAGTGTACCATCTGCTTTTCCCGGTTGATACGAAATATAATGTGACCCTACCCTAGCTGCAACGGCAGTATTTACACTAACGCAAGATGTAAGTCCTGTGTAAGAGTTCGTAATCTTATTTGCAGTAGGTACTGGAGTTTGGCGAGTTTGAACAACCATTCCATCACGGTCGCCAAGCAATTTGAACTCTCCTACTGATTGGAAATCATAGTGCGTTCCGTCAATAGTCCTAATATGCGGATCACCATTATCAGAACCATTGTCCAAACCTCCTAATTGAAGCCTGAAAAGGGTTTGATCCTTACGGCCTGAACCTCCTGTAATGGTAACATATATATAGTTCGTTTGATCTGGCAAAGGAAGAGCGGGTATAGTATGAGATAGCCATGACCATTCAGTAGCACTTATTATGGTGATATCTCCAACTGGAACTCCTGTATCATAGTGAGCCACGATCGTGCCAAGTATATCTCCATCAGGTAGGAAATAAGTTCCGGTTCGACTAGCTGCGCTACCAGAAGGTGCAAAGGTCCATGAACCATTCACATCAATGTTTGGCTTCTCATCTCCATCTGTATTGTCTACAATAACCAACTCACTGATCATGCCTCGGTGTGCGTGCCAGAAAATGTGGCAATGAAATAGCCAACGGCCATTTGATCCTCCGACATTTGAAGGATGATCATCGGCAAATCGACGATCATTTTCTATTTTCACTCTGAAATTTAACGTCGCGCCAGCTGGAACATCCAAATTATCCCTAAATTCTTGGTATCCCCAAGTTAATGTATTCACCCCGTCTGTGATTGACACGGGTTGAAAAGAGAACCCATGTAAATGAAATGGGTGATGGGCTGATGTGGTATTCTCAACAGACAAATGCAAAAGATCATTTTCAAGAGCCCAACGAGTAGAGCCCACATGATCTGCATCACTATAGGGCATAAAGCCACTAAAACTTCCAACAATTCCGTCAATACTTGGTGTACCAGACGTTAACTTAATGTTATCATCAAACATTCCTAATTTAATTGGTGTAAAGCCAGCTGGGTCAAGTACGCCTGCCGTAGCTGCGCCTAAAAGTTCTACAACATCTAGTCCTGTTCGCAGTACTGTACTTCCAACCGCCCCATTTGTAAGTCCTACAATGGAATAGGCTGGCACAAAATTGGCACCTGTAATATTTAAGTGCAATACAGGTACTGTTGGGATTCTAGCCCAACCACCTGCCCCAGGGATTTTTTCAAAGTCTAGAGTCCATAAAGTCAAATCTGTAACGCCGGCGATATCGGGAATTGCAACTACTACATCGGCACGAGAGGCAGGAGGTATCAATATTTCACCAGCATCATATTTGGTATCAAACCCTGTGATGGTTCCACCTTCCAATACTGCTGCATCGAGCAATCCGCCTTCACCGCCGATTCTTATTAAGTCATAGTTGTTTCCTAAGTTATCTGTAAGCTTTAGTCTAAAATATCTAGCTGCGGCACAATTGACAAATTGAAGTCGAAGCCCCTGCTCAGGTTGAACATCGATCAATCTCACATCAGCTGGAACCAATGCGGCCGGGGCATTTGGAGTTCCACCACGTGGACCTACATTTTGCCCATTGGTGAGCACTGTTATTCCTTCATTTACCCTTCCAGTAGGCCTTTGGATATTCGGGACTTGGCCCGCGAGATATCCTCCTATTCCCATACCGTCTTCACCTACTGCATTGACATCACATATATCTTGCGGTGAATGACCCGGCTGAGCTAGAAGAACGCCACCCGGACCAGCCCAAGGCAAAGTAAGATCATATCCTTGATTATTGGCAGGAAGAGGAGCCTCACAAACTGTAATATCACTGAGAACTACTCGTTCTGTTTGCGGAAGATCAGGAATTGTATCTGAACCAATAAGTCCAGGTTCAAGCAGACTGTCAACTATAATCATCCCATATGTTCCTCTAAAAACTCTATTTGTAGAATGGAAATGGTGTGGGTGGAACCAAAATATTCCTTCACGTGGGACTTTGAATTTATAGAGATAAGTGCCTCCTACCTGAGGTCCAACCCCGCCTAATTGTTGCAAATCGCCACCCGGAACAGGATTTTGAGTAACAGGAGTTCCATCAGCATTGTTTTGTAATTCGATGCCATGCCAATGAATACCCGTAGATAAAGGTACTGGCATGTCATTAACGAGCCTTATAATCAAAGTATCACCTTCGATCAGTTTTCCACTGGGTATTTCAACAGGGAAATCATCTGGAATAACAACTCCAACTTTATTGTTGTAGAGCTCTAAATTATTTGCAATGAGAGCGGATGTGGGGGGTCCAACATCAAACATTTGTTGAGTGGTCCTGATTTCAATTTCGTACGTTGCCATAATTATTAGATTTAGTAAAATGATCTTCAATTTCATTGAGAATCATTTTAGTTTAGAGATAGGACACCCACATCATCAAACTGCGAATGCCTGAATAATTTGTGATACAAAGCATAAATATGTCATCGGAAGCGATGGCAATAATGAGGACTGAGAAAAGCTTGTATTACGATCAAAACAATAATCCTATAAAGAAGTGAAGGAACACCCAAAAGGTTTTATCTATGTGAATGCTATATACTTCAACAAGATTTTAGGAAAATCATTATTAAATTTCACCTTTATTATAGTATAACGTCAATTATTATTTTTTATTTAATAAAATAATTAAAATAAGTAAACATTACGTAGATCTATGCAGTGAAGTGATTTAAAAACGTATGTTAAAATGATTTGTATGTGCTTGATTTTCAAGTTGAAGCAATTTTTGAGAAGCATAGCCAAAGCTATGTGACGAAAAAATTGTGAAGAATTGAGAATCAATGACATGCAAAGGAATTAACAATATGTTCTTAAATCACTTCAGTATTTAAGTAATGCTACTCACCTCCCAAAATGACAATAAAATCAAACGGTAGAGTCGGAATTGAAATTGATAACCCCTAAGCTACTCTACATGTAAAGAGTACTTCTGCAAATTAGAATAGTGCTTAAATTTAGAGGTTTACTTTAGTCTTAATGAGGTATTGACCTAAAGATTTATAATATTATTTTTTTGGTTTAACTACATTTAGATCAAATGAACGTTTTGTGTATCTATAAGAACAAAATCTTAAATTCTTTAAGAATTCAAATAGATTCAATTTGTCCAGGACGAGAATGTTGCAACTACACAGCCATTCTATTTCATTGATTATCTGATGGTTATGAAATTTGGTGTGTAAAGTTTCCAGAATTTAGTTTTAAAACAATCATTGAATTTCAGCATTTTATGTATTTACATTTCTTATATGAAACTAAATCAATTGTGTAACTCTTTGGTTAATAGCCACCAAAGTGGCTGTGTAGTTACAGAATGTTTTAAGAAATCCCTAAGAAGCTGATTTACAGTACGCAAATGATATATAGATGAATCCTGATGGGATAACTAGAAGGAATTCATCTCATATCAAATGACATTTCATCACTCTTCTCTTATAAAAGAGAAGGCCGGTAATCCTTCTTTATTAAATAAACTTGCTTCGCTTGTGTCTCGCCATGAGTATCGTACGTATTTAGGATTTGAAATACCTTTTGCACATACCTTGACTTTATCTCCTTTAATTTTTGCATCAGCAATAATAAAAATTTTGTCCGAACCTGCAATTTCAAAACCCAATAATTTAGAATCCTTTGCCATCAGGCCTGAACCGATATTATCAAATTCGATAATAATGGTTTTCCTTTTTATAGTATGGTTTCTATATGAAGGTCAGCATCCAAAAAAATAAACGTTGCACTATAATCCTATGCATTTTGGAGATTGCAAACATCCCATTTCCCCTCATAGAATCTTCTTCTTCCAATGAGTATTTATTCCCAACCGTAAACATCCAAATACCGAGATATTTAGCATTTGCAATTTGTTCTTCCGAGTTAATAATCGGATCATTGGGGAGCCAACTTTTAAATGGCATCGACATATTGGATTGAGATTGTACTTTGGTTTGAAGCTTAGCTATACTTATAATATTACTTTGTTAGATTTTATCGTCAATCTATAACTTGTTATCTGACAATTCGATAAAAGACAAAGATATGTATCAGTTATCTAAATGTACAAAATCTCTATCAGTAGTGAGAAGTGGAATTTCCAAAACTGATGCCGTTGCAGCTATCCATAAATCGTTCTTCCCCAACTTTCTAGAAGTAAAAGGTGTTGGACTATTCTTATCTTTCTTCTGACTAAAATTATCAATCTCGGAGTATTTTGTAATGATTGATTTAACATTAATATCAGCGATCAAAAACCTACCAAGTAACGTATCTAACTGATTCAGTTTCGACTTGCCCCACTTATTTCTAATTCCAATCGACTTTATTTCTCCTACAGTAACAACAGAGATCACGGGAGTGCAGCTCTCACATAAAGGATTATATTCAGAATCAATCCTATCACATATTTCGTTCTGCCTAATATAGGCTAATAATATATTGGTATCCAATAGATAATCCATTCCTAAATCATTTCAATAAGTTGCGCTAGGGGTTCTTGAATATCTAATTTATTGGCAAGAAGATCGAAATCTTTTCTATCAAAACCTTTGATATTCTGTTCTTCTTTCAGGTCCTTTATTGAGACATCTTCTCTTACTGACTTGAACACTTCATGAGTTTCATCGACCTTCCCCAAAGACCTAACATAAGCCTCCAACTTCTGAAGTTCGCTATCAGAAGATAGAGAAGTTATCCGCTGTATGAGCTTTAATTTTCTACTATCAAGATTTCCTATCATGCCGAAAGATTAATTAATATTTTGAAATAATGTCCGCTAATTAATTTAACGCACACTTATAAAAGTAAGTTCTAAATACTTAAATATAAGTATTTATCTATAAAATGAAAAAAGTCTAACAAAGTAGAGCAATGAACTACCCCGAGGCAGAGCCTAGGGGTATTACCTCCCTTCAACAGGCCTAAAATAGCTTTTTCGCTAGACTGTAAATACTTTATCTTTCAAAGTTAATTTGGTGATTTAATAATATCAGTATTTCATTTTATTATTCGCTTATCAGCTGGATTTTCCTTTTTTCATTGAAAAAAAACGAAACCAAAAATTCTAGGCAGCTCAAAGACAGCACGCATAGCAGCTCCCTCATCCCACAAGATCTGCCTTGGCTTGGCTGCCTAATTGTTTTCAAACACCCGAGGCAGAGCCTCGGGGTTCAAATCATAAATACTTGACAGCTTAAATGGCCACTTTTTCCTTGATTCTTCGTCTTTCGTCAGTCAGGTAGCTACGGCTATCTTCCTTTCTCAATCCTTGACTAAAGAAAAAACAGACTCATTTTAACTATCAATAACTTATGGCTTGAGCCACTAGGGGGATTCTTTCGATAAAAACTAAAAGAACATTATATTCTCTTGCATTTTGCAGAAATTAATTTAGTTACTATAACAAAGGCATTTGAGATACAACCTAAAACTACTTTTTACCGAGTTCAAGCATAGTTTCCTCAGTAGATAGGTAATCACTTTCATTTACATCATCAGGTAAAAAAGTACGCCGACTCCTCAACGTACGTAGATTGAAACCTCCTCGTTCTACAGGTCTACCATCCTTTATCTCAAAGTAATTGTATATGAATCCATTCGTTGTAAAAAGTCTAATATCAACGCCTTTAAATAAATCATTGTAGCGCTTAATCTGAGTTTGTGTAAAACCCAAACCATTATCAAATCGCTTCGCTTCGAAAATGATAGCTGGAGCTACGCTACCGTTATGCTTAAAAGGCTGATCAAAAAGACTTTAGCCAATTGGATGGTCGCAGCGTCTCCTAATGCACTTGTAAAAATAAAAGGAACTCGATTTATTTTATTTATATAATGAGCAATATCTATCTCTGTTTTTTTTGCCTTTTAGATTAATATCCAATAAAATTAAATCTGGACTGCAATTTATAAATACATCAATTGCATCATCAAAATCAATAGCCTGTCCTACCACTTAATATCCATTCTCTTCCAACATGTTTTGGATATCATCGGATATGATTATTTCATCTTCAATTATTAAAATTTTCATTAATAGGATATGTTTTGATAAAATAATTAAATAGTATTTTGTTGAGAAAACAGACTACTCAAATCATAGAAAAATGCTTACGCTTAGATGGACATGTCAATTTAATGGGCGAATATAGACGAATAATATTCATGAACCAATCAAGTGTTGAAATGATAGTAAAACACAATAATAATGTCAATATGCAAAAGATTGAAATATCCTTGTGGTAGATGATCACCCAAAGATATTGTAGACTTGTGAGCTATTGGATAGTAGTTTTGAGGTGACTGTTTTTAGTTTAATAAAATGACAGAGGCGGATCAGTCAATCACTACAGTCCTATGGCCGTGAGAGTATTAGTACTCTCTATTTATCCTCAGTATTTATTGGATAAATAGAATCGGAGAATGTCTAGGTTTCACAGTTCAAGACAAATCTACACAATTCCAGCAGTTCGGTTGGTTTATTTGTCATACATACTTCTGCATAGGTAGGTACAGATCTACATATCTGCAAGGTCTGAGTTCCTTCGTCACTCTGGTATCCAGTGGAATAGATTATTAGCTTTTTGATTCGTAATAATCTTTAAGCCGTTTCTTTACAAACATATGCCCATAATGAGTTTTGAAATACCTTTCTCTTCGAAGCGCATCTGTCATTGTCAAACAAGCCTCAAAGTAAATCAAGATCAATGGACGTCTAGCTTTAGTCGACTTTACATGACCTTCGTTATGAGCTAATAATCTACTATTTATATCAGAAGTGTAGCCAATATAGTTCTTGCCGTCTTTCTCACTATGCAGCATAAATATAAAACATTCTTAAAGATATAAATAGTATTCCACTGGGCGATCCACCTTGCATATAAGTATATCTTCCCTTAGTGTGCATTCGATAGCATGAGCATCAGTCACATCAGTATTTTTCACTTAGCTATTTCATTATTATGGTTACATCATCATCAGTTGGTTCAATTCAGTTATCAGCGCAGGTTAGTGAGTGTTTATCACTCGATTTATCATTACTACAGTTTATCAGTGCTTCATTGGTTCGGCATCGAGCAGGTGATTTGGGTCAGGTATATGGTTCAGATTTACCAGGAATTGCTGGCTACGAGTTTGGGGGTTGGTACTCTTCAGTATTTGAGTATCAGGATTGGGATTCTGGGTTGTATGGTCAGCAGTTGTTGGTTATTTCGCCTAGTGCTAGGGATACTACTTTTGTTTCATTTGTGGGGGAGCTGTTTTAGCTCTTCTTTTTATTCTAAAGCTTTTCGTACCATTTTATTACTACACACTATTCTTATGCATAGTTAGGTGCAAAGCTCTACATCTGCAAGGTCTGGCTCTGCGAGCCTTGCACCCAGTGGAATTGAGCAAGCTCATCAGGCTTCGCCTGAATTCCACTGGGCGATCCACCTTGCTTAAGTATTTCTCTTCCCTGGTATAGCATCGATAGTATGAGTCATCATACACGTTTTTCACTTTATATATATTTCAGTTATGCTTACATCAGTTTTTTCACTTGGTCAGGTATTTGCTACTTCGAGTATTCATTCACTTATGTCTTCAGATCTTTCATTTCATACATTCATTTATACATCTTTTATGAGGCATGAGGATGGAGATTGGGGAGAGATTTGTGAGGAGGATCATGAGGGTAATCAGGCTGCTCTGGTTAGTGGTCGGCGTATCTTTTCAGTTTAGGAGTGTGGTACGGCACATCAGGAGCATGGGCAGAAGATTTATGTTATTACAGAGTCTGATAGGTCGGCTACTACAGTCTTGTGGCCCTGGGAATATTAGCTCTCTTTTAGATCCTATTCAAATTGTACAAAGTGGCGAATAGCTTTTTGTCCAATCAGAAAAATGTTGGCTAGCTATTATCTAAAGTGTAGTAAGATGTGATCCCCTATCCTAGTGGAATTATTTCTAGTTTAATTCCTTGCAGGCCATTTTTATATGAATAGAGAAAAAAATAGAGCCTACCATTGTAAGCTCTACTAATTTTAAGAATTGCTCTTAAAATCACATTGGGTAAACCAGGTATCTTTAGATTATTTCTTATTATTGTACGATGACTATCTTCTTTACTTCTTTTCCATATCTATGCCTGACAATTAAATTATAAATTCCTGAATAAGGAATATCTATTTCTAGTTTAACAAGTTCTAGGGTATTTTCAACGTAGGTATTATATAGCATTACTCCTTCCGAAGAAACTACTTCTACTGTCATGTCTAATTCTTCATTAGATTTCAATTCTACAGTAAAATTTCCTCTGCTGATCGTTGGATATACTTCGACATTTAATACGATATTTTCTGCTAGCCTACAATTTACAACCATCAATGGCTTTGAGATGGATACATTTGGGCATAGTCCACTCGTAATCTCAAGTTGGATATTATAATCTCCAGCTTCATTGTAAATATATAGTGGATCACGTTCCGAACTTGTATCTCCATTGCCAAAGTCCCAGAAAAAGTCAACTAACGAGGAAGAATCGATAACACTGTAGTCAATAAATCTAATCGTATCCCCTGTGCAGGCAAAACTTCCTATCAAAAAGTTGGTTTCTATATCTTCACCTGATGCTGAATTTACCAGCGTATCTATTGTCTCTATACATCCATTCGCATCTATTATTTCTAAGTTGTAATTACCGAGTACTACATTGGAGTTCGCAATTACTACATCCTGATCAGTGTATATAGTCCCATTTGGATCTGTCCACGTCCATTGTACAGCGTCCCCTCCCATTTCAGATAATTCTAAATCTTCGCCATCGCAAATAGGGCTCGAACTCACCACATCTATTATAGGGATCGGATTGATTATTACATCAATACTATCTGTACTGACACAAGAATTGTCATCCTCCAATGTTAGGTAGTAAAAACCTGAATTTGCCAAAGTGACAATCTGTAGGTTCGGGTTTTGGCTAATAGAAGTAAATCCATCCGGACCAGTCCAATCATAGTCAGTTCCAAGTCCTCCAGTTTCCATCAATTCTAAATCTTCGCCCTCACACAATGGACCATTAGATGTCAAACTTATAATAGGCAAGGAATTGATAATTAAATCAAATGAATCAATATTCATACAGCCATCTACATTTTCAATCTCGATATAATATTTTCCTGAAATGTTTGCATCTGCTTCAATAAAGTTTATTTGGTCTCCTGTAACATTAAAAGCATTTGGTCCTGTCCATAGCCAACTTACGGCATCACCTCCGATTTCACTGATTACAATGTCATCGCCTTCACATATTTCCATTTCTCCACTGATCTCGACTGACGGTGATAAGTCTAAACTTACATCGACTTGAGCTGAAGAAATACATCCATCAGTATTAGTGATTTCTACCATGTAAAGACCCGCATTGATTGATTGAATATCACTAATAGTTATTGATTGTCCATTCGCCATGAAACCATTAGGTCCAGCCCAAGTCCAATTATCTCCGGTACCGCTATCTTCGATCAATATCAATTCTGCACCTGAACAATAATTTGTTTCACCACTAATATTAGGTTCTGGTATTGGAAGCACTTCGATCATAAATACACTATCCTTGCTACAACCATTTAGTCCAGTAAAGCTATACTGTAATGAGTGTTGTCCAACTCCAGCTACTGATGGACCAAAATTGGTTCCAACAATACCTACTCCTGTGAGTAAGCCACCAATCGGCATGGGATTAATATCAACGGGTATTGCATTCAGGCAAATTCTTTCCGGGTTAATAAATGTTATCACAGGCTCAGATATATCTTCGGTGATTGTTTCCGAACCAATAACTTCGCATCCATTCTGGGTGTCGGTGATCGTGACCTGATAAATATCCGGAGATGTAACGGAGATATTTGATGTAATCTCACCTGTACTCCACAAATAAGTCAAAACTCCCTGCCCAGTAGAACCAGAAGCATCTAATTCTATAGACATCACATTACAGTTAAGTTCAGTATTTGTTGCAGTCAAGGATATGTTTAATCCCTCAATATCCTGGGTAATCGTTACACTGGATTCGGAAGTACACCCATTTGTAGTATCTGTTACTGTTATTGTATAATTTCCAGGACTTACCACTTCGATCATCTCCGTTGTCTCGCCTGTATTCCAAAGATAAGACAATGCAGCTTGACCTGTAGACCCACTAGCATCGATGGTTATACTTGTCAATGTACAAGTTAATTCCTGTGCAGATGCATTAATTGTGGATATAGGGGTTATTATATTTTCATCAATAATTATGCTGGTTACATCAGTACATCCATTAGCTGCATCTGTAATAGTCAACCCGAAAGTACCAACAGCATTGACTATGATACTAGCTGTCGTTTCTGTCGTACTCCATTCATAACTTATGCCGCCTTGTGTCGTAGAGCCAGCCCCGTCAAGGACAATACTTTGATCAATACAATTCAATGAAGTCGCTGGACTACTGATGACAGCAGTAGGGATTGTAATGTTTTCAGTAATATCCTGACTCTCTTCCGCAGTACATCCATTAGCACTATCTGTAATGATTAATGTATATGTTCCTGCTGTTTCAACATTAATAGATGTTTCCGTAGAGCCTGTCGACCATAGATAAGTCAAACTTCCTTGCCCCATCGAACTACTTGCATCAAGTGTAATATTTGTAATCAGACAGTTAAGCTCTGTATCACTAACCATTATATTTAAGGAAGGTATATTCTCGTCTTGAGTAATAATAATTGAGGCCTCCTGACTACATCCATTGCTATCATCAGTTGCTGTTACATTATACGTATCGGCGGAATTCACCACAATACTTGTACCTACTTCACCTGTACTCCACAAATAACTAAGACTGCCCTGTCCCATTGAACCTGATGCATCTAAAACGATCATCGTGTTTTGGCAAGTCAACTCCGTCATTGGTGCATCGATTATTGCACTAGGTATTGAAATATTTTCTGTGATTGCCTGACTAGCTATGGTCATACATCCATTGGCATCATCCGTTATGCTTACTTCGTATAAGTCAACACTTGTGACATTGATAGAAGCTGTGGTCTCTCCAGTAGACCATAAATAACTTAGATTACCTTGACCAGTATACCCACTGGCATCCAAGGAAATTTCGTCAACCAAACAATTGAGTTCTGTATCCGATGCTAGTAATGTCCCTTGAGGTTCAGTTATGTTTTGTGTTATCACAATTGTAGCTTCACTTTCACAACCATTAGCCATATCGGTAATTGTCAGTGTATATGTATCAGCTACTGTTACACTAATCATAGCACTTGTCTCTCCAGTACTCCATGCATAGTCAATAGTACCTTGTGCTGTAGATCCACTTCCATCTAAGTTGATAAATAAAACATCACAAGTCAATTCTGTAGCTAAAGCACTAATATCTGCCGTTGGTAAATCAACATTTTGTGAAATAACAATAGAAGTACTGTTGGTACAACCATTAATTCCATCGGTGACGGTCACTTCATACGTCCCAGGCATATCAATTTCTATCGCTGCACTAGTCTCTGTTGTATTCCATGCGTAACTCAAATTGCCTTGACCTGTAGAACTACTCGCATTAAGAGAGATCGTTGGCAATCCACAATTCAGTTCCGTATTTCCTCCTGAACTGATCATAGCTACAGGGTCTGTGATATTTTCAGTGATCGTTATTGCACTGGTCGCAGTACAAGCATTATCACTGTCTGTAATTGTCAATTCAAATAAACCTGCTGTAGAAACATCGATGGTAGCACTGACTTCGCCCGTACTCCATAAGAATGACAAATTACCTTGCCCTGATGATCCATTCGCGTCAAGTGTTAAAATCAAATCAGTACATGTTATTATTGTAGATGGACTACTAATGTCCACCAAAGGCATCAATAGATCTTCTGTAATATTTATGTTGGTTTCATCAGTACATCCATTTTCAGCATCGGTGACAGTCACAATGTAATCGTCGGCTGTCATAACACTAATACTCGATGTAGTCTCTCCTGTACTCCATATGTAAGATAAAGCACCTTGTCCCGTAGAACCACTCGCATCTAAATCCAATGAGGTATTCAAACAATTCAACTCTGTAGCCGATGAAGACATATTTGCCGTTGGTGTGATTATGTTTTCACCAATAGTAATCGTCTCAATCCCCGTACACATGCTAATATCATCTGTCACACTAATCGAATAGACATCTGCGGTAGTTACAGAAATAATCTCTGTCGTTTCACCTGTACTCCATAAATATGATATTGTTCCACTACTGGTAGAACCTGATGCATCTAAAAGCACATCAGTTGCGACACAAGTTATATCATCTGTAGAAGAAGCTAGTATCACATTCGGTTCATCTATATTTTGAGTTATCTCAAATGTACTTACCTCATTACATCCGTTAGCATCATCTGTGATTGTGACACCATAAATATCTGGTGAAGACACAGTAATTGCATTTGTTGTTTCACCCGTACTCCAAAGATAAGTCAATGTACCTTGTCCCGTCGAGGCACTAACATCAATATCTATGCTCATTACTGTACAGTTCAATTCATCTTCGGAAATATTACTCATAATAAAAGGTACAGTTACATTTTCAGTAAGCGTTGTACCATTTACAATCTCACATCCATTGTTTGTATCTGTAATAGTTACTGTATAAGTATTTGGAGAAGTCACGGTAATTACTGAACTGGTCTCACCTGTACTCCATAGATATGAGAGTGTACCTTGGCCTGACGATCCACTAGCATCTATATCTATGCTAGTCACATCACAGGTAAATTCAGTAGCTGTTGGAATGACAACAGCAGTGAATCCCATAATGTCCTGAGTAATGGGAATTGTAGCCTCTGTGGTACATCCATTATCACTATCCGTTACCGTAACAGTATAATCATTGGCGGCATTTACTATAATGATTGCACTGGTCTCTCCTGTGCTCCATTGATAAGATAGTGTTCCCTGTCCTGACGATCCACTAGCATCTAAAGTAGAAGTCAATATTGTACATGTCAATTCTATTTCACTTGCTTGAATATCAGCTGTAGGAACTGCGATATCCTCCGTAATTACAATATTGGCAACATCGGTACAACCATTAGCATCTTCAGTAATGGTCACAAAGTAAGTGCCCTGAGTAGTAACATCAATTGTTGGGTCTGTCGACCCTGTACTCCAAGAATAAGTCAAATTACCTTGACCTGTTGATCCATTAGCATCCAAAGTAATTATGGATTGATCACATGTGATTTCTGTTACATTACCAGAAGTTATATCTGCAGTAGGAGCAATAATATTCTCTCCTAGAACTATAGACTCCTCAGCCGTACATCCATTATCCGAATCCGTTATCGTCAATGTATATGTCCCTATTGCTATCACATCTATGTCTGCATTTGTTTCTCCTGTTGACCAAAGATAACTTATAGTGCCTTGACCACTTGAACTACTAGCATTCAAATTGATGCTCGATGTTACACAATTAAACTCTGTTTCACTTGGAACAATTGCTACGTTTGGTATTGTACCATTCTCTGTTATGCTGATCGTGGTCTCATCTGTACACCCATTATCTATATCTGTTACTGTCAGAATATAATCTCCAGCCGATGTAACATTAATGGTTGTTGATGTCTCGCCTGTACTCCAGAGGTAGGTCAAAGTTCCTTGACTTGTCGAACTACTACCATCCAAATCAATATTCGTCAAAGCACATGTCAGTTCTGTATTGGTAGAAGTAATGTTTGCCATTGGATCAATTGTATTTTCTGTTATTGTGATGGCTATCTGACCCGTGCAACCATTATCACTATCTGTTACCGTCACTGTATATTCTGCTGCTAGTGTCACGTCAATACTAGCCGTAGTTTCTCCAGTAGTCCATAGGTAACTTGCTGTACCTTGTACTGTTGAAACACTTGCATCCAAACTAATAGACATTATACTACAATTCAATTCTGTATTGGCTGCATTAATCGTAGCTGTTGGTGGCAGTATGTCTTCTGTAATCACTATTTCAGCGATTTGTGAACATCCATTAGCATCATCAGTGACAGTTACCATATATGTTCCCTCCGAATTTACATCAATCGTTGCACTAGTAGCATTTGTACTCCAGAGATAACTGATCACACCTTGTCCACTTGAGGTGCTAGCATCCAATGTAATGCTTGTTAATATACATGTAAGTTCTGTGGAGGTACTATTTATTTGTGCATCAGGTAAGGTTCCGTTTTCTGAAATAACTTGAGTAGCTACACTTGTACATCCATTATCTGCATCCGAAACAGTCAATCCATATGTATCAGCACTCGTTATAGAGATACTCGCAGTAGTTTCACCTGTACTCCATAGATAAGACAATGTCCCTTGCCCATTCGAAGAACTGCCGTCCAAAGTAATACTAGTGGTCGTACAATTCAACTCATTTTCTGATGGGCTAATCATCGCAATAGGTGCAATGATATCTTGACTTACAGCTGTGGATGTAGTATTTATACAACCATTCTGGCTATCAGTAATCGTCAATCCAAATACACCAGGACTGTTTACCATTATTTCGGATGATGTTTCTCCTGTACTCCACAAATATGTGATGGTCCCCTGACCATTAGATGTACTTGCATCCAATGTTACGCTAGTGGTAGTACAGTTTAATTCTGTATCCGAAGGAATTACAATTATGTTTGGACTTGCATTGTCTATTGTTAAACTGATTGTTTCTACTGTCGTACAACCATTATCAGCATCGGTTATTGTGAGACTATAAGCGTTGACTTGGGTAACTGTGATGACCGACGTAGTCTCGCCTGTACTCCACAGATAACTTAAAGTCCCTTGGCTAGTTGACATCGAAGCATCCAATGTTATAGAATTAATGATGCAGGTGAATGATGGATCTGAAGCATCTATAACAACAACTGGTGCCAAAATATCTTGGGTAATTAGTTGGCTGGTAACAGCGGTACATCCATTATCACTATCCGTTACTGTCAGACTGTAATTGCCCGGATTACTAATATTTATACTCGCAGTGGTTTCTCCTGTACTCCATAAATAAGACAATGTTCCTTGACCTGTTGAGCCAGTACCATTAAGTATAATTGTTGGAATTAAACAATTCAATTCAGTTGAAGAAGCTACTATTTCTGCTACTGGTGTTGTTAAATCCTCTGTAATAATAATATTGCTAGAATGAGTACAACCATTATTTGTATCTGTTATAGTTAGAGTGTATGTGTCTGCAGTCGTTACATTTATAGCAGATGTTGTCTCGCCTGTACTCCACAAATAATTCAAATTTCCTTGGCCTGTAGAACCACTACCGTCTAAAATGACATTTGTTGTTTGACAGGTAAGTTCGGTAGTAGCCGAATTAATGTCCGCTATTGGATCCAATACATCCTGACCTATTACTAATGTAACAATATCTGTACAGCCATTGTCTGCATCCGTAATTGTCAAGCCATAACTATTCGGCGTATTCACCGTGATAGAGCTCATAACACTTCCAGTACTCCATAAATAACTAATTGCCCCTTGTCCAGTAGATCCGCTTCCATCTATGGTTATTGATGTTATAATACAAGTCAATTCTGTAAAATCTGGGATAGCCATTGCATTTGGTGAAATCACATCTTGAGTAATCCCAATAGAGGTTTCCGCTGTACAACCATTTGCACTATCTGTTATCGTCAAACCATATGTATTAATACTATTGACATTAATGGAAGAAGTAGTCTCTCCCGTACTCCATAAATAACTAATTGTACCTGTTCCTGATGACCCACTGCCATCTAAATTTATAGTGGTCTGAATACAAGTCAACTCAGTAATGCCACCAGAATTAATATCTATTGTAGGTAGATCGACATCTTGAATAATATCAATATTGGTTTCGTCGGTACAAGAATTGGCACTGTCAGTCACTGTTACTGTATAGTTGCCTGCTGTTGTGGCATTGATAGAAGCTACTGTTGCACCAGTCGACCATACAAAGCTAAGACTACCTTGCCCAGTACTAGAACCTGCATTGAGTGTTATACTCGGTTGAGCACAAGTGAGGGTATTAATACCTCCAGAGTTGATTACTGCAGTTGGATTGATTGTATTTCCTGTAATCTCAATACTCTCTTCTGAAGTACACGAATTATCACTATCTGTCACTGTTACAGTATAGGTATCTGCACTGATCACGATTATACTTTCAGTTATTTCTCCTGTTGACCAGATATAAGATAGATTACCTTGTCCCGTAGATCCACTTGCATCTAAGCTTATACTTGTCTGTAAACATGTCAATTCGGTGAGGCCACCAGAATTTATTACTGACGTTGGTTCAGTTATATCTTCTGAAACTACAAAAGTAGCACTAGCGCTGCAGGTATTACCATCCGTAATTGTTAATGTGTATGGACCAGCCGACATTACCTGTATCAAAGGACTTGTACTACCATTTGACCATAAATAATTGAGAACACCTTGCCCCGTGGAGTTAGATCCATCCAAATTGATCATAGTGGTACTACAATTCAATTCGGAAGCACTTGCGCTAATACTTGGTGCTGGAAGTGGATTTACCGTTATTGTCAATCCTGATGAGATGGCATTACAATTGTTGCTCCCTGTTACCGATACAGTTACCAAATCTTGATCTTGTAAAGTACTTGTTGAATAGTTCGTTGATACTGAAGGACCTTGAATGGAATTTCCATTGATGAAAAACTCATACATAGTTCCACCAGATGCTGTGAAAGTCACACTTTCTCCTACACAAATAGTTGTTGCATCGGCAGTCAATCCCGCTGTTGGATTGGCATTGACCGTCATGTTAATGCCTGCATGGGTATCTGTACACCCGTTTGCATCTGTTACAGCCACTGTCACTACATCAGCATCAACTAATGCAGAACTTGAGAAAGTGGCTGTAGCACTTGCTCCACCTTGACTTGCACTATTGACAAAGAACTCATACATCGTTCCACCTGTAGCGGTGAAGGTCACATTCTCTCCAGCACAAACAGTAGTAGCATCTGCACTTAATCCTGCAGTTGGATTAGCATTCACTGTTATAGTTACTGTATTGCTGATGTCATCTGGACAACCCGAAATTATCACTAGTCTTCTGTAATCTGTACTTGACGCTGGTGATCCTGCATCATAGTCTTCATTGGTAGCCAAAGCAATATTTGTGAATGTTCCAGCACTTGCTGGACTTGACTGCCACTGATAATCAAATGGGGTTACGGGACTTGTTGTCACAATAGCCCCATCCAATAGTGTAGATGCATCGCCTGCGCATAATGTCTGGTCAGCTGTGATCGTATTTGTATTAATGGTAGGACAACTGCAAGAAATCATTTGTGTTCCTGTGCTTACACTACATAATGTTGTAGTCTCTCTAATATCAAAAGTATGATTGCCTTGACTTAGTCCTGTAAAATTATTACTCGATTGGTAGGTGCCACCATCTACATTATATTCTAAGGTTCCAATACCTATACTCGCTATTACATCTACTGAATTTAATGTTCCGCCTGTACAGTTTATCGTTACTGAACTGTATACTGGATTTTCATTTACTGTAATGGTGATGCCCGCATGTGTATCGCTGCAACTGTTGCCATCTGTTACTTCTACTGTGACCATATCGGAATCCGTTAAAGAAGTACTCGAAAATGTTGTCGTTGCACTTGCAGCTCCTTGACTTACTGTATTCACAAAAAACTCATACATCGTACCACCACTTGCTGTGAAGGTTACATTTTCGCCAACGCATATTGTTGTAGCATCAGCACTAAGTCCTGCTGTGGGATTGGAATTTACCGTCATAGTGATACCAGCATGGGTGTCCATACAGTTATTACCATCTGTTACTTCTACAGTAACCACATCAGCATCCGCTAGTGTAGTACTCGAGAAGGATGTCGTGGCACTTGCTGCGCCTTGACTTATTGTATTTAGGAAAAATTCATACATCGTGCCACCACTTGCTGTGAAGGTCACATTATCTCCAGCACATATCGTAGTCGCATCAGCACTGAGTCCTGCAGTTGGTAATGGATTGACTGTAATTGTTGTCGTATTACTTATATCATCTGGACAACCAGAAATTTTCACTAATCTTCTGTAATCAGTACTTGATATAGGAACTCCCGCATCATAATCCTCACCTAGTTCTCCCGCTATATCTGTAAATGTTCCTGCTCCCATTGGACTTGATTGCCATTGGTAGGTTGAGGATGTTACTGGAAGCGTTGTAACTGCAGCACCATCCAAAATAGTAGATGCATCTCCTGCACATAAAGTCTGATCCGCTGTGATTGTATTGTTACTTATTGTTGGGCAACTACATGAGATCATCTGTGTTCCTGAGCTTACACTACAAAGTGTTGTTGTCTCTCTAATATCAAAAGTATGATTGCCTTGACTTAGTCCTGCGAAATTATTACTCGATTGGTAAGTGCCACCATCTACATTATATTCTAAAGTTCCACTTCCGATACTCGCTATTACATCTACTGAGTTTAATATTCCTCCTGTACAGTTAATCATTACTGAACTGTATACTGGATTTTCATTTACTGTAATGGTGATGCCCGCATGTGTATCGCTACAACTGTTTCCATCTGTTACTTCTACTGTGACCACATCGGAATCCGCTAAAGTAGTACTCGAAAATGTTGTCGTGGCACTTGCTGCGCCTTGACTTACTGTATTCACAAAAAACTCATACATCGTACCACCACTCGCTGTGAAGGTTACATTCTCTCCTGCACATATTGTCATTGCATCGGCACTAAGTCCAGCTGTTGGATTGGCATTTACAGTCATCGTAATACCTGCATGGGTAGCCATACAATTGTTGCCATCTGTGACTTCTACAGTGACTACATCAGCATCCGCTAAAGTAGTACTCGATAATGTTGTCGTTGTACTTGCTGCTCCTTGACTTATTGTATTTACAAAAAACTCATACATCGTACCGCCACTTGCTGTGAAGGTCACATTGTCACCCGCACATATTGTCGTCGCATCGGCACTGAGTCCTGCAGTTGGTAATGGATTGACTGTAATTGTTGTCGTATTACTTATATCATCTGGACAACCAGAAATCTTCACTAATCTTCTGTAATCAGTACTTGACACAGGAACTCCTGCATCGTAGTCCTCCCCCAGTTCTCCTACTATATCTGTAAATGTTCCAGCTCCCATTGGACTTGATTGCCATTGGTAGGTTGAGGGTGTTACTGGAAGCGTAGTTACTGCAGCGCCATCCAATATTGTAGATGCTTCTCCTGCACATAAAGTCTGATCAGCTGTGATCGTATTGTTGCTTATTGTTGGGCAACTACATGAGATCATCTGTATTCCTGAGCTTACACTACATAGTGTTGTGGTCTCTCTGACGTCAAAAATATGATTGCCTTGACTTAGTCCTGCGAAATTATTACTCGATTGGTAGGTGCCACCATCTACATTATATTCTAAGGTCCCATTTCCTATACTCGCTATTACATCTACTGAGTTTAATGTTCCTCCTGTACAGTTAATCATTACAGAACTGTATACTGGATTTTCATTCACTGCAATGGTGATGCCCGCATGTGTATCGCTACAACTGTTGCCATCTGTAACTTCTACTGTGACCACATCGGTATCCGCTAAAGAAGTACTCGAAAATGTCGTTGTTGCACTTGCTGCTCCTTGACTTATTGCATTGATAAAAAACTCGTACATCATACCTCCACTTGCTGTGAAGGTCACGTTTTCTCCTGCACATATCTCTGTTGCTGATGCGGACAATCCTGCTGTTGGCAATGGATTTACGATCATTGTGATGCCTATGTGGGTGTCCATACAATTGTTGGAGTCTGTTACTTCTACTGTTACCATATCTCCATTTACTAGAGCTGTCGATGAGAAAGTAGTTGTGGCACTTGCCGTGCCTTGACTGACATTGTTGACAGAAAACTCGTACATCGTACCACCACTTGCCGTGAAGGTTACGTTGTCTCCCGCGCATATTTCAGTGGATGATGCAGATAAACCTGGAATAGGTAAACCGTTTACATTAGTACTTACATTAAAAGTATATGGATTTTCATCAGAATCATTATTGATAATGGATATTGTAGCATTTTGAATACCAGCACTAGATCCAGTTATATTTACATTGAAAGTTTCACTACTCATGGCTGCCACTGATGCAGGTGCACCAGAAATAGTATAGTCAGCATGATTATCAGTTATACTTGTAATCGTAAGAACGACATTGCCTGTATTTTCAATTGTAAATGTTTTTGAAATCATATCACCTGAACAGATATCGCCAAAATCCGTATCATCTGTAATGTCAGGAGTGATATCTCCATCAACAATGGTTATAGCATTTCCTAGAATATTAATTTCTGGGATTTCAATTCCAGTTCCCATGAGCGTAAATTCATACGGATCTTCGTCACAATCATCATTATCTATTGAAATCAAAGCTGATTGTGCACCGGCAGATGTCGGTGTAAATTCTACATCAAATGTTAGCGTACCACCGCTCGCTGCAACAGTTGAACCAGGCGTGAAATTTGAAACAACAAATTGCCCGTCATTACTCGTGATATCGTTGATGGTCAAAACATCGACTCCGCTGTTAGTAATGGTAAATGTTTTTGTAGAGTTAGTATTAACTGTTATATTTCCAAAATCGGTACCAACTGTTACTTCATCCACTTCTATCTCAGGAAAGATAGGAGAGCCCGAGCAAGAATTGCCTGTCGTCACACCACCTGGAGATATCCAATTTGAAGAACTTCCAGAAAGAGCAAAGTTGTTTAATGTTCCATCATGATTATTGGAAGTTAAATCATCCAAAGTGGTTTCTCCAGAATTTGTTCCGCTTGCAATACCGTGATTAAATTGGTAGTAGGCTTCTAAGTCCGTTTCTGTTCCTGCCAATTCACAATCTTTGAAATAATTGATTTCTTCGCAAGTTCGTGCAGTTGTCCATATTCTGACCTCATCTATTTGAGCCGGTATATTACCTAATGAGGTTGCCTTTCCTATGAGTAATTCCGCTGCATTATTATTTGTAACTGAAGGAATAGTAGTGCCCAAAAAATCAAGTGTTTGTTGTACTCCGTCTATGTAAGCTCGAAGCCTGTTGGAGTTTCCTGTTTGTGTACCATCAAAGACCATTGCTATATGATGCCAAGTATTTAGATCAAGTGCGCCAAGAATCCTTCCATTTGCGCCTGACCCGTTTCCAACCACGAAAATGAGAGTACTACTACTAAACAGTTGAATAGCAATTCTTGAATTAGCATTAATTCCTTTTCCAATTAACCCATGGTTGCTTTCGAAAACTGGAAAATTCGCCCATATCTCTATGGTAAAAGTTGAAACGCCATCCAAGGCATCGATGTCTCCACAGTCAACAAAATCATCCGCTCCATCAAAATCCAACGCCTCTGCAGGATCTCCTCCTGATCCCTGCACATCAAACGTATAAGGATTTTCATCCGCATCATTATTATCAATCGAAACATCACCGTCGAAAACTGTGGATGCGCCTGCATTTGGTGTGAAAATGACTTCGAAAGTCATCGTTGCATTTTGAACCAATGTAAATGGTAAAGTTTCGGATACCGTTCCTAAAGTAAAAACGCCGGAAACATCAGAATTAATTGCAATTCCGTCTATCGGAATGATCAAATCGCCGGCATCCGTATTTTCTATAGTAAATGTATGGGTATCGGAGCTGCCGTTTGCAATCGATCCATAATTGGTATCATCAGCAACATCAGGACTCGAATCACCATCCATGATAGACATGGCTTGGCCTTGAATGTCTATTTCTGGTTCAACGCCCATACCCATAACTGTATATGTATATGGATCTTCATCACAATCATCATTTGCGATGGAAATGGTTGCTGATTGAGCACCGACTGAGGTAGGCGTAAATTCAATATCAAAAGTCAGTGTGCCCGCTGCTGCTATGATTCCTGCACTAAAATTGATAATTGCAAATTGTGAATCATCACTCGTGATACCTGTTACTTCCAAGTCTGCTACTCCGTCATTCGTAATGGTATATGTAAAACCGACAGAAGTCGTATTGACCATTTGATTGCCGAAATCAGTACCGACAGTTGCTTCATCTACTGTTATTTCAGGAATATTGGCAATCGGAGCACTTGCATGCGGCCCACTTAAAAATGGATCTGCATCTACAGTACCCTCATAAGATTCACCTGATCCTCCGTCGTTGGAAGGACCGTCAGAAGCACTCCAATAGTTATTTTCGGCATCAATTGATGCCCCCGTGTTATTGTCCACTGCAAAAGTATTGAGACAGACGAAGGTGTTATTCGTAATCGTCGCTGTCGCCGAACCAGTCAAATCGATTGCATCTCCTGATAAATTAGAGAATGTAGAGGTCAAAATACTGTTGGTTCCCGTCGCAGAGGATTGGATTCCTACTTCGCGATCATCAATGGTTAGATTTTGGAAAATAAAATCCGCTCCTGTGTTATTTATGGCAGATCCTGCAGTTCCTGATAAATCTACACCGTCAATGGTTAGATTGGTTGTGGAATTAATTATTGCATTTTGAATAAAAGCAGAATTGAAACCACTTGCATTTTCTATCACGATATCAGTCCCGACTGCAATTACATTTCCTATCTTCAAACCGTCCATATTGGACATATTAATGCCAAAACCACCACTACTGTATGTATTACCACTCCAATCTATACTGCCTAAATTGTTCAAAACAAAGGCATAAGTAGATTGATGCCCTCCACAATTCGTAACAGTATTGTCTTTAAAGACCAAAGTCTGCAAGCCCGAAGCCTTTATTGCTGTTGCATTTGTAAAGGTGCATCTTTGTACAGTCGTTGTACCACTTGCAGCAGATGTATTGACGGCAACCGGAAATACTGAGGTCGACATGATAGGCATTATAACATCCTCTATCGTCGTATTCGTACAAGTGCTACTAAGGTCGAAACCAAAGAAACCAAAAGAACTAAATCCACTTGTATCTTCAATCACAATATCAGCGCCACTCAAATCATCGTTATCTATTTTTAAGCCGTCCATTCCTGACAATCTAAAGGCATAACTACTCCCATTGTAGTTATTACCACTCCAATCTATACTACCTAAACCGCTTAATACAAATGCATAAGTCTGTTGGTGTTGCCCACAATCTGTTATCTTATTATTTTTAAAAACAAGACTCTGCGAGCCTGAAGCACTTATTGCCCCTCCATTCGTAAAGGAACAGTTTTCTATTGTCGTCGTACCGGTTGATATGGAACATGAGAGAGCTGTTTGAAAGAAGGGGGCATTCATGTCAAAACCCATTCCGTACACAGTCACATTCGCTCCGGTGATTATGAAACCAGAAGAAAAATCAATCACAAAACTCGGCGTACCGGCTACATAACCAGGTGCCGTCGTTCCATCGATGGTCATGCTTGCCGCTAAATTCGGGAGCGCAGAAGATGGGATAAGTATTCCCGAAGTAGAGAAAGTGATAGTATTACCTGGATAGGAATTGGCAGTAAGAATTGCTTCCCGCAATGAACCGGCACCTGAATTATTTGTGTTAGAGACATCAAAAGAAATTCCGGTACCACCAACTATAAAATCATATGGGTTTTCATCCGCATCATTATTGTCAATCGAAATGGTACTTGTTTTCGCTCCAGAAGTTTGCGGATCGAAAGTTACAGTAAAAGTTTCCGAGCCTGATGTGACAATGGTTATTGGCAAAGAGCCATTTGTTATTGAAAAGTCAGTCGTGTTACTTGTAGTAAAACCAGAAATTGTCAAATCTCCTGGGCCAGTATTCTCAATGGTAAAAGTATGAACAACTGGTGTTCCGCCTACTTCCAAAATTCCAAAATTGGTATCATCAGCAACATCAGGACTCGTATCACCGTCCATGATAGATATGGCTTGGCCTTGAACGTCTATTTCTGGCAATTCTAAACCGGTTCCTTGAATATTAAAAGTATATGGGTTATCATCACAGTCATCGTTTTCAATAGTTACTATAGCAGTTCTTAATCCGATTGCTCCAGGTGTAAATTCTATGGTGAATGTTGTTGTTCCTGCTCCACTTGCTACTGGGCTAGTCGCTTGAGATGTGACCACAAAATCTGCGGCGTTGGTGCCCGAAATGACTACTATTGGACTGCCAATTAAATTCAAATCACCCGTACCTGTATTTTCAATAGTGAAAATATGAGGAACTGTAGAGGACATTACTATATCACCCCAATCTGTATCATCAGCAACATCAGGAGTGGTATCACCATTTGTAATTGACAAATTATTGCCCTGGACATCCATTTCAGCTATAATTGCTACTGGTGCACAACCATTAGGAGTAGTCAAGAAAGGCGTCGCTACAACTGTTCCTGAATACGACGCACCTGAACCTCCATCCGTGGAAGAGCCATCAGCAGCACCCCAATAATTATTGGTCGCTATGATGCTAGAGCCTGTATTGTTTTGAATCCCACTGCTAATACAATAAAATGAGTTATTGACAATACTTAAGTTGGAAGGTGTGCCATTCAAAGAAATGGCCGTAGTTCCTTCTTCAAAAGTGTTGCAATTAATAATTGCATTTAAAGCAGGCGTAAGGATAGCAAGATTCCTATTAATGAATCTATTGTTTTCTATAGTAGCAGCAGGACCTAATATCTTAACACCCAATCCTAATCCAGCTCCGCCTATCACCAAATCATGTAAGGTGGCATTTGCACAGTTTTGCAATTGAATAACATTTTGTGCTGGATTTGAACTCATATTATCTAAACCTTCATCTGGCTTAATCTCTATAGCATCTGCAGCGTCAGGACCTATTGTCAATCCATTTACATTAAATGCATATATTGCTGTATTTGCAACAGTACCTGATGTATTTCCCCACTTCGTACCTCTTATATCTAATGTGCCACTTGAACTATTTAAATGTAATGCTGGTACTGCATTAGACTCACCAGTATCTTCTAAATTATTGTCTATCAAAGTATAATTTCCTGTCCCTTGTAATCGTATGCCTATTTTTCTATTGTTGATTTTACAATTAGAAATAGTTCCTGTCCCTGCAGAGATATTCATTGATATACCTTGCCCTTCATATGTGGCTCCAGAAAGGTCTAAGCCATTAATTGTTACATCACCAGATGTGCTGGCAGATAGTTGGTAAAAGTTTCCTCCTTGTAAAATAAATGAAGGTGTACCAGCAGCATATCCTGGTGCTGTGGTCCCATCTATGGTTACCCCTTCTGTGACGGTAGGAAGGGCAGCTACAGGAGTAATCGTACCTGCAATGGTAAAATCGATTATATCATCGCCTGCTGCTGCATTGGCATCCAAGATCGCTTGACGAAGAGAACCTGCCCCCGAATCATTGAGGTTGGTAACCGTAAAAGAGGCAACCGCAGGGCTACTTGAACGCTCTAATGGATTATTTGCAAAAACACTGGACGTTGCAAATCCTAGAAGAAAACATATATATATAAATGAATTTCTAATGGGAAATACGATTGCACTACTTGTATTGATAAAGCTCATATGAAGGCATTTTTGACTTAAAACTCCTTATTATCATATCAGTTATTTTTGCCGCTTAGCTTCTAAATCAATTGATTATCAAGCAAGTAACTACCAATTCCTGAATTGTATTATCGGAGTGATAATTCTATTCTCTTATTTATGCCTTGGGGAGATGGAAAGTGACCATTGAAATTGGGATTTGGGATTAATAAACGGGCTTGCCAATCTTTCCCTTTGGTCAAGCTTGGGAATCCCTTGCGTTCGTTTTTAGCTTGGGAATCTCTCAAACGTAGAGATTCCCAACCGATGCGAGATTCCCAAGCCCAACGGGATTGGCAAGCTCATTATAGGCCACAGAAGTGAAATCTAGACTTTTAGAGTTCCATATCCGAGCTTATCGAGTCCCATACCCAGGCTTATCGAGTTCCATATCCGAGCTTATCGAGTTCCATCTCTAAGCTTTCGAGTTCCATACCCAGGCTTGCCAATCTTTCACTTTGTTCAAGCTTGGGAATCCTTTCGTTAGGTTCAGGCTAGGGTATCCTTGCTTTTGACATGGTTTGGGAATTCTTACATCCGTTCTTTTTTATATTCCTCATGAAAACTAAGAAAGGCATTAATCCCACCAAATTCTTCCTCGATTAATTTCTTGATACTTTCATCTGGAGAATCTGAAATGTAATTTAAATATGAAGAGTATTTCCATTCTGAATAGTCTAAAGTAAACTCATGATGAATAGGATTATGATGCAAATAGCAAATCATATTCAAAAGTTTGTGATCTAAGGATAGCGATACTCTTTTGAATTTTTTCAAAAACAATTGACCTTGACGATTATGTCGAAAGTTGAAGGCCAAAGAATAAGAGCTGAAAAATCGTCTATACTGATCTAAAACAAAAGTGTTGATATCGATTTTATTATTTTGAAAGAAAGTACTGGCATTTGATTTTTCTTTCTTCGTATTCTTCAGAATGGTTAATAACGGCTTTACTTTAACCACGAAATGATAGTGGTTTGGCATTAAACAATATGCCACTGTATCAAAAAAACAGGACAAATATTTGTGATGCTTTGCTAAAAACTCTTCATAATCCAAACGAGTTTCAAAGAGATTTTGGTTGCTCACCGCATGGTTATAAATATGATAATATTGCTCCTCTTCAAAATCGTGCCAGTAGTTTATCTTCATGGGATAAATATAGATAAAGCAGCTGGGGTTTTGAGGCTTGAAGCGAGATTCCCAACGGATGCGAGATTTTCAACAGATGTGGGATTCCCAAGCCCAACGGGATTGGCAAGCTCATTATAGGCCACAGAAGTGAAATCTAGACTTTTGAGTTTCATGCCCGGGCTTATCGAGTTCCATACCCGAGCTTATCGAGTTCCATACCCAGGCTTGCCAATCTTTCACTTCGTTCAAGCTTGGGAATCCTTTGGTCGGGGCAATGGTTTCTCCTTCTGCGCCAGCGGAAAGGGCCATTGGATTAGGATATTCTATTTCTATCGGAACAGAACCGATTTAACATCACTCAATTTCCCAAGCCTGCCATCATCAAATTTAATTTGGGCAGCATAATTATATAACACGTTTTGTTGAATTTTTAAATCAAAAAAGCGCTCCAAATCCTCAAAATCTGCCTCTACGATTTCCACATTATTATTTCCTGTAGATCGATAAATTTGTATTGTAAAAGGTGTTTTATCTAATCCATTTGTTATTTCAAAGTCCCAATTAAGAGCAATTTTATCTTTTTCCTTAGAAATTTCTGGTTTAAAATTCACCTTTGCCATTTCATCAGAATAAGGTAATTTTCCTGTAACAGGCATAGTATATTCTGATTGATTTCCAGAATCATCAACTACACTTATTTTGTAATCATAAAGAGAATCTAAACTAATCTCATTATCAAAGAAGCTAGTAATATTTGCTGCCAACGAATCTGCAAAAACATATTCAGCTGAATCCCTTTGTGATACTCGCTTGTAAATCAAATAAAATGAGACATCATCACTAATACTTTTTTCCCATTTTAAATTAATGCCAAGCTCCTCCTCTGTTGCGCTTAATATAATTGGACGAACAGGCGGCACTTTGTCAGGACGTTTTAATGTTAATATATCTGATCTAAAACCTCTATTGCTATTATCATCCTCTGCATTGATCATGAAATAAATTTCTTTATTCAAAGAAGTAGATTCAATTTCATATTGAAACTCTAATAGCTCAATGGCTTCTTCATTAAGTATGGTAAATTCTGCTGTCGTATCATTGGCAAAATAAATCCAATAACCCGTCACATCAAGTGAAGGACTTGGTTTCCAATTCAATCTTACCAAACCATTTTCCAAAATTTCTCCCTCAAAATCAGTTGGCGAATCTGGCGCAATTAAATCTGGCACATTGACATATTTTGAAAAAGAAGACCCTCGATTTCCTGCTGTATCAATTGCCACAATTTGAAAATAATGAGATTTATCACCCGATAAAAGAGAATCTGGTGAATACCTATATTCTGTAGTATTGGCGGGTAATATTTCTGATATTGGTTTAAAAGGCCCTTCTTCATTAAATCCCATTTCTACGATATAACCACCAAAATCACTAGGCATTTCTTCTACATTATGCCATTTCAAATCAACGCCGTTAACAGAATCTCGATATTCTCCCAAGTCCATCGACGGAAAAGGTGGCGAAGTGAAATCACGTGCCATCTCGATTACTTCAGCAGGGGGACTAGTTTCTGCAAAACTATTGTGTCCTTTCAATTGGTAAGTAAATTTTTTATAATTCATCCCAACAGAATCAGTGAAACCGAAAAAGGGAATATCAACCTCATCATTTTCAGCAAAAACCAGCGGACTGTTATTCAACTTTTTGAACGTAGCACCACCGTCATCGGAACGTTCTACATCCCAAGATGAGTATATTTTATTTTGATATTTATCCCATTGCAATTGAATGGTTTTCTCCATAGAAAATGCTTTAAAACCTATGGGTAGTGGCAGTTCTTCTTTTTTATTTTCAATACTAATTATTGCTGTCCCTAGTAAAGTTTCAGCGGCACCTGGAGTGGAAATTAGGTAAACATATTTCTTATCAGGTTCTACATTTTTATCAATGTACTGAAAACCCAATATTCTGGCAGCTAAAGATGATTTTTCAGCACAGAAAAGTGCAAAACCGTGCATGGTTTCATACCCTTTGGCTTTGGTATCAAAACCACCCATTGAATTACCTGGATTGTTTTCATTATACATAGTACTCAAAGCGAGAACGGCAAAAGAATCTGCCATAATTTCAGCTTCTTTCATTTCTTCCATCTGCATGGGTAAAACAACCCCCAAAGTATCAACTGGCGCATTACTCCCTTCCTCTGTACGTACAACTATATACCCATCCTTCTGAGCTTGCTGCCAAAGTTTGACTGTATTTGGTGCCCATTTCACAATAATAGAATCTCCGTAAGCTCGTGCTAAACCAACCACCTGGGGAACCGTAACAGGATTTGCTCGCATAATCATCGTACTCAATGAGAGATCATCAGGAAACTTAAACTCTAAAATTAAATCTTCTGGACTAACAACAAATTCTCCTGCCTCAACTTTAATATCCACTGTGCCAAAAATAGAATCTGTGTCTGACGTCGCTCCTTTTACGGTATAGCGATAAGTTTTGCCCTGCGTCACCGTAGAATCAGGGAACAGCATACCTGTCGCTAAGGCAATGATTGGATTATCTTTTGCTTCATAGACGATGTAATTGTATTTCATTTCAATAGGATCAAGTAAATCGTTGGCTGCAAATTGAAATGTAGAATCGTAAAGCAATGCACCAATCGCACCAATCAATTCTCCTCCTCCTGCTTGTTTTCCTTGCTCAAAAGCCAAAGAATCAAATGGTAAAATGGGTACTGTCCTGACAAGAATAATTGCACCTAGAGGGTTGCCACTTTTATCAATCTCCACTCTATCTACTACGTAACCAACTTTTCTAAGGGTATCCCAAACAGAAGCATTGACTGGCGTCCATTGTAATGAAACACCTTGTTCATAGGCAGCAGCTTTAATTTGTAAAGCTTTTCCATCTTTAGGTAATGAGATATTTTGAGAAATAACGGTAACGCTCCAAAATATTCCAACAAGCGACAATATGATTTTTAAAATCTTCATTTTCTCTTTTTTGAAAAATCAAAACACTTCCTGCCCAATGTTGATTTTTTGAATTAATCTAGCTTGACTTAGGAGTATTAAAATATTATACTACTCTTTAATCTCCTGAGAAAGGAAAAGGTGACCTGTTTATTATAAAAAAAAAGGAACTACTAAAATTAGTAGTTCCTTTTTCAGGTAAAGGGGTTCTATTAACTTTTTGTAAATTTTAATGTGCTTAAATAAACATTCCCTGAACTAACTCGCACTCTAAGCGTTTGACTTCCTTTTTCTAGATGGATACTCGTTGCTGCTGTTTTATTTCCGGGAGAGATATATCTCCATCCTGTTCTCCACCACCACCAATATCTATATCGATAACTTTCATATCCGTAACGTTTAAATGTTAATGTACCCAAAGTTGAGTATCCATTATCTGTTTTCTTTTCAATAGCGATTTCTCCTCCACTATAATTATGATAAGAACCTTCTAAAGTATAAGTACCTGATTCTTGTACATTTACTGTATAATGTAACCATTCACCTCTAGCCTCCTGAACACAGTCATTGCAATAATAATAATACCTATAATAAGACGGCAGTCGGTTATAAATTTCAACATCAGTAGAAGGTCGGATTTTGCGATCTCCATGACTTCCACTTGAAGTATCATAATAATCTATATTTTTTCCTCCCTCATCAAATTTATAGGCGTAAATTTCTCCTGGAATATTTGGTGTAATATCTTTGTAAGGTCTACCCTCTGTTACTAATCCTTCTATTGGGAAAATAAAATCTCCTTCTTCGTTATTTGACTTTATGACCACTGCGCCTTTGTATTTCTCTACTTCTCTGGGATTGAAACTAATACTAATCATCTTACTTCCCCCAACAGGAACTGTCAAAGGTAAATTTGGTGGATTTGAAAAAGAGAATACATTTTTATTTGTATTTGATCCAAATTCAATATTGCTAACTTCAAGTGGTCGTCCGCCCGAGTTACTTAGTCTGAATTGAACTATTTTTTCTTTTCTTTTATTGGAAGACATTTTTGTCAAATTATCTATCGAAACATTATTGTTTATGTCATTAGCAACAACATTCCCATTTCCTGTCACCTCTAAGTTCCCTGGCTCAAATTTCTTAAATTCAAAATAATTAAACTCAATTCTAGCCGTTGAGGTTGTCCATCTCAATTTATGCAATCCTCGAGTCAATTGTACTTCCCCTACTTTTACACTTTTTGGGGTTTCCCATTTACTAGTATTAGGTACTAAAAAATCGGTAGTTACTTCTTTGCCGTCAATTTCGATTGATATTTTCTTATCACTATAAATACTAGCCATATTGCTGTAAAGTTCATAATACCCATCTGACTGTACATCTATAGTATATTGTGCCCAATCTCCACTACTTATATAAGCAATCACTTTTCCAACACTCCCTCCATAATTATAGGGGGTAAGCGTTCCACTACTTTTATGAAAAGCTAATCCTTCTCCACCTTCATCATAAAATTCTGCCTCCACTTTACCTGGGATTGTTTGTGCTTGCCCATTGTAAGGTTGGGATTGTACAAACTCGAACCAATCTAAATTGACACTACCATTTGAAGGTGTTTGTATTTTGATAACATGTTCTCCTTCCGGTAAATTAATTTCAGGCCCTGTTGTTACTTTAAAAGTACTCCAACTGCCAGTGTGTGGTAATGTAATATTTGCTATTGGTGTACTGTCATCATCCAAGAGTATTTTTAAAGAAACACTACCTGAACTACGAGCATGTCTCACTTTAAAAACATAAGCTCCTCCGTTGGCAACGTTAACTGTATAGGCTGTCCATTGATTCCTACCAGTATATCCAATAGATTCATTTCCTGCACTCCCTCGCACTTCTACATCTTCATTAGGTCTTAATTCAATTTGCTTACCTGACGGTGGTCCCTCTTCTTTATCAGCATAACCAATACCTTCACCACCTTTGTCAAAATGTTCTGCTTCTATTCTTCCTGGTAAATCAATCGATGTACCGCTCCACGACTCACGAATGGCAGACTCAAATGACAAATAATCAATATCCGCTGTGCCCGTTTTCATGTTTAATCGAATGACATGCTCGCCTACTGGCAAATTGTAATAGCCCAAGAGTGTTTCTTCATAGTCTTTAGATTCACAATTTCCACCTGTACTTTTTAGTAATTTACTTTTACCATTTCCACCTTTCTCCGAGCCATCAATGCTGAATATCATTTTAGAATCAGCCGCTGCGCAATACCGAGCAGTAACTGCATACATTCCGGCAGTTGTGATATTGGCAGTGTAACTCAACCATTCATTTGCTCCAGCTCGCACATAAGTTGATTGCGTACCTCCGCCTACATTTGCTGTCGCTTCACTTTTATTGTAAATATCCGCACCTACATTAGTTCGATAAACACCTCCGTCATTTACATTGTCTTGGTCACTATACCCCTTGCCTTGACCTCCAGTATTAAAATCTTCCATTTCAATGATACCAGGTATTTCATTAGAAGCCCCTGCATAGGGTTGAGGTGGCAATTCAAAGTCAATAGCATTAACAATTGTCCCATTATTATGAAACTTTAATTCTATAACTTGTTCACCGTCTGAAAGCATATCTGTTGTGATAGTCTGACCGCCAATTAAATTATAATTATCAGCAACTAATTCTCCATTTACATAAAGACTGACTTGATGTGTTCCGCTATTATTTGAATGATTGAAAGTCACATTGTATTTCCCAGATTCGGTAAGGTTGACGGTATAATAAAGCCATTCATTGTTGTTTCCAATCACTGCATTTTTTGCTGGATTCAATTCAACATCATCATTCGTCTCATCATGAAAGGCTAGCCCTTCACCACCCAGATCATATTCTTCTACTTGAATCGTTCCCGGCAATTCAACCGGTGAACCGGAATGCGGCATTTGCTCTGCGGGGTTAAATATCATTCTTTTTATATGTGCTGATTTTTTCGGATAGAGAAATTTAAATATATGCTGGCCTTCGGTTAATTCGACCTCTCCCAAAGTTCGAGTAACAGTTTGTGCATGACTCGAAGGCATATTTTTAACAGTTGTAACCGGGATATCATCCACAAATAATTGAGCATTCCAAGATACCCAGGTTAGATATTCCATTTCCCAATTATATTTTCCACTAGCTCCTACATTTACTACATATTTTATCCATCTATCTGGCAGGGATGATTGGTAGTAATTACTACTTAAGCTCCCAGATATAAATCCATCTCTAACTCCGTATGTTCGAGGATCATTATGTGCAATACCTATTCCTCCTTCTCCATAATCTAAAGTCCAAATACTTCCGGGGATATTGTTTGGATAATCATATGAATATGGCGTCGGTTGAGCAGTTGAGAATTCAAACCAATCTAGATTAGTGCCGTAAGATAAAATAAATCTTATCTCTTTTGCGTCAGATGAAATTTGATGATGCCCTAAATAGGTTGTTTGATAAGTAGTTGCTCCCCCGGTTGAAGGCAAGGTAAATTCACCAAGTTCTATTCCATCAATAACTAATTTTATTTTGGAATTATTTGAAGCATTTGCATGTCTGACAAATAACGGGTATTCCCCACTTGTATTTACATTGATAAGATAAGCCATCCATTCATCATTATTGACAGAACCAACATTCGTACACCCACCTGAATTATTAACATAAGGACTTGATTCCGTATCATTATACGCCACTCCTTGACCTCCACTGCCAAAATCCTCAAATTGCCCCTTACCCGGAAGGAAAATCGGGCTTTTACCGGCTTGGACTGATAGCTTTACTTTTTTTAAATGTATTTTTTTAAAATATATATGTTCCGGATACGAATTAATAATTGATTTTATTTTCAATTGATAAATTCCTTTCTCTATCATAACTTCCTCAGACCATAACTCTCTATAAGGCCTACCTTTAATAGTGCCAACCTGTTTATCATTTAAGTAGGCGTGAAACTCATAGTTACCAAGCTTTGTACCTCCAAACTCTGTACCGATTTTATATCTGCCTGTTTCTGTAACATCTATAGTGTAGATTAACCATTCACCTACATTAAATTCTTCAATTATCAATCCTCTAGTTTGATAGTAGGTACTGTTCTTATATCCAATATCCTGGTCAAAATGACCAATCAAATTATCACCCTTATCAAATTTATAGGAATCTATACTCCCGGGGATAGGAGTTGGTTTGCCATTAAAAGGTTCTGAGTTAATTTTTTTGAATTCAAATCCAAAATAATTCATTCCAGAGCTAAACTTCATCTTAAGTTTGTGAGTTCCAAGTTTATCTATCTTTACTCTATGTATCGTTTCTCCACTTCCCGAAATATTTAAGTGTGAAACAATTTCTACATCATCCAAATCAATACTTAATTTAGAGTTTCCTCCAGCATGGTTCACTTTAATATCATAATAACCAACACTTGTTATATCTACAGTGTATTTAAGCCACTCACCATTATTAATCCAACCAACATAAATCCCTCTATTATTGGATAATCCAATATCCACTCCTTCATGAGAACGATAATTACTACCACTGCTATGGTGGTATTCCTCTTTATCATTATAGGCGATTCCTTGCCCTCCATTATCAAAATCAACAGCTCTAAAACTACCTGGTATTTTTATGGATTCTATATGACGAGGGGTAGAAGTTTTATTAAATAAATTATTTAAATTATATACTGAATTAGCATGTGCAGGCTTAAAGTAATCTCCATGATCGCAGTCATCACATTCATAGTATTCGTTTCCGATTCTCAAATAGGTTTCATATTCACCGTCTCGATATAAGTCATTCAAGCTATACCCATCCTTGTACAAAGACATTTTAGAAGTAATAAAAGAAGTGCCATAGGTCGCATTATCTGTATTACTAAGTTGCCTGTCTTTCCATACCACTTTATCACCTGAATGATCACTTTTATAGACTACCCCCTCTAGGGTTGCACCATTCCAGTGGAGTACACGCTTTCCTGGTTTTTTTACAATCCAAATTTCGTCCGGTTTTTTATCAGTAGGATATGCTTTAAGACCTTTATAGCTATTACTTGCGCTGTGACTTTTAAATTGGTGAACAGACCAAGTTCCATCTTCAACGGAATTATTATTGTTAGAAGTAGTAGCTACTGATCCGTTTGCTGGTGGTGTACTTAGGGTTAGAGCTAGGCTGGGAGATAGTGAAATATCCTCTTCTTGACCTAAATCTTCCCATTTACTGAGTTTTGGAAAATTAAGTTTTATTTTTCCATGATAGCCATATTTGTATTGGCAACCATTGCAACCATTACCAGCTCCCGCAAATGCATGTTTAAGAACGCCCCAATTCTTATCAGAAGCTTTTGACAAATTATTCTCTTTATAAGCGAGGGCCATTTGTAAAGAATAAGCAAAATTTACTCTGGAAGCTGTTCTGCGATCAATGAAAACCAAGACGTCACTTCTTGTTTGAGTCTGGTCATACCCATCAAATGTCAAATGCGGATTGTCAGGCAAAACAGCACCCGAACTTAAATTAGCAACTCCTCCAGATTTCTGTAAGCCAAAAGAAGCAGTATAATTATCAAATTTATACCAATCATTTGATTGGATAATATTTGGAATTTTATTGAACCAAACATTAAGATTATTTTTCTCGACTGACGTTATATAATCACTGAAATAAGAATTCCAACCTGAAGAGGTAATTTTTGATTTATTAAAATAGAGATTGTATCTATTATTTGATACATAATTTCTTAAGTTTTTTTCTGTTTGGAAATCACTTGCATAAGAAGGTTTCAAATTCTTAATCAATCTTTGCAAATCATATTTATCAAAATCTTCTTTTGATGGCACTATTTGATACAAATAGTTTGTGGTTTGATTATGTGTTTTTAGGTCATTGTCAGTCTCCTCTTTATGAAAAGATCTTCGTCGCCCTGAATCATAATTATTAAAAACTATTAACATATAAGGATCGCTCAATTTTTCTTTTAAAGAATTATAACTACTAGTTCTAAACCAATAATTATAAAGTTCTGATTGGTATAGTGCAGTTTTAACAGAAGGTATGGCAGTATTACTAGCTAAATCCCTAATAATTTTCAGGTTATAAATTCTACCTTTTTTAAGTTCAATATTATTCAGTCCTTCAAACATCACATCTTTACCCGACTCTGTTTCGATCTCTATATAAGGTAGTTTGATTTTAGGTCCAAGATTTTTTATTTTGACAACAGGGTTTTCAAAACTCTTATCCATAGGATAATTTGATAGTGGAAATATAAAAGTATTGGTTGGTGTACCAGATTTGTCACTCATGTATTCGGTCACCAATACTTTATAATCAAAATCAATTCCTTCTACTAAACTATTAACTACTGCATTAGACATATTCAATGTTTGTCTCATCGATGCGCTGCTTTGAAGTGCAGTTTTCCATTTTGTTGTAGTACGCGGGAAGAGATAAGACCAATCACCATTATTAAAGGCAATTCTTGGGCGTGCATAATCTTTATGCCAATATTTTTGCTTGTTACCCGGTGCATGATAATTTAACGCTTCTGCAAAAATCTTTTGTGGCATTGCCCCTGTAGTAAAGGTTATAGAGCCTGTTTCTGGTGCACTATCCGTTACTTTACTCCAACTACTTTTAGTGCCATCTGATTCAATAATTTGCTTTTCCCATTTAGATTCATATTCCAAAGTGTATTCAGTCTCAGGCTTCAAAAGTTTATTCAATTTTATTAACTTCTTCTTTGAGTTAGGGGAATCAATCCAAGTGTCCGCTAATTCATTGCCATGTTTTAAACGCAAATATTCAAAACCACCCATAAACAGAAGTTTTCTACCTGTTTCTTGCCCAGCGGTATTAAATTCTGAAATTTCAATAACTTTTCCTGCTTCGTAATTCAAATAAATTTCAGGTTCAATAAAAACATGAACTCCCTCTGCTCCATCTTCCACAGATATAGTTTGCACAAAACTAGATTCTCCAGGTGAAGATACATCTATAGGACTCAACTCTGGTGTACAGCTTAAATCAATATCTCCTTCGCCAAGTCTCTGCTGCCAATCAACATTTCCACTTGCTAAACCATTAAAAAGACTGTATCTCCCTTGAAGTTTTACGATAGCCTGTGTTGGATTAGGAAATGCTCCCCCCAAAACCATATTAGCTGCAACATCAATCGCTTTGTAACTACCCTGAATCCTTCTAAATGGGGTATTTATATTCACATCTACACCGACACTACCTGATGCATAACCATATATTTGTCCTTGAAAATATAATCCATCTAGTCCAAAATCAGTCTTTTTAGTACCGTTACATATGATATTATCATAATATAATGCTGATATATCAAAACCAAGTCCGACTTTAGCCTCTGCAGTAAATGGTCCAAAATTTCCGCCAAGGTCTAGATTAAGTCCCATTCCCAACATAAAGCCATTACCATTTGCTACACCACTCGTACCAAAACGAGTAGGTTTCTTATTTCCCATATCACCTGCTCCATTACTTGGTATTAAATCTCGTAGAGGCGGTGGTGGATCTAGCTTGTTTCCTGCTTGGAAATATAGCTTCGCAGCTACACCAAAACCAAATGCGTCAACTCCTACATGAAGTGGCTTAGTTGGTCTTCCAAGTTTCAAATACCAGCTACCTTCATCAGCTCCTCCCCAATCTAATAATAACTTCCCTTCAATTTCTGCTGCTACTCTTAATGCTTTTTTCTTTTTACTATTTGTAGATTTTTTTCCCGCTTCTATTTTTACATCTATATGTAATGCCCCAGAAACACGTTGTTCGTTGTGATCATATTCTAAAGAAACAAATCCTTTACCGAGATTATCTTCGTGCCTTGTTGGTATAGATCCTGGCATCAAATATCCTTTTCCTTTGATTTGTAAGCGACTAAAGCCAAAGTCCCCTGCGCTATTTTCTTGAAACTCTGCCATTAATCCAACTTCTATCGCAATGGGATATGTCTTTTTTCCCATACTTAAAACAGCTTCTAAATAGCCACCAAAATATTTGCCACCATCGGCAGGAAGTCCAGGTTTATACTTTTCGCCAGTAAATGACATACCTGGTCCCATATAAGTTTCCAGATTCATTTTTGCCTGCTTCTTCTTAGAAACCTTTGAAGCAGCTTTCTTCATCAACTTTGTTAAACTAAGAGGTTGATAGCCTTTTTTGGCAGTTGTTTGCGCAGTTTTTAACGACTCCATAGGAGAAGGCTTTCGCATATTATATAAAAAACCACCTATTAAACCATGAAAGTTGAACTTACCCAGTTTTCTTGGAGGATCCATCAAGATTTGCAAATCCACAAAAAAGTATCTGAAATTACCTGGTGAGGCTTTGGCTGCAGTTCCAAATTGTGCTAATCCTGCTATCTCCACTTTTTTCTTCCCCATTGGTACTTTCACCTGAACTCCTATTTTAAAGGCATCTCCGTATACTGGATCATTTTCGATAGAAACACCTATACCTCTTATGAATAATGGCCCCGCTTTTCCTGTAATATCAATGGAATCAAGTTTTACCCCATTCTGTTCTAATCTATCTCCTGTGGCATCTAGATCAAACTCCAAAATAGTAGTAGCTCTCAATCCAGATGCCTTACTTTTTCCACCAGCTTTGCTTCCGCCAGCGCCACCTTTCATAAGATTCAGACTTAACCCTAAATCCATTTCGTAAGTACCGTCTGGTTGAAGTGTTGTAAATGTTGGAATTTCGATTGTTATTGGGAAGCCTTTCATTCCTTTTTTACCTCGTCCTTTCTTTCTTTTTCGCTTCTTTTTCTTATCCTTCGTTCCCCAGACACCAAAATCTATTTTTTTCAATGCTCCTTGTCCTTCTATGGTATGATCATTTACTTTCCAATTTTGAAATGTAAATACGTCGTACCCAAACTCAAAACTATGATCCAATCCCGCAATACTCATTTCGGGGGTAAAATAAATACCTGCACCCCCATTGAATACAGCAGTTGGGCTGAATTTGCCATTTTGGACATGCATCTCTACCATTGATCCAGGGTCAAGATTAATTTCCAATCCAGGAATCCAAGTCACATCAAAAACATCTTTCAAATCATCTTCATCTGGAATAATGTTGCCCGTAGGTTGTCCTGCAGTTGCGTCCCATCCAAGTGTTCCTGTAAAATTAAATTCACTTCCTTCTGCAAAAACAGGAACATCTAAAATTCCTTCAATGTTAACCGAACTATTTTCAAGATTTCCGTCATTGATGCTAAAATTAAATTTGGACAAAGAATAGCCCCAACCATCCATTTTTGCTCCATCACTTTTTGTCAAAACTACATTCAAGTCCGCTGCTCCATACATTCCGTGATTAGGGTGAAGCACAAAGTTGTTTAGCTTTAAAGTCAAAGGAGTTGTTTCATTTGAATTTTGGAATAAGCCAGTAACCTTGGTTTCTAAATTTTCAAACACCAAACCTTTAAAACCGCCTGTACCGCCTGAATTTTTTCGACTATAATCTGAAGGCATGCCCTCTGGGTTTGAGTTGGAGCTATAATCCAAATAGCCCTTAAAATTTTCACCTGGTACAAAGGTCAACAAACCATGATCGGCCAAAGAAAATTCTAGTGGGTCGCCTAGATTATTGGTTTGCTTGAGCAGGGCAGTAAAGTTATTTAAGTCATGAGAGCTGGCGCTGGCAGTATTTAATCGGAATCCAAAATTGGCATCTAAACCATCTGCAAACCTTACTTTCGATGTTGAAGTTGGCGCATAATACCCTTGAACATTATACCATTTCAAACCATCTGTACAATCAATAAATACCCAGCTATCTTTATCAGAAATACCATTGCCAGTTGACTCGAAAGTAATAGGAAAATTGCCATTTAAAGTAACCGTTTCATTTAATTTTAATTTTAAGTTTTTAAAAGAAACTTTACTAGATGTAAAGGCAATATAATCCTTTGAAAAGGACAAGTATTTATTCCCAATTTTTACCAAAAGCGTCAACTCCAAAACCGCTGAACCATTGGGATTATGGAGTTTTGTAATTAATAACTTAGTATTATCTGGAATACTTCCATTGAAACCAACTTGTGGTAATATATTGGTTAAATCAATCGGTAATTTTTTATTTCCACTTGCATTAGTGTTGTTATTAATTTTTTCAAAAGTGTAAGCACTTTTACTAGTTAATCCTGAGGCAGTCGACGCATTTATGCCATTCATTTCCACATGCATCTTCAGGAAATTGACATAAATTCCTCCAACAACAGGCAAGATTCCATTTGGATATATCACATCTTTCAAGTGGGTTTTTATCGCCTCCTTGTATACTTTTAGGACTTTGCTCTTTTCTCCCAAATTTGTAGGAATATCTAAAGACGCTAAACTTCCTGTTTTATCCTCAAAATTCTCAAATTCGTATTGGTTTTTATAAAACTCTTCAATCAATAGTCCAATATCTTCAGCACTCGGATTGCTTACATCTGAAGTACATTCACAATTAATTTCTTTGGCATCGATTTCAATTCTATCAAATATGAAATTGCCATCATTATCGGCTTTTGCCCAAAATTCAAATCCAACTTGGTTTTTCCCATTTACGGCTGTTATTTTTAGAGCAATTTCTTCCTGAGAATTTCCATCTGATGGATTATATAACAACTCCACATCACCAATGTCTAATATTTTTCCACCCACCTTCAGCGTTGCATTCTCCTTATTAATACTAGTTAATTTAATCCTGTCTTCAGGAATATCAAAAGGATTTAAAATTAAGCCATTGAGCTGCAAATTTATTAGCTCAAAAGATAGTTCTCCCTCATATTGTAGTCTTTGTTTGATTTCGCTGATCACAATTTGGCCATTCTCTTGTATACCTGAAGCAATATCAATGGAATCAAGTATCATCAATATTTTACCATTCAAATTTGCGTTAGGTATGAATGTCTTCGTACCTTCTACATCTATCAATTTCGCATCAATGAAAGAGCCAGACACTGATTCGAATTCAGCATTCCACAAATCCATACTCAACGGTTGTTGAGGTATTTCTACTCCCAATACAATTTGACCCGAATTACTGGCTTCCAAAGTGCCACTGTAATCAAATAATTCTTTAAAAATTGGGACTTGAACATTTCCTTCAAGAATCGCACTATTGGTTTGCCCGTCACTGATTTCGATACCATATTTATCGACACTGTATGCCCAATTTCCCATTCTTCCATCGTCCAAACTCAACATATTTGATTTCGACATCTGTCCATAGGCTAGGTCATTCTCATCTATAAACAATTCTCCTTTGTCTAGGGTGATTCTCTTATCTTTTCCTGTAAAATCATATTCTTTTGGTATTTTGACTTCTACATCCTCAAGGATCATTCCTCTCCAAGTACTCTCCTGGTAAGAAGTGTATGTAGAGTTCGGATAGGAGTTATCTAAGTTTTGTTCTTGACTGAGATCTAAATATGCCTTTTTAGGTTTGAATTCGAAACCTGGTAGTCCCACTAATGTAAAATCTGGAATATCTTTTAGTTCTCCAATGTAATTTTCGTAATCTTCTGTATTAGATTTCGGTTTGAGAAAGACGGCTTCTGTCGAGCCATATTTATTCATAATTTCTGTAGATATTACCACATTAGGCTTTAGTTTCATATCCTTGTATCCAAGGCATGAACAATCCATTTTTGTATCTACAGATCCAGCATAGCTTATGCTAAAAATGGGTGTAATCTCTGTACCATTTTCAGCTCCACTGTTGCTGCCCCCAAGCGAGACCAGATGTGCTCCTGACTTTATCCCAAATGGAGTAGCTGGAATAGATGTACCCGCTAATCTTAGAAATTCTCCATCTTGTTCCTGCCATGACACCAAATTAAGATATGCATTTCGAGGAGTGAAATTTATGCCAATAACAGCTACTGTAGCTTCGTCTTCTTGGTCGAGCGCTAGAGGTAGATTGCTTGTTTGAGGTTCTGCAGGGTCTAGTCCAGAAACTAATCTATTGATTCCGTTACCATTTGTAAAAAATCCATTTAATTGGCTGATATAATTTTGATCTACATTGTCTGCAATTGTAACGGGAAGTATTTCTGAAGCATCTAATTTAAACTGTTGGTCTACTACGGCATACACTTCTTGAACCTCAACAGCTCTTAGGTCGTTGTTGACCCTTAGTCCAGAAAAATTGACATTGACTTTGCTCCTGAGCATTGGAAAATTGACTAATCCAGTACCACTAAATCCCTGTCCCGTTGATACCGCTTGTGTGATTACCATATCAAAATAACCCAACTTGACAACGTCTTCTTCTACTATATTGACTGCTTCTAAATCATTGGAAGTAACAGGTCCATAATCCGTATCGAAGACCTCACATCCAGTAGGCGATGGCTTATCATTAGAATTGCCCGATGTAGGACCGTCTTCGCCATAGTACATAAAAGTACAGATCTCACTATAGCCATCGTTCTGAAAAAGTTTACTAGTAGGATGAATCAAGGAATACGCCTTCACTCTCCACGCATACAATTTATCTACTTCAAGTAGAGGTTCTGCCTGTGAATATAACAGTGTTGGAGTCATACTTGTCGTTTGGAAAACTTGAATGGAAGTTTCAAAGGCATCATTGGCATTGGTGACACCATCAGGCAAACGAACGAGTTCAAATTGATATTCTACAGGTGAAGGGGAATTGGAACTTCCAATGTGCATCGGCGTCCAATTAAAAATCAAATTTTGGGTTTCTGGATACTCCATTTGTGCATCGCAAGATGGCAAGGATAACAGTGGTGTTTGATTCAACTGGAAGCTTCCTTGGACGCAGAATTTCTTGGATAAAGGTACATTTCTATCTATCCCATAAACTTCTAGACAGACTTTATTAAATCCTTCTGGTATTTCTAGACTACCCATCCCATTATTAGTGGCTCCTACTAATGCAGAAGGACTCAAATAAGGCTGAAGTGCAATACCATCTATTGCAAGCTGTTGAAATTGAGATAAAGTAATATTAGGTCCTGAAAAATTAGGATCTGTTTTATAGATTAAATTATTATTATTCTCAATACTCAAACTGAGCTGCACAGGTAAACTTGCTTGAATAGGATCATTTAAGGTGACATTAAAACCTAAGTCTTGACTCCTTTCCATTGTATAAACTCCAAGGTCTAAAGACCGTGGAGGTATCATGAATCCCGTCACTTGGACAGGCCAAACTTGTTGTCCGAATAAATGGATTGAAGTAAATACTAGAAACAAAATAGAAAGTGCTCTTCTAATAATTGTTCTAGGGGCGTAATTGATATTGTCAAATCCAGTCATAATTCTAATTTGTTTGGGTATTCTTGCGGATTGGTTCTGTACCAATCCTTTATAATCTTTTTTTGCTACTTTCTGTACGTTATTCCTTGATCTCATTCTCTAAATTGGTATTATTGAGTATCGCTTTCCGCAGAATTTTCAGATGATTCTTCTTTTTTCTTAGATGGATTCCAATTGAAATTATATTGTATTCCGAAGGTTCCTGTTAATTCTGAAAACGGAATTGCAATTCCGTTTGCTGTTCTTAATTGAGATAGTGCAAAATTCGATGTCAAGGATGAAGAAATACTATATGACCAACGGACTTGTCCATTCATATTAGTCGTATTCTCAAAACCCAATTTTGTATTGATGAAATAGTTAAAGTCAAAACCAACATTCATTTTATCTTCCAACAAGGATTTAGAAACGCCAAAACCAGTTCCATATCGTTTTGTCTGTGTGCCTGCTAATTTGTTTTGATTAAAATTAAATTTTGTACTGAATTTCCATTTGCTTTCTGCCAATGCATAATTGTATACAAAATTGGCAACCATCATTTTTGAACTGGCGCTTTCTACAGGATTTACGATATCATCCGAAACACGTTGGATATTGCCACTTAAGCTAAATACGTGTTGGTTTCCTGAGTTGTCAGGGATAGAATAACTTATGTCTCCTCCGAGATCATTGGTTACAATGACAGCATTTAGTGAATCTAAATTTTGGTTTAAGACATATGCCACATCTGTAGCATTATTCGAATAATTTAAGTTGGCACTTAGGGCGTCTTTAGAATAGGCAAGTCCGATTGTTGCTACAAATCTTGAAGTTGTAGTGGGTTTGGAGAAGTCTAAGTTGTTGCTCTGTACACCGGCACTTATTGTTGTATTTATGCTGTTGTTTAATAAACCGAAATTTAAGTTTCCTAAAATATCAAGTACATCATTATTAAAGAAATAGGCTCCTAAAGAATTATAATTAGGGTCTATTCTCTTGACTTGTACACCTACAGTAAATGTGGACGCTTCGAAGTCTGCTTTTACATCCAATGCTGTTTTGGATTCACTAGTTTGCTTTCTTCGAAAGATAAATCCGGGTAACATATTCCCACCTTCTGCATCTGCATCTTGAGAATTTGGTGAAAACTCACTTAAGGCAAACTCTGCTTTTAATCTTACCTTTTCTAAAAAAAGATATTCAGTATTAAGTCCAACTACTGCATTTTCTTGAGGGGATACTTGGTTTTCACTTTCTGCAGGAATAATTACAGATTCGAAGTCATCTGCTGCTTTAAAAAGGATAAAGTCGACAGATTTATTCTCGGTGCCATACCCTAATTTAACACCCCAACCTGATCTTTGATATACAGGAAGATTTGGTTCAGTAAGAGAAAGATCAATGGGTTCTGCTTTTGCAAGTCTCCCTTTCATAAACGAAAACCGCCAATTAGCGGGTGTGAATTCACCACCTACACCATAGAAATTAATATTTGAGAGTGTAAATTTAGAGAAATCCATACTTCTATGTCCAATGTGAAGTTTGATCCATTTATAAGAAGGACTGGCTCCAAATCGTATAAAACGATCTCTTTTCTCTTTTATGCCATTGACTATATTGTCTTTAAAGGCATTTACTAATTCTTTAATATTTGGTAATGAGGAATCTTTATTCTTCGCAGTCACCATTAGAGAAAAAGGTAAATTGAATTTATAGATCCTCATATTCAAATTGGCATTGAGTCCATAGAAAAATGGATCTTGTCGGGGATCAACACCACTTGCACTGTAGGATCTTAGATTTAGACCTACACCTCCTGACAAAACAAAAGGATCACCAAAATCAGTAAATCCCTTGAAAGCATCTGTAAAATATGTCTTGAAAAATCCTTTTTTCTTTAGTTCCTCTATATTCTCAAATGCCTCCAATTGAGCAATAGATGCATTGGTCCAAAAGATAACAAGGACAAGTATAAAAAGACTTTTAAATGTGTTTTTCATAATGCTTCATTTGATAATGCAAAAAGCCTGTGGGCATGGAAAAATCGGAATTTTGTCAATGCTTATTATTTAATACTCTGAGCGAGCTAATAGTGACCTCTTTTTTAAAACTGATTTGAAACAAGTGATTATGACAAGGTTTAGATTGAAATAATAGTACCCAGCTAGAATACACTTACCATCAATCCATGCTTTTGTCATCCTTAGTTTGTCGAAGGATCGACAAGAGTACGAGATAATCGAAATTCGACCGAAGTGGAGAAATGAGAGACCATTGATTACTCCTTGTCCCTTCGATTTCGCTAGCACTCCGCTATTTATATCAAGTCAGTATTTAATTGATTATCAGATTATTGCAAATGTTTAAATTCTTGTATTGAAATAACCTGTAAGGTTATAATACAATAACTTGGGGCAGAGCCCCAAGTGCTTTGATGCATCTAATCTGTATCCTATAGGGATACCACTATCCATACCGTCAATTAACAAATCACATGTTTTGGACAACTAACCATAGGAATTAGTGGTAGCCCTACAGGCTACAAAAATAATTTTATTACGTGCATGGGGTGGAACCCCATGCTAAAATATTATTGCCTTACAGGCAATATAAAACTGAATGATGTCATGATTACTTAGCTATAGTAATGAAATCATGGCTCATACATTGCTTCGCTTATAAAGTTTCAAAATAAACTACATCGGTATCTAGAATTCAGAATATCTGGTGACAAATGGTAAAAAAAAGAAGACATAAGTAACAAGAGTAATAATTATTCATGTTTAGGGAGTCACCTATTTTATGTCAAGTAGTATTAATGGTGAAGGTTTTTAGATCACTTAACCCAAAAAATAATACAATGAGTTATCAAGATTTTAAACTCATAGAAGATTTCATTGATAAAAAAAATACGGATAAGCAGAGTAAAAAAATTGAAAATGAGATAAGAGATGATAAAAAACTATTTATTGAATATCAACTTCACTTAGATCTTCATAATCTAATGAAAGAGGATACTAAAAGCGAAGAACTTAAATCAAGCTTAGAAATATTAAGAGAAAAGAATTCATAAAAGAATAAAGTTTATTGACTCACTAATCTATTCTTTGAGTTACATAATTGAATCAAATTCACTTATTTTTTTCCCATTATTCAAACGTTAAGAATGCCCTACCTCATACTATGGAATGGCAGGATAATTAGTTTATTGACACTCCACAGTAATTTGCAATTTTAGTACTCAAAATTTATTGCTCTTATAATATCAAAATAAGAGCAATCCTCCTTTTTTCGTATAACTCCCTATAAATGAGGGGCATTTGAACATCAAAGCATAGAGTTTGACCATTAGTGAATATTGCATTGTTGCAAATTTGTGACTAGTAATAATAAAAAAACGCCCATAATTTATGACTAGTCAAGTTCAAGTTTCTACAGCCTCACCTAACCGTTTTAAAATTATAAAAGATACTCCCCACAGCGATCAATATCTATTGGGGTTAATTAATAATGATTCTGTTGTAATCGAACAAATTTATACAAACTACTTTCCAGTTATTAGTAATTATGTAATAAAAAATAATGGCACAAAAGAAGAGGCATTTGATGTTTTCCAAGATGGGATGTTAGTTATATTAAAGAAAGCCAAAATGAAAGATTTTCAATTGACTTCTAGCTTCTCCACTTATCTATATGCTGTGTGCCGATTGACATGGCTTAAGCAACAAAAAAGAAAAAATAGAAGATTTGATGATCTTGTGATACCAATTAGCTGTGAGTTAGATTTCGCTAAAGATATAGATGAAATATCTAAGGAAAAGCTTTTTAAAAGCAAAATGGATTTATTGAGTCCAGAATCGAGAAAGGTGTTGGAATTGTTTTTTAACAAAACATCAATGGAGGATATCAGTGAGATAATGGGATATACAATAGAGTATGCCAAGCGTAAAAAATACAAAGCAAAAAATAAATTGGTTCAACTTATTAAAGAAGATAATGCGTTTCAGTATTTTTATACTCAATAAAAATTGAAATACTCCCTACTGAAAGTAGGTGTTGTGTAAATTCATATTGCACCTCGTCGTTGCCATTTTGACCGCAGTGGATCATTGTCATTCTGAGCGAAGTCGAAGAACGACAATGGTTTAGGATTTTAATTTCGACTGTAGCGGAGAAATCTAACGCATTTAGTTATTTTTCTTCCTTCTTTGATTACTGTTTGTTTATAAATTCGGCCTGTATCACATTAGTGCCCTATAGATTTCTCCATAAAAAGTCGAAATTTAAGTTTTTTTAAATTCACCTTGATTCTTCGACTTCGAATCTTCGCTCAGAATGACAAGGTGTATATTTTAATTTTCATTCAAATTATTATTTAATTGTGCAATACTAAAGGGTTTACACACAAGTAGAAGGAGCATTGCACAATGTTGTTTTTTGTACTAAAAATTGAAATTTGTCTCACTAAAACTCAAGGATTCATTCCTTTTTTTCAGACCATCAAATAGATAAAATAGCAGTGGGTGTGATCCCAAATCTATTTTTGAAGCTACGGGCAAAAGTATTTGGATCCTTAAACCCAGACGCATTGGATACTTGGGCAATAGTTCTATAATTCTTGTTTTCCAATAATTCTCGAGCATAATTTAATCTATGCTCTTGTATATATTTCTGGGGAGACAGTCCCGTTAATTTTTTGAGTTGTCGTTGTAAGGTAGATTTGCTCATCGCATTCATATGACACAGATATTCTACGTTCAGAATATCACTATTAAGGTGAGTAATCACAGTCGCTTCAAATGACTCTAACCAAATTAATTCCTCTTGACTTACGAATTGGTTTTTTGGCTGTGGCGATTCAGAAACAAATTCTTCTGCTTTAAGTTCATTTCTTGAAACAATATTCCCTATCCTAACTAATAACTCTTCACTGTCAAAAGGCTTATGGATGTAATCATCAATACCAATTCTCAGGGCTTTAATTTTAACACTTCTATCTGTTTTTGCTGTCAATACAATCATTGGAATATGCCTAAAGGAATCATTGTTCTTAAGTTTTGAAATAAATTCCAAACCATCCATAACTGGCATCATCAAATCTGAGATAATTAAATCAGGCATTCTTTTAGAAGATAATAAATGATCTAGTGCTGCCTTGCCGTGTTCAAAAGCAATCACCTCATAGCTCTTTAATATCATCTGAAAATAAGCTCTAAGGTCAGGATTATCTTCAGCTATTAAGATCTGTAGTTTTTTCTTGTCTGTTCTCGAATCATCCTTAAGACCTTCTCTTTTAATAGGAATAATTTGATCTTGAATATCATTTATCGAATGTTCTTCGACAAGGGTGTCGATTGGTATTTCATCTGATATTTTCTTTTTAAATTTAAAATAAAAAGTACTCCCTTGACCTAAGGTGCTCTCTGCCCAAACTTCTCCTTCCATTAAAGCTGCTAACTCTTTGCAAAAGGCTAAGCCGATTCCAGTTCCTCCTTTCAGCTTAACATTTACTTTCTTAGCTTGATAAAATCGATTAAATACATGAGGTAAATCACTGGGATCAATGCCAGGTCCTGTATCCTTGATCGAAATTTGGATGGAATCTTCTAAATCTGATACATGCATTTCAATTTGACCATTTTTTGAGGTGAATTTCACAGCATTGGAGAAATAATTATTAATGATTTTTTCAAATTTTGGTTTATCCAATTTGATATATGATTCTGTATTTTCCGGTATTAAAGATTTGAATTTTATTCTTTCACTGCTTCCAAAAGATTCATATTGTGTTACATAGTTTTTGATATAGGAATAGAATTCTACCGTCTCTTCATCCAATTCCATTTTTTTATTTTCCAATTTACTTAAGTCTAGCAATTCGTTTACGATGGATCTTAAATTCAAAGTATTCCTATGCAATAAATCAAGTAATTTCCGATCCTGTTCTACAGGTCCATCTTGCTTCATAAGATCCTTAATAGGACCAATCATTAGGGTGAGAGGCGTTCTTAATTCATGAGATACGTTTGCAAAGAATCTTGACTTCACCTTATCTAGTTCTTTTAAGTCTTCAGCTTGCTCTTCGATTATTTTCTTATCACTTTCAATCTTTTGAGTGGCTTTGGCTATTTCTTTCTTTAAAACTCTGGTTCTAATTTTGAAAAAAGAGACAATGCCCAAGACCATGGATAATAAACTTAATACAATGAACCAAGTCTGCAAGTAAAATGGTTTGAAGACAATCACATCAATAGATAATTGATGCGGAGACCATCCCGTCTTACTACTTTTACCTTTAATTTTCAGCTTATGTGTTCCATAAGGTAGAATGCCGAACTGAAGACTTTTTTCTACTTGATAAATCCAGTCTTTGTCCATTCCATCAAGTTTCCAAGCATATGATATTTCATCACTTTTATTAAAAGTTGCTAGTTCAAATTTTAATTTAAAATAACGGTCATCAGGATAAAAAGAAATTGTTTTGTTTAATCTTAAATCGCTCGATTTATTTACTAATTCCTCAAGGTTACCATCAAATATTTCGTGATCAACAATTAACATTTGGGGATGCTGCTGCTCTTCAATTGGAAAATCGTTAGGTAAAAAAGAAGTTACACCGTTCAGCCCACCGAAATAGATCCTCCCTTCATTATCTCTAAAAGAGGATGTCTTATTAAATTCATTACTACCTGTCCCTTCTTTTTTATTGTAAGAAACTATTGCCATTGTTTTTTTGTCTAAGCAGATAACACCATTGTTGCTGCTCATCCAAAGTCGTCGATCCTCATCTTCAAAAATGGCATAGATGACGTCATTAGGCAGTCCTGATTTATGGTCAATCAATTCATAACTTTTCGATTTCTTATCACTTCGTTTATCCTTACTATTGTAAAAGTCCCATTTGATCAATCCATCAGTAGTACCAAGCCAAAAAGTATTTTCTTTATCCTTATGTAAGTAATAGAATGTACTTGCGGGAAGATAATTGTTGTCTTTTTCATCAGAACTAAATCTCTCTAAGATTTGATGGTTTTGAATATCTATAAGATAGAGGCCAAGTGATGTACATAACCATAATTTCTCAGAGTCTTCTGGAAATATTCCATAGACTTCTTCCGTTTTCTTGAATTCAAATACTTCGCCATTTTTATTATAAATATTAAAATAACTAATAGTATCTTTACTATAATTGTACTGATAAATCAACCCAAATCCAACAATCCAAAGATTGCCTGAATGATCATCATAAAAGTTCCAGATTAAGTTGTTTGAGCCTACAGTCAAATCAATCATTCTATCGATGTCTCCATTGGGGTGATAAATGCCCAGTTGATTTTCATACCCAATACAAAATTGATCATTATCCAATTTAATGAGAGGCCTTCCCCACCGCCTTTCTGAAAAAGTATTCCATCTATCACTTTGTGACTTATCCAGGCAAATCGTCTTTTCAACTTCGCAGCTTATAAAAATAGAATCTTTGTCGGCATATATTCCCCTTACAGAATTTGCAAACGGTTTATTATCCTCATCAAATGAAAAGTAATTCTTAAACTTATTCTTACTAAAATGAATTTTGTAAAAACCCAATGCGCCATTTATCCAAATGAACCCCCTGGAATCCACAAATTTAATGTTAGCATATTCAAATAGACCTTCTGGATAATAGTCTTTCGTTAGCTCATATACTTTTTCTTTCGTTTTGAGATCATAGATATCCCAACTCGTTCGAGAAATATTCACCCATACAGCATCTCCAATTGGTTTACCATAACCAAAACCATTTTTATCTGCGGAAATTTTCGTTCTTTCTCCATTTGGACTAATTCTATACCTTTCACTTATAGCATTGTTATTTACTTCATATTGGACGTAATAAACGTAATCATCTATTATAGAATTAATGTTTGCAACGAAATTAGCCTTATGGGGATATTTTTCTAAAATCTTGCCCTGAGGATTGACTTTGTAAAATGCTTTATGATATCTATAGCTCTCATCAACTTCTTGTATTGCATTTACCCAATAATTACCATTGGAATCATAATAGTCAATTTCTATTTTTTCATTTATTTTAGTGTTGATAGTTTGAAATCCTGATTTACTATCATAAGTCATGATTCTACCCTTAGTCTGACCAAAACAAATCTGCCCTTTATTGTTAACTATAAAACTGTGATTTAACGGCAGAAAAGACTCATTGAAAGGAAAGCTAAATGGAGAATAAGGCTCACTGAATCGTTCTTTTGTCGTTAGAATTTGCTCCGTATCTGGATGAAAAAAGACAAAAACAAGAAGCTTGTTGTTCCATAACCAAAACCACCCTTCATCATCTTGAGTAAAAGCGGTAATATTCTCTAGTAAATGGGTACGATCTTTTTTGTTCCAAGATTTAAAACTTTGCCCATCATATCTTTGTAAACCATTTTTGCCTGCAAACCATAAAAATCCATTATCATCTTCATAGATACAATCTACACTTCTATGTGCGAGACCATCTTCCATAGTTATCTCCTCCACATTCAATATGTAGTCTTGTTCCAATTGGCCAGATGAGGTCAAATTGAATAGGAATGATAGCCAGATTAAAAGAATTAACTTCTGGAGCATGAAATGTATTACCTAGATTTGTCGGTTGCAAAATAGTAAATCTATTTACAGTATTACATTATCATGAATATCATATTATCGGAATGTCTAGTATTAAACTTTTTTTTCAATCTTGCTTTAGGAAGGATTCAATAATAATCTAGTGCTTTTTTAATAAGTGAGGTCTTGCGACAGGCCATACTTCGGTGATAGAATTTCCCATAAAACAACCCTCGTTTCGTCAGCACCAATTGACGATAAGTCCTGATTAGCCGCTTGAAATCTTTCAAAATTAGTATGCTTATAAAACTGCCACAACCCTTGCGCACTGGCTAAATTTATTGAAAAAATCAAAGTTACAACTCCATAGAATATCGCTTTTCTCATGTCTTTATTTTAAAAATAAACCAATTCACTTATGTTAATAAATTTCCTTCCTCATCCCATTCAGCAATATCTGTTCGCTTACTTTGGTCTACACATTTTGCCAACCATTCTGAATCATAATCAACATCATGATCAGCAAGTACTTCTGAAGGAACGCCATCCCATACATTTGGAAAATTACTCGTGACTCCTAAGTCTTCGAATCCAATTTGAGTCGTATAATAGCCCGTAACTATAAGATTTCTAATCAGGCTGAAAAATTTAATTCCATGGGTCATATCAGGTTTTGTATTTCGAGGATCTGGGTAGGCAATATCTTCTATGATTTGAATTTCTTCTTTGGGAGAACAAGCAATGAATTCTTTATTGAATCTTCGATTTGATTCTGCATCTAGCCACATTAATCCGCCTCGCATGGGCAATTGATGAGCAGGCAAATCTTTTACAATAAAATCTATAAAAGCAGGAACTTCTGCTTCATTTGCTGAACTTGCTGTTGAAGTAGCGGGTAAAATTATATCACACAAGACTGCTATAGTTGCTAATTCATGTTTATTCAGATAAATTTCTCCATCTACTTTTTTATCATGTGCAATTTCTGAGGGGATCCGCCCATATAAATTACCTTTTGCGGCTTCAGCAATATCTTCATTAGTTGGATCAAAATTGCAACTACTTGTTGATCCAATAGTTGCACCTCCTATTGTACCAATCAATAAATATTTTAGTGTATCTCTTCTTTTCATTTTTTAAATTTTTAATTAGAATTCATTAGAAAGGCTTAGGAATCGTGTTTAATTTGTCTCCATGTTTCTCTGTTCTAGTTCCTTAAATTAAATATTCTGCTTTTTAAATTGCTCTATAATATATTCTGATGTTCTCATTGCCAATGCCATAATTGTCCAAGTACAATTTTTATCAGCTTGACTTACGAATGGCCCAGCATCAACTACAAAGACATTATCGGCATCATGCAGTTGACAAAACTTATTGGTTACTGAAGTTTTCGGATCATTGCCCATACGAGTTGTACCCACCTCATGAATAATTTGACCAGGTTTCAAGAGTCCCCAATCTTGTTCTTTGGTAGGTTTATCTCCCAATGCAATTCCACCCATCGAATGAATTATTTCTTCAAATGTATTTTGCATATGGCGGGCTTGAAACCTTTCATAATCAGACCATTGATAATTAAATCTTAAAACAGGGATTCCAAATTGATCTACAACACTTGGGTCAATCTCACAACGATTTTCTTTTCTGGCGATAGATTCTCCTCTTCCAGCCATGCCAACTACAGCTCCATAAAATCGCTTGGCATCATCTCTTAATTTATCTCCATAGCCACCAACTTCACCTCCGATGTATTTATTTAAACCAGAAACATCAAATCCAAATCCATATGCTGGCATTCCTAGTCCTCCCCACACTTCAATGTGATAGCCTCTCGGGAAATCTAATTTTTTATTGTCCAGCCACCATGGAGAATACACATGCATACCCCCTACTCCATCTTCATTATATCCTAGTTTACGATTCATCAAAGCAGGGACAAAAGCACTTCGACCACCTCCTGTAGAATCATGCAAATATCGACCGACTACATCCCCACTATTACCCAACCCATTTGGATGTTGTTTGGTTTTAGAGTTCAGTAAAATTCTTGCTGAACTACAAGCAGAAGCTCCCAAAACAACAGATCTACCTTTTAATTTATATTCTTTTCTATCTTCTTTATTGATAAATGAAACACCAGTTGCTTTTCCTTCAGCATCAGTTGTAACTGAACGAACCATGCTGTTTACATATAAATCCACTTGACCTCCACCATTTACCGCAGGTATTATAAAAACAGAACTTGAAGAAAAGTCTGCATAAACATTGCAGGCTCGACTACATTGAGCACAGTAATAACAAACTCCTCTGTCGTTATTTAATTTTTTTGTCAGAATAGATAATCTAGAAGGGATGACATCTACCCCAGCCTTTCTTGCGCCTTTGATATAATACAATTCATGCAATCGAGGTTTTGGTGCTGGTAAGAAATATCCATCTGGATCATTAGGTCGATTTTCTTTAGAGCCAAAAACCCCAACCATTTTGTCTAATCGATCATAGTAAGGTTTAATTTCCTTATAACTGATTGGCCAATTTTCCCCAAGCCCATCAATATCTTTATGTTTAAAATCATTAGGTCCGAAACGCAAAGAAATTCTTCCCCAATGATTTGTTCTGCCACCTAACATTCGAGATCGCCACCACATAAAATCTGTTCCTTCCTTTTGAGTATATGGTTCGCCATCGACTTCCCAATCGCCCCACGACATATCAAAATCACCAAATGCTCGTTTAGTACTTGCACCTCTTCTCGGCGATTCCCATGGCCATTTCATCTGTGTTGCAGTCGTTGGATCTTTAGGATCGAAGTAGGGACCTGCTTCAACCAATGCTACTTTCAATCCTGCTTCAGATAGCATTTTGGTTGCCATTCCCCCACCAGCTCCAGAGCCAACAATAATGACGTCGTACATTGTGGCATTTTCCTTTATTTGCATATTATATCTTTTTAACTCTGATTTTAATGGGTGGATTCTCCAGCCCCAGATGGGATTCTAATATTGTCTACTAGTTCCTGTACTTCTATCGGAGGTGGTGGCGTGAATTTTGAAATTGTGACAGCAACAATAAAATTAACGACCATGGCAATAGTACCAAATCCTTCAGGAGAGATCCCAAACCACCAGTCAGCTTTAAGAGCTGCTACTGCTGTTTTACCTCCATCAAAAACACCAAATTTAAATTTTAAAATATAGAATAACATTAGTAGAATACCAACTATCATACCTGCAATGGCGCCTTCTTTGTTCATTTTTTTATAGAAAATACCCAATACTATTGCCGGAAAAAATGATGCGGCGGCCAAGCCAAAGGCCAAGGCGACTACAGCGGCTACAAAACCGGGCGGATTGATGCCAAAATATCCAGCAACACATACACCTACAACTGCTGATAACCTAGCAGCCAATAATTCTCCTTTGTCCGAAATTTGTGGATTGATTATTTTTTTAATGATATCATGTGAAACAGAAGATGAAATTACCAAGAGCAAACCTGCAGCGGTAGATAGTGCCGCGGCTAAACCACCAGCAGCTACTAGTGCAATCACCCAATTTGGTAAATTGGCAATTTCTGGATTGGCAAGTACCATTATATCACGATTGACCTCTAGTTCATTAGTTTCTTTATTTGCTACGTATTGAATAATACCATCGTTATTTTTATCTGTAAAAGTGATCAAGCCAGTAGTTTCCCATTTCTTAAACCATTCTGGCATATCTGCATAATTTTTATTACTTACTGTTTCTATCAAATTTGTTCTTGCAAAAAGGGCAATGGCAGGTGCCGTCGTATATAAAATAGCGATGAATAATAGCGCCCACCCTGCTGATTTACGAGCGTCACTTACTTTTTTTACGGTAAAGAAACGTACGATGACATGAGGCAATCCTGCCGTTCCAACCATTAAGGCTGCAGTAATAAAAAATACATCAATTTTTGATTTGCTACCAGATGTATATTCATGGAAACCTAACTCACTATGTAAACCATCAAGTTTATCTAATAAATAAACACCATCGCTACCTGCGCTACCAAATCCTAGTTGTGGAATTGGATTTCCCGTCATTTGAAGAGAAATAAAAATAGCGGGGACCATAAAAGCGAAAATCAATACGCAATACTGAGCTACTTGCGTATACGTGATACCTTTCATTCCACCTAGAGTGGCATAAAATAATACTATGACCATCCCTATAATAACACCACTAGTTATATCTACCTCTAGGAAACGTGAAAATACAATACCGACGCCTTGCATTTGACCAGCTACATAAGTAAATGAAACTATCAAAGCACAAAATACTGCTACAACACGCGCTTTATTAGAATAATAGCGATCTCCTATAAAGTCGGGAACTGTGAATTTCCCAAATTTCCTAAGGTATGGCGCTAATAATAAAGCTAATAATACATATCCGCCAGTCCAACCCATTAGGTATACCGAACCGTCATAGCCACTAAAAGAAATGATACCTGCCATGGAAATAAATGATGCTGCTGACATCCAATCGGCTGCTGTTGCTAACCCGTTTGCAATTGGATGTACCCCTTTGCCCGCTACATAAAACTCACCAGTAGTACTGGCTCTTGACCAGATGGCAATACCAATATATAATGAAAATGTTATTCCTACTAAAATCCAAGTCCAAGTTTGTATATCCATTGCTTATTCGTTTACGTTGTACTTTTTATCTAAGGAGTTCATTAGTTTGATATAAACAAAAATCAGTATTACGAAGACATAAATTGATCCTTGTTGGGCGAACCAAAAACCCAACTTAAAGCCACCTATTCTAATGGTATTCAGCTCGTCTACTATTAAAATTCCGAAAACATAAGAAACTAAAAACCATATCGATAGTAATATGGCTAGGTACTTTAAGTTCTCTTTCCAGTATTTCTGTTGATCATTCTTTTTCATAAGCTTACTAATTTATGTATTTCTAATTCTCAATTGTAAAGGATAATGCTGGTAGTCCGTCAATATTGAACAAAGTAGCAGAAGAAGTATCAGCCCAAGCATATCTAACATGTATTGATTTTCGGATTAAAAACACGAACACTATCTCCTCCAAAAAAAAAGTTACTTTCTGGAGAGGTAAAATATAATCTATTCATATATCGATTCTCGGTAGGAACAAAAGGCAAAGGCAATTCCGTAATTTTTTCTCCATCAGAAATGTACCATTTGTCTTCAGAAACCATCCATAGCAACCCTGTTGTGTCTTGAACGATTTGATGAATATCATCATTTTTATCATTTGCAAAAGGAATTTGATTGACTAAAATTTGAGGCGACTGAGCTTCAACATTTGTAAAGAACAACAAGGCAAAAATAAGCAGATGAAACAAAGTGTTTTTTTTCAAGCTAATGTTATCTATAAAATCTAGATTTTGAAGTAGTCTGCCAAGTTAAGAAAATTGAGATAATAAGTAGTTTTTGGTCTTTATAGATGTGTATCACAAATTGCACTTTCTCAAGAAAATAAGCTCCTTCTCATCTTGAGCGAAGCACCAGCGCAGTCGGGCACTCCTTGTCATTCTGAGCGAAGATTCATCGAAGTCGAAGAATCAAGGAGTATGCCTCTACTTTAATTTCGACCGCAGTGGAGAAATCCACCATTTTATTACATCAAGAGCTAGATTTCTCCACTTCGGTCGAAATTACTGCAATAATAACCCGCCTACCGGCCGGCAGGCATTGTCTTCCTTCGACTGCGCTCAGGATGACAATGTTCCACTACGGGATGACAATGTTAATAACTAAACAAACAATTATGATTTACTTTTTGTGCAATTTGTGATATACACTCTTTATAGATGTGTAAACCATATTGCACAGAAAAGAAAAAATCTTTAATATGTTCGTTTATTGGATTGTCATCCTGACCGAGAGTAACGAGTAGAAGGATAGACAATTGGACACGATTCGAATTTCGACCGAAGCGGAGAAATCTACTGAGATAAGATCAAAGGATAGCTTCTGTAGATTTCTCCACGCTGGTCGAAATTAAAAGATTAAAAGCATTCTCGTTCTTCGACTTCGCTCAGAATGACAATGCTCGATTTCGCTCGGAATGACAATGCAAAAATGCAATATGGTTTACACACTTCTTTTAGGTGTGTAAACCATACTGCACTAAATTTGATTTTGCTGTTTATAAAAAAATGGATGATATTTAATCTTTCAATCTTATTTTGGTGGTTTTTTAAGATTAATATTTCTATTTACTATGCTTACTTCAGCTTTATCACTTGGCCAGGTTGTTTCTGCTTAGGGTATTCATTCTCTTATGTCCTCAGGTTTTTCATTTCATACTTTTGTATATATCCCTTATGAGGCACCAGGTGGGTGATTGGGGAGAGGTCTGTGAGGAGGATCACGAGGGCAGTGATACTTTCTCTTTGTTCACCTAATGGAAAATGCAATTTTAATTAATTCTTCTTCACGGATGGAGGGTTTCAGGGTTTAACTTAGTTCCATAGAACTTGTCAAATATTATGCATGCTGTTAAATCTCCTGTCACATTAACTGTAGTTCTAAACATTCCTAAAATACGGTCTATACCAATAATAATTATTAGACCATCTGTTGGAATTCCTACGCTTTGTAATACCGATGCAAGAATAATAACTCCCCCACCTGGAATAGCTGGCGTTCCAATAGATGCGGCCACAACAGTAAAGGTAATTAACAGAAGACTCATTATTGACAATTCAATTCCGTAGGCTTGTGCCATAAATAAAGTTGTTACGCATTGAAATAATGCCGTTCCATCCATATTAATTGTTGCCCCGATCGGGATGACAAAATCACTAATATTTGAGGATACCCCTAATTTTTCATCTGCTGTTTTCATGGAAAGCGGCATAACGGCTGCTGAACTGGCGGTAGAAAATACCAATAGTTGTGGCTCCCTTATCGCCTGCAAGAACTTGAAGGGATTTTTCTTGACTACTACAAAGGCCAGCACTAAATAGAATGTCAATAATATGATCAGACCTAGTAAAACTACGACCATATAGTAACCCAAACCTAGGAATATTTCAACGCTTGTCCTGGATAACAAAGCTGCGATTAAGCCAAATACGGCATAGGGCACCAGCATCATAGCCCATGACACTACAATCATACAAATTTTCTGAATGGCTTCTGAAAAACGAATAATAGGCCTTGCTGTTTCCTGACGGAGTTGGGTAATTGCTACACCAATTATGATGGTAAAAATTACGACACTCAACATTTCTCCCGTCAAAATTGACTCCAGCGGATTATTAGGGATAAGGTTTGATATAGCATTTGGAATATTATCAATAAGGTTAGATTGCTCATTCGGTACTACTTGACTTTCACCACTATTTGGAAATCCACCTAGCGAAAAAATATATTGGCCGGGTTTCAAAATAATTGTGACAGCCAGACCTATGATGATGGCAATAGCGGTAGTAAAAACGAAATACAGCAATAACCGAAGGCCAAAGGTTTTAAGATTCTCCTGTGTGTTACCTACAATTCCTGTAATAATTGATGTAAATATCAATGGGATCATGATCATTTGAACCAATCTCATGAAAATTTGACCAGGTAGATCAAGCCAATCCGCAATCTCCAAACTAATATTCTCTGAAAGCAGTCCTGTAGATGGATTAAGTAGAACTCCCACTCCCGCCCCTAAAACTAGTCCAATAATAACCTTAAGCCATAATCGGCCTTTTATAAGGTGATCTAAATGAACCGATAGATTATTAAGTGGTATGAATTCTATCATAGCATTATCCCTAATTCTGATTGACGTTACCTAATTTATTGAATATCAAAAACTATTTTCTCAATTGTGAGCTTGTAATTTGGTCTATTATTAATCCCTAACCCATTGGAATCTATATCAAATTTACTGATTTTCTTTCTTAGCTGTGCTATTGCTATATGCTTTTCGTTTATGAATATATATATTGAATTACTCAATCTATAAGCAAGAAGGCCAATACGTCAAAGTATAGATTTGTTATGGCATTGAGATCGAGCCCTTTTATACAAGTTTAGTTTTACCTTATTTATGGTTTCTTTTTGGGAGATCATCTATCATTTCATCTTTTGATCAATGAGTGTTATGAGATATAATTGTCATTAATACAGATCTAGATTGTTGCACCTTTTCAATACAAAAACATTAGATCAATGTATTTTAGCAAGTGAGTTTTTACACCACCTAAATTAAATACACTATTTTGATCATAGTGTAAAAAAGGTTACATATTAGACCAGGACTATTTGGAATTCTACCTTTCTATTTTATCATACATACTCCTGCATTGGTAGATCCAGATCTACATATCTATAAGGTCTGGTCTTACTGATAACTATCGGCAAGCCCTGGAATCCTGACGGTACCGTCAGGACGATCCACCTTGAATGTAAGTATATCTTCCCTTAGTGTGCATACGATAGTATGAGCATCAGTCTCATCAGTGTTTTTCACTTATTCACTTCATTATTATGGTTACATCATCATCAGCTGGCACAGTACAGTTATCAGCATAGGTCAGTGAGTATCTATCACAGGATTTATCATTATTACTGTTTATTAGTTTGTCATTAGTTCGACATCGAGCAGGTGATTTGGGGCAGAGGTCTGGTCCATATTATGAATTAGATTTAGCTGCTTATGAGCTTGGTGTCGGTATTCTTAGGTATTTGAGTATGAAGAGCAGCATTCGGGGTTGTATGGTCAGCAGTTGTTGGTTATATCGCCTAGTGCTAGGGATACTACTTTTGTTTCATTTGTGGGGGAGCTGTTTTAGCTCTCTTTTTTATATGTACTTCTTCATAGTTAGGTTCGAATCTTCATATCTATAATGTCTGGTCTCTTCAAGTCCTAACACTAAATTGCTGCTGTTGTAGAAGTCTAAAACTTTCAAACCTAAAAATAAAAGCAAAGCAAATAGTTGTTTAATGAAAAAGTTCGGAGAAAGAAGAAAGAGCCCACTAAAATCCATAAACACAACATTAAATGCGTAATTCTTCTTAAAATAGGTGCGTAATTCTACGCAAAAATTAAGTACAATTACTGGAAAAAGTGGAGGTGTGCCAATTCCAAGGATGGTTTATCTATTTTAGACTGTTCTTGAAAGATTTTTGGAAATAGTAACTTTTTGTTTTTCAGCTAAAGATAAGTTAGTTTTTCCAGCCAAATTATTGGTTTTCTTATAGAATGAGTATTCAAAAAACCAACTTTAGTAATGAGTAAAAATAGCTTGTCCGCAAAGATCAAAGATGTTTATATAGAATTAAAGGATTACAAATTCCTTCACGCGCCTTTCTATGAATCGGATTTTGTGAAAAAAAGATTCGTAGGAAGAGTAAAGGTCAAAAATAGATTAAAAACGCTTTTAACTCAATCCGCAGGTGGTTCAGGAACCTATCTGATCACTGGATTTAGGGGGATGGGTAAAACAAGCTTGCTCAGAGAAGCAATAAGTGAAGTAAATGGAGAGAAAGATAGTTTTTCTGATAAAATGAAATACTCCTTAGAAATTGCCCTAAGTGTAGTAAAGCAATTCTTATGGATATTTTTATCAATTCTATTATTTCACTATTTCTACTTGATTTGGGAGGCTTCATTCCAATGGCCTGACCTTGAATTTTGGAGGAATAAGAGTTTTAGCGACAATTTTTATTTTCTTGAGAGATCAGATATTTCGTTACTAGGAGGAAGAAATTTTGACCCAAGGGAATACTACATTTATGGATTCTTTCCTATATTAATTTATTTAGGAGGTATGGCTTTAATGCCAAGTTGGAATATAGTGGCACAAGGGTACTCTTGGTGTCTCATTCAGATTGGGAACAGATTTGATTGGGTACAAAATTTGAAGAAATATAAAGTAGGTTATGACAAGTATTACCATTTGAACAAAGTGATATTTGATACCCATAACCATTTTTATACCATTACTTCTTTGCTAGCTTTTCTCAGTGTATGTTCTTGCATTTTTGATTATGGATGTTCAACTATTTTAGTTGTATTTCTGACTACTCTAACTGCTGTCAGTTTGGTTAGGGCTATTATAAAATCATTCTCTGAGGAAAAGGAGGCAAGAAATTATAAAGATCTTGTAAGATTTGGAATTTCAATTTTATCGATTGCCATAACTGTTTTAGTAGCATTGTTCAATAGCTTGTGGATCGTTGTTCCTAGTTCATTCATTGGGATATGGATTATTGTATTTAATTCAGATGGAAAATCTCAATTAGGCAGCTCATTTTATCAAGTGCTTTGGACTGTAACTAGAATTTTAACAACTGCCTTAATATTTGTTGCCATCTTGTTGAGTTTTATTTATTCTCCACCTTCATATAGCATTTTCGGAAGTGTAGACATCATTGAAGATCTTCAGAACAATAAGGGATTTGGCAAATGGCTATTAGTTTTGCTTGGGGTGCTGATAGGCTATCTGACGATATCTCTGATATATTTTATTCATGATTTGCTATCTAGTATAGCGACGATTTCAATAAAAAAAATCCTTTCTATATCGAAAAGTAGATATGAAGTATTTGAAATAAATTTATCACAAGAAAATATTTCAGAAAGGGATGTCCTAAAAAGAATAAATGACAAAATGCTGGATTTTTGGATTAGAAGACGTCTATCAATTGATAGTCTAAATTTCGATAGACCGATATATAAACCCTGGCAACTTATTATAAAATTGTTTGCTTCGGGAATGGCAGAAAGTCCTTCTGAATATCAAAGGATATTGAATAGACTAGCAGCATTACAAAAAAGACTAGGTGGGACGGTTAGCGTTACAAAGGATTTTGGTACGAATCCTAATTTATCGACTACCATAACGGGATTTCCTGCGGAACTGGCACTGCCAATAGGTAAAATTACAGACAATAAGACAATTAACTATCCGATAGCAAATGCCAAGGAAGCAGAGGATGAATTGATTGATATTATGAAGGATATTTGCCATTACCGAGAAAGCAATAAATCTTTATCCGAGTTCATTTTTATAATTGATGAACTAGATAAAATTGAGCCTCAGTCCAGTGCACTAATAGATGAGAGAGAGTATTCTAATCCAGCGATGGATATTGCGAATCTTAATGCTCCTGGATCAAGAGAATATAGAAAAAGACAGGAAGCAGTGGCTAAATTATTGGCAAACTTAAAAGGATTTTTAAATGTTGCCGAATCCAAATTTTTCTTTATCGGTGGCCGCGAGCTTTTCGATGCAGATTTAGCCGATATTGCAGACAGGGACAGCTTCTATAGTTCGATATTCAACGATGTCATTTACGTAGAAAGTTTTTACAAAGATTTACCAGAAGGAGATTCAACTAGAGGTGTGACCAAACTGACTGAAACTTATTTGATAAAACTGATAATGTCATCGTCAATTCATCAAGATAAAGATAATAAATATTCACTTGCTGAATTGGTAGGCAATATCAATCAAAGTAATACCAAAGGATTCTCGATTGGTTTAGGACGAAAACATATAAATCAGAATCAAAAATATGAAGATTTTGAGGATAAAAGTACTAAGGTAGACTTAGAAGAAAGATTCAAAATTGTCTCACTCCTTCAAAATTTTATTGTCTATTTGACTTACAGGAGTACAGGAACACCTAAAAAATTAAATGGTCTCGTCGAACACCTTATTGTAGAGAGTTCTTTAAAAAAACTTAAAAATGATTCCGATGCTTTGGTATTGTATTGTAATAAAAGAGGACTATTGGATAGATCAATTTTCCTCAGGTTTAATTATACCACTCAATATGAGATCAACCTTACTACTGATATTTTGAGACCATATTTGATCACAAATAGTAGGTTTCTTACAAACTTAGGTGATAAACTTCTTTTTTCCACACCTTTTATTTTTGATCATATCATTAAGTTTTACCCCTATGGTTTTTCTTGGAGAAATCTGGAAATGATCCCCGAGGTAGTGCTGGTTAATAAAGAACCATACCTTAGAGATCATATTAAAAATATTTTACTTTATCTAACCAACTATCATATAAAACAAGCTGTAAGTGGATTATATGATTACAGGTTTCATAGTATTGTTCGAAAAGAATTGGCGATTTTATCTAAAAGATCTGATTTAGCTTCAGCAGCATTTAATTTCACACTGGATGAGTCTCTTTTGGTCAAGCGACATTATAAAAAGAAATTGATCGAACTTAGAGACAAGCATAAAGATTATACACCTCTGGATGGTGATAATCAATTTATCCATTCTTTGAGTTTTGTTCAGACTATTTTGGGTGATTTGTATTTCTATGATAAGGAATATGACGAAGCCATATTGTATTATACAGAATCGATCCAAGCATTACGATTACCTAATGGTATAGACAAAAGATTTCTCACAAGGCATCAATATCTGATTTGGTTGAGAAACAAACTTAAGATAGGTCTCACCATGGAAAAGGTGGATGCTTTTGATAGTGCAATATCTCTATATAGAACCTTGATGATCGATAGTGAAAGGTATTTACATCGTATTGTAAACAGTAAGATAGATTTATATTCAGAAACTATTGAAAATTCCAAAAATCCAAAGGAAAAAATAATTGAGACTAGGACAAAACTAGATTCAATAGGTATAGATTCAAGGTCTGAAAATCATCGCAATATGCATCTTATTACTCAACCTTTTGTAGCTCTACTGGCGGCAATGGAAAAGAATAGGACTGATGGGATCACCTATGCCAATTTATACCAAAATAAAGAAGAATTGTGTCGCATTATTGACCCTGAATATAATGAGGCATTTTTGAGAGATTGGAAAGGAGAGTCTGATATTGAATTATATTTACTCAAGGATGATTATCGTAGAGGTTGGCTCTGGGCCGACTATTTTAGTAATGTGGGGAGTATTCTTTTTTATAAAAACTGTCAATTTACTAGATTTTTTACTCCTGATACCTTTGATGTTGGGGACTTAGAAGATGTTAGAAATAGTGATATTGAAATAAATTTTTCACCTCGGAAATTTTCAAAATCTGAATTTGCTGAAGACTATTTGAATAACAACAATAACGGCCAGCTTAAGAGTGATAAATTTGATAAAAGATTTTATTTAAAAACCGATTTTCCCAGACTCTTTAGGCTACTTCATGACCAATATAACAAGTCACAAGCTAATAGAATCGGCATGGCAAATTTTTTTCCATCACTTACTTCTGTTTGTTATTTCTGGGAAGCATTGCATGAATCGACAAAATACCAATCATCACGAATATTAGGTTCCCTGTCCATAAGTGACAAATCCAAATATAGTCCTCTAGTTTTAGCAGGAATGTATTTACATCCAAAATATTATGATATGGTGAGTGCTAGAAGATTTTATTATTTGGGAAATATTGTGAGTAAAATTGGTGATGCTATTCTTGCTTCTATAAATAATACACAAAGTCTTAAATTGAATTGTTTGGATCATGTAGAAAATTGTAGAGGAACATTTTTATATCCCACTGATGACCCAAATGATTATATTAAAAAGGTAGATAAATTGTTAATTACTTCAACTTTATTCACAATGAATAAAGTCATTGCTATATATGCCCTTTCTAGTCAATTATTCAAGAAATCTAATCAGGATTATTCCTATACATTTAGTTTGAAAAAATTATTAACATTATTAAAGGAGATCGTAAATCAAATCTCTAAAGATGAAACTCATTTTGATAATTTGGATGAAGATGAAAAGATAAAATACTTTGCTATTGTTAAAGACTTATGCATGGATATCGTCAAGTCAACAGCTTGGTACAATTCCATTTCCAATAGACCGCAGATTATGAAGTATCGCGATTTGCTGGACTGGACTGATAAAGGAGAGTTTAATAAAAACAAAATTCTATATCGCTCTAGTTCCAACCAATCAGATGTGATCGAAGCCATACTATTAACTGAAGCGGTTAGAAAAAATATATTTGGAGATTCAGGAGAACCCTATTTTGAAATAAAAGCTACAGATGCAGTCAGGAATAAATACAACCGTCTTTTTGAACTAAAGTATCATATTGAAATGCAATTTAATTTACTTCCAATAGAATTTAGGAAGGAATTGAGAAAGTTTAATGAGAATTTGGATATCGATAATATCAATTGTGATAAAAGTATTGTGCTAGAGGCAATGTTTGCCTTGAAAGAATGTATTAAGATAATGCAGATGTACGAACCTGGATACATCATTGGATATTCATTCTTAGCAACAGCTCATTTATGGGCAGGACACTGGTGCAGATTAGTTGAAAAAATGAGAACTAGAGGGGATATATCTAATGATGAGATAAAAAGCGTCTTAGGATCCAATAGTATGTATTTCTTAGAACATAACTATCAATATGAAATGGCAATAAAACATTATATAAATGTACTTCAATTACATTCTGAAGGATTGGCATATAAGAATGGACTGAATGATCTCTATATCTTAGAAGATGATTACAATGATAGTCTAAGTCATTTTAATATTGCGTTTGAACGGTATCAGGTGAATACAGGAGTAATAAGAAGGAGAATCAATAAATTGAGATCATTTTTGAAAGAAGATAGTGGAATGTATAAATACCATAACTATGCTGGGTTCCAGTAGTTATTTAAATGATTTTTTAGATTAAGTTATAATCCAGGCTGTTTCTCCTTATTTGAAGTTGAAACCTTAGAATTTATACGCAAAGCAAAATTAAAGGTATATAGACATGACAGATCGTTTTATTAATTCCATAAAGGTCTTCCTGAATTCAGGAGTTGAGAATACACTATTGATTGACGGACCTTGGGGGATGGGTAAGACTTATTATGTCAAGTCAAAACAATTCGAAGAGGATATTAATAGGAAGGTGATTTACACGACAGTTTTTGGCCTTAAGGATCTGAATGAAATAGATGATCAGATCACCTATGAAAAATTAAAACTAAATGGATATGTAAAGGCAATTATCAAAAATCCGAACACAAAAATTGCACTGAGTTTTGCTAAAAAGTTGAGCAAAGGTTTGTTGAAGAGATACGTTGGATTGGAAGACAACGACTTTACAGCCGCTAACGAATTTGTTCAGGATGTTGGTAAGACAGATATTTCTGAATTAATCTCAATTGGAAGTGATCAAATATTGGTAATTGATGATTTGGAAAGATTGGATAAAAATATTAGTTATCATGATCTCTTTGGATTTGTATATTCAAATTATGCCGAAGGTGCTGGAATTAAAGTCTTATTAATCTGTAACGAGGAGTTTATAAAAGAAATGATTTCTAAAGGATATCGAAAAGGAGAACCTTATGCAATGATCAAAGAAAAAACAATTTGGAAGACTATTTCATTTGAAGCCAACCTTGAAAAGATCTTAAGCGCCTTTATTCAAGATCAAGACTCTAAATTAAAAGCAAATTATAGTTCAATTGTAAATGAATTGGCGAAGAGGTGTAGGCATTATAGGATAGATAATCTACGTACTATCAATTATACCTTTGACTTGCTAAATCAGATTTTAGATAAATCGAACACAAAAATTTCTGATAATTACAGAGTGCCACTTTTTTGTAGCACAATAATATTGGTAAATGAATTTAAGGAAGGTCGACTTAGTAAGCAATTAGGAGAATCAGGGCCAAAGTACTATAGCATTGAAAGACCTGTATTTTCTAAGGATTTTATGAGTCAGATGTCAGATGAATATCGGTCTTGCATGAAAAATTTTAGCGATCGATATTTACGCCGTGAAAGATCAAAATACTACTATTACTATGAATCCATAGAAAAATTCATTGTTGAAGATATTTTTAATCCTGATTCATTTGAAGAAGAGTTGAGAAATAATAATAATGATGGAGGTATTGTACTTCTAGAACATCTTTTGCTGATACAAGAAGTCCAAGGGTATATTTATCTGGAAGATGAACAATTACAAAATAGTTTAAATCGAATTCTCGATTTCATCGAAGAAGAAAAGTATGATATTTATTCCCTTCTTTCGATAGCAGAACTTGTTGAGAAATTCCATAGTATGGGAATGTCTAATCGTTTTACTGATGTATTGGTTTATACTCTTTTGAATCGATCCATAGAATCATCCTTTAAATTTTCGATTTATAACGAAAAATCCAAGCACTTTAGACATGGTCTGGACAAGTCAATTCAAAGAAGACAAGAGTTTTATAAATTTTACGAAATCATTTTGGATGCTCATATTAAGTTGAGTGGGCGTAATGTAAATCATATCAGAAATGAAGTTTTTCGGAAAATTTTGGAAGGCGAAGACATTGACCAGTCTAGATTCTTTTTTCTTTTCGAAGGTGGTAGTGATGTTGATTTAAATATGCTGTCTGAGCATTATTCCGAATCCACATTTCAGATGAACAAATTGTATGATTTATTTTATGACTCTGCATATATTCTTGAGCCAAGAAAGCAAGTGGGTAAAATAAGTACTAAAAAACTGGAAATCTTTGGAAAAGCATTGAAAAGTAATACAAGAGGAAAATTTGTGAAAAGTGAGATCGCATCAGATATAGTAGAAATAATTCAGAAGAATAAAACGTCGGATCATTTATAAGATTTATAATGGCTACAAATCTTCCTTTGGAGTGCATACGATAGTATGAGCATCAGTCTCATCAGTGTTTTTCACTTATTCACTTCATTATTATGGTTACATCATCATCAGTTGGTACAGTACAGTTATCAGTGCAGGTCAGTGAGTGTCTATCACTAGATTTATCATTATTACATTTTATTAGTTAGTCATTGGTTCGTCATCGAGCAGGTGGTTTAGGGCAGGTCTCTGGTTCTGATTTTGAGTCGGGAGTCGCTGGCTTTGAGTTTGGTGGTTGGTATTCTTCAGTATTTGAGTATGAGGATTGGGATTCTGGGTTGTATAGTCAGCAGTTGTTGGTTATATCACCTAGTGCTAGAATACTACTTTTATTTCATTTGTGGGGAGCTGTATTAGCTCCTTTTTAATTTCTTATTATTTTCATCCTTATTATAACATTTATAAAACTTTCTCTTAATTCTTTTCTCCGTAAAACTTGATGAGACTACTTTAATTTATATTAACTTTGCCTTGTGCAACTAAGAAAGAAAATACTAAGTTATTTCATATTGACTATCTATCTGCTGATAGTAGCTCATAAAGGAGTCTCGCATTCACACGAATCAGAGGTTGATACTTCAAACCATGCTTCTCATCAGCATGAAGAATTCGAAGATGTTCACCATGAACATAGTTTTCATGTAGGAATATTCCATCTTCTTGGACATTTGTATGAAAACATAAATCACTCCAATGACCATTCCGATAATCATTCCGATGATCATTTAGTTGTTTTACAAAAATCTTCTACCAAGAAAGTAGTTGACTATAATAAAACGAATAATTTCTTTTTGTTTGGAAATAATACAATGGTTTTTGACATAGATTCTGAATCTTTGCCAGATCCTCCACCTTTCCATTTATTTCTATTACAGCGCTTAAAACAACCAAGTACTCCTCTAAGAGGACCTCCTTCTTTTGTCTAATCTTACCACCTTCATAGGACAATTCTCTGTCCTTATTAATCGATTTTAATCTTTAAAACAAAAACATTAGACAGTATGAAATATATATTTTTCTCTGCCTCATTGATGGTAGGGCTACTCCTATTATTAGTAGGTTGTGGTCACGAACATGGTGAGAGTACACATTCCCACGGCGATGAAACACATGCTCCACACAAACAAGAGTTAGAGCCAATATCCTTTACAATTTGGACAATAAAGTCCGAACTATTTGTAGAGTTTCCACCATTGGTCGTTGGACACAAAAGTGACTTTGCTGCACACTTTACAGAGATGGCAAATTATAAAGCCCTCAAAGAAGGAGAAGTTCGAGTGCAGTTGAAGCAGCAAAAGAAAGTAATAATTGAAGATGTGGTTACAGCACCCAATTCTCCAGGCATTTTTCTTCCTGCGATTACTCCTTCACAAACTGGAATTTATCAATTGGATTTTATTTTAACCACCCCGCTCTTGTCGGACACGATTACGATTTCCGATATAACAGTTTATCCTGATGAAGCTACTGCTATTTTGGCAAACCCACCTAAACCAGAGGGTGATGAAGTTTCACTTATAAAAGAGCAACTATGGAAAATAGACTTTGCCATTGAGCAAGTCCAACGGAAACCTATTCGTGAAGTCATCCATACTTCGGGAGAGATTCAATCGGTAAAAGGAGAAGAAAAAATTATTGCTGCGAAAAGTAGTGGTATAGTTTTTTTCAAAAGCAGAAAATTGCAGGAAGGCAGAGAGGTCAGAACAGGAGAAATCTTGTTTAACATCAGTAGTAAAGGTTTATTGAAATCGAATTTAGAAGAAAAATTTCAGGTTGCTAAAGCCCGTACCGATAAGACTAAATCGGATTTTGACCGAGGAGAGAGTTTACTCAAAGAACAAATAATTGGTCAAAAAGAATACGAACGTCGAAAGATGGAATATTCTATTGCCCAAGCGGAGTTTCAAACCCTGGCCAGTAGCTATAATAATGGAGGACAATCAGTAGCAGCATCCATGTCCGGCATTATAAAAAATGTGATGGTGAGCGATGGGCAATTTGTAGAAGAAGGTACGCCTTTGGTTGAACTTACTAATAATCGTCGATTACTCCTGCAAGCCGAAGTATCTCAAAGCCTTCTGCCAAAATTAAGAATGGTTAAGTCCGCAAATTTTAAAACATCGTATCAAAAAGAAGCGCAGTCAATTGATGACTATAACGGCCGATTAGTTTCTTATGGAAAGGTAATGGATCAGGGCAGCAGTTTTATCCCTGTTGTATTTGAACTGGATAATTTGCATGATCTCATTCCTGGTTCTTATGTCGAATTGTTTTTATTGACCAATCCTATAGAAAAGGACTTGGTCATTTCGAAGTCTTCATTGATGCAAGATTATAATTTGAAGTATGTGTATGTCCAAACTGGAGGTGAAAGTTTTGAAAAACGGGAAGTAAAATTGGGTATTGACGATGGGGTTAATGTACAAATTCTCTCGGGTATTTCCGAAGGGGAATGGGTAGTAACCGAAGGTGCTTATCAAATCAAAATGGCATCTATGTCTTCCACTATTCCAGCACACGGACACGAACATTAATCACAAACTAAAATCTGTTAAAAATGATTCAACGATATTTTAAAATGCAACTATTGTTGTTACTGGGATTAGTTTGTACAGCAACAACTTTGAGCATCGGGCAAAGCAAATCTATTGACTTAGTAGAAGCCTTAAGCATAGCACGTAAAAATTATTCGGGACTAGAACGGGATAGATTAGCCGTTGACCAACAAAACAAATTGGCAGCAACTGGTCTTCCATTTCAACCTACCCAAATTTTTCTTTCAGGGGAAGAATTTGGTGCTAATAATCAATCAGGCATTCATTCTTTTAATGTCCAACAAAATTTCTACTTACCAAAAGCTTCTAACGTACAAAAAGCATTTTACAAAAAATCAGCAGCAGTAGCAGAAAAGCAATTGGCATTGACCGATCAAGAGTTAAAAAGGCAAGTCGAACAAGCATATTATCAATTGTTATATGCCAAACAGGAACAGGAATTAGTTGCCGAAAATATAGCGTTATACAATCACTTTTTGGCGGTGACTACGAAGCAATTGGAAAGTGGTGAAACAGGAAGGATTCCACAATTGGCAGCGAGGTCTCATTTAGGACAAGCCCAATTAGAACAGGAACATACTGTGGAAAAATATAAAATAGCACTCACCTTGTTTAACCAGTGGTTACAATCAGATATTTTGTATAATGTGGATGGAGAGCTTCCAATTCCTGTTACTTTATTGTCAGATTCTACGCTTCAAAACAACCCTCATTTGCAAGTTATTAAAGCACAACAGGAGTTAGCAAATGCCAAAGTAGAAACCGAAAAGGCAAAGTTGCTACCCCAAATAAATTCGGGTTTTAAACTGCAAACCGCTTCAGGAAACTTCCCTTTATTTGGTTATCAGATTGGGGTCAATATTCCGCTTTTTAAAAAGGCATATAAAGGCCGTATTGAGGCAGCGAAAGTTGGTGTAAAAGTACAGGAAGCTGCCTTAAAAACGAAGGCACAAGAATTGGAGCGAATGATTGTTGAATTGCGGTATCGCCTAGAACATCAAATTCACATTTTAGAATATTTGCAAAAGGATTTGACTCCGATAGTAACTGAACAGAGTGAGGTGAATTTTAAAGCCTATAGAGAAGGAGAAATTAGCTATCTGGAATATCTGGACGGTCTAGAGCAAGTGGTAAAAGTGAAACAACAATATTTAACAGCTTTGTACAAATTCCATGCTTTGCAAGTAGAGTTGGATTATTGGGTAGGAAAATAGCCAGTGGAATTTGTATTCAAAAATAGAAAATAATGCTAAATAAAATCATACAGGTTTCCTTGCGAAACCGACTTTTAGTCTTGGCGGCATTCGCCTTGATAATGGTAACAGGTGGATATATCGCTTCTGAGATGGATGTAGATGTATTCCCCGATCTGACCGCGCCAACTGTGACTGTACTTACAGAAGCTCACGGTATGGCGACAGAAGAAGTGGAACGGCTCGTCAGTTTTCCAATTGAATCTGCTCTGAATGGAGCACCCAATATTCGTCGGATTCGTTCGTCATCCGCAATGGGTATTTCTATCGTTTGGGCAGAGTTTGAATGGGGAACGGATATCTATAAAGCCCGGCAAATCGTAGCAGAAAAATTGGCAACAGTGGAAAATAAGTTGCCAGAAGGAGTTGAGAACCCAACACTTGCACCTATTTCCTCCATTATGGGAGAAATCATGTTGTTGAGTTTAAGTTCTGATAGCTTATCTCCAATGGACTTGCGAACGATTGCTGATTGGAATATTCGACCTCAATTATTGGCTATCAATGGTGTCGCTCAAGTCATAGTGATTGGAGGAGGATACAAGCAATATGAAATCGCAGCGTCTCCGGAAAAAATGAAGTACTTCAATGTTTCTTTGTCTGAAGTAGAACAAGCTGCGGCGGCATCTACCCGAAATGCTTCTGGTGGGTTCATTACTGAGTATGGCAATCAATACATCATTCAGGGAGAAGGTAGAACCAATTCAGTTGTAAAAATTGGGCAAGCCTTAATTAAAATGGAAGGTAGAAAACCTATCAAAATTGAAGATGTCGCGGAAGTAAGAATTAGTACAGCTCCAAAAATTGGAGATGCTGCTGTTGCAGGAAAATCATCGGTTATTTTCACTTTAATGAAACAACCGAATGCCAATACTTTGAAGTTGACAGAACGCATTGATGCAACAATGGCTGGGGTACAAAAACAATTGCCTCATGGAGTTGTAATGAATAGCCACATATTTAGACAATCCAATTTTATTCAGGCATCTATTGATAACTTAAAAAAGACACTACTCGAAGGTGCACTCTTTGTCAGTATAGTTCTTTTTCTTTTCTTGCTCAATTGGCGTACAACAGTCATTTCATTGATTGCTATTCCCGTATCTCTTTTAGTAACTATTATTGTTTTAAAACTCTTCGGTTATACCATCAATACGATGAGTTTAGGAGGAATGGCAATTGCGATAGGTGCATTGGTGGATGATGCTATTATTGATGTAGAAAATATTTTTAAACGGCTACGGGAAAATATTAGCAAGCCAATTGAGGATCGTCAAGCAGCATTAAAAATCATTTTTGACGCATCTAGTGAAATCAGGAATTCGATTTTAATTGCTACCCTGATTATCATAACGGCTTTTATTCCCCTCTTTTTTCTGAGTGGAATGGAAGGTCGATTATTACAACCATTGGGAGTTTCCTTTATCGTAGCTATTTTCACCTCTTTATTTGTAGCGGTTACATTGACTCCTGTTTTGAGCAGTTATCTATTGACCAATGAACAGAGATTGCAGCGACAAGCAAATGGAAGTTGGGTAGAAAGATTCGTCGCTTCTGCATATCGGAAAACACTGAACTTAGTATTGAAAGTGCCGCGCTTAGTCATCTTGTCTGCTTTCATTTTATTTGCCATTTCAATTTTTTTGATGACAGGTTTAGGTCGTAGTTTCTTGCCAGAGTTCAATGAGGGTTCGTTGGTAATCAGTGTCGTGACACCTCCAGGGACATCGTTAGAAGAGTCTAAGAAAACGGGTCGTTTGGCAGAAAGAATTTTATTGGAAATGCCTGAAGTGATCATTACTTCAAGTAGAACTGGTAGAGCAGAAATGGACGAACATGCCCAAGGTATAAACTCTACTGAGGTGGAAGTACCCTTTGACCTGAAAGGTCGCAGCAAAATCGACTTTTTGGAAGAAGTACGAACCAAATTGTCGATTGTTTCAGGTGCAAATATCACTATTGGCCAACCTATCGCACACCGTATTGATCATATGCTTTCAGGTACCAGGGCAAACATTGCCATTAAGATTTTTGGAACAGACTTAAATAAATTGTTTTCTATGGGGAATCAAATAAAGCGGGAAATCGAAAGCATTCCGGGCTTAGTAGATTTGAATGTAGAACAGCAAATCGAAGTTCCCAAAATCCGCATCCTACCTAATCGGATTATGTTGGCTAAATATGGTATTCGCTTAGGCGATTTTATGGATTACATAGATGTTGCTTTTGCAGGAGAACGAGTAGGTCAAGTTTTTGAAGGGCAACGTAGTTTTGATTTGGTATTACGATACAATGAACAAAATCGTAATTCGGCAGAAGCCATTAGAAACACTTTGATAGATGCCTACGATGGTGAAAAAATCCCTTTGCATTATGTAGCCACCGTTGATGTCACAGGAAATCCTAATACTGTTAATCGAGAAAACGTACAAAGGAAAATCGTTGTATCTGCCAATGTCGCTGGGCGTGATTTACGAAGTGTTGTTAATGATATTAGGGCAACCGTTGATGATAATATCACTTTACCAGAAGGTTATAGAGTAGAATACGGTGGTCAATTTGAAAGTGAGGAAAGAGCTACCAAAATGTTATTGATCACTTCTATCGGAGCGATATTACTGATATTCTTGTTACTATACATGGAGTTCAAGGACTTCAGATTAGCAGGAATTGTTCTGATGAATTTACCGTTAGCTTTGATTGGAGGAGTATTCATAGTTTACTTTACAACAGGTATTATTTCTATTGCTTCCACTATTGGATTTATTAGTTTGTTTGGAATCGCAGCTCGTAATGGTATTTTGTTGGTTAGTCGTTATCAGGTACTTCAGAAAGAAGGACTTAATCTTCGGGATACGATTATTGAAGGATCTCTCGACAGATTGAATCCAATTTTGATGACGGCATTGACGACAGGATTAGCGCTTATCCCATTAGCATTAGCTGGAGGACAGGCAGGAAATGAAATTCAAAGCCCAATGGCAATTGTAATTTTAGGTGGATTGATAAGTTCTACTTTCTTGAATCTGGCGGTGATTCCAGCCATATATAATTGGAAGAGCTAAAATTGACTTTATAAAAAAAATAGAAAAATAATCGGACGTTGAGGATTGTAAAACATTCTCAGCGTCTGTCATTAACTGAAGTTTCGCATGACTTACATTTATTGTCGAAGACACTAATTTAAAGAAGCATAGCCTTGCCGCTAAACTGTGGGTGGCGGGAGCTGCATTTGCAGCATAGCCTTTTTAGCGGCTTGATTCTTTTGTTTCGTTTTCTCATCAAGGAGAAAATGAAAGCCAGTCGCGGCGAGCGACCATATCCGTTTGAAAGTGTATACTTCATTATTAACTTGAATTCCACAATAATACATAATTAATAGAATTTCAATACATTACGAAAATACAATGTTAAAATAAAATATTTTCAATTTTGATCTTAAAACTATTTTAAGGAAAAGTAAGTTAACTTATTATATATCAAATACTTAAGGATAGATATTGCAACATTTATGAAAGTATAATTTATTGTATATCAATCAATTAACTTCTGCGAAACGTTAGTTATTAAAAAAGATAATCCATATGGATAGTATTTCTCAAGCTGCTCTTGGAGCAGCTATTGGCTTAGCTACTTTAGGACGTATAAAAGATGGGACCAAAGTCGCTATATTAGGAGCTGTAGTTGCTACCATTCCAGATTTGGACATTATAGCTTTACCATTTCTCGATCCATTAGAGAGATTAAGTATGCATCGTGGATTCAGTCACTCCATTTTGTTTAGCGTTCTAGTAGCATTGTTATTAGCTTATCTTTTTTCTAAATGGAAATGGACAAAACAATTTTCATTTTCAAAATTATTGACCTTTTCATGGCTGGCACTAATCACGCATATGCTACTGGATACTTTTACACCCTATGGCACTTTGTTGTTTTTGCCATTTAGCGATACAAGAGTAGGATTTGACAGCATCAATATTGTAGATCCATTTTATACATTGCCCTTATTGTTAGGTATTGGTATTTCTCTATTTTATAAGAAAAGTTTAATTGTTCGAAAATGGGCTAATTGGATCGGCATTCTTATAAGTAGTTTTTACTTAATCTTTACTTTATTTGTCAAAGCAGATATCAATAATAAGTTTGCAGCTGCATTTGAAAAGCAAGGAATTCAAGTATCAAGTATACTCTCTGAGCCAATTGGGATAGGCTCAGCTCATTGGTATGGCTTAGGGAGGACAAGTGATGGATTTCACATAGGAGATTATTCTTATTTCGAATCAAAAGACATTGATCTTACCTTTATTAATTCTAATGATTCTCTACTTACTAAGATCGATTCACATCATGCAAATATAATGAAGTGGTTTGCTAAAGACTTCTATCATATAATTGAGAAAGGCGATTCCTTGTTATTCTACAATATGCAAGTGGACATGCAAGGTCTACATTTAGATGGTGACAGAATAGCTCCTACAAGAGGATATTTCATTCTAGAGAATAAGATAGGAGGGAAACTGATAGGATCTGGTAGGCACTAATGAGTGCATTTGTCCTTCCACTAAACTTTGATGAGGACAAATACATATCACAGATTGAAGTATTACCAGGTAACAAAGCACAACAATGAAATATGAATCAACCCTGCCAGGATCACTGGAGAATTAAAGGCAAGTCAATTTATTGACTTGCTTTTTTGCTTTATGGAATACCGCCCACTTACTACTTTACCGAGCCTAGAAAACAATCAGATTGTGAGAAAATTAATTTTAATATCTGTACCTACCTAAAAGATAACCTCAATACTGAACAAACGGCATCCTGCACAAATTTATCCTTATTCATGCCTCTAATGATATCAAATCTATTTTTCACTTGAATAGGAGCACCTATTATTAAAAGATCAAATGAAGCAGATATCTCAGCAGTAACCTTAGCTGGATCATTACCTTTCAAAACAATAACTTCAGCCTTTGACTTGACATTATTTAATAATTCTCGAGATTCATTATCAACAAATTTCACATTTTCATCCGAAGTATCTGGATTGACAATTCGAATAAGGCTGATATCAGCATGATAAAATTGAGCAATCCGATCAGCTGCAGTAATGAGGTAATTGCTGTTTCTATCTGGTGGAAGTGCGACAAGAATCTTACGAATGTACCGTACTCCATTATCTTTGAACAAGGCCACATTGGAGTCAAGATGTGAGATCAACCAACTAATTGGATTTCTTACAAAGAGACCTTTAGTTGATTTACCATCCCAGCCAGCAACCAACCAGGTGCAATTTGTTTGTTGACTAATTTTATGTATCGTACCGACTAAATCATGGGTGACCGCAGATTCAAAATCTACTGCTACTTCTCTTTCAATTGACATTGCTGAAATACGACGATTCAACGAAGAAATAATAGGATCATCCACCAATAAAGCATCGAGATCAGTAATATCAGGAATCTCATTAAGATGGACAACTTGTATTGCTCTTCCATCTGCAAGAGCTGCACCCATCTCAACTAAGGTTTCTGGAGAGCGTTCTTCTCCAAACAATGGAACAACTGTCCCTGCTTCTGTGACCAATGCACCATCAAGATTAGTATCTACCAGCGGAGTATGATTGTCAAATACTTCTGAGTTTTCATCATTGTACTTTTTATTCAGTATATAAGAGCTGAACTGTTGCCCATATTTTTTAAGCACCCCTTTTCTTTTGGAGCGTTTGCGCCCATAAAAAAGATAAACTAAAGATCCTACTCCAGCAATAGCAAGGGCTGAAACAATAGCAATACCTCCAAGTAAAACTAACAAAGCAAGACCTGATACTATTCCAAAAATCTGCATCCAGGGGTACAAAGGTGATTTGTAAGCAGGCTGATACCATTGAACCGCAGTTTCTCTTAACACAATGACACAACCATTCACAACAATGAAAATCATCACCATAAACGCGCTTGCCAATTTTGCAATTTTTTCTACCTCAAAAAATGTAATAACTATTGCCATGGCAGCACAAGTCAAAATTATAGTGACAACAGGTGTCAAATATTTTGGATGTAACTTCAGTAATACTGGTGGAAGTAAATTATCCCGACTCATGGCAAAAGGAAATCGGGAAGCCGCTAAAATACCTGAATTCGCCATTGAAATCAAAGTAACGATTCCTAAGATTGCCGCAAATATACCTGCTATCTTGCCACCTACACTCTCAGCAAGCGTATATATTGGTTTTATATTATCCTGAAGTTGATCTATTGGAATACTGCCAACTAACACAAAGGTAATAGCGGTATAAACAAACGTGACTATTAATAAGGCAGAAATCATCGCAATAGGTAAATTCTTATCTGGATTCTTTATTTCGCCAGCTATAGCGGCAACCTTTGTCACTCCAGCATAAGAGACAAATACAAATGCAGTTGTTGTACCTAGTCCAAAACTCCCATTAGTCAAAAATGGTTTTAAATTCAAAGGATCAACTTCGGGTAACCCAAACAAAAATAAACATCCTAAGCCCACCAAACTAAGGCTTACAATAACCAGTTGTACGTTACCTACTTTCTTAACTCCTATGATATTCAGAATCAAAATCAAGAGTAAAAATGCTAAAGCAATTGGCCTTAATGGAACAGAAGCTAGAACGGCCAAATAAGCACCAAATCCTACCAAGGCAAATGAACTCTTAAGAAGTAAAGACAACCAAAGTCCCAAACCCGTAATAGTTCCTAATAGGGGACCAAAAGCTCGTTCAATATAAACATATGTACCACCAGTTCTAGGCATTGCTGTTGCCAATTCTGATTTGGATAGGGCTGCGGGTAAAACACATATTCCAGCCAAAAGATACGCGAGCCATACTGATGGACCAGTTTTGACGGCAGCAAGTCCAGGTAGGACAAATATGCCACTTCCAAGCATACCACCTATGGCAATGGCAATCACTGGCCAAAGAGAGAGACTTCGTTCCAATTTCTTCATAAACGATTGTTTTAAGTAAAACCGAAGAGGACACAATATAATGCGTATTATAGAATAATTAGATTTATTAGTGAACTACTAGCAAGAGATTAAAATATTATCTAGTTATGCATTGCAATGGAAATTTTAATGCTTATAAAATAGAATTTTTACCATGATTTCAAAGAAAAGTAACTCCACCCAAATACATTCTAATAGTGTATATTATGGGAGTAAATTAAGTTGAAATTTCATAAGTAACTGATGTAAAAACTGGCATGGTCTACAAACAAAGACACCACTGTTTCTAGACTTTATGCTAGGATTACATGCAATGCTTGAACAATTTGTTGACGAGCTTATAGAGGAAGTTTGTTCAAATGTGGAATTGCAGGAATTGCAAGTCAATCTATTGAAGTACTTTACTGTTCAATCTATTCAAAATGTGTAGACCATTCCTAATCCGCCATCTACACCTATTATATCCACATTGGAGTCTCTAGTAATTTTATGCAATTCAGGTATGAAATATCCAACTAGAGCACCTACACCATATCCAACTATCACATCTGTTGGAAAATGTCGACCTGCCTTTACTCTCAGATAACCAGTTATAGCAGGTGCAGCTATAGCACCAGCCCATACTACATATCTGAAATCAGATTCTGGATATAAATCATCAAAAACTGTAGCTGTAAAAAATGATAAACTAGCTACATGACTAACATGTCCTGAGAAAAAAGATCTATTCGTTGTCGAAGAAAGTTTTAGGTCCAGAGAAGCAATGGGATTATAAGCATAGGGCCTGTATCTTTCTATTGCGCCTTTAGCAAGTGTCGTGATTCCTCCATTCAATAAAATCACTTCTGAATACATCATTAGTATTTCTTTGGAATTTTCTCTTGCTTGTCGAGAAAGAAATAAAGTCATAGGCGCTATCCAAGCAGCATCTCTGAAATAGTCGCTAGTCATTGCTGCATTTGAAGAAAAATTTCTAGTCGCACCTTGATCTATATCGAATAATGTCTCTTTTCGAAGAAAGGAAAAGTTAGCCTCAGTAAGGGTATTTTTACGACCTTTTATATATTGCCCACCTAATAAGAAACTTGTTGAGCTACCATATATGATCCCATCTTTTTTCCATGATGTGTCATAGAGTTTTTGAGCCATTAATGAAGTTGTGTTTATGAAACAACTTATTAGGATCAAAAGTAGAATTGGAGTCTGATTATTCAGGATCATAAAGTCTTAGTATACTAGTAGAATTAATGGAGAACAATAAATAACTTCTAATTTTTCTTACCAATTAGTTATACAGGGCAATATTTTGAAATGGTTGCCTGCCTATCTACTTTTATACTCTAAGTTAGGACTTATGGCTCTCACCAAAATAAAAGTTCAGCCATAACGGGTGTCTTGCTCCACTCTGACTTAGTATCTGGTTGGCCATCTTTGATGAATAGCGATTTGACTATAAACTAGATCATTTCCTACAGGAGCTATTCTGTGCATCATTAAAAAAGGCAATATGGTTCAAAGACATACTTTTGATTATCTTAACGCATCTGTGATTTGAGTGAATGTTGCTGATACTTCCCTATCCTACGCGCCTACATTGGAAGAGGAATATATTCCAGAAAGCACAAAATTATTAAGACTGTAAAAGAGGCGACGTACATAACCTATTAATAAAAGTAAAAATGCAAACGTTTATTCACTACTTTTTACATTTAGGATTCCCTCTTTTTATTGCACTCATTTTTTTTAGAAAAGATTGGAAAAAGACATATTTAATATTACTTGCAACAATGCTTGTAGATGTAGATCACCTTTTGGCTGATCCAATATTTCAAGACAATAGATGCAGTTTTGGATTTCATTACTTGCATACATACTATGCTATGATAGTTTACTTTCTACTGTTGTTTTTTAAAAAGCCATTTAGAATAATCGGAATTGGCTTGCTTTTTCATATGCTGACAGACTTTATTGACTGTTTATTTATGTACACTAAATGTAACATGTGTTATTCTGACGCCCCTGCATTTGGATTATTAACGGCAATGTCAAATTTTCTTGGAATCTAAAAACAAACATAGATGGCACATTAACTTTATAATACAACATGTTTCTGTTTATTTACAGTACCGAATAATTGATTTCATAAAAATAAATCATGAGTAAAGAATCACTAAAAACAGCAGCCTTAGATTATCATTCTAAAGGAAAACCTGGAAAAATTGAAGTCATACCCACCACTGCAACTTCCAACCAAAGAGATTTGTCACTGGCTTATTCCCCAGGAGTTGCCGAGCCATGTCTGGCCATTCGAGACAATGTAGAAGATGTCTATAAATATACTGCAAAGGGAAATTTAGTGGCTGTAATCACTAATGGAACAGCAGTATTAGGACTTGGTGATATTGGAGCTGAAGCCAGTAAGCCAGTTATGGAAGGGAAAGGTTTGTTGTTCAAAATTTATGCTGATATCGATTGTTTTGACTTGGAATTAGACACCAAGGATGTAGACGAATTCGTGAGGATGGTAAAGATCTTGGAGCCTACTTTTGGAGGTGTCAATTTGGAAGACATTTCTGCACCTGCCTGTTTTGAAATTGAAGAACGACTGAAGGAAGAATTGAATATTCCAGTCATGCACGATGATCAACACGGTACTGCCATTATTAGTGGGGCTGCTTTATTGAATGCTTTGGAATTGGTAGAGAAAGATATTTCTAAAGTAAAAATTGTGGTAAACGGTGCTGGAGCTTCTGCTATTTCTTGCACGAGAATATATGTAGCCCTAGGTGCGAAAAAAGAAAACATCTTTATGTATGATAGCAAAGGTTTGATACATGGAGATCGAGATAATTTGAATGGTAAAAAACCTGAATTTATTAATAATACGGCACCTGCGGATACTTCTTTGTCTGAGATTTTGGTTGGGGCTGATGTATTCATTGGCCTATCGAGAGGGAATGTATTGAATAAAGAAATGATAAAACCAATGGCAAAGGATTGTATCATTTTTGCAATGGCCAATCCTACACCAGAAATCAGTTATGAGGATGCTAAAGAAGCTCGACCTGATTGTATCATGGCAACTGGACGCTCAGATTATCCTAATCAGGTCAATAATGTTTTAGGCTTTCCATTTATATTCAGAGGGGCTTTAGATGTTCGAGCTTCAGAGATCAACGAAGCTATGAAATTGGGTGCAGTAAAAGCCTTAGCAGATCTCGCCAAAAAGCCTGTCCCTAATATCGTGAATATGGCTTATGGGAATACAAATTTGACTTTCAATAGAGATTATATTATTCCCAAGCCGGTAGATCCAAGATTAATCTCAACTGTTGCTCCAGCTGTAGCCAGAGCAGCAATGGAATCTGGAGTTGCAAAATATCCAATTAAAGATTGGGAAGCTTATGAAAATGAATTGGACATTCGATTGGGAAATAACAATAAACTGTCAAAGGTAATAGAAACGAGAGCGAAGCAAAATGTGAAACGAGTAGTATTTGCAGATGCTCAAAATGTATCGGTATTAAAAGCAGCACAAGTAGTAGTCGAAGAAAAGATAGCTCACCCGATTCTTCTAGGGAAAAGATCAGTAATCGAAAAGATTATTAAAGAGCATAACATTGTACTTGCAGGTGTCGAGATAATAGATCCTAAAAACACACTTAATAAGGAAGAGGATGATCGCTTAGTAACATATGGTGAAATATTGTACGAAAAGCTAAAACGAAAAGGATTTACTCAAGAAGAAGCAAAAGATGCTCCACGTTCAAGAAGTTATTATGGAGCTTTGATGGTAGAAAATGGAGATGCAGATGCGATGATAGGCGGATTGACAAAACGTTTTCCAAATACAGTTCGACCAGCTTTACAAATAATTGGCGCGAAGAAAGACGTAAAGAAAGTAGCTGGAATGCACATTCTAATGACTAAATCAGGTCCATTATTTTTAGCAGATACAACTATTAACCACCATCTGACTTCGGAAGACTTAGTAGGTATTACTGAACTGGTAGCTGAAGAAGTAAGTCGTTTTAATATTGAACCTAAAATTGCTCTCGTTACTTATTCCAACTTTGGTTCTGTTCCAAACGGAGAGTCTGCCCAATTGATGAGAAGAGCAACTGCTATGTTACATGAAAAACATCCTGATTGGATTGTAGATGGAGAAATGCAAGCACATATGGCGCTGCAACCAGAAATACTTCAGCAGCATTATCCTTTTTCAAAATTAAATGGTCATCGGGCAAATACATTAATTTTCCCAAATTTATCTTCTGCTAATATTGCTTATAATTTATTTGGAAGTGCATCCGACGTGCGTGTCCTTGGTCCAATATTATTGGGATTGAAAAAACCAGTTCATGTATTACAATTAGGGGCAAGTATTCGACAGATTGTAGATATGGTAGGTATCGCGGCAATGCATGCTCAGGATACATAAATGTGGATATCATGAATTGCACTTAATTTTAAATTTTACAAAATGTGAAAATATCAATTTATGATGGATGAATATTTTTGTTAAATAACTAAGATTTTGATTTTCAACTTGGATTCTCTTATTAGGGAGATTTTGCTGCCCATCACTAACACATTCCTTCGCTTGAAAATTTCATTTTCACTTTTATTACATAAAAGACCATTCAGTCCTATTGCCAAAAAAGGAAGAACTAAACCTGCAACGCTTTTTACAATTTTCCAATTTGAAATTGTTTTTTCCCATTACTACATGTAAATATTCCAAATCTAAACTGGTCACAGCAAAAGAAATGAATACCTTTGCTTATATCTTTATTAATAAAATCAATTACTTTAGCTATGAATCGGTTTTTACTTACATGCATTATAAAACTAATTTTTATATTTTCAATTTCAACTCAAGTAAGTAGCGTTAAGTACAACATATCTTTCAATGATACTGGCAATACTTATGATTGCAGTATGATAGTCATAAATGGCTTTGCTGAATCAGCAGATGATCGTAAACTTATCAATGCCAAATTTTCTTTCAAGGTAGAATCAGGGAGTCAACTTAAAATAGATCAGAATTATGCACCATATATTGGTAATGAATTTTTAGATGGATTTAGCCCCGTGTTATGGACTGTAAAAGATATGGTATCGAGTCCAGCTTCGGATCCAGGTTTTGACTATTATTCTATAGTTCCTGATTTGGAGGAGGATAGTCGATTTTTCAATTTGTACAACAATAATATAGTAGCACTATTTTCAATAAGTGTGAAAGGCAGTTGCGAAGATGGAGTGCAGATCTATGAAAATGGTGTAGATCCAGGTCCATTTTCGGCAGGTATGAATGGTGTAGATTTTACGAATAGTATTTCTATTGGCAATTCTGGGGATCAGTTTTCAGGATTAAATAAGGATATAGCTTACAATCGTTTTATCACTTTGAATGAGGCTTTTGCTTGTGAAGGAGCGTGTGTTACCATTACGCCAGAATCACCTTGTGACTTATCAAATTTAACAATACTTTGGAGTGATGATAGTACAGAAGAATCCATTACAATTTGCCCAGATGGAGAGACTCCTGTCAGCTTACAAGCTGTTGATGATTTTGGAGACGTACATATTGCTGAAACGGTGGTGCAAGTGATTATCCAAGAGCATATAGATTTTAATATTGATAGCCTTTGTTTGAATGGCCCTCAAGAGTATTTTGCATATTCCTCGAATAGCATGAATGAAATATGGGAGAGTCTTAATACATCTGTCGCGACTATTTCTGAAAATGGAGAAATAACTACAGTTTCTTCTGGTTCCGTCACTTTTCGATTAACTGATTCTATAACAGGGTGCTCAATAGTTTCTGAACCATTAATAATTATGGATAAGCCAAAGGTTATTGCAGTCGATGGTCTACATATGAAAGTGGGACAAAGTCTACAATTTCTCACGGATCAATATATTGTAGAAAATGGTTTTTGGCAGCCATATTTGAGTGACATTGGAGTTATTAATGACGGAAAATTGTATGGATTGAAACCTGGTATAATAGAAGTATATTATATTGAATTAACAAACTATGAATGTCTTTCTGATACTGTAGAAGTCATTATTGAAGAAAATGAATCCTGTAATGATGAAGGAAGTATAGTATGGCAAACTGTACAATTAGGTGCCTTCGATACTAATGTAAATATGTCTGCTTATGCTTCTTCTGACAAATTCTATTCAAATGATGATAGACACCATCTAGTAGGTTATGATCAAAACACTGGGGACTTATGGCTCAAACAAATGGATAACCAAGGTACACTTTTGGAGGAGTTTAAAATATCGAATAACCCTCAGCACGATGAAGACGGAGATTATGAATTAGAATTACATGACCTAGATCTGGATGGCTTGATGGATATAGTATTAATTGGTAGCCGAATATCAACAGGGAATACGATTACAGTATTTAGAAATCTAGATGGAGGTAATTTTTCTCTAGCATATAATGTAGTGAGTTGTAACCAAAGCATTCGTCAATTGATTGATGTACATGATTATGATAATGATGGATTCTTGGATATATATTCTTCTTGCAGGGATGATTATTATCAAGTAATCTATAATAATAATTGGTCTGAATTTGTAGAGGAGGCGTCAGAAGGAACTAATGATGGATTTTTCAGTATGGATTACGATGGTGATGGTGATCTGGATATTATTTATCAGAATGTAGGCTTGCTCATAAATCAGGGAGATAGAAGTTTTATATATGATGGGAGTCTCAATGCCAACTTAATTCGTTCTGATAGACTCAGGTATGATGAATCTTTAAATCTTGTCATTGGAAATAGATCAATTAATAAAATAGAAAATTTAGAAACACTTAAATTTAATGAATGTGCTAGATTCGAAATAAATGATTCATATTCTGACAATTCTAATTTCATAGCAAAATTTAATAATTCAACAGACACTGATCTTGCTATTGTTGGAACTTGTGGCGTAGCGATCTTACCATTGGATTTTAATTGTGAGAATATTGATGATGGATTTGAATATTATAATTTTAATGTAGTTGCAGGAAAGTATACACAAATTGATATTGGAGATGATGGCCTTACTGATTTTTTCTATGTTGAAGGAAACAATATTTATGCTTCAGTGAACCCTAATTCGGATAATAGTATAAAAGGATTTAGTTACATAGATGGGAATGAAAATGGGATCTTTGATCAGGGAGAAACTCCTTTAAGAAATGTCTTAGTAGGTGTGGATCAAACAAATACAAAAGTATTGACAGATGAGGAAGGGAGATATACACTTTTACCCCCGGATTCTCCTTATGTATTGTCAGCGAGTGTATTAGTAGGAGGCTGGATTGAAAGTTCATTACAGCTTAATAGTGATCTAGTAGGTGACGCTTGTTATGATAATAATAATTTTGGTTTTGTGCTATCAGGCGAGACTCAAGTTACTGGGCAAATAAGTATTACTAATTCAATAGCACGTTGCGATTTTGAAACACGATTTTACTTGACTGTTGAGAATCAAGGTGCAGAGGATTCTGAATTTTCTTTACAGTTCGATTTTGATAATGAGACTACCTTCTTCAGTAGTGAGATACCTGATTATACGATCAATGGCAATACGTTAGAGGCAGATTTAGGAATGCTGAAACCGTTTGAACCCACGACTTATTTAATAACATTAAAAATGCCGTCTGGATCTTCTTCATTGCCTTTGTTGAGTTTTAATGGACGCATTTCCAATTCAAGCATAATGCTAGACGAGTTCTTTTATGAAGATCAGTTGCGATGTTCGTACGATCCAAATGATAAACAAGTTGTACCAAATAGAGAAGGAGATGAAAATTTCACCTTGTTCGAAGAAGATCTAACGTATACAATCCGATTTCAAAACAATGGAAATGATACTGCCTTTTCTGTAAAAATCATCGATCCACTTCATCCTGCTATTGACAAATCCAGCATTAGGGTTTTAGATACAAGCCATGAAGTGCGGACAAGTATTGAATCAGATAACCTAGTGTTCTTTTTTCCTGAAATTAATCTCGTTGACAGTACCACCAATTATGTGTTGAGTCAAGGATATGTATTATTTGAATGTAACACAATAAACGGTTTGGCTGAGAATACGCTTATCGAAAACACGGCTGATATCATCTTTGATACAAATACACCAATTCTGACCAATACAACTGTCAATACGATGGTCTCTATAATTTGCACACCGATTACCGAAGAAGTAAATATGACGATTTGTGAAGATGAAAGTTTCTTAGGTTTTGATGAAACAGGTACCTACAACATTGAATTATTGACTAATGAAGGATGTGATTCTATTATAACCCTTAATCTAATTGTAGAAGACATTAAGACTGATTCTATTTTTGTTACTGTTTGTGAAAATGAGAATTTCTTAGGCTTTGATGAGACTGGTACTTACAACATTGAATTATTGACTAATGAAGGATGTGATTCTATTATAACCCTTAATCTAATTGTAGAAGATATAAAGACTGATTGGATCGTTATTTCCGCCTGTGAAAATGAGGTAGTTGATGTGCTTGGAATTCCCATGACTTTTGATTCATCAATTCAATATATTGATACTGTACAAGTTTTAAATGAGACTTGTTCTTACGAATTGATAGAGGTTATCGTTGAGGTGATCTTAAGACAAAGTAGCGCTATAGACACCACTATTTGTGAAGGACAATCTTTCCTTGGATATACGGAAACTGGTGTTTATGCAATGGATTCGATTAATCCACAGACAGGATGTATTGTCGATGCTCAGTTGAACTTAACTGTGTTACCGATTACTGATCCCAATTGTCTGGTTTCTGCAAATGATATCGAAAAAATATCTCTGACTTTATACCCTAATCCAGCAGGGGAATACTTTAGTTTTGAATCTGAACATACTGTCATAAGCATAAAAATATATGATGTTAATAAACGTTTGATAATGAATCAATCTGTTGAAGACAATCACGGAACGATAAATAGTTCTCTTATGTATCCAGGAATATATATTGTGCAATTTGAAACTAAGAATTCACATATTTTATACAGAAGATTGATTATTGAGTAGTATCTAATTTAATTATTAAAAATGACACACAACTTGGCTTAAAATGTTACCTGAATTCTAAAAAAAAGACAAATGGAAATAGAAAACATTCCAGAAATCTATATCAAGGATAAAAAGAAAACGCCCAACCTTTTTGTTTATGATTTTAAAATGACGAATGATGTTGTGAAAAATAAGGTCAATTTAGGAATGCATATGTTTAGTTTTTTGCAAGTTGGTAAAAAGCAGGTACACTTTGCGGGTACGTCAGTCGCTGTAAATAAAGATCAGTCGCTAATACTTAAAAAAGGAAGTTGGCTTTGGACTGAATTGCTAGATACAGATGCAATTTACTATTGCAAGCTTCTCTTTTTTTCTGATAAAAGACTCAAAGAAATTATTGAAAAACATAAGATCAACCAAAAAGAAACTAATGAAGAATCCCCTTACTTTATTATAAGAAATGACGACTACATTACTTCATATTTGAACTCACTCTCTGCAATTGGGAATGCCCCTGCAATATTTATGGAGAACTTACTCTCTGTAAAATTCGAAGAACTAATGCTATACCTTATTCATAAATATGGAAGGAGTTTTGAATTATACTTACTTTCATTAGTAGCCAATGAATCTTCGCTTTTTAAAAAAAATGTGGAAAGTAAAATTCACTCTAACTTAAAACTAGAAGAAATTGCTTTTTTATGCAATATGAGTTTATCTACCTTTAAAAGGCACTTTATTAAGGAATACAAAGTGTCTCCCGGCAAATGGTTGCAGGACAAGAGACTTCAAAACGCCAAACGAGTCTTGGAACAAGGAGATTCAAAATCATCTGATATCTATTCAGATTATGGATACAATAACCTATCTAATTTCAGTATAGCCTTTAAAAACAAATTTGGCTTTAGTCCAAGTGAAACGACTTCGGGTACATTATAAATTGACGCTCTACCAATTCTATTTTTAATTATTTTACTGGACATTTGCAGAATCGCTAAATCGCAGAATTGCTGAACCGCCTTATGCTGTTGACTTTTTTTATTGTAATCCATATGTTTTCATTCGTATGTTAAATTCTAAATCGCAACAAATTGAAATGCATCCAACCGCTTCATAGTTATTCCTTGTTTAAACTTCTTCTTTAATATTGACCTTTTTTCATAAGTTATTGAACTGTATTAGTAACTGGATAACTTAAGACTTGTAGTAAATTTGCATAATTTTTTTCAAGGATATTAAAACAGAAAATCATGAATATTACATTAGCACAAGCTGAAAAAGCGATCGAAGTTGCCAAAGAAAAATCAATTGCAATAGACACGGTAATGAACATTGCAATCGTTGATGCTGGAGCAAATTTAGTAGCATTCGTTCGTATGGACGGAGCTTGGTTAGGCTCTCTTGATATCTCAATTAAAAAAGCAAAAACAGCTCGTTATTTTGATATGAATACAGGAATTATTGGAGAATTATCTCAACCAGGAGGTTCGTTATACAATATAGAACACTCAAATAATGGTCTTATTACTTTTCCGGGTGGTATTCCAATTAAAAACGCAAATGGTGAAATCATTGGTGCTATTGGTGTAAGTGGCAGTTCTGTTGAAAATGATCATGCTGTAGCTGAAGCTGGAGCGACCAGTTTATAAATAAAAAACTAATTACCTTATGAGGAGGATAATTATTAATGATTATCCTCTTTTTTTTGTCAAATAACTATTAGAAAACGCTCTATTAATTTCGTCATGTAAGCTAGACTTCTAGCAATATGGGATAATTTAAGATAGAACATCTCCTAAACTTTTTAAAGTGTGTATCACAAATTGCACAAAAAGTAAATCATAATTGTTTGTTTAGTTATTAACATTGTCATCCTGCAGTGGAACATTGTCATCCTGAGCGCAGTCGAAGGAAGACAATGTTCCACTGCAGTAATTTCGACCGAAGTGGAGAAATCTAGCTCTTGAAGTAATAAAATGATGGATTTCTCCACTTTGGTCGAAATTAAAGTAAAGGCATACTCCTTGATTCTTCGACTTCGATGAATCTTCGTTCAGAATGACAAGGAGTGCCCGACTGCGCTGGCGCTTCGCTATCTATGACAAGGAGCTTATTTTCTTGAGAAAGTGCAATTTGTGATACACACCTTTTTAAAGAGATGTCCTAATAACCAAAATATTATTTTTTTTTAAAACGGATCCGTATATCTAGAATCATTCACAAAAGATTCATCAGTCAATGTCTTTAAGAAATTTATCAAATCCATTTTGTCTTGATCTTCTAGAAAAAGTCCAGATTGCATAGTGTTAATAATCGCAGGATCTGCTGTAGTGGATGGATGGATCCCTTCATTGTAGTGATCTACTACCTCTTCTAAAGTTTGAAATCTTCCATCATGCATATATGGGGCAGTAAGTTCGATATTTCTAAGTGTGGGTACTTTGAACTTTGCTCTATCCAGAGGATCACCGCTTACATTTTCTCTGCCTATATCGACAAAATCTGCATCAGTATCCAGACCATTATTCATATATAAATCGTTCTCAAAATTGGCCCCACCATGGCAGTGGGCACAGTCTGCTCCTGAAAACTCTGGGAAGAATGCGTTGTATTCAGTTTCGAATAAAAGTCTTCCTCTCTCTTCACTTTCTGTAAGCTCAACGATGCCAGATTTCCATTGATCGAATTTTGAATCATATGATACAATACTCAACATGAATTGCTCCAGAGCTAGCGCCATCTTATCTACTGTAATGTCATCATCTCCAAATACTCTGGTAAACTGATCTCTGTATGTTTTAGTATCCTTTAACTTAGCAATTACATTTTCTAATGTCTCATCCATCTCCAATTCATCCTGGATAGGAAGTATTGCTTGATCTCTCAATAAATGTGCTCTTCCATCCCAAAAGAACTCGTTGCTATTCCAAGCCATATTGAAGACAGACATCGCCTGTCGTTTCCCTGGCAACATTTCTACTCCTAATGAGAATCTTGTAGTATCACTAAATCCATGTTCTTGTCGATGACAGCTTGCACAAGATTGACTTTCATCTCTCGAAAGCATTTTTTCATAAAATAGCATTCGCCCAAGTTCTACTCCCTGCTCGGTTAGTACATTGTCAGTCGGAAGGTCTGGAGCTGGGAGAGATCCATATTCTAGATTATATAATGTTTTATCTTGAAGGATTTCTTCCTCAGGAGGGTCCACAATGGGATCATCACCACAGGATAATGTTATTCCAATCAAAAGAATTAGGATTAATACGTATTTATATTTATTCATTGGAAAGGTTCTTATTTATTATAAATTTCTCATCTGTAAGCGAGACTAGGAAAGCTAATAAATCATCCATTTCCCCTTGAGACAAATTTAGAGGTCTGATGAGGCTATTTTTATTTATGTGATTTGCACCACCTGAATTATAATGGTCAATCACATCAGACAAATTATTCTTTGATCCGTCATGCATGTATGGACCAGTTATTTCCACGTTTCGTAAGGATGGCACTTTGAATAATGCAACATCATCCACATCTTGAGTCAATCTTGCTCTCCCTTCATCTAGATATTCAGCATATAGTCCATTATTCTGGAATGAATAATCTGTAAAATTGAATCCAGAATGACAAGAAGAACATGAAACCTTATTACTCTCAAAAAGTAATTTTCCTCTCAGTGCTTCTTCTGACATAGATCCTTCAATATTATAATTGAATTCTAAATCGTAAGCACTTTGTCCACTAATCAGGCTCCGCTCAAATTGAGCCAATGCTCTAGTGATTACAAAAGCATTAGGTTTTTGGTCATACGCTGCTTCTGATTTTTGGACATAATGCTCAATCTTAGATAGCGTATCGGCAATAAGTACGATGTTATTATTAAACTCATTATGCTCCTGAATAGGCACAAGTATTTGCATTTCTAATGTAGGTATTCCTCCTTCTCTAGTAAAATATGGATGATACGCAACATTGGCTATACTTGGAGCATTTCTCGTGCCTAGCAAACCATCAAATCCTATACTCACATTTTTGTCATCAGAGAAAGCAAGAGAAGGATCGTGACAGGATGCACAACTTATAGAACCATCCTTTGAGAGAATAGAGTCATAGAAAAGTGCTTTGCCTAATGACCATCTTTCAAAAGTATATTCGTTGCCTTCTGGATATTCAATATCAGGGAAGCCTAAGGGCACTTCCATAATCTGTAAATTGGCAACCTCAGCATTTTCTGTTTCTTTAGCACATGAGATAGCCAACAACACAAATACAGTCATATAGACTATTGTTCTTGTCAATTATTTATTGAACTATGATTTTTCTAGTGGCAAGTGTATTACCTGCAAAATCTGTCAAAGCGATAAAATACATTCCTTTTTCTGTCAGATTTATGATTCTTGATTTTTCAGCATTTATACGTTTAACTTCTCTTCCCATAGCATCATATATATTAATAGAGTTGTTAGAAGTCAATACATCCGTTTCTATAGTAAATATACCATCTATAACGGGGTTTGGATAAGCTTCAAATGATTTCACCAACTCACTATCAGAAGTGCTTGTTGAAGTAGCCATTGTGTATACTTTTTCTCTCAAATTGGTAGCCAAAATTTTGATTGCTCCAAGATTCCCATGTATGATAAGGCCACCACTGATATCAATGTTAGAGAGCAAGTTATTATATTCTGCATCTATCTCAACTGTATAAGCGTCTTCACCACTCATTGATACTGGGTATTCCATTTTTTTATAGAATTCATCTCCAATGCAATGAAATTGTAAATCTTGATCTACATTAGGTCCACTCATTCCTTCTAGGGCAATAAATCTATATCCAGCAGCCCATCCCCAATGCATGGAAGGAAATTTTGGAGCTAATGGATGATCTGAAGGCCATAATGATGGATCTCCATGATTAGCCTCTTCATCTATTCCAAAAAAGAAGCTTACAGATTCAAGATTATCTATGTCAAATTCTCCAAGATCTATTGTAGTGTAATTCTTTTTGTTAACAAAATCAACATGAACATATAAATCATCAACCTCAGTAACTTGACCACCATCATGGGTTATAGCAAATCCTGACAAGTAATATTCTAACCTGTCCAGCATAAATGCGTTTCCAAAATCATTTTGTGATGTTACATTCGCTTCAAAATCTTCACCATTTAGTAAGTGATTGATCTGAATACTTACAGAACTTTGGGCTGACGTCGTAAAAACGTAAAATAATAGCAATAGAAGATGTATAGTTGTTTTCATAGAATTCATTTTTAATTTTCATTTGTCCGTAAATGGACAAACTTATACACCATAAAGGTATCAAATGATATTAATTAACCTTTGCTTTTTTTTGATATTAGTATGATTAATGTTGATTAGTTTGTGGCCTTACCTCATAAGCGTCACTGTTCCATACTTCGACTTCGACTTCGCTATCTATGACAAGAGGCTGGTTTATAAATTTTAACTAAGTGTAATCGCTCAGAATTATTACTATTGCAATTGTTATCCTGACCGTAGCGGAAGGATTGATAATTTGTACAATTTGATAAGCACATTTTACAACTTTACATTCCTCAATCTCAAGCTATTTACGATGACAGAAAATGAACTAAAACTCATAGCCGCAGCTGCTATCATTGGCGAAAGTAACAATCCAAAAACAGGGTATAGCACACCAGCCGCAATTGGAATTCCCAATATATTGTACGCAAAAGCTAAAAAGAGATTTTGCTTTATGTTTTTCATTGTGGCATGACCCAGATTGACAGCCTTTTCTATACCATTGAGATCACCTTTAATCAATGTTACTTCTGCTGATTCTATCGCTACATCAGTGCCTGTCCCCATGGCTATACCTACGTCAGATTGAGCTAGTGCTGGAGCATCATTGATACCATCACCTGCCATGGCTACTTTCTTACCTTCGGCTTGGAGTTTTTTGATATAGTTAAGTTTATCTTCAGGCAAACAATCTGCTTTGAAATCTGTAAGTCCTAATTGCTTAGCAACAGCAGCAGCAGTATTAGCATTGTCACCAGTAAGCATTACAACTTCGATTCCTCTTTTTTTGAGTGCATTTATAGCTTTGTGACTAGATTCCTTGATAGCGTCGGAAATACAAACATACCCAGCTAAGTGACCATCTGTACTAATATAAGATACTGTCCTGCCTTGCTTTTGTTCAGCTTCAACCTCTAGTAATACTTTATTGGATATTGTTACATTTTCTAGGGCCATCATTTTTGCATTTCCAATAGCAGTTAATATCCCATCTACATTACCTTTAGCACCCATACCTGATACAGACTCGAAATTCTGAGCATCTTTGATAGGTATATTATTTGATTTAGCAAAGCCTACGATTGCTTCTGCTAATGGATGTTCACTGGATTTGTTAATAGATGCTATTAAGGCAATGATAGGTTCTGAGCCATTTGTTTGTAGTGAGACCACCTTATTTACTGAAGGTTTACCTTCTGTGATTGTTCCAGTTTTGTCTGTAATGAGTATATCTATTTTATTTAGTTTTTCTAAGACTTCGGCATTTTTAATGAGCACACCATTCTGAGCTCCTTTCCCGACACCGACCATGACGGACATTGGTGTGGCTAATCCAAGAGCACATGGACAGGCTATAATCAGCACCGCTATTGCATTCACAAATGCATAAACCATCGCTGGCTCTGGACCAAAAACATACCAGACTATGAAAGTGATTATCGAAACACCTACGACCGCAGGCACAAAATATTTAGAAATCTTATCCGCCAACTTTTGTATAGGAGCTCTTGATCTACTAGCATCATTTACCATTTTAATGATCTGCGATAACATGGTATCTGAGCCCACTTTTTGAGCCTTCATCAAGAATGACCTTGTACCATTGATCGTACCTGAAGTTACATTGTCTCCTACTTTTTTAGCTATTGGAAGAGGTTCTCCTGAGATCATAGATTCATCGATATTACTTCCTCCTTCAGTGACTTGACCGTCCACAGGTACTTTATCACCTGGTTTCACTCTGAGTATATCACCTACTATTATATCATGAATAGATACTATATGGTCATTGCCATCCGCATCCACCTTTGTCGCTTCATTTGGAGCCAACTCCAGCAGTTTCTTGATCGCTCCACTGGTTTGATTGTGGGCTCTAGCTTCCAATAATTGACCTAATAATACTAAGGTAAGTATTACGGTAGCAGCTTCAAAATAAGCATGTACTACCCCACTTTCTGATTTGAATTGATCAGGGAAAATATCTGGATAAATTAGTCCGACAACACTGAATATCCACGCGACACCAGTACCAATACCAATCAAAGTAAACATATTGAGATTCCATGTTTTGATAGATCGCCAAGCTCTCTCAAAGAACATCCATCCAGCATAAAACACAACGGGTAACGACAACAGCAATTGAATCCAAGACCATGCTTTCTGACTGGCTATCTGGCCTAAAGGATTGCCAGGTATCATATCTCCCATTGCAGAAATAAAGATAGGAATAGTAAATATCAGAGCAATTTTAAATTTTCTCAATAAGTCTTTATAAGTCTTACTTTCTGCACTTTCTGTTGGTTTCATTGGCACCAAGTCCATACCACATATGGGACAATCCCCAGGGCCATCCTTCACCACTTCTGGATGCATCGGACAGGTGTATTGTGACTCTGAGGTTTGTGCTTTTGGTATCTCTAATAGATCCATTCCACACACAGTACAATCTCCTGGTTTATCATAAGTCTTATCTCCTTCACAATGCATGGGACAATAGAATTCTCCAGATCCATTTATAGTAGATTTCTTTTTGGATTGTTCGATTGGCATTTTGTGATCATTCTTCATGCCTATCTCATAGTGCAATCCTGATTTGTCTAATTGCTTTTGCAACTCATTAATTTCAATATGACGAGTCATATCAATTACTGCTTCTCCTTCTATTAAATTTACTTCGACACTCGTAATGGCTGAATTTGCACTAAGAGATTCTGCTACTCTGTCCATGCAGCCCACGCATGTCATTCCAGATATTGAATAGGTATGTTTCATATTTACAATTCTAATTGATACAAAGTTATAACATCATTAAGTAGAAATGTTTCCTTTCAATGATGAGCACTTGACTAATTATGACATTGGTCTAATTAAGTCTCTACAGATTAAATCTGGAAATAAAAAAATGCAGTTCTTGTTTCAAGCACACAAATTTATGATGATAAAACTGAAGTGTACAAAGACCTTTTAGATTATTGTCAATATTAACGACCAAATAAGTAAAATCAATTGTATATTTTGGGTTGTGTATTATTTTCACCATCCAATTTTTCAATAAAAAGTTAAAATAGATGAAATGAAAATTTTAAGTATATTTTTTTTGTAATTGTTTTTACTTTATGCAAGCTTCCAAATAGTTTCCGGCCTGCTATCAATATGAGCGTCCTTCTAACTAAAAACATTTTTCACTTTAAAAATTTTGTGAAATGAAAAAAAAGAATCATTCAATAGTTCACTTTATACAGATACTATTTTTAATGCTATTCAGCCTACCCGTTTTTTCCCAATTTGAAGTTAACGGGCAGATTTCTGATAATATTGGCGAAGGAATCCCCAATGCTAGAGTAACTCTTTTTAATAATGACGTATCCGTATTTTTTGAAACCCGCACCAATAGCATGGGCATTTATAGTTTCAATTCAGCACCCTCTGGAACGTTTTCAATTGGAGCAACAGTATTGAACAAAGAATATAAAACTTTATCTCTCGATATTTCAGAGGATAAAGAGGATATTAATTTTGTCTTGGAAGAAGAAACGGAACGAGGAAATTGGGAAATTATAATGGAAAGCCCTGAACCCCTAGGTGGAACTAACTTCGGCACCCTATTGCCCAATGGAAATATATTTTATTGCCACAATTCCAAACATCCTTTTCTCTTTGACCCTACAGTAATTGATACGGCATTTGTGCAAGGAGATACATCCGTACAAGGCTGCATTGCCCCAAGATTATTGTTGGATGGCAGAATTATTTTAGTGGGAGGAACCGACAAGGAGATTTACGGTCCAGGTACACAACTGGTAAAAACTTTTGATCCACTCACAGAAATTTGGGAAATCCAAAATGAACTTTTTGATCATCGCTGGTACCCGACTATGACGCAATTGGCTGATGGCAAATTACTAATTATTGGAGGTGGAGGACTAGATAACCCTATAAGGGTAAAAACTTCTGAAGTTTATAATCCGACAAATTACACTACCGAGCGAGTTGATGATATAGAAATTGGAAATGAAGTTTCCCCAATAGTTTTTCTTTATAATGGACAGGCTTTAATGACTCATCGCCCTCCACAATTGTTCACACCTTCTTCTGGTCAGTGGGAGTTAGCTTCCGATTTTGTTCAAGGAAACAGGTTACCAAATGGTGACCATTCTGACCATGAACTGGTACTATTACCCGATGGTCGGGCAGTTGCGATCGGCTTTAAATCCTTCAATCCACCTGATTATGGTACTATGGTGGAAATTTATGACCCAGAAGTTGATCAATGGAACTTAGGGCAAAATTTTCTACCTATTCGTAGCCGTGCCAAAACAGTATTATTGCCCAATAAGAAAATTCTCGTTATGGGTGGGGAAAAAGAAGATCCAAACGATGCTACTCAAACAAACCAATGGAATAATATGAAGCTAACGGATGTTTATGACCCATATTCTGATAGCTGGCGTAGATTACAAGATTTAAACATTGCTAGAGAATATCATTGTACTACAATACTCATACCTGATGGTCGAATCATAGCTGTCGGTGGTGAAGGCTCTCCAGGCAATAAACCTGATTTGAGCATCATCGAAGCATTTGAACCACCGTATCTGTTTAAAGGTATTCGACCTGAAATTCACAATTTGAATAAGCAAGAATTTTTGAGAGGAGAAACCATTGAGTTTAACATAGAAAAGACAAATACACCAACTGCTATTCAACTGCTCTCTTTGCAATCGGTAACACATTTTATGAATACCGGCAATAATAGATTTCTCGAATTGGATTTCATTCAATCAGGAAATAATACCATCAATGCCATAATTCCAACCGATAGCTTGGCTGCATTACCAGGTTATTATATGCTTTTTGCGATGGTAGATGATATTCCTTCTATAGCAAAAATTGTGAAAATAGAAAAAGAGAAAATTATTACAAATACCAATAATATTGATGCTCAATTCTCAGTAAGAATTTTTCCCAACCCTACTTCAGGTTTGTTACAATTCACAGGAATTTCCAATTCGATAATTGAACTCTTCAATAATTCAAGTCAACTTTTGGAGACTAAAGAATCAGTGGCTGAAGATGAATTCTTTAGTTTGGCTAAATATCCTGCGGGAATTTATTATTTCAAAATTACAACACTTGAACAAAGTCATATTTATAAGGTAGTAAAAAAATGAACTACCCCGCCGCAAGTAGACGGGGTATCACCTCTCCTTAACAAGCTTAAAATAGCTTTTTCTCTAGACAGTAAATACTTTATCTTTCAAATATAAATTGTTAATTTACCAAAATCAGTATTTCATTTTATTATTCGCTTATCAGCTGGATTTTCCTTTTTTCATTGAAAAAAACAAAATCAACCTGCCTGCCGGCCTGTCGTTGGGACACATCGATAAATACATTATATGACTTTTTAATATATTTTGTGTTTTGCATGATTTTTGAGAAAATACAGCATTGAAAACGACAAAGTTAACTGTCGACCATAGCAAAGAGCGTCTATAATATGTAAGATTTAGCTAAAATCAGGCATTATTGCAACCTCATATTTAAAAAAAAAGATGTGTCCTAACGACAGGCCTGCCGGCAGGCAGGAAATTCTAGGCAGCTCAAATGCAGCACGCATAGCTGCTCCCTCATCCCACAAGATCTGCCTTGGCTTTGCTGCCTAATTGTTTTCAAACACCCGAGGCAGAGCCTCGGGG
>Ga0256847_1000019_pt1 | contig 113596 bp, 93 predicted proteins | sample TeddybearmetaG_FD_189099 | JGI IMG/M metagenome (GOLD analysis project Ga0256847, IMG submission 189099) | Hydrothermal vent microbial communities from East Pacific Rise, Pacific Ocean - Teddybear | ecosystem: Environmental > Aquatic > Marine > Hydrothermal vents | place: Pacific Ocean: East... | reverse complement strand
TAATTTGTTTTATCAACATCTAGCCTTGTACCCTAAACCTCGTAACCTTAAACCTGTTCTTTTTTTTACAATCTCTTCAATAAAGGAAATATGTAGCTAAGGATATCTAATCTCTCAAAGTAGAATTAAATCACTTCACCTTTAATATTCCAACTGGGAGAATCATTTTTGTCATGATTCTTGCTTATTACTGTATAGACCACAAAAGATCTATGCGTATATAAAACCATAGCAAAATGAAATATATTTTTTCGACTTTAATTTGTTTGACATTGTCTCTTTCGGCAATTGCTCAAGAAGGAGGCATGAGGGTGTATGCCGGCAGCACCTCATTAGTCAACAATGACATCATCGCGAACCCAGCAGGTTATTCGCACTCAGGATTTCATATTGGGGTTGATGGGCGACTTATGTCAGGAGGCATGGCATTTCTTGTAGGAGGCAGATACACCTCAGTTTCAAGTACCGCTGTCAAAGATTTTAAACTCACTGGTCATGAATCTACCTTATCAGTTATGAATGGAAGGGCAGGATTAGATATTTCTATTTACTCGTTTACAAGTTTTGCTCGGATTAGAACAAAGGCGTTAGCAAGTTTTGACATTGTACTATCTCAGTCGAGTACTGCAATGCCTCCTCAAGGATATACACTTAATGATGGATGGCTAGGTCTAGTAACTGGATTAGGTGCTGATATAGGGCCAGCCATAATAGATATTGAATACGAGTTCGGTATTGTAAATGGCTATAATAAAAAGAAAAAATCTACTTTCAATTCATTATCATTTTCAATCGGTTTTTTCTTTTAAATGCCACTCAAAACAGGGCTTTTTTTAACCGCAAAGTAGCCAAGTACGCGAAGAAGTTCACAAAGTTTTAAATGCTTCTATTGATAAATTGGAGTACACAAGCTAGAAACCATTACATCACCATCAACCTTCTCCAACTTAACATCTATCAATTGACCTTCCGTTAAGTTTAATTCTGGGATAGAGATCTTAATATAGTTATCCGTAAAACCGTTTAATATACCTTCCTTCTTACTGTGTTCCGTTAAGACTTTACGAGTCGAATCTTCATATTGAGCATAAAAAGCATGCTTTTTCTTGGTAGAAAGAATTCTCAGCATTTTATTACGCTGTTTCCGCACACCCATATCCACTATTCCCTCCATTTCACTTGCAGGTGTGTTAGCTCTTTCAGAATAGGTAAAAACATGAAAATAGGAAACATCCAATTCATTCAAAAAGTGATAGGTCTCCATGAAGTCTTCCTCCGATTCCCCTGGAAAGCCAACAATGACATCGACGCCAATGCAGCAATGTGGCATGATTGATTTGATGTTTTCCACTCTACTTCTGTATAATTCTCGCTTATATCTCCGACTCATCAATCTTAATATCTTATCCGATCCAGATTGTAGTGGCATGTGGAAATGAGGTACAAACCGCTTCGAATTGGCAACAAAATCAATGACCTCGTCTGTACACAAATTGGGCTCAATACTTGATATCCTAAACCTATTAATGCCCTCAACTTCATCCAATGCTTTTATCAAATCGATAAACAATGCTTCTTTTTTAGGTCGTTGGCCTTCAATAACCTCTGTCCCATTCCCAAAATCACCAATATTCACCCCCGTCAAAACAATCTCTTTAACTCCCAAAGTGGCAATCTTTTCAGCATTCTTCACAACATTCTCAACTGTGTCACTCCTAGATTTTCCTCTTGCTTGTGGAATGGTGCAAAAAGTACACTTATAATTACATCCATCTTGCACTTTCAAAAATGATCGAGTCCTATCCCCAAAAGAAAAAGAATCAATAAAGGTGTTCGCATCACTTACCTCACCAGCTTTGACCATTCCTTTGCCGGGAGTAACTGATATATCGTCTATATAACTTAGGATGTTAAACTTTTCAGCTGCACCCAAGATCAAATCTACACCTTCAATATTAGATATTTCTTCAGGTTTCAATTGTGCATAACAGCCTATCACTACCACTTTGGCATCTGGTGAATATTTCAACGCCCTTCTCACTTCATATCTGCATTTCTTATCAGCGAAGTCTGTCACAGAACAAGTATTAATGACATAAATATCAGCCCCATCTTCAAAATCTACCGCAGTATATCCACTTCCCTCAAATTGTCGTTTTATACTCGATGTCTCTGAAAAATTGAGTTTACAACCCAGTGTGTGAAATGATACTGTCCGTGGTGTTGCCATATATTTTTATTGATTTCGAGTAGCAAAGTTAAATGATTTTTACTTAACCCAACTTGAAAATTTGATACAAAGACAAAAATTTCTTTCATTTGTAATTCGCTGATATTCAAGCAAGTAGAAACTTTAACATTTAACTGCAAAATTCATAAAACACAAGCAATCAATAAGTTGCGATTTTTGAATTCGATTTGTAGTGACCCAAAATACATATTGCATTAATTTTTATTTGTATGTTTGCGCCATGTTTAATTAGAGCCGTTATTAACCAACTAGAAAAACAAAAGTAGTGACCCAAATGTAAAATTACAATTCGTAATAGATTGACGTACAGCTACTTGTGTAATATGTTTTTCAAGTTGGGTTAATCTCTAAATCGTTTGAAACGCAAAATCGATTTTAATTTATTCATATTATATTCTGAATCCCTAAATTGAAAACTCTGAAATTGTGCGATTGTGCGATTGTGCGATTGTGCGATTGTGCGATTAAGCGATTAAGCGATTAAGCGAAAAAATAATTTACTTCAATTTCGATACCTTACTCGGATTATCTTTCAAAAAACTACCCCAATCTTTATAGTTCTTTTTTCCTGCCAGTGGACCAGATGATTGGTTGAACATCGTAACTGCAGCAGCCAATGCATCTGTAGCATCCAATGTCCCCTTTGTTATTTTTATATTTAGAATCCCTTCAAGCATTGCAGCTACTTGCTCTTTTGAGGCATTACCATTTCCAGTGACGGATAGTTTTATTTTTTTGGGACTATATTCTACTATTTCTAGACCCATGGTTATTGCTGCAGCCATCGCTACCCCTTGAGCTCTTCCAAGCTTCAACATCGACTGAACATTTTTACCATAAAAGGGAGCTTCTACGCTCATTTTAGTAGGCAGATACGTCTCGATGATTTCTTGCAACTGAAGGAAGATTTCTTTCAATTTAGTCATGTGATCTTCGTACGATTTTAGCCTAATGGCTCCCATTGTCAGCAATTTCAACTTTTTCCCATGAACCTCCAATATGGCATATCCAAGAAGATTGGTTCCAGGATCTACCCCTAATATTTTGTATGGTTCTTTTAGCTTTGACATTTCTGCAATGATCGATTAATATGTAAGATTCTAAATGACAAAAGTAATCAAATTGCAATACACAAGTTTATCCTCAATATTATCGGTCAAACCAGCCTGGTTTTAAAAACCAGGCTGGTTTGACCGATAATAAAGCGAGACAAAGGTCTCTAAGCTCTTGCCAGACTCCATGACAATTTGGAATGTTAATTCTAAACTTCCAATTTATTCTACATTCAAATAGCACAACTATTTACTAAATAGAATTGTATGATTAGGTAAAGAATCGCATTTTTTACAAATATTCGTTTTATATCTGTAGAAGACTTAAAATTAAGTTGCAAAATATGCCTTTTATCGTAATTTAGCAGCTTTGTAAAAAATATGGTAGAAATGAAACTTTTTTTCTCCTATTGTATTGATTATAGAAAAGCAAAGTAGTCCCAATTTTAAGAAAATAAAATATAGAATATACCCAAACAAATGGATCAACTAAAATCGAGATTTAATGAAAAAGCTAGTGCTTTAAAAACCGAAATAAAAGCACTACTTAAGGAGCATGGAACAAAAACTGTAGGTGAGGTAAATCTTACACAGGTATTCGGAGGAATGAGAGGAGTCAAATCAATGGTCTGGGATACATCCCAATTAGATGCTATTGAAGGAATCCGTTTTAGAGGATATAATATTCCACAATTGAGAGAACTACTTCCAAAAGTTGATGGTGGAAAAGAACCTCTTCCTGAAGGATTATTTTGGTTGATGTTGACTGGTGATCTACCTACAAAGGAGCAAGTCGATTGGCTCTCTGATCAATGGGAGAAAAGAGCGAATGTTCCAGCACATACATTTGCAGCACTGGATGCTCTAGATCCAAGTACTCATCCGATGACTCAATTTAGTATAGCGATCGTATCGATGCAGAGCGAGAGTGTCTTTGCTAAAAGATATGCTGAAGGTATGGGTAAAAATGAATACTGGGATGCTACTTATGAAGATGCTATGAATTTAATAGCAAAACTTCCACGAGTTGCAGCATATATATATAGAAGGACTTTCCATGGAGGAGATCATATTGAGCCTGATACATCACTCGATTGGGCTGGTAATTTTGCCCATATGTTGGGTATAAAAAGCCCTGATTTCTTAAGTCTTATGAGACTTTATCTAACCATTCATGCTGACCATGAAGGAGGAAATGCATCTGCACATTCTGTCCATCTTACAGGTTCGACATTAAGCGATGCATACTATTCATTGGCATCAGGAATGAATTCTCTCGCTGGACCATTGCATGGATTGGCTAATCAAGAGGTGATTAAATGGATATTCGGATTGGTAGAAAAAATAGGAACGACCAAACCAACAAAAGAGCAGATAGCCCAATATGTACATGATACATTAGCAGCTAAAAAAGTAATTCCCGGATATGGACATGCAGTTTTGCGTCAGCCAGATCCAAGATTTACAGCTCAAAAGACATTTGCAGAAGAATATATTAAGGATGATGATTATGTAAATATCGTTTGGAAATTATTCGAAGTTGTACCAGATATTCTTGGCGGTCTTGGAAAAGTAAAAAATCCGTGGCCTAATGTGGATGCACATTCTGGAGCATTGCTGGTTCATTATGGATTGAAAGAATATAGTTATTATACAGTTCTTTTTGGAGTCTCAAGAGCTCTTGGGGTACTGGCTGCACTTACCTGGAGCAGAGCAATGGGCTTTCCATTGGAACGACCAAAATCTGTGACTACTGATTGGGTAAAAGATTTTATAGCTAATTCTTAGACAGAAAATTACTAACTAAAGAAATATAGAAAGACAAAATGAACACACCAAATGATTTAAAATATACAAAGGAGCATGAATGGGTTCGTTTGGAAGAAGAAGGAATCGTTGTTGTTGGAATTACTGATTTTGCACAAAGTGAACTAGGAGAACTGGTTTATATTGAAGTGGATACTGTGGGCGAACAAGTAGCTAAAGACGAAATATTCGGAACAGTAGAAGCAGTAAAAACCACCTCCGATTTATTTATGCCTGTAAGTGGAGAGGTAATGGAATTCAATCCTGCAATTGATGAATCTGAAGGAGACGAACCAGCCCTATTAAATTCCGATCCTTATGGTAAAGGATGGATTGTAAAAATAAGATTAAGTGATGAGTCTGAATTAGATTCTCTTTTAAGTGCTGAGGAATACGCAAGTGAAATAAGTAGTTAATTAATCATTATTTTAATGCTTGGTTTCTCAATTGATGTATTTATGAGATTATATTTATTTCATTGTACACCATTTTTTTCAGATCCTGCATCTTATACATAATATGACTAGAAGACTTGTTGCTGCTGGCTGGACTATTTTCATAATAGTAGGAACATTATTGCCTAAAGAGGTAATTTCGAAAAGTGGCATGTTTGGCATTCCGCATTTTGACAAAGTATCACATCTATTTGCTTACGCATTACTTGTATTCCTTTGGTCAATGGCATTGAATGAAAAAACATCTAAAATTAAAGCTGCAAGGATATCTTTTTATGCAGCAATCGTCCTTGGAATACTATTAGAAGTACTTCAATGGCAACTAAATTTTGGTCGACATTTTGAGATTCTAGATATTATTGCTAATATTATCGGCTCAATCATTGGATTGATCGCTTTTTATAAAATTTTTAAACACTAATTATGGGAGATATTTCATTAAGTGGAAGTGCAGTAGTTGGCTTAATTGCAGGTTTAATCTTGCTGTCAGTTGCTATTGTCTTTTTCTATAGAAATTACATCAAGAAACAGCAAGATGCTGGTTTGAGTGCAAAATATGATGACGGCACTATTGAGAATTACTTGATATCAAGAAATAAATATCCAGAAGCTGACGTACTTCGTAAAACAAGTTCGTTTTTTGGATACGGTTTAGCAATGGCATTAGCATTAACACTTTTTGCTTTTAGTTGGACTAGATATGAAAAGCCAGTCATCATTCCAGATAATGCGCTAGATTATGAAGAAGAAATTGAAGTGGAACCGCCAAGAACAGCAGAACCACCACCACCTCCTCCTCCGCCACCACCGCCAGTAATTGAAGAAGTTCCTGAAGAGGAAATTGAAGAAGAGGACGAGCCTATATTTGAAGATACAGAAATAGAAGCTGATGATGTCATAGAAGAATTACCAGTTGTGGAAGATGCCCCACCACCACCTCCTCCTCCGCCACCACCGCCGCCAGTAGAAGATGAAATTTTCAAAGTGGTTGAGCAAATGCCTAGATTCCCAGGATGTGAAGACTCGGGCGGTACGGATAAGGAAAAGAAAAAATGTGCAGATCTTAAGATGCTTGAGTACATTTACAAAAACTTAAAATATCCAGCAATCGCTAGAGAAAATGGCGTCGAAGGAATGGCCGTTATTCAATTTGTTGTTGATAAAGATGGTTCTGTAACAGGAGCAAAAGTAGTAAGAGATCCAGGAGCTGGAACAGGAACTGCAGCCCTTAAGATTGTAGAAGCCATGAATAATATGGGAAGTAAATGGACTCCTGGTAAACAGAGAGGAAGACCCGTAAAAGTACAATACACACTTCCAGTTAAATTTAAATTGGAAGGGTAATTAAACACTTCTTAGAAATATATCAAAAGCCAGTTGGATTAAGTTCTGACTGGCTTTTTACTTTCTAATTCAGATTATGCATTATATGGTAACCTTACAGGCTACTAAACCATGATTATTAGATTATTATTCCTTGTAAATAATATGTCAACTTCATATTGGGTGTTGACTTATTAGGTGTTGACTTACTAAGTGTTGACTTACTTGGTGTTGACTTTTAACCGCAAAGTAGGTCGCTAAGGATGCTCAAGGTACACAAAGTTAAATGTTGGGTTTTTTTAAGAATGGAATTTTACAATGGCGACATTGTCATAATAGCTAGGACGCTTACACATTAACTAAAATAGCCTGAAAGGTTATTATATCACAGGCTTTTGCATCGCACAAGCCTGTGATATATCAACAAGTGTAGCCTGTAAGGTTACCATATAAATGTTGTAAATTGATCGCAATCAATTTTCAATACATACAACAAGAAGTAAGGGTCGAAGCTCCTAAACATTCACATTTAAGGATATATCTTTAACAGAATCCAGCTCTATTAATTCATCTGACATTACAAAGACACCAGTGATATCGGAATGCTTGTCAAGAATGATCGGAAGGATAGAGTTTATTTTCTTGACATCATTTAAAGTCACAATAGGACAGGAATCCAATTCTATATTATGATCAAGGAGCGCTTTTTGAAACTTGAAATTCTATGTTGTGTTATACTTAAATTTAGGTTACCAAAAAGACCTAAAATCCTTTTATGCCCTTTATCAATAAAGTGATTTATGGCTTTATAACTTGATCCAAAACTATCGCTAACGACTGAATGAAATTTTTGATTGGAAACTATCTTATCAAGCAAAACATTTTTGATTTCAAAATCTGACAATCTTTTTAAATGAGTAATATCTTTGGTTTCACTTGATAGACATATAAGAACATTTAAACTAAAAAGCATTATATCATTAAATATCTGACATTTTATGATAATTTTGAAAATTAAAGTGTTAAATTAACACTAAGCATATTTACTTACTAATTTTACTAAACTATTTAAAGCCACATGAAAAAATTATTTACTAAATTAACGGTAATTACGGTGCTGTTATTTGGCTTGTGTTCTTTTGCCGTGGGTCAAAGAACCATAACAGGAGTCATTTCAGATGCTGAAACCAATGAACCTCTTATTGGAGCCAATGTTATTATTAAGGGCACTGGCACAGGTACGATTACTGATATTGATGGATCATATTCCTTAGATATTCCAGATGGTACTGAGACACTTGTCATTTCTTATACTGGATATATTGATCAAGTTATTGTAGTTGGTACTAGCAATACACTTAACATTGCTCTGGCACCTGGTGCACTTCTTGATGAAATAGTCGTTATCGGTTATGGTACACAAACTAAAAAAGAAATTACAGGATCTGTTGCCAGCATTAGTTCTAAAGATTTTAACGTAGGTAACGTTACTTCTCCAGCACAATTGCTTCAAGGTAAAGTTGCAGGTCTTACAATCTCTAAAGCCAATGGTGATCCTAACGGAGGAATTGGAATAAGACTAAGAGGTCTATCGACTATTGGTGCTCAGACTCAACCATTGATCATTGTAGATGGAGTACCTGGTGCATCATTGACAAGTATCGACCCATCAGATATAGAAACTATGGATGTATTGAAAGATGGATCTGCAGCCGCTATTTATGGTACTAGAGGTTCATCAGGAGTTATCTTGATTACTACAAAAAAAGGTAAAAAAGGAACTTCAGTAATCAACTATAATGGTTATATATCTACTGAAAATATTGCTCGAACTCCAGAAATAGCTACTAGAGATGAATTCTTGGCTGCTGGTGGTATAGATGCAGGTGGAAATACTGATTGGTATGATGCTATATCGCAAGCAGGATTTTCACAATCGCATAATCTGTCGCTTTCCGGTGGTACAAATAATACAACTTACAGAGCTTCATTCAACTATAGAGACAATAATGGTGTTGTAAAAAATACAGGATTTGAACAACTGAATGGAAGTATATCATTGACTCAAAAAGCGCTTAATGACAAATTGAGCGTAACATTGAACTACACAAATACAAATAGAAAATCACAATTCGGATTTTCTGAAGCATTTAGATACGCTTCTGTAGCTAATCCTACATCAGAAATATTTAATGATGATGGCACTTACAGAGAGCCAGGAGGATTTGACAATTTTAATCCGGTAGCGATGGTAGAGCAAAACATAAATGATGGAGAATCATCTCAATCTATTTTGAATTTATCTGCATCATACAATATACTACCTGCACTTAAGATTACTGGTAATTTCGCAAAACAAAATAATGACAGATTATTTGGTGAATATTATCCTAGAAATGGATTGTATAGACAAGGTATGGCGAGAAATGGTGTTGCTTATAGAAGTAATGAAAATGATAAGAATACACTTGCTGAAGGACTTCTTCAATATACTGGAGAAACAGATAAAATACAATATACTTTATTAGGAGGTGTTTCAACTCAAGCTTTTGATTTCATGGGACATGGCTTAGTAGCGGGAGGATTCTTGAATGACTTGAACACATACAATCAAATAGGTACAGCCGCAGAATTGCTTCAAGGTCTTGCTGCTTATGGTACAAATGCTACTGGATATCAAGGAACTTACAACAGAGGTTATGATATAGCTGCACAGTTTGCAAGAGCAACAGTAAACTATGATGACACCTATTTCTTTATGGCAAGTGTAAGGAGAGAAGGTTCTGATCTTCTAGGTATTGATAATAAATATGGAGTTTTCCCAGCCGTAAGCGCTGGAGTAGATATTTCTAAGTTAGCGAATATCAATGGAGTAGAAAACTTGAAATTTAGAGTTGGGTATGGACAAACTGGAAACCTTCCAGGAATCATATTCTTACCTTATTCTATCTTTACTCAAGGGGCACAATTCTATTATAATGGAGAATTTGTTCCTTCATATGGACCAGGAAATAATGCTAATGAAGATTTGAAATGGGAGACTAAATCAGAAATTAATGTAGGATTAGATTTCATTGTAATGAATGGAGCTATGGATGGTAGTTTCGATGTTTTCAGTAGACAAACTAATGATCTATTATTGCCTGGTCAAGTTCCTGTACCGCCAAATTTTGCTCCAATTACTTGGGATAATATTGCTGCCTTTACGACTACAGGTGTCGAATTGGCATTGAATTATAAAGCTATTAGTAATGAAAATATGACATATACTCCTAGTTTTATTTTTACTACATACAAATCAAAATTGGATAAATATATTGATGACAGACCAAAAGAGTTTAGAACTAACTTGGGTGCGCCGGGACAGAATATTACTGACGCTGGCGTAGGACTACACTTACTAGAAGCAGGAGAAGAAATTGGACAAATTGTCGCTCCTGTTTTTGAAGGAGTATCTGATGATGGAGCATTCATCTTTAAAGATCAAAATGGAGATGGTGAAATCAATGCTGATGACTGGATTGTTGTTGGTAATGGTCTTCCTGACTTTGAACTTTCATTGAACAACAACTTCACTTTTGGAAAAATTGATTTTAATATATTCTTTAGAGGATCATTTGGACATAGCTTGGTGAATACATATAGAGCATTCTATGAAACTCAACCAGATATACTTGCAGCAAATTACATTCAAACTAGTAAGGCTACATCTGGTATAAAAACAGCTTCTTATAATAGTACTCATGTAGAAAATGCTTCATTTGTTAAACTAGATAATCTTTCTTTTGGTTATACATTTGATAACATTGGTTCATTTAAAAATGCAAGAGTTTATATTGCAGGACAAAATTTATTGACATTTACAGGGTATACAGGAGTAGATCCTGAAGCAATATTATCAGATGATGGTTCGTCTGATAATGGTGGTAGATCATCAACTTTCGAATTGAGAGACCCACTTGCTCCGGGTGTAGATAGAAGAAATAATTATTTCTCTACAAGAACTTTAACCTTCGGAGTTAATTTAGGATTCTAAAAATCAATTTTAAAAAAGATAAAATAATGAAAAATATATTTAAAATATCATTGGTAGCCGTTCTAGGAATGGTGTGGTTGCCATCTTGCTCTGACTTAGAGCCAGAGTTTACTGATGTAATTCCTGCATCAGAGTATTTTGTAAACGAAGATGCATTTATCTCTGCATTGGGTTCTGCATATACTAATTTGTATTCCATATGTAATCATGGACAATTATTCTCTTTACAAGAGGTATCTTCTGATGAAGCTTGTGTGCCTCACAGAGGACCGGATTGGGAAGATGGTGGACAATGGTTGAGAACTCATAGACACGAATTTTTCGATGGAGAAGGTGTATTCAATAATGTTTGGGGTTGGGCCTATGGAGGTATCAGTACTTGTAATAGATTGATTGCTACATTCGAAGAAAATGCAAATGACCAATCAGATGCATTTATTGCAGAGTTGAAAGTATTGAGATCTTTTTACTACTTAGCTCTATTGGATGTATTTGGAAATGTTCCTTTGATTACTACGTTTGATGTTGACGAAGGATTCAAGCCTGCTACAGTGACAAGATCAGCAATCTACGATTTCATTGAAACAGAATTGACTGAAAACGTTCCTTTACTTTCAAAAGAAGTAAGTCAAGCTACTTATGCAAGAGTGAACTACTATGTAGGTCAAGCAATGCTAGCACAACTATACTTGAACGCTGAAGAATATAATGGTTCAGCTCAATATGCTAAAGCAATAACTGCATGTGACGAAATTATAAATGGAGGAGGATATTTCTTAGAATCTAACTACTTCAATAATTTCTCAGTTAACAATGATGGATCTAAAGAAAATATCTTTGTGATTCCTTATGATGCAGTAAATGCTGGAGGATTCAACCTTGTACAAATGACTTTGCACTATGAAAGTCAAAAGACTTTCTCAACTGTAGATCAACCATGGAATGGATACTGTTCATTAGCTGATTTTTATAATTCATTCGAAGAAGATGATGTAAGGATTACAGGTGGTGGAAGAGGATATGGTGTATTGCTTCATGGTCCACAATTTGCACTTGATGGTTCAAGATTAGTTGATGGAGCAGATTCTTACTATGATGATACTGACGGAAGAGACGTAAATTTCAATCCTGATTTGAATGAATTGGCACCTGGTGCTCATAGAGATGGAGGAGCAAGATTGTCAAAGTATGAGTATGAAGTAGGAACTCAAAATACTATGAATAATGATTTCGCTCTGTACAGATATAGTGAAATCTTAATGAATAAAGCTGAAGCAATGTGGAGGATGAATAGTGGAAGTCAAGAGGCTTTAGATTTAGTAAATATGATTAGAGATAGAGCAGGAGTAGCTCCATTCTCTTCACTTACCGATGATAACTTTTTAGCTGAAAGAGGTAGAGAACTTTGTTTCGAAGCAAAAAGAAGGACTGATATGATTCGTTTCGGAAAATGGAATGATGCATGGTGGGAAAAAGAAGCTTCTGCTGGTGATCACAAAAACTTAATGCCGATCCCTGCTGATCAATTAACTTTGAATGATCAATTACAGCAAAACCCAGGATACTAATTGTATCTTTGTAATAAGTAATATTACTAAAGACCACCTTGATAACAAGGTGGTCTTTTTAATTCACAACCTATACTTGAGTGCAATTTCGCTGGTTCATTATATTATCTATTTTATGTTTTCTGTCTTGTCAAAAAGACCATCAAATCCCTGATTCTTCAAATAAGTTATTTGATGTATTGGAAGCATCAATCACAGGCATTCATTTTAATAATTCTTTGCATTTTACCGAAGAATACAATCCCTATACTTTCAAAAATTTCTTCAATGGTGGAGGTGTTGGATTAGGTGATTTTAATAATGATAATCTTGTAGATATCTATTTCACAGGCAACCTTGTTGACAATAAACTTTACCTGAATCAAGGGGATTTTAAGTTCAAGGATATTACAGCATCAGCTGGGGTTGCTTGTAAAAATGTGTGGTCTTCGGGTGTAAGTTTAGTAGATATCAATGCAGACAACTTATTAGATATCTATGTTTGCAAATCAGGAGAACCAGATCCAAAAGGCAATCGTAAAAATGAGTTGTTTATTAATCAAGGAGACTTTACTTTTAAAGAACAAGCAGCAGAATATGGCTTAGACTTTGAAGGACTTGCTGTCCATGCAGTATTTTTTGATTTTGACCTTGATGGGGATTTAGACTGCTACTTATTGAATAATAGTATTCGCTCTATAGGTGGCTACGATATGATTCCAGATCAAAGAGAAATTCCAAATCCCAAAGGAGGGAATATGCTTTTGAAATCGTTGCGATCAGAAACCGATGGAGCTAATATTGCCTATGTAGATATAACTCAAGAAGCTGGGATATATAGCTCAAATATTGGCTTTGGACTTGGTGTGAGTGTGAGTGATCTCAATGAAGATGGATGGCCAGATATCTTTGTGAGCAATGACTTTTTCGAAAAAGACTATTTATATATTAACAATCAAGATGGTACTTTCAGTGAAACAATAGACCAATCTATGCAGGAATTGAGCATGGGATCTATGGGTGCTGATATTGCAGATATTAACAACGATGGCCATCAGGATATTTTTGTAACAGAGATGTTGCCATCTTCATTAGAAAGGGTAAAATCCAAAGCCGTATTTGAAACATTCGAAAAATCAAGCCTTAATTATCAAAAAGGATATCATAGACAATATGGTAGAAATGCCCTCCATCTGAATATGGGTAATACTGATGCTAAGGTTCCTGTCTTTAGTGAACTGTCAAGGTATAGTGGCACTAATGCCACAGAATGGAGCTGGGGCGCATTGATTGAAGATTTTGATCAGGATGGATTGAAAGATATTTTTGTTGCCAATGGAATTTATAAAGATTTACTTGATCAGGATTATCTAAATTTTTACAATCCGGACCAAATCAGAAGACTTATCCAAACTGGAGAAAAGAATGCTATCACAAAGATTTTTGAGTCTATGCCTTCCTCTCCTTATCCAAATGTATTTTTCAAAAATGAAGGTAACCTGAAATTCAAAGACATCTCTGAGGAAGCAGGATTTGAGGCACCAACTTTCAGTAATGGATCTGCTTATGCTGATTTAGACAATGATGGAGATTTAGATATTGTTACCAATAATATTGGAGACAATGCATCTATCTATCGAAATAATAGCAATAAGTCAAGCTATTCCATTCTACTAAAAGAACCGGGAAATAATACACAGGCAATAGGAAGTAAAATCACAAGCTTTAGTGGTGACAAACAGTTTGTGAAAGAACTGTATCCAATGAAAGGTTTTGAAAGTACTGTAGATAATAGAATTCTAATCCCAAAAAATGAGGAAGGGATTGACAGTATTCAAGTGGTTTGGTCAGATAGGAGTATCACTACTCTATTGGCAAATCAGTTAAAGTTAGATACATTAATGGTTTTGAACTTATTAAAAAATCCTGTTTCTAATAAATTACAAAAACCAGATAAAAAATCACCTCTTTTAAGGAAAGTAAAAAATCTCATATCCTACAAGCATCTAGAGAATTCATATACCGATTTCAATACCAATCGAACTCAAACCTTTTTCATTTCAAATGAAGGTCCAGTTATTGAAGTCGCTGATGTAAATGGAGACAATAAAGAAGATCTAATAATAGGCAGTAGTAAAGATCAAGTATCTAAGATTTTTGTTCAAAAGAATAACCGGTTATCAGAAAGCTCAATCTTAAAAGACAATTATCTTTCTAATGAAGTAACAGATATTTTAGTCAATGACCTTGATGGAGATAATAGAAATGATATCTATTTTGCTTCTGGAGGCATAGAATTTTCACGAGCTTCTTCTGGCTTAAAAGACAAAGTCTATCTTTCAAATAGATCAAAACTTGTACACGCTGAAAGTACATTCATCAATCCAGGTTTTTCAAGCTCTTCTGCTGTCGAGCAAATTGATTTTGATGCGGATGGCGATTTAGATATAGTGGTCTCCGAACGCCTAAAACCAAATGCATATGGTGTAAAAGGAGATCTAATTTTATATGAAAATAAACAAAATTCATACAGTCGACTTAGTCCAAAAGGTATATTAAAAGAAGTTGGATTAATAACTGATATGAAGGTTGCCAATCTCAATGAAGATGAATCTCAAGAGATAATTTTAGCTTGTGAATATGATCATATTAAAGTTTTGTCCAGAAATGAAGATGGAAGATGGATTGATAATTCTTCTAATTTAGGGCTTTCAAATATTCGAGGAAGATGGAATAGTATTGAAGTCATAGATATTGACAATGATGGTGATCAAGATATCATTGCTACAAATATGGGATTGAATAATCGAATATCAAGTTTAATAGATTCTATAGCTGTCTTATATGTCAATGACTTTGATAGAAATGGTTCTGTAGAGACGATATTATGTGCTAGAACTGAACGAGGAGATATCCCATTGACACTTAGGGACGACTTACTTATGCAGTTGCCTTCTTTAAAAAAGAAAGTGCTTAGTTACAGTGCATACGCTGAGGCTTCCATGCAATCTCTATTTGATTCTACTATATTAAATCAATCCATTAAGTACACATTAAATGAATTTAGATCAGGAATATTCAAAAACAATGGAGGATCATTCGAATTTCAACCATTCCCTAAAGAGGCACAATGGACTGATCAGAGAGCAATAATAGCGATAGACCTTAATGGTGATCAACGAAAGGATATAATACTAGGCGGCAATCAATATAAAGCTAAACCAGAACTAGGAATAAATGCAGCTTCTTATGGTCAGGTCTTTATCCAAGACCAAGATGGATCTTTCGTTTACCTGTCGCTTGAGGAATCTGGCTTATTTGAAACAGGTGAAATAAGAGACTTCGAAAGTATTACAATTGCAGAAAATGAATACCTCATTATTGCAAAAAATAATAGTGAAATAGCTACATATAAACTACCCGAAAAGAAAAAGAAATGAAGAGACTGATGCCATTTTATGGCTTGATAATTATCTTTTGCTTTACATGTTTTGTACATACTGGATGTAAGAATGGAAGTGATTTAAATATTGCTTTTGACAATCAATTGGATTCTGTGCATATGGGGGTGAGATTAGGCATGGAAAGACAAGCATTTTATGACCATTGTTGGGACCTTAATAAACAAGGGAAGAATATCACTCAAGGCCATAACAATACAAGTGTGATGCACTCAGATACTATCAATTTTGCCTATCCTGTGGAGATCAATTTCTACCCAGAATTCAATGAAGAAAACAAAGCTTACATACTGCCAGTCAGATATGAATACAGATCTTGGGCTCCATGGAACAAGGAAGTATACGCTGACAAACTGTTACCTGAAGTGATTTCATTGATGAAAAAATCATACGGAGAACCTTTTCTGCAAAAAATAATCGATGGAAAACTCTTTTGGTATAAATATGACAGCCCTCGGCTAATTACAATTTATGCAGATGATGACCATTATGTATTTGTAAAATTCAAAAACGAGAGGTACAAATAATATGAAGAAACCCACATGGTATATTATCTGTTTAGCTGTTTTTATTTGCCTTAGCTGTTCAAATGACAGTCCACAATCAGTCAAAAGGTTTTCTGAAATGCCTCCATCTGCTACAGGCATCCACTTCGAAAATACCTTGAAGTACGATAGAGAATTCAATATATATACCTATCGAAATTTCTATAATGGAGGTGGAGTAGCTATTGGAGATATAAATGGCGATACACTGGCAGACATATATTTTTCTGCCAATATGGGTCCAAACAAACTCTATCTAAATAAAGGGGATTTCAAATTTGAAGATATCAGTTCAGTAGCGGGAGTAGAGGGAGAAAGAGGTTGGAGTACAGGAGTAACAATGGCCGATGTGAATAGTGATGGGCATCTGGATATTTATGTTTGCAACAGCGGTGATGTGAATGGTGACAACAAAGCAAATGAATTATTTATCAATGACGGCTCTGGTCGCTTTACCGAGAGTGCTGCTCAATATGGGCTAAATAATGAAGGTTATTCTACTCATGCTGTATTCTTTGATTTTGACAAAGATGGTGATTTGGATATGTACCTTCTCAACAATTCCTACCAAGCCATTGGCTCTTTCAATTTGCGGGACAACAAGCGAAATATTAGAGACAAAGAAGGAGGAGACAAGCTCTTTCGAAATGATAATAATACCTTCGTAGATATCAGCGAAGAAGCGGGCATTTACGGCTCTGTCATTGGCTTTGGATTGGGAATCACTGTAGGGGATATCAATGATGACAATTGGCCAGATATCTATGTGAGCAATGATTTTTTTGAGAGAGATTATATCTACATTAATAATCAAGATGGTACATTCTCAGAGGACCTTGAAGATCGGATGACCTCAATCTCTGCAGCTTCTATGGGAGCAGATATGGCAGATATTAATAATGATGGCAGACCGGATATCTTCGTCACTGAGATGCTTCCTGGATCAGACGAACGACTCAAAACAAAGACAACATTTGATGATTGGGACAGGTATAATTATAATCTTGCCAATGGGTATTACCACCAATATAATCGAAATATGCTCCAACTTGGAGAAGCAGATCACTCATTTACAGAAGTGGGAAGGCACATGGGAGTCCATGCTACAGATTGGAGTTGGGGGGCATTGATCGCTGACTTTGATAATGATGGATGGAAGGATCTATTTATTGCAAATGGTATTCATCAAGATCTTACGGATCAGGATTTCTTAAATTATATAGCGGATAGTGAAGTCATGAAATCTATGATTCAAGATAGTGTCGTCAACTATGAAAAACTACTCAGCTCTATTCCATCTAATAAAATCAAAAACTACCTGTTCCACAATAAAAAGGGAAACAGTTTTGACAATACAGCTGAAAAATGGGGATTAGATACTCCGAGTCATTCAAATGGTTCTGCGTATGGCGATCTTGACAATGATGGAAATTTAGACTTGGTCGTCAATAATGTGAATATGCCTCCTTTTATATACCGTAATAATGGAGATAACCAGAATTGGATTCAGTTCAAACTTATAGGTGAAGGTAAAAACACGCAAGCCATAAATTCAAAGATTCAAGTAGTAACTGAAGATGGAAGTCAATATTTTGAATTTATGCCTCAGAAGGGATTTCAGTCTTCAATGGATTATATCACTCATGTGGGTTTAGGTAAAAACACTAGTGTAAATCGGGCTATAATTACATGGCCAGATGGAAAAAACGCTGTGTTAGAAGGCCTTGCTATTAATCAGCGTCATACAATTCATCAAAAAGATTCAGATATTGAGATTCCTATGGCAAAATCAAAATCCAATGTGATCCTTAAGGATGTGACACAATCCTATAATCTCGACTACAAGCACAATGAAAACAAGCACGTAGATTTTGACCGAGAAAGGCTACTCTATAATATGAAATCTACTCCTGGTCCAGCTGTTACTGTTGCTGACTTTAATAATGACAATCGTGATGATATTGTTTTTGGAGGAGCAGCAAATCAAGCTACTGAAATTTGGATTCAAACCCAAAAAGGTTTTAAGTCAATTCCAAACAGTGTATTTGAAGAAGATGCCAAGTCAGAAGTTCAAGATCTGCTGTCATTTGATTTTGATTCAGATGGTGACTTAGATTTATTTAGCATTCATGGAGGCATAGAGTTTTCGAGAGAGACCTCTGCATTGAAAGATCGTCTTTATATCAATGATGGGAAAGGTGTTTTTTCAAGAAGTTCAGAAGTATTACCGAACATGGGCTTTAAGTCAAATAAGGCAATAACAGCAGGTGATTACAACAATGATAAACTTAAAGAAATTTTTGTTGGAGAAGGATTGAAACCATTCTTATATGGAGTGCCTGGGCAGGGTTTGTTGATGAGTCAATTTGGACGAAAATATGTTGATATGGTTGGAAATCATCCCAAGAATTTCCAAGCGATGGGTTTAATAAATGATGCAGCTACTACTGATCTAAATAAAGATGGATATGATGATCTAATAGTTGTTGGAGATTATATGCCTATTCAAATTTACTTGGGAAGCGAAGATGGGTTGATGCCAATCGATAGTCTATCAGAAGCATCCAAAGCATTTGGCTGGTGGAATACAATAAAAATAGCTGACTTGGATAATGATGGAGATCAAGATATCATCATCGGTAATCATGGCACCAATTCAAGATTCAAAGCGGACAAAGATCATCCTGTCTGTATGCATGTCAATGATTTTGATCAGAATGGATCTGTAGAGCAGATCGTCTGCGTCTACTCTGGTGAAGAATCTTATCCTTTGGCACTAAGACACGATTTGGTAAAACAACTTCCGGGCTTAAAAAAGAAATACCTCAAGTATGATAGTTATGTAAATCAGACCATTGAAGATCTATTTTCTGAAGAAGAAAGAGCTAAAATGATAACTCTAAAAGCTACAGAAATGAGGTCAATGGTTTTACTAAATAATGATGGTGAATTTGATTTAATCCCATTGCCAACTCAGGCACAACTATCCCCTATTTATGCAATTGAAACTATTGATATCAATAAGGATGGTAACTTAGATTTGTTGCTTGGAGGGAATTTGTATAATGTAAAACCTGAAGTAGGTAGATATGACGCTACAGATGGAATCGTATTATTAGGGAACGGAGATGGTTCTTTTAGCAATTTGGAAGATGTTGAATCTGGATTTGTGGCAAAAGGAGAAATACGATCTATCAAAAAAATCAACATCAATGGTATGCCTTCTATATTAGTGGCTCGAAACAATGATTCTCCTCTCATTTTTCAGATGAATTAGGTATGAAAACAACCTATCTACAATTTTTAATTATTCTGATTTTCTTTTCATGTAGTTCTGAAAAAGATCAAGATTTTCCATTTGATAATTTAAAATCTGAGCAATCTGGAATTCAATTTTCAAATGACTTAGTAGATACGGATTCATTTAATATTATGCAGTATCTCTATTACTATAATGGTGGTGGAGTAGCGGCTGGTGATTTGAATAATGATGGATTGGTAGACCTCTATTTTACTGGAAATCAAGTCAATGATGCTCTATATTTTAATAAAGGGAATCTTACGTTTTCAGACGTTTCGGAATCAAGTGGAATCAATAAAAATAATGGCTGGTCTACTGGAGTGACCATACTAGACATTAATAAAGACGGATGGCTTGATATCCATGTTTGTAGATTGGGTCAGTACAAAATGTATAACGATCACAATCGATTATACGTCAATAATCAGGATGGTACATTTACCGAATCTGCTAAGTCTTATGGGTTGGACTTTTCTGGATTCAGTACGCAAGCAGCTTTTTTTGATTATGATAAAGATGGAGACCTGGATTGTTATTTATTGAATCATTCTGTGAAAAGGCCAGATCAATTTGTGAAAGCAGAGCAGATTCGGTTTGAAGTAGATTCTATAGCGGGAGATCGATTTTATGAAAATGAAAATGGTTATTTTGTAGATATTACTCAAAAAGCGGGTATTTATTCTTCAAGTTTAGGTTTCGGTTTGAGTGTCTGTGTCGCAGATTTAAACTATGACGATTGGCCAGATATATATGTTGGTAATGACTTTCATGAAAATGATTATTTATATCTAAATCAGGGAGATGGAACATTCGAAGAAGTAATAGATAAAGCCACAGGGCATACTAGTAATTTCACCATGGGAAGTACCATAGTAGATATGGATGGCAACGGAGGACTTGATATTTTTTCACTAGATATGTTACCTAAAAGTGAAGATATATTCAAAAAATCAGGAGGCTGGGAAAGCAAACAAATTTATGATTTCAAGAGAGACTATGGCTATCATCATCAGTCACCTAAAAATGCGCTACAGGTATGGATAGGTGTAGATAAGAATCTCCCCAAATATTCAGAGCAGGCCTCATTGGACAATCTTCAAGCCAGCGATTGGAGTTGGACTCCACTAATTAAAGATTTTGATCTGGATTTTGACAATGATGTCTTTATCACAAACGGTATATATAAAAGACCAAATGATATGGATTTTGTCAATTATTTCAGTGATCCACAAAATGGAAATAAATCAGATCTGGAAATGATTGATAAAATGCCTTCTGGTCTGATTCCTAACCAATATCTTTCACTAGAAAACAACCAATTCATTGAAAGAAATACTGGAAAACCAACAATAAGCAACGGCGCTTGTTCTGCTGATTTGGACAATGATGGAGACTTGGATATAATCATCAACAACTTGAATGACAAGGCTTCTCTACTTATCAATTCGACCAATCCAAGTAAATATTTGAAAATAAAATTGAAAGGTGATTCAATTCGTACCATGGCAAAATCTGGACTATTGATATATGGTATTGATAATTCAGTAAAACGAAAAATGACTTTGTTTACAGGTAATAAAGGCTTTCTGTCTATGGATGAGGAGGTAGTAATCTTACCTCAGCACAATGATACTTTTGATTTGGTGATCGTTTACCCTGATGGCTATTACGGAGAATATAATATTGAGCCTTATACATCTGAACTCAACTTGATAGACAATTCCCTTTATACCCGCAAAAAGAATAGTTGGACAACAACAGTATATAAAAACATAGACACCTTATACCAACATTTCGAAAATGAATACAACGATCAGAATAAAGAACCACTTCTCTTATATGGACTATCTCAAAATGGGCCTAAAATCACTCAGTCAAAAGATGGAAACATATTCATCACCCAAGCCAAAGGTGGAAATGGGTCTATAATTGACCCTGTTACTAAAGAGATAGTTTCGTCTATCAATAAAGGGAGCGATACTAGATTTGTAGATGAAACTGATGCTATATTTTTTGATGCAGATGGTGATGGAGATGATGATTTATATGTTTGTTTGGGAGGGAATGAACTGCCAGATGGAGATCTTTCTTTACCAGATTTATTATATATCAATGATGGAGGAGAGTATTCTCTAAACACTAAGATGCTTCCCAAATTACCTAAAAATACATCTACGGTCTCCGCTGCAGATTATGACAATGATGGTGATATAGATTTGTTTGTAGGTGTTCAAAGTAGAGCTGGAGATTATGGAAATCCTGATGCTTCATATTTATTAGAAAACAAGGACAACAAAAACTATAAAGCCTACATGATCGACATCAAAGAAATGATTTTTGATTCTGAATGGGAAGATATAGATCAGGATGGTCGTCAGGATTTGGTGCTCGTTGGTCATTGGATGCCGATTACAATCTTATACAATAGAGAACACGGATTTGAAAAACATGAAATCCCGAACAGCGAAGGGTGGTGGTATAGTGTAGAGATAGGTGACTTTGACAAGGATGGATCTCTGGATATTATGGCTGGTAATTTTGGTCAGAACCACAGGCTCAATGTAGATGAAGATACTCCGCTAAAACTGTATCTCAATGATTTTGACAAGAATCGAAAGAATGATCCTATTATTTCATATCAGGTTGATGGCAAGGAATATCCATACGCTAATCTGGATTTGTTATTAAAGCAAGTCCCGACAAAAAAGAAGCAATTCATTCTTCATTCTGAATATGCGCAAAAGACTATTTCCGAAATTTTCACCCCAGAAGAACTGAGTGAATCAAAAATAAGGACTACAAAAACCCTTTCTTCTTCTGTCTTTTTTCAAGATGCTTATGACGATTGGGAGACTAAGACATTACCAAAAGATGTCCAACTCGCTCCTATTTGGGCTATTGAAGAACATCGAGGAAATTATGTCGTGGGTGGAAATCATTTTGATATAGATCCTAATCTTGGTCGGCAGGATGCATTGCCACTATCTATGATAAGATATGAAGGGAGAACTGTTTCTGTAGTCAAAGATCAAAACTTGCCTATTATAATGGAGGAGATTAGAAGTTTGTTGTCCTTGGATTCTACACTTTTGATTGGAGTGAATGATGGTCCAGTGATTAGGTGGAAGTAGGATTAACCGCAAAGTAAAGGTATACGCAAAGAGCACAAGGGTTTTCATTACTTGGTGATCCTTGCGTAATTACTTCGCGAACTTTGAGGTTAAAAAAATGTAATTACTTATGTCCATTCTTTTAATCTATTCTTACTATTTTGGATTTAGAATCATAAAACCTTAATTTAAGCCTTATGGAATCAATCATAGAATACTTCTCAACCATTCCTCCAGCTCATAGATCTGCAATACTAATAGTGGGCTTGACTCTATTTTTTATCATTGAAAATTCGATTCCACTATTCAAAGTCAGTTACAATAAATGGAAACACTCAGGCATAAATATCTTTTTTACCTTGACTACAATTTTAGTCAATTTCACAATGGCTTTTATTCTAATAAATACAGCAAGTTGGGTGGAAACGAATGATATCGGCTTTCTACAAATGATTGATATGAATATCTATTTGACCTTGATTTTTGGTCTGGTATTCATGGATTTATTCAGTTCTTACATTCCCCACTGGATCGAACATCATATAAAATGGATGTGGAAATTTCATTTGATACACCATACCGACCAGCATGTAGATACGACTACTGCCAACCGGCATCATCCTGGAGAATCTGTAATTCGATTTATGTTTACTACACTGGCAGTGATCATCATGGGAGCTCCAATGTGGTTGGTATTTATGTATCAAGCAATGTCTGTGGTCTTTACTCAATTCAATCATAGCAATACAAAGATGCCAGGTTGGCTTGATGATACTTTGGTTTTGGTCTTTTGCTCCCCAAATATGCATCGGGTACATCACCACTACAGACAGCCATATAGTGATAAAAATTACGGAAATATCTTTTCGATTTGGGATAGGGTTTTTGGTACATTCATCAAAGTAGACAATAGCAAACTTAAATATGGCGTGGATACGCACATGGAATATAATGAAGCGAATAATGTCGGTACTTTATTAAAAATACCATTTCAAAAGTACAGGCAGTCGATTTCTTATCCTGACAAAGAAAAACTATAGTCGAACTTTATGGAAGCAACTTTTCAAGCAGTCATTTCTAAATTTGATGATTCACTTTGGCCATTTCATGTGAAAGTCCCTGAAGACATTTATCAATCTTTTGCAGATCAAAAGATCAAGCGGGTATTGATGCAAATAAATGATTCTGAAAAAATGCATGCAGGATTTATATCTGAAGGAAATAGGAAATATTTCTTGAAACTCTCTAAAGTTGTAATGAAAAAATTTCATCTGGCAGTAGATCAAAATGTTGAAGTCAAAATTGAAAAAGATACTACGAAATATGGAATGCCTATATCAGAAGAGATGAAAGAATTGCTCGAACTGGATCCAGAAGGAGAAGCATTTTTTCATAAACTGACACCTGGTAAGATTAGAAGTTTGCTTCATTTAGTAAATACATTTAAGTCGAGCGATAAGCGAATTGAGAAGTCGGTAATTATAATGGAGCACCTCAAAGCTAATTATGGGAAATTGGATTGGAAAATGTTGAATGAAGCTTTTAAGAATGGGCCAATGATTTGATGATATTAATTTATCCATTATTTTTATAAATAGGAACTAAATATAGTGTATATCACAAATTGCACTTTCTCAAGAAAATAAGCTCCTTGTCATCTTGAGCGAAGCGCCAGCGCAGTCGGGCACTCCTTGTCATTCTGAGCGAAGATTCATCGAAGTCGAAGAATCAAGGAGTATGCCTTTACTTTAATTTCGACCGAAGTGGAGAAATCCACCATTTTATTACATCAAGAGCTAGATTTCTCCACTTCGGTCGAAATTACTGCAATAATAATATTGTCTTCCTTCGACTGCGCTCAGGATGACAATGTTCCACTGCGGTCAGGATGACAATGTTAATAACTAAACAAACAATTATGATTTACTTTTTGTGCAATTTGTGATACACACCTAAATATATAGCCTTGGCATTATATAATTTATAGCTTACATTTGCAACAATGAGTTGGAGAATAGAATTTCATGATGAGTTTTTTCCAGAGTTTGGTAGCTATTCAGAAAATGTACAAGACCAAATCTTGGTAAAGATTAGATTATTGGAAGAATTTTGAAACCAACTTGGAAGACCTCATGCAGATACATTGAAAAAATCTAAACATTCTAATATGAAAGAATTACAATTTCAGCTAACAATGGTATTTGGAGAATTGCTTTTGCCTTTGATACTGAAAGAAAAGCAATAATTTTGGTAGGAGGAGATAAACGTGGGAGCAATCAGAAGAAATTTTATAAGAATTTAATCAAAATAGCAGATTTTCGCTTTGATAATCAAAAAAAAATAAAATGGGCATATCAGCAAAAGAAATTTTTGAACAACTACCAAAAAATCGTCGTAACAGAATTAATAAAATGGCTATAGAACAAATAGCACAATATAAAAACCTGCAAGATCTTCGCAAAGCATTAGGAATTACTCAAAAAATGATAGCTGACAAACAGGGTGTAAACCAGGTTAATATTTCAAATTTAGAAAAGCGAAAAGATATGCATATTTCGACACTTAAAAAATATGTAGAAGCTATGGAATGTGAGCTTAAAATCAGTATCATTGTTCCAAATAAAGAAGTTGCCCAAATCCAAAATTTATAGTGAGGCTAATTTTACTGATTACATTTAGAGCTACATTCTAAACACTCCATCTTTACGAATATCATGCACCTCAATACCTCGTTTTTCACATTCCTTGATCCATTGGTTCTTAATTTTATAGGACAAACTATTATCTAATACTACTAATAAAGTAGAATGATTTTCCAATAATTTATAAGGTAATATTTCTGTTTTGTTAACTACAAATAGAACATCTGACTTACATGGAAGAGCATTTTCAAGATTCACCTTATCAGCAAATAGTAAATGTTTACTATTAAAGATCATAGAGCCATTATCATCAAGAATCAAATGTCTATTTCCATCTACTACATAGTTATCTAAAGGATTCTCCATTGGGTTTCCATTATAAATTCTGTATGACTTGCTAGCAAAATCTAATTTCTTTGTATCGATACTTTTTGATTGAATTGTGTAAAGGGTATTCCCACAAAATATATCAATTGCTGTGTCCTTAGAAATATCATATACAATCAACTCCTTATGGTTATATACCCTATAGCTATATAGAATACTATTACATAACAGTAATAAAATACAAGAAGCAAGTATCAGTTTTGAAATTCTTTTTCTAGTCAATCTCTTGTGAAAAACGTCTTTATATTGCCTTGGTTTCAAACTAATAATGAACATAATAATGCCTATCAAAATGTAAAGTATAATGACACTTCTTTCCGAAATATAAACACCTTCAATATTATTGAAAGGCAAAGATTGAATTCCTTCAATAATCTGGATAAATCCCTCTAATAATTTACTATACCCAATAGCAATGATATCACCTATTCCAGGAACATTATTCAAGCTAAGAAGGAGAATTCCCCATCCAAGAATAAATGTTGCTAAAAACACAGCTGCCACTCCACTTAAAATGAAATACGTCGGAAATTTGTTAAAATAATAAATTGAAATTGGAAATATCAGAATTTGAGCTGCTATTGAGACAGAAGTTAGTTGCCAAATCTTGGTAGTAATCCAATGTTTTGTTTCATACAATTTTTCGATATGCGGTTGAAAGTAGATAATACTTATTAATGCTAAATATGAAAATTGGAAGCTCAATTGAAATAGTAAATAAGGGTCATAGAGTAGTATAAGTAGCGCTGAAAAAGCAAGAATATTATAAATATTGGCACCCTTAAACCATAGTCTCCCAATCAAAATTAGAGAAAACATCACAGCGGATCTCAAGACGGCAGGAGAAGCTCCTGTAACCATAGCATATGTCCAAACAGCAAAGAGTAAAGTAATCAACTTAATAGCTTTAAAAATGCGGGTTTCACTTTTGAATCTGTCAAAGAAAACGATAAAAATCATACAAATGATTCCTACATGTAATCCAGAAACTGCCAATACATGAACAGCTCCTGTCTCCGAAAAAGAAGCATACAAGTCTTCACTCAAATAATCTTTGTAACCCAAGACCATCGCTGAAGCAGTAGCCAATTGATCTTGGTCTTTTAGTCTATTTTCGAATATTGCCAAAGCCCATTGCCTTATTTTGACAGCAGTCATAGTTATAGGACTTGCCCTATTTTCATTGATCAATTTATGCTTCCCATCCTTCAAAAATATTTGATAATCTATCCCTTTGAATTTCAAGTGATCTTTATAGTTGAATGCTCTTGGGTTTGAATTATCTTTTAAAATTTGGACATTACCTACTATATTTAAGACATCCCCAATTTGATAGTTGATTAGGCTATCTCCTTTACCAAAATAAACCAGCAATTTGCCAGTACTTGTCTCTCCATTAATTTGCAAAATCTCAAGAGTTGTAGAAACTCTTTTCTTTTGTTTTGGTTCTGATAAGACTCTGCCCGTTAAGTAGTTTTCTTTTTGTAGATACTTTTGATAATGGTGAGAATGATTTATTCCTTTTTGGAGATTTCCTCTTAGCACTCCCAGAGAAATTCCTATCAGCAAAATTATCGCGCTCAGCGTTCGAATTACTAGCCTTGAATGTTTGAAAGCAATAGTCATGAATACTATTGCACTACATAAAGTGAAAGAATACATAAGAATATACTGAAGTGAAAAGCTGACTTTATCGCTAAGGTAAATTCCCAAAATAAAGCAACAGGTAATCCTAAGAAGTGGATACTCTGGCCAATTTATCAGATGATTATTTCTTGCTTGAAACTTCATTTTGCTACAAAGTATTGTTTTAATGTATCTACAAAAGCATCACTTATTCCATGCATCTTTTCAAAGTCTTCCATGGATTGGTAGTCACCATGCATCTTCCTGTAGCTCAATATCACTTTTGCTTTTTTCCAATCTACATAAGGGTGTTTGACCAATTCTAATTTATCTATTTGGTTGATATTCTTTTTTACTACTAGCGTTGTGTCTATAGCTAAATATGGTTTTATAGCTGTAAATAGACTATCAGAAATCCCCCAAACATCTTTTATTTGGTTTATTGTAAAATAGCCACCAAGACTATTGCGAAATTTGACAATCCGATTTGCATAGACCTTTCCGATGCCTTTTAGTTTTTTGAATTCGGTCGTGTCAGCCAAATTGATGTCTATAGAATTGAACTCCACCTTAGGTTTGGTATATGCAATATATTTACGCCCTGGGTCAATTGCTTTTACAAAATGTTTAGGCTTTTTTATTTTAATATATGAATAGATTTTACTGAATAATATACTGTCAATTCCATATATTTTTTGAAGGTCATTGGCATCTTTAAACTTCCCTCCTTTAGCTCTGTATTTTGTTATATTATTGGTGGCATATTTTCCTAGCCCTAATAGTAACAGTGAATCTTTACTGGTGCTATTTGGGTCAAATTCAAAAAGTAGAGCCTCTTTCATGACTTGCTCTTTTGTTACTTTCTTATTCTCAATTTGAGGTTTCCTCTTCCTTCCGTTTTTTGTTTCCCAGTACTTTTCTGAAGGTGGGTATGATGAATTTATTCTTGGCTTTTTATCTTGAATTCTTGATTCAACATTTGCATATTCAACATTAGCAAAAAGTTCAGAATTGTAGTTTTCTACTTCTGGTGTATATAAAACTACCAGATACCATTTTACTAATATTAAACAGAATAGTATACTTACAAATATGAGCATACCTGTCCTTTCCTCCTTTTTCAAGTGGATATTATCCCAAAACCAGTTCATGTTTTAACCGTTTATCGTGACATAATTGGTAGTGCTAAATTATATCAAATAAATGGAAGTATCAAGGGGGAGGGGTAAAGTAATTGAATTATTGGCTAAGTGTGATGTTGACTTTATTAACCGCAAAGTGCGCTAAGGTTGCGCAAAGTTGCGCAAAGTTCGCAAAGCTTGATTTATTTATTACTATCTGATTAATGTGACATCGCCAGAAAATAAGACTTCTTCTCCACTGTTGATAAATTTGAAGCGACCATACCAAACATACACTCCATTTTTACACAGACCTATTTGATTGTATCCATCCCATTTTACAGTATCGGAATTGGGTTGCATATCTTTGGTGTAAACCATATTGCCCCAACGATCAAAAATCTTGAATTCTTGAATTTCATAACATAATGGTCTTACTATGAATTCATCATTGACAGTATCATCATTTGGAGAAAAGATATTTGGAATATTTACTGGAGCTCCAAGACCTGTATCCTCTATGATAACATGAATCGAATCTTTAGAAAAACATCCAATATCGTCAGTTGCTGTGACCTCAAAGTAAGTATCTTGAGTGATCATGGCATTTATATCTCTGCAACCTACACAGTTAATAACATTTGCTGGAGTCCAAGAAATATCTACTAATGGGTCTGCAATAACTGCCAATTTGATAGAATCACAAATGTCATAAGTGATCTCTTGGTCCAATTCTATCAACGGAATTGGATTGATCAAGACATCAAAACTGTTATTATATTTACAGTCTAGATAATCCATTTCGATGGTGTATGTACCTGATAAATCTGGTACAGAATTCTCTATACTTAGCATACTGTCATTAATAGTCGATCCATCTGGATGAATCCAATTATAGTTTACCTGAAAAGGACTATTTATTGCAATTGATATATGTGTCCCTTCACATACTGCCACATCTTCAAATCCAAGTTGATAATCCTCAAAGACATATATCACCTCAGCAGTATCGAGAGACTTACACCCTCTGTTATTAACTTCCAAGATATAAGTACCTGATTCACTCACTTCAATAGAATGATTAAAAACACCGGTACTCCAAGTATAAAAATAATTTGGATTTGCGGGTACGCTTAAAGTTGAAGTTTCACCAAGACAAAGAACCAAATCATCTCCGATTTCTGGTTCGGGATAGGGCACTATCTCTACGATTGCAGTATCGTAGGCGATGCATCCTCTGTTATCAACTTTCAAAATATAAGTACCTGATGTACTCACCTCAATAGAATTGCTGTTATCACCATTATTCCAAGTATATGAAAAGTCAGGATTTTCGGGCACACCCAAAAATTCAGAATCCCCAAGACAAAGAAGTAAATCATCTCCGATTATTGGTTCAGGATATGGTATAGTCTCTACCTCTACAGTATCGTACGCGACACAACCTCTGTCATTAACTGATAAAATATAAGTACCTGACTCACTCACTTCAATAGAATTACTGAAAACACCCGTATTCCAAGTATATACAAGATCAGGATTTTCAGGTACAATTAAAAGTCTTGTTTCACCATAGCAAAACTCTAAATCAGCACCAATTTCTGGTTCGGGATACTCTACAACCTCAACCATTACAGTATCGTATGCTGTACATCCTCCTAAAACAGCTTGAGCTACAATCATTCCAGATTGATCAGTAGAATAGGAATTACCAATACCGCTATTATTCCATGTAACTTCTGTGCCAGAAAGAGGAACAGTAGCTAAAAAATTTGCTATTTCACCCTCACACATTATGATATCATTTCCAATTGAAAAATTATCAGGAAAAAATTCGTAATCAACGACAAACTTAGTAGGATCATCATTATAAAATGTCTCCGGATCATCAGATACTAATCGCGTACCGAATCGCGCAGGCAGGTTAGTCAAGTCAGCTTGGATGTTATAAAAGCCAGAAACTGGACTAGGTCTTACATAGATAGAAAATGTAACTTCTTTGTTATTAAATGTGATATCAGTGATTTCGATTTTATTAGTACCTACACCTGTGCTCGGAGTAATCACTCCAAAATTTTCACTAAAATCAATATTTATAATTTCAAAACCTGTAGGAAATGTATCATTAAAAATTACTCCTGTAGGAACAATATTAGAACTGTTTCCAATCACATAATCAAACTTCATCAATTCACTCAAGCAAACATTATATGAATCCTCTGTAGCTTTAGTGAGATACATACTAAATGGACATGAACATCCGTCATTAGATGATGCTGCAGGTCCTGTTGCTATTGTTACAGCAAGTGCAGGATCTCGATCAATTTTTATCAATTGATTCTGAGAAAATCCACCATTGCCCCTTCCGTATCCAAATAATACTCCTTTGCTATCAAAGAACATTGCTCCTAAATGCTCAATCACATTATGATCCAAAAGTCCTTCATCAAAAATAAAGCCATAGGTAGGGCTGGTCGGATCCATATCTGCTCTTAAAAGATGTCCTCTAGTCCCGAAATCTGAAGTATCATAACTCCTTTGATAAGTATACATTGAATACGGGTCAAGTGGATCAAAGACAATATCATCAATAGTATTATCAAAAACACCAGTATTTCCAGATGAAGGATGCCATTGCAATTGAAGTTGTGCTTTTTCTTGAAGGCCATTATTGACATCTATCCCAATAAAACTATCAGTGTTTCTTTCATGAATCCAATAGATTCCTTCACTGTCAAAATCGCCTGCAGCACTATTTATAGAAAATGGAAAGTATGCTGGTTTACCTAAATTATCGTACGAACCATCAGATTTTAAACGCATTATATTATTTCCTGCTATTCCATAGATGTAATTATCAATACTATTAAAAGCAGTACTATTTACTCCCAGATTATTGAAGGTTGTAAGATCATTAAAAGTAGCCTGATCATCTGTAACACTAATATTATAAGCATTAGTATTCCCAAATCCACTACCATACAAAGTAATAATTAAATCTCCATTACAATCGAATGTATTTTCCTGGGCATCTATGTGATGCAAGAACAAACTCAGTGCAATAAAGCTTAGTATTCGTTTCATATTAATAATTATTGTAATTGATTATATCTCAGAAAGTTAAACTATATTTTTTTACGAACCAATAATTAAATCCATTTTTACAGTTATTTAATATTTATTGTCTTGTGGAAACACATTATTAAGATGTTTTTAAACACCAAATTGCTGCATTATTTTTGATATTTCTGTGTTTTATTGAATTATTATTGCTCTAAAAGGTTTTGTACTTGTTGTTTCCAATTGTACTTTTCTTTAATAATTAAAGTATTAAGTGAAGATTCTACTCGGTGGGTCGTTTTCCATTCTTTGTATTTTGAAAGAATGAAATCGCGCATTTTGCCTTGTGTTTGGTCGGGTGAATACACAACTGCTCCTGCATTTAATTCCCTAAATAAGGATTCAAATTCTGGGTCATGTACGCCTGAAATAAGGCAAAGAGTAGGATTGAGGGCTTCGAAATATTCGAAGATTTTGCCAGTGATTACTCCTGTGAGTTCTGGGCTAGAAGATGTGAGTAATAGGTTGATGTGTGATTTATTTTGAATTGTTTTAGCTTCATTTTGAGAGATCAATCCTTTATTTACAAAACATTCAGATAGATTGAATTCTTTGATCCAAAGGTCAAATTTGGCTCCGTCTCTACCAGCATATAAAATATTCAGATCCAGCTCATTCATTTTTCCATCATCAACAAGCTCTCTTAGCACCTTAAAAAGAGGTCTTGGATCACGATACTCGAAGTAGAGAGAACCAGTATATCCTATTGTAAATTTATCAAATTGTTTTTCTGGTGGTCTTAATTCAACACCTCTCAAAATTGATTTTGTTGGGCGATTATAAATCTCCAATTGATCTACAAACCCTTGTGAGATACAGGTTATTAAATCTGCTTTGGATAATACTTTTCTTTCAATCCTCCGTTGAAAATTTTCCCAAATTACGTTCTTGTAGATCGGCTCGATTTGAAGGTCACGAAAATCTGCTATCCATTTTAGGTATGGATATTTTCGCTTGAGTAACCAAGCAACATAATGATCAGCATAGGGGCCAAATGAACTGTAGATTGTATCAATTTTTTCAGCCTCGATCAGTTTCTTTGCTTTATTATAAGCTTTAAAAATGTATAAAAGATTTCCTTCGGCCAATACCAAATTAAATGGAAAGGACTTTTGTATTTTTAATAGATATTGATAGAAATCACTCGACTTCTTAGCACTGGAAATGTGTGCGTCTTTTTGTGATTTACCACTTAATATATATCGATAATCTAAGGTTGCAATATCATATGTAAATAATCGATCAGGAAAAGTTCTTTTTTGATTTGGAAATCTAAGATGATTGTTGCTGGTGAGGACATGGACTTTTTCAAAAAAAGAAGTCAAAGTACAAGCAATATGATAATTGCGAATTACAGCACTAGATTTCAGGGGAGGGAAATAATAATGTATGCAAAGGATTTCACCTTTTGGAGCAGACATTAAGGAAGAATTTTTTCGATTTCGGAGTAGATAGCAATAGCGATCTTGCGATCATCAAATTCTGCTAGTGCCTTTTGACGACCCGCTTCACCCATTTTATGTCTTTGATCTGATGTGAGATTGATGAATTGCTCGAATGTATCTCTAAGTGATTCTGTGCTTTTGACTTCCGCTAAAAATCCATTTTGTCCAATGTCAACTGCTTCTCGACATCCTGCAGTGTCTGTAGTAATTACGGGCTTGCCCATTGACATTCCTTCTGTAATAGTTCTTGGGATCGCCTCTCTATATGATGGAAGAACGATACAATCAGATTTGGCAATATAAGGTCTGACATCTCTTTGGAATCCGTGGTAGTAAACAATATCATTTTCTGTCCAGCCGATTAAATCTTCTTTATCAACTGTAGCAGGGTTTTCAAGATCCAATTCTCCAACAATCCAAAAAGAAACTTTCGGATATTTTGACTTTATAGCCTTGGCTGCCAATACAAACTCTTTGATGCCTTTGTCATATAACAACCTTCCTATAAAAGTAAATATAACTTCATCTCCAGGTTTTACAACTCCATTTGGATATGGAGCAAAATAGGTGGTATTCACACCACAACCTTTAATGGATATGCCTTGATTTGGTTTTATGATTTTTAATTCTTCAAACAGTTCTCTGTCTTCAATATTTTCAAAAATAAACTTTTTATGAAATCGACCAGTAAGTCGATAAAGCAGAGTTGTTACCTTTTTTATCCAGCCATTATGAATAAAAGCATACCCTAATCCAGTGACCATAGCAATAGAAGGAACACCCGCAATTTTTGTAGCTATCCCACCAAAAATATTTGGCTTATTAGTATAATGTAAAATCAAATCTGGATTGATGAGTCTATATTTTCTCACCAATTCGGCTACCAATAAAAGATCTTTAAAAGGATTAGTACTGTCTCTATCCAATGTCCGCAAACTGAAGTGTTTTACCTTTGGGTATTTTTCTTTGTATTCCAGATATTCATCAATCGGCGCTATGACAATCACTTTGTGACCTTCGTCAAGTAACTTATCAATGACATTTAATCGAAAGTTATAAATATTCCAAGTGGAATTCGCTACAAGTACTATCGTCATAAAAAAACCACTTGGGTCAAGGGTATAATATTATTTTGAAAAAACAAGTTTAGGACTTTTATTATAAAAATATGCATTCATTTAAAATATTTTTTGAAGCCTACTTTACTCTCTGCCAATTTCTTCATAAACCGAATCTAAACTTCTACTGATTCCTTTGCCTTTCCATTCTTCTGCTCCTGGAATTACCGTAGTTATTTTTTTCAATTCCTCTAAAGGTATATTCGCTTTAAACGACTTTTCACCAAATTCTAGAAGCTTTTCTAAGTAATTCTGAAAGGCTCGAATATCCTCTTTTCCGCCTTTGATGTCAAATCCTTCTCCAGCGTGTCCCCAGATAAAAATGGTTTCATCATCATACGTATTTATAATCTGATCAAGTACTTCGACCCAATTGGCAATATTGGCTCCTGCACCCATATCTATATATGGAAACCGTCTATTGAAAACCAAATCTCCTATATGAGCAATATTTGCATTTTGAAAATGAGTGATTGAATCACCATCTGTATGTGCCGCTCCGAAGTATTTTAGATCGATTAATTCTTTACCTATTTTCTGTTGAAACCCTGTTCTGAATGTATCGGTTGGATATACTTGATCTGCTTCATTGTCTCTTTTCTTTGCAGAAGCCCTTTGGTTTTTAAGACTATTACTATGTGCCAAAATCATATCTGTCAGCTCAGAATAGACCTTATTTCCAGCAGTGTGATCGCCATGATGATGGGTATTGATCAACAAATCAATTTTACCTTTCTTAAGTTTCATCAACTCATCTACCAAGTGCTGAGATTGCTCTGGAAATTGAGTGTCAATCACGACCATACCGTCCTCACTAGCCATCCACCCTATCGTACCTCCTCTTTCAGTAAAAAATCCAACCCCTCCTCTAAGAAATTGCATATCATATGCTGAATTTGCAGGCAACTCAATTTTTAATGGAACATTAGAGCCTTTGCAAGCATATAGATGTCCAAATAAGAAAGAATAAGCTGCGACTTGGCTGGTTTTTTTTATAAAATTTCTTCTGCTTTTCATTGTTGTGATTTTGTTTTATTGGTTTTTTAGATCCGCCTCATTCAATCCTTGAGTCCCCAGGATCAGGGAGTGCATGAAAATAAATTGTTACACAAAATCTACATCTCCAATATACTGATTTTGGTGAAAGGCAATAAATTTCTCCTTTCCTCCAAAGTGATTAAAAACTTCTTCACGAGGGAGTTGAGTTTTGTCTTTTGAAATATACGTTTGGTATGAAGAATAAGTCCATTTTTCAATTTTATCAACTAATTTATGATGAACTGGATTTAAGTGAATATAATGCATCTGTTGTTCAAAGGTCCTATATGCATTAAGTGCTACCCTTTTCACTCCTTGCTTAAAGAGAGGTCCTTCTCTTTTGTGTTTATTATTATAAATCATAGTTACACCGCTAAAACATCTGCTGAATTGATTTTCTAAAAATGAATTTAAATCTTTTGAACCATTCAGATAGTTTCGCGCAGCTTTGGTATTCTCATTTGAGACAGATAATTTGATTTTATCCTCATTTCTTACTTTAATTAATAAATGAAAATGATTCGGTATTAAACAATAAGCATAGGTTTTAAAGTAAGGTGAAAAATACTTAGTATATCTCTCCATAAAACTCCAATAATCATTATTTTCAATGAATAGATTCGTTCCTGATACTACTTTATTGTAGATATGATACAATTGATCAGAATAGAAAATATCTCTTTTATTTCTTGTCAAGGTCTGTTATAATTTTCTTTATTCCCCCCTCCTACAATCCTTGAGCCAAAGGATCAGGGAGTGTGGGAGATTTTCAGGTGTATGAGATTTTAAGATTATGAAATATGTAATCATGAGCACTGGAAAACATTCAATGATGAAAATCGGAAAACATTCAATCTTGAAAATTAAACAATATTCAATCACTCCTTGATCCTACGGCTCAAGGATTGATTGAGAGGCTCAAGGATTGTTCAAACCTTTCACTATCTCTTTGATCTCTTGCTCGTCATTCTTAGGATAAATCAGCAAAGCTCCAGGCTCATCAACAACGATATAGTCTTCGAGACCTTTTACAACAACAATTTTGTTGCTATCACTTCGAATAATGCTTCTCTTAGTTTCTATCAAATGTGTGTTAGCACCTAAGGTCACAGTTTCATTATCATCTTTGTCTAAAAAAGCATGAAGGCTATTCCATGTTCCTAAATCACTCCATCCAATATCTGCTGGAATGGTGAATACATTTTTAGCTCTCTCCAAGATAGCATAATCTACAGAAATACATGGAGTGTGAGGATATACTGCATCGATATACGATTGTTCTTCAGCAGTGTTAAAATTATTTAGGTCATCAGACAGGACTTTAATGATATCTGGCGCATTCATCTTAAATGAATCAATAAGTTCACTCGCTTTCCAAACAAAAATCCCAGCATTCCAAAGATAATTACCATCTTCCAGATAATGTTGTGCAGTAAGCTTGTCTGGTTTTTCCTTAAACGCCTTTATACTACAAACACCAATGCTTGAATCTTCGATCTCACCTTCACATTTACAATCTGTCTCTATATATCCATACCCTGTATCTGGTCGTGTGGGTTGGATTCCTAGTGTGACAATCGCATTATTGTTTTCTACAAAATGAAAAGCTTGTTCTATTTTTTGTAAAAATGCTTCCTCTTTGAGTATGACATGATCTGATGGAGCTGTGGCAAAAATTGCATCTGGATTTTCGGCTCTTAGTCGAAGTGCTGTGTACGCTACACATGGACCAGTATTATTTCGAGAAGGTTCGCAGAGGATATTCTTTTCTGGAATTTCAGGAAGGTGTTCTTGTGTTAGTGCTTTATATTTTTTATTGGTCACTATCAAAATATGATCCGCCGGCACCAATTTCAAGAATCTCTCAAATGTCAATCTAAGTAAAGATTTACCAACTCCCAGAATATCCAAAAATTGCTTTGGTGTCTCTTCTGTCGAGGCAGGCCAAAATCTAGAACCAACTCCTCCAGCCATTATTGTGATATAGTGGTTTTCTTTCATTTATTGTTTTTTAAAACTACTAAGGCAACTGTTGATAATCGTTTACATTCCATTTTACTTAAAATAGAAGTATATGCTTTCTCTAACAAATTAATAAGGGGTATGTTTTTGAAATATTTATGTCCAACAAAAGAATGATATATCTCAACTGCGTATCCCATTTTTTTGAAATAGTCCAATTGACCTTTTGTATGTCCTAATGTTCTACGATAATAAGCCTCATATTTTGGACTATCATCGAGGGGTCTGTTTTTAAGTATCCTTAATAGTGATTCACCCACTCTTTCAGGCAAAAATCTATTTACAAATGCTGGTAATGAATGTCTACAAGCAAAAAAATGTACTGCTCTCCCATTAGTTGCCAATAATTGGAATACTTTCTTGTGAAATTCATCAGGGTTAGGAACATGTTCCAATACCATTTTTGAAATTATCAGGTCATATTTTTCATCAAGAGGCAAATCCTGTACACTGCCTTCAATTTTTATAATATCACTTGGCAACTTTGACAGTTCTTTGTGATCAGGATCTACAACATGATATTTGAGATCATTCCGTTCACTTATTGAAGGATGAGCTCCACCTCCTATTTCCAAGATTTTGCAGTTTGGGAGGGCGTAACTATTGATCAGTGTAAAATAAGAATCATATGCTATATTGAATTTTGCAACTTTCTTATTTACTTTCATATTATGTATGAAGAAAAATTCAACAATCTTAATCCTTTTTGACCAAAAAATCTGGCTTATCAGGAAGTCCTTTAAAAAACTTGTGTGCATTTGTATTTGGAAATAAAACTGCCCAAGCTGTTAAAAGTATAATTTTTATATCCACCCAAAAAGATTTATTTTCTTGATACCAATGTTCCAGTTTTCCTTTATAGGGGTAAATTTTTGATTTATAAAAATCCCAAATATCACCTCCTTCTTCTTTTATCTTTGATATTAAACCCTCTTCATCTCTGAATACTAATGATCCTATTCCTGTCAATCCTGGTTTGACATCATAAATGTTTTTTTTGACTTCCTCTGGGTAAGCCTCAAAACTTTCTGGCATTACAGGTCGTGGACCTACTACTGACATCTGACCAAATAATATATTTAATAATTGAGGCAGCTCATTGAGTTTAGACTTTCTCAAAAACCCACCCATAGGAGTAATCCTTGGGTCTCTTTTGGTGGTAATATATCCACCAGACATATTTGGACTATCTTTAAGCATTGTGGCAAACTTATATATGTCAAAAAGCTTATTTTTAAGTCCTACTCTTTTTTGGAAATAAAAAATATAGCCTTCACCTGTTAACTTTAGTCCAATGACAATGGGAATAAGTAGAGGTGACAGTAGCAATAGAGCTATTCCTGAGGATAGAATATCTGATCCTCTTTTAAACGCTTTGTACATCTTTATTTTTTACTAAAATATTTATGTGCTTTCAATATTGTTTCCTACAGCTTCCTTAATTTCTCTTATGACTATATCAATTTCCTCGTTTGATATACTAGTAGAACATGGTATGGCAAGGCAGGTTTTGTGAATTAAATCACAATTATTATTTTCAGTAATATAGAGACAGTCTTTATACATTGGGAGCATATTCATAGGCATCCAGAAAGGTCTTGTCAGGATTTTATTGGCATTCAGATATTCTAGCAATTTTTTTTGATGTTTAGTCTTGATTGTAAACAACCAATTATTATGCTTTACGTCTTTATTAATCTCTTGATACGATATATCCGCTACGCCCGACAATCCTAATTTATATCTATTTCCGATTTCTATTTTGCGATCGACGAAACCATCCAACTGTTCCATTTGAGCGACACCTATAGCGGCCAATACATTGACCAACCTATAATTATATCCGACTTGGTCGTGATGATAATAAAGAGGGTCTGATTTTGCAGTAGTAGTAATATGTTTAGCTTTTTGGGCTAATGTTTCATCATTCGTAACTATTACTCCACCTCCGCCAGTAGAGATGATTTTATTGCCATTAAAACTGAGGCAACCTAGTTTTCCAAATGTGCCTGCTGATTTTCCTTTATATGTAGATCCCATAGCTTCAGCTGCATCTTCCACGATAGGTAAATCATATTTTTCAGATATCTTTTCCAGTTTATCCATATCACCGATATTGCCTTGAACATGGACTGGGAGGAGAACTTTTATTATTCTATTATCAGATTTCAATCTTCTTCCAATGCCATTGTTTGCAACAGTTTTGTTCTCTAGAAAATCTTCCAAAAGCTCCAAATCCATTTGCCATGTATCTGGATCTGCATCTATTAATATAGGATCTGCCCCAGTATACTTTACAGCATTAGCAGTAGCGACAAAGGTGATATTCGGAATAATCACATAATCATTATGTTCCACACCCATGAGGATGAGACTGATATGTATGGCTGCGGTACCATTCACGGCTGCTACACCGAACTTTGCCCCTACATATTCAGCAACCATTTCTTCAAATTTATTTACGTAACTGCCTACTGAAGATATCCACCCTGTATCAAGACAATCTTTTACATATTTCCATTCATTCCCATCAAGGTAAGGAATGCTTAGAGGTATAAATTTATCGTTGGCCATTACTTAGCTTTTTCTTTGTTGTCATAGAATGATTCATGTAATTCCTTATCAGAAGCAAGGTAGTCCTTATACCACTGAATTGTATTCTTAAGTCCATCCTTCCAAGAAACCGTCGGTTTATAACCTAAATCTTTCGTTGCTTTTGAAATATCAGGACATCTTCTTGCGACAGAACCAGGGTACGTAGGTGCATATTCGTATTCACCGTCAAAGTCCATTAATTCTCCAGTATACCTTATAAGTTCCTCAATTGTAATTTCTTCTTGAGTACCAATATGGTAAATTTCGCAGTTACCGCCTTTTTCCATTGCCAAGACAGTGCCTAGTACAGCATCATCAATATAATTAAATGCTCTAGTTTGGTCATGACCATAAATCTTGAAAGGATTTTCACCATTTGTAAACCTTTGCGCAAGATGAGGAATTACATGTTTGAATCCCATTCTTGGACCGTATACATTGTGATATCTCACAATACTACACTCGAATCCCAATTGTCTCGCATAATTAATAAATCCTGACTCTCCGAGCATTTTAGTAACGGCATAAGTGAATCTTGGATGTCCAATATCCTGAATTGTCAAAGGTACTGTTTCAGGGGTAGGAATAATATAGTCAAATGCTTCGACAGCACCAGCATAACATTCACTTGTAGAAGAGAAAAGTACTTTTCCGCACTTACTATTTTTTAACCATTCTAGGGTATTAAATATCAGAGCTGTATTAATTCTAATAATTTCATGAGGAATTTTATTTACATAATCAACTCCTACCACCGATGCAAGCATATATACATAGTCATAGTCTTTTTCTAATTGATCAAACACCCCTGCATCTGTAAAATCTCCGGACAATACTTTCACACCATGATCATCAATGAGTGCTTGAATGTATTCATCAATCTTACCATTTGCTCTGAAGAAATTGTCCGCTATTGTTAGATCATAACCTCCTTTTTCGGCAAGGAACTTTGTAATGTTATATCCTATAAATCCAGCTCCTCCTAATAGTAGTACTTTTTTCATATTATTATTTTATATCACCACGACCAACAACTCTGACCGTATGTTTTGAATTCAATTTTATTATTTCTTCTTCAGACAATAATCCTACCGTATCTAATATAAATAGATTTTGACAGCCCATGAGTTTATCCATAAGACTTGCACACCCTTTGTACTCAACATGCCCAGTACTAATTATTACAATATTCAAATCTTTTTCAAAAAATGAATCATACTCCTGGCTAATATTCATGTTTTTCTCTTCCCAAAAAGTAACATATGGATCATGGATCAAAACTTCAGCATTGTCTTTAATCAGATAATTGTAGAAAGGCTCTACCGGAGAATACCTAGTATCTCCCACATTGCTTCTATAAGATACGCCCAGCAGTAAAACCTTCTTGCCAGCAAGGTCTTCAAGTTCTAACTCTCTCTTCATGAATTGATAAGCATATAAGGGCATTTTATCATTGATAGAAACACCCACCTCACTTTGTCCCAAACCTTCTGCGCTATCAAACAACGATTGTTTAGCCCAAGATGCAAGTAAAGGGTCTTTTGTAAGGCAATATCCTCCAACACCTATGCCTGGTAGCATAAGATTTTTATGTGTAGGTCTCATTCGGATGGCGTTTACTACCTCATAAAGATTAACTCCTGCTTCTTCGGCAAATCTAGACCATTCTACTGCAAAAGCTATATTCATAGCTCTATAAGAATTCTCCAAAACCTTAGCCATTTCTGTCGCATTCGTATTACCAAGCTGAGTCAGAGGATACTCCTCGGTAGTTATAATTGTTCTTAAAAATTGCTCCGTCTTACTAGCACTTCTATCATCAATTCCTGAGAATACTCTGTAAAAGTTCTGTATTGAATCTACATAATTAGGTCCTGGCATCACTCGTTCATAGGAGTGTCCTAAATAGAATCTATCTTCAGGCAACCCTCTACTCAACAGCGCTTCTTTTAAAATGGGCAACACAATCTTTTGACAAGTTCCTGGAGGAACAGTAGTCTCTACCAAAACTAGAACATCCTCTTTACAATTACTTCCGATGGCCGCAACTGCTTTTTTAAATGGTGTTAAATCTACATTATAATCTTTCAGTTCTCCATGAAACCCAGTTTCTTTGGCTACATCAAGATTGACATCTACAATAATAACATCAGCTTTGCTATAGGCATATGAATCGTAGGTTGCAAGAAAGTTTTGCTTCTCTCTAGATTTTTGATAAAATTGCTCAATCTTTGGATCTGAAGCTATTATTGGAAATTTTCCTTCATTGATAGATCTTATTTTCCAAAAGCTCAACTCTGTTGGTAGGTCAACTCCAATTACTGCGTATTCTTCTGTAAGTGCATTGGCACAAATGAGAGACATTACTGCACCAACGAATCCAAGACCCTGGATAACAACAACTTTTTTTCCCTCATTTTTATCTAAAAACGCATCAATGTTTGGTTTATCATCCAGATTTGCTGGGATTACATATTCCTTTCCATCTAAAAGGCTTTTTGATATACTCATCTACTATTTTCTAATTTTTCAATTAATTCAAAGTCCCATTATTGAATTTGAAATCAGGGCTCAAATCTATCACTTTATATATTTTATATTGCGTTGACTTCATGTGATTTTTATATTTTTTGTCAACTTTTCTAGTTCTTTTATTTATATAAGAAACTACCACAATCAACATTCCAACGAGGCTTTCTATTGTTTACTTTCAAGACTACCCCACAACGGTGTTAAGATGAGTATGCTAATTTGGATACAATGGCTTTCCAGGATTTCCGACGACTACCTCATTATCAGGAATATTTTGAACTATGACTGATCCTGCTCCAATTGTAACATTTTTTCCGATTTGCACGGCTTGCTTTACTACACTATTGGCACCTACAAAAGTATTTTTTCCAATAGAAACATTACCAGCCAACACTGCTCCTGGAGCGAGGTGCACAAAGTCTTCAACCTTGCATTCATGCTCTACTATAGCACCAGTATTGATGATTACTCCATTTCCAATGTTTGCAAATGGATTTACTGTAGCATTAGGTGCTATAAATACTCCATGACCTATGGAACACTTGCTGCTAATTACTGAATTAGGGTGAATTACCGTTATGGGTTTATTGACATTATTAAATCGAATATGAATCTTCTCTCTTAGCTTGTTATCACCAATACATACTATCCATTTTGAATCCGATAACAGTTCAATTGATTCTTCTCCTAGATATTTAAGATCAAAGGGGTTGACACTTTTCTCACCTCTATCACAGTACCCTTTTATTGTACCTCCATTTGAATAAATAGCATCAATCACAACATAAGAGTGTCCTGAATATCCAATAACTATAATGTTATCCATATTTATAAATTGGCTACTATTTCCACAATTCTTGGAGCTGTGTTTCCGTCCCACAATTCTGGGATAGATCCCTTCTTCCAATTTCCATCAACTAGCTTTTTCAGATAGGGGACTATATTATTGGGATCAGTACCTACTATTTCGTTTGTACCCAGAGTCACAGTTTCTGGCCTTTCAGTACTATTTCTCAGTGTCATACAAGGAACTCCCATTACTGTAGTTTCCTCTGTAATACCACCTGAATCAGTAACAACACCTAAAGCGTTTTTTACCAAATAATTAAATTCGAGATAAGGCATAGGACCTGTAATTATCAAATTATCAAATTGAATATTCAATTGATCAAACATCTTCTTCGTCCTTGGATGCATAGGGAATACTACCTTCCTGTCTCCTACATTGTCATTGATAAGAGATAATAGTGTTCGTAGATTCTCGAAACCATCAACATTAGATGGGCGATGGAGTGTCATGACTAAATATTTACCTTTTTCTAATCCTGATTCAGTATAGAAATTTGGTGCCTTAAATCTATCCATATTGCTCAACAATGAATCTATCATTGTATTACCAACAAAGAATATTTTTTCTTCACCATGACCGAGATCTTTGAGATTATCATTGGCCACTGAGGATGTTGTAAAAAAATAATCTGTAATACTATCGGTTGCCATTCGATTGATTTCTTCGGGCATTTTTTCATCACCTGATCTAATTCCCCCTTCAACATGTGCTACTTTTACCCATTCTTTTTTGGCTGTAATTGCACAAGCCATAGTTGAGGTTACATCTCCGACTACGATACAAAGTTCTGGTCTCCAATCTTTAATTGCTTCTTCGTATTTCAGCATTATATTTCCGGTTTGAGTAGCTTGTGATCCTGATCCTACTCCAAGATTTAAATTTGGCTTTGGAATATTTAGTTGGTCAAAAAAATCTTCACTCATTTTCTTATCATAATGCTGACCAGTGTGTATTAGCCTATACTCAATAATTTTATCAGGATTATTATCATTATATGCTTTAAGAGCATGCATAATTGGCCCAATCTTCATGAAATTGGGTCTTGCTCCAGCTATGATGTCAACTTTTCTCATTTATTTTTTAATTCTTGTTAATGTTTAATTCTAAATAATATTAATTGGATGATAATAAAGGTTTACTCAAGTATTCGATTTGATAGTATGTTGTATCTTTTGTAAAATCAATACTGCATACACCCCATGACATTCCGATACCAAAACCACAAAGTATTACCTTATTATGTTTACTTCTCAATTTGGAGCTTTTATGTGTAATGGTCATAGGAATAGATGCACAAGCTGTGTTTCCAAATTCTTTAAGACTGTACAAAGCTTTATTGCTATCAACACCTATCTTATGAATTATCTTTTTATTCATTGCCATATTGGCTTGATGCAATATAAAGTAATTGACATCATCAATATTCAGCCTTGTTTCAGCAATAAATCTTTTGATCAATTTTGGGACTACTCGAATGCCAAACATAAACACATTCATCCCATCTAATTTCAAATCCATTGGTCTAGAATATATTCCTTTGTCATCTGTAAACGGAATGAATGAATCTTCACTTATTGGGTTTCTGAAACCTCCATCTTTCATGATGATATCTTCAAATTTACTTCCATCTCCTCCCAGTTCAAACACTGACTTTGAAGTATGAGAGTCACTTTTATAAAGTAATGTAGCTGATCCAGCATCTCCAAAAAGAGGTCTGGTGCTTTTATCATCTTTATAACAAACTCTTGATGTAGTATCCCCTACTAAAACAAGTGCATGTTTGGTATTATTGACAGATAAAAGACTATAACCAAGTTGTAATCCATAAACATATCCTGAGCAACCTTCATTGACTTGGATAGCCAAGGCATTATTTGACAATCCTAATTTTTTTTGTATGATATGTGCACTTGAAGGGACTACATAATCTGCAAATTGAGTAACCAATACCAAAACTCCAATATCAAGAGGATTAATGTTTTCTTTTTCGATAAGCTCCTTAGCCGCTTCATATATCAAGTCTGTAGAACATGTCTTTTCATCAACTACTCTCCTCTCTTCAATCCCTGTCTGCTGTATCATTCGAGCTAATGTTTCTGAATCAAATTGAAGATCAGCATTTCGTTCAATATTAGATGGTACGCAAGTACTGACTGACTTTATATGTATATTGTTAAATGTAGAAAGCATATTAAAATATTCTTTTTGCTGGATTCCCAAATACTGTTGAATTTTCCTCAACACTTTTTACGGCTACACTCCCAAGTCCAACCGTAGCCTTATACCCGATCGAAATGCCTTTCATGATAGAGGCTTTTGAATGAATAGTAACCTCTTCGCCTATATTTACATTTCCTGCAATAAACGCTGACACGCCTACTAAACTAAATTGGCCGATTTTACAATCATGTCCAATGAGTGCTCTACTATTAATAAGTACATAGTCCTCTACTTGTGTATCATTACTGATGACAGTATCATAACCCATAAAAACACCTGTACCTAGTTTGACAAAATCTCCAATGTAAGCAGATTTGTGAATAAGATTTATGAACACACCTTGTTTTTCTAAAATCTGATTGACTGTTCTTTTCTTTTGTTTGATCCCTCCGATTGCGCAAATGAATACATCATCTTTTTGAATAAGATAGTCTTCCACTGTTCCCAAAACAAGAGGATAACCTTGATATTTTTCTAAAGCCTTCAGATTAGAATCCAGATAACCTTTGATCGTAAAATCACTTCCATAACCATGGCTTTCTTTGCCCAGTGTAAATGCTTCTCGGCCATAAGCACCTGCTCCGATTATAATTAGATTTTTCAAGATGATTTAGAAACTGATAGATTATAAAGATTTTCTATTGTCACACATGCTCTTAATTCATCTCCTGAAATATCAGCATCGAATTCATCGTCAATCATTTCCAAAATCATCAGGGCGGTAAGAGAATCCCAACCATCTATTTCTTGAAAAACTGTGTCACTGAGAATAACTTCACCCTCATCTAGAAGTTCGAATTGTTCTTTGAATTTTTTTATAAAAGTATTAATATCCATTATTTTTAATTTATTAAAAATTTATGGTTTTGACATCTTCCTATTGGATTTTGCCGGGGTTTCCTATTATTGTAACGTCATTTGGAGTATCGTTTAACACCACAGCACCAGCACATACAATGACACTATCTCCTTTTTTTACACCTTGTTTTATATCACTATTAGCTCCAACAAAAGTATTCTTTCCAATAGAAACATTACTAGTCAGAACTGTTCCTAGAGCAAAAATTAAATATCTGGACATGGTACAGCAGCTATGGTAGATCTCGGGATCCCATTTACTTTTTTAACCTTCATAAGATAACATTGCCCATCTTGATCCTTGAAAATTACTCCTTTAGCGGGATTATCTATAAATACATTTCCATTACTTAAATGTAACTCTGATTTCGGATCATCCGTACCAATTCCGACTTTATATGTAGTCTCACAGGCATCACCTATTCCATTATTATTTATATCCGTTTGATTAAGGTTATAGTATCCAACACAATTATCTGAGGCATCTGGCACTCCATCACTATCTTCGTCTAACGGAGGAACACAAGCATCACCTATACCATCACTATCCATATCCGATTGATCTGGATTATAGGTGTTTGGACAATTATCCTCATTATCTGGTATACCATCACCATCAGTGTCTCCAGTATCGCAGACATCTCCAACACCATTATTATTCACATCTGATTGATCAGGATTTGCTATTGCCGGGCAATTATCTGTATTGTCTGGCACTCCATCATTATCTGTATCACTATCCGTATCACAAGCATCTCCGATGCCATTATCATTGCTATCCTCTTGGTTCGGATTAAAGTCATTCGGGCAATTATCGTTGGAGTTAGAAATACCATCACCATCGCTATCGACAAACGGTTCACAAGCATCTCCTACTCCATTATTATCACTGTCTGCCTGATCTGGATTAGGGACTTCGTCACAATTATCTTCAAAGTCAGGTATATTATCTGTATCTGGCGGGTTTGGACACAGTGCAAGTATTTCATTCACAGTATTACAATCTGGAGCATTATTCTCAATGGTAGCATTGTAACTAGATTGAGATAGATGATCACACACAGCTTGGACATTACATGAATTTAAAAATGAATTGTCCATAATTTGTAATTGATTCGAAATATCTATGGGGTGATCAAAACCTGACAAAACGGCTAGAAAAGAATTACCAGTAATTTTTAAATTCGACATATAATCCAACTGTCCAAAACCTGTCACAGTTGTAAGAATGGTATTATTAGTTAGTAATAGGGTGGACATATCACTCAATTGCTGAAACCCAGAAATCGATGTAAGTGTTTGATTATTATTAAAGGTAATCTCTCCTGCATTATTTAGACTATTCAAACCATTGAATTGTTCTAGAGCATGATTCTGTTCGATAGTAAAATCTCCCATATTTAGCAGGTTCTCAAAACTTATGTTTTTTAAACTAGAGTTTGATTCGATATCAGCACTGTTCATAGTTTGCAGTGCATCCAATCTAAATGTATCAAGTCCACTACAATTATTGATATTTATAAAAGTTAATGTAGTCAGATTGGATAATGCAGTAAACTCTGTCAATTTTAAATCTGTCAATTTTAGATCTGAAGTAGTATTCAAAGATTGAAACCCAGCCAAAGTATCTAGATTAGCTGAATTACTGACCTCTATAGTACTTACGGTAGTTAAATTATTGAATCCATCTATTTTTATCAATGATGGACTGTTTCCCAATCTCATAGTTCCATTAACCGTTGCTAAAGATGAGAAGCTGTTAACTTCTGCATTCTGATTACTAAACCAAACAAAATATCCGTTAATTAACTCAAGCATATCAAAATTACTTGAAGGATTGCCATTTCCCAAAAAACTGAAATAGCCATTATTTGAGACTAATTGGGGAAAGTTAACATCTGTTGCAGAACCATTATACTGAAGTCTTAAATGCCCACCTATTGTCTCTAAGACAGGAAAACTTATTACTCCTGTTGTTGAATTCGCAACTACTTCTAAATCTGAACCAACAGAGGTTAAGCTCAAAAATTCAAACGAATCGGGAGTGGTTACCAGGACTATCTTTAATTCATCAACAACAGTCGTAAGGTTCTCAAACATACTATTTGACTTAATTTTACCTCTAAGCTCAAGTGATCCGCCAATATATTTCAAACTATCGAGGCCATCAATGTTACAATCAGTTTGGCTTGCCTTAACTGTCAAGTCTTTCCCTAGTATCTAATGATGATAACGCATCCAAATTTGTGAATTGAATGTTATCCATTATTAGGTCAAGACTTACAGAAGTCAGACTTTCCAGACCAGAAACATTTGTCAATTGAGGAAGATTTTCAAACGTTAGAAAACCGCTAATTTTTGTAACGTTACTCAATCCTGATATGTCATTCAAAGTAGATACATTGCTTATTAATACATTCCCTCCTATTTGAGTTATATTTATTAAGCTGTCAAGATTATTTACACTTCCTGAGATTCCTACACTGCCGTCGATGATAGTACATCCAAGATAATCTGATGGAAAATTGTCAACTTGTTGTTGTGTTGTAAAAATTATTGCAGTTGGAATACAATTTTGACTCAATCCCAGTTGGCAAGAAAAAGCTAGAAATAAAAGTACTGTAAACCTCATAATTTGATTCTTTTGTTTTATCATAATAAATATACATGAAGAGGTGGTTAAATCACTTCATTAATTTTATCTTCAACTAATCTAACATATTTTTTTGCCAAATCAGTTCGATCGAAATGATCCATTGCGTAATTGTATCCATTGGTGCCTAGTATTGCTTGTTCCTCTTTGGACTTTTTCAACATCATTCCTATTTTCTTAGCAAAATCCATAGGGTCTTCTGGTTCAATAAAAATTCCACATTGTGCTGTCTCTACCAATTCTCTTGACACCCCATCAATAGCCAACAAGATCGGTTTTTTACACGACATATAGTCAAATGTCTTATTACTATATATGGTCTTAAAAGTATCTACTTTTTTTAGTACTGATGCTCCGAAATCAGAAGCCATAATATGTTTGAATACTTCCTTTTTAGGCATCTGTTCTTTAAAAACTACATTTTGCAATCTACGTTTTTTTACTTCTTCTTTCAACATGTTCTTCTGCATTCCTGCACCAATCAATAGAAATAAAACCTCGGGATGCTTTTCTTTGATCAAGTCCGCTGTCTCCAATACTTGTATAAGGTGATTGGCAACGCCATGTGCTCCCACGTATGTGATGATCACTTTGTCTTTCCATCCATTTTCAACTTTAAATGCAGAAGCGTCAAAATTTTCAACATACAATTCATTGGCAATTCCAAAGTCCGCAGCATTCGGAATGAAAATGACCTTATCTTCAGGAATATTTTTGTTGTTGATTAATTTATCTCTAAAGGCTGGAGTCAAAACATTGATCAAACGCGCTTTTTTGTAAACAAATTTTTCAAACCAAAATGCAAATTTTATTATCCATTTATTTGTGACTACTCCTGTATCAATCGCAGATTCAGGCCATAAATCTCTAACTTCAAAAACATATGGTGTACTCTTAAGTCTCGAAAGCAAGTAAGCAGAAATCCCCAAAAATAATGGCGGACTCGTGACCAAAATCACATTGTATTTTCCTTTGATCTTGAAAAGTCCAGCCCAAATACTTGAAAATACAAAAGAAAAATAACCCCAAAGTCTTCCTAAAAAATTGACATTGTAAGCTTCAGAAACATGACACCTTATCACCTCCACCCCATCATGATCTACTCTGGCAAATAATTTTCCTTTGTATTGTGGCCACTTTTTGGTTCCCGTAGCATCTAACATCCCACCTAAGACTGTAATTTCATGGCCTTCTTTGTGCCATGTCTTTGCCATCTCATTGAACCTTGTTCCACCGCCGCCATTCTTTTCTAAGAAATATTGGTGTAATAAAAGTATCCTCACTGTCTAATTTTAATTTTAGTGGTTATCGTATCTGATTTTGATGAAAATACCCAAATAGGAACTTCCGTTTTAACACCATAATATGCTGACCAATATCCAGTTTCTTCTTTGATTTCAATTTCATTTCCTTTAGCATCAAAAGCACTCATGGAAATCATGTCCAAAAAATCTGGGTGCGGGTGCCAAATCTGATGTAATTCATCATTTGATTCTTTGTCTTTTACACTGTCCAATACAGTCCAATTCAACTCTCCTTCACTCTTTACTATTTCTCTATTATGCCATAGACCTTTTCCATTTCCAACTGTTGGAAACATTTTAGCTTTTCCAGTTAATGTAAAAGCCTCTCCCTGATTATCACCATTCAATTGAGCTTCTCTAGTCCAATTATACCATATAAATCTTGGGCCTTTTTTCATTTGATTTTCAGCATTGATCATAAGAGAATTATGACCCCGTGTTCCAGCAAAGTAATTAATTAATTGCTTATCAGTATTATATTTATATGTACCGCTATCTCTTAAGTAATTGACTCCATCCACCCAAATGTCAAGGTGCATATTATCTGCATGTGCTGGTCTATCCTTGTACTTAGCACATTTAAAAAAAGTAAATGAATCCGAATCCATTATTGTAATGATTCCTCCCTGACTATAAGTTTTAATTCCAAATTCAGGTGAAGAAGTAGTAATTTTAGAATCTGAGTCACTTTTTTGATTCATCCATAACGCATCTTCTATAATGTCTTCATTGGCATACAGATGTTCATGGTGAAGAACTGAATTCAAAGCATTAATTTGTGGTTTAAAATCAGTATAGTCCAAATCATTAAACTTGAAAAACAAAGCTCCATCATTTGAACCATAATTAGGCAATTGTCCTTCTCTCCCTACACAGCAATTTTGCATATATTCCACTACTTTAGTAGCTCGGTTTATTGTAGTTTCTGACAAGTTTTCTTTGTGGATTTCTGACATCGTAATCGTCCAAGTCAAAAGTTGCATAAGTACGCGCTGGTAATTATGAGAAAACTGCAAGAAAGTGCCATCTTCATATACTTGATATGCAATCTCTTCCTCTAACCATTCTTTACCGTCTTTTTTCCACTTGCCAGATTCATTTAAAAATGGAAATAATAAACCTCCAAAATATATCATCATACTCTCCGTAATGGCATGATTATTCCGAACACATATCCTTGAAAAATTAATATTGGCATATACGTGCTTAATTTGCCAATGCAGGAAATGCATAATTTTATGCCACTTTGCTTCATCTATATGCTCACTATCTTGATAAAAGTAAAGCGCGAATATCCAATTCAAACATCTTAAAGAAGTTTCTTGACTGCAAATATAATTAGGTCCCATATTTAAAGGATTGGCTTCTATCCAATCTTCAATTTCACTAAATACAAAACTTGAATTGTCCTGATCAAAATGATAGTCATATCTTATGATGTCATACAAATATGAAAATCTTGATTTCTCCCATACGTACTTTATGTCCCCGGCACTACTTGAAATATCTTCTATTTCTGTCCAGTGCTTAGTAATGTCGTATCTATAATTCGAATCAGGATTTACAAGCCAATCATTCACTTCTTTCCATTCTCTATTGAAGTAGTAAATTTTACCGGCTTTGATGTTTTTGAAGCTTTCCTCCAGTTTTTTGTTTTGCCGTTTGGGTATTTTAATCTCGCCTCTACTTCCTATTATAAAAGGAACCTTGAGCGATTTCCATTCTTGAAGTGAAATATATTTTTGAACCGCTGGCTTTGAAGGATATTCTCTTTTTAGTAGACTAAATCTTCGCTTTGCCTCATACATCGCTCTGAAAGCAACGTATCTTGCTCCTTGATTTTTTAGGATTTGTATTACTTGATTAATCAATTCTTATTTAAATATAATTAAACATCCGATCACTTAAAGTGATCTCATGTTTGTTACAATTGGTCAATTTATTTTGACCCAGCTATTGGTTTTTAAACTTTCAACAGCTGCTAAGCTTGCTTTGGTGACATTGATAATATCTTCAAAAGGGATCAATGGGTCACCACCAGTTTTGGCTAAAATTCCTAATTTCTGAAACTGAGCTTTGTGTCCTTTATCCAGTTTTGTACTCAGATTGCTAAATCCTTTAATTCCAAAACCTTCTGTCTTTCGGAAATTATTCATAATTAAGGTCTTTTCATCAAAATACACTTCTAATCGTTCTTTACCATAGGCCTTGCTGCCATTCGCAAAATAATTTATCACCCCAGAATCTCCGTTCTCAAACTTTAATAATAAAGAAGCATTATCAGTATTCTCTTTAGGGTTTACTCCCAAGGCATTCATACAAATAGATTTTACCTTACTCCCGCTGATATAAACCAACAAATCTATATAATGACACGCTTCACCAATAATTCTACCACCTCCAACTGCCATATCATGCACCCAGACATTGTCTGGAATAAATCCTGCATTCATAGTCGCTATCATATTTTTTGGGGAAGAAGTAGGAACTGCCTTTTTAATTTTTTGAATGTGAGGAGAAAATCTTCTGTTAAATCCTACAGTCACATTTTTTCCACTTTTTTGCTGTGCCTCAACAATTTTGATTAAATCTTGCTCAGTCAATGAAAGTGGTTTTTCAACAAATACGTCTTTTCCAGCTTTCAATGCCTCGATAGTCATATCAGCATGCAAGTTGTGCCTAGTAGTAATCGCAACTAATCCTACCTCATCATCATTTATTACATCTTCAAAACTAGTAGAGCTGAAAGCTATCTTATGTTTTGCGGCTAGCGTTTTTGATGACAGACCTCCTTTGCTAACAATGTACTTCACTTCTGCATCTTTCATCGCAGGAAGCATAGTCATTTTTGCGAAATTGCCAGCACCAATTATTGCGATTTTACCTGGACCTGAAGCTTGTGTAACTCCTTTGATTGCAATCGAATTGACCGGTGTACTCTCTTCACTATATTTTAGAATACTCGCTATGCTTTTAGAAGTACCAATGTCATTATAAATATCTCCATAATTCTCAAGGTCAACAACTTCGGTGATAAGAGATTTGACATTTATATTTCCTTTAGCAATTGCATTGAGAATAGTTTCAAAATTTCGTTTTTCGGTCCACCGCACAAATGCCAATGGGTAATCTATTCCTTTCTGCTCGTAATTGTCATCATATCTTCCTGGACCATAGGAGCAAGAAACTTGAAAAGAAAGTTCTTTTTCATAAAATTCTGCACGACTAAGATTCAAGCCAATAACTCCCACCAATATTATCTTTCCTCTCTTTCTGGACATTCTGGCTGCTTGAGAAATGATCTCATCTGATTTGGCTGAGGCCGTAATAATCACTCCATCGGCTCCTATTCCATTCGAGGCTGACTCCACAAATTTGACTGGATCACCATGAATAGGATTATGGGTAAGGATACCCAAAGACTTCGCTACTTCTAATTTTGCATCGTCTACATCTAATCCGATTACAGTACAACCGTTGGCTTTTAACAATTGTGCAGTCATCAAGCCGATCAGACCAAGGCCCGTAACCACAACTACTTCACCCATTGTTGGATTCAAAAGTCGAATCCCTTGCAAACCTATAGAACCAATTACTGTAAAAGAAGCCTCCTCTTCAGATACATTTTCAGGTATATGAGCAACAAGGTTTTGAGGTACGCATACAAATTCTGCATGTGATCCATTACTGGCTACTCGATCCCCTATTTTAATATCTTTGACTCCTTCGCCAACACTTATCACTTTTCCCACATTGCAATACCCCAAAGGAAGAGGTTGACCTAGCTTATTAAAAACAGTTTCCATTGTAGGTAGCAAGCCATCTGTTTTTATCCTGTCCAAAACCATTTTTACCTTATCTGGTTGTTGTCTTGCTTTCTGTATCAAACTCGCTTTACCAAATTCGACTAACATTCTTTCAGTCCCTAATGATACCAAACTCCGGGTAGTCTTAATTAGGATTTGACCTTTTCCGACTTGTGGAGCAGGTACGTCTTCTAAAATGGTTTCTCCTGTTTTAAAAGATTGTATTATTTGTTTCAATTGAAAATCTTATTTTTATTTGACTTATTAATGATCTTTCCTATTCTGCTTTTACTTTTTGATGTAAACAGATTGTCTCTAATTAATATATCTTTTGACTTAGGATAGAGATATATGTCATTAGCCGTATTATCGATTGGCGTAAAAGTATTCTTTTCTATAGTAGTGCTTTTGCTATTGTCCCATATGTAGATAGCAGCCTTTACACGCTTATGTTGCAGTCGCTGATAATTAGAAAATAGATTGCCAGTGATGTTCGTATTACTAATACGTCCATCAATAGCATATTTATCAATGTTTAGAAACTTATTACCCTTGATCAATCCTGACAAAATTTGAGATGTTCCACTTGTTCGCAAGCCACCTGAAATATTTTTAAATATGTTATCAGAGATCTCTAGATTTGAAATACCGAATTCTTTATTCTTTGGAGAATTAGGGCTTATACCTAAAATTCCATCTGAGATGGTATTCCTTGAAAAAGTAATTCCATTTGAAGGGGAGGCCAAAGGGACACCTAACGCGACTTTACACTTAATAAATGTATTATTAATAATTGAAATTGAATTTCCTGTTTGGATTTTAATCCCTCTTCGGCTTATTCCCCTAAACTGACAACCCTCAATTTGTATATTTTCGATTGAAGCATTTTTCGAATAAGTTTGAATTCCATCTCCATCATTGTCATAAATTGCATTTTTAAAGTTTGTACCTATATTCTCAAATACACAGTCTTCAATTATGACTTTATTAGTTCCCTCATTATAAGCTCCAATAAAAATTCCATCATAACTGTAGTTCTTACCTTTTGTATCACCTCCAAAATTCTCGAAAGAACATTTTTCTATAGTCACATCTTTTACATCAAATAATGCAATGGCTGTATTCATAGATCCATCGAAATGAACATTTTCAAAGACTATATCACTGGAATTTAGCAGTTTGAAAAGATAGTACGCACCATTATGCTTTTTACCCATAGCTTTTGACAATGGTTTAACAGATACATTTTTAATTAAGATATTTGTAGATTTATTAGATCTAAAAAGATTGTTTTCCAAAGGATGTTTATAACTAATAATTGTTGAGTTTCCAATTATAGTTGTATTTGATGGAATGACAATCACTCTATCAATAAATAAAGTACCTGGACCTAACTTTATTGTATCTTTTCCAGAATTGAGTAATTTCTGAAATTTGTAACCGTCTAAACTTTCGGTTGAAATCGAATCAATTAAAGGTGTTCTTGAACAACTAATAAATTGTAAAATAAAAATACAGAAACAAAATACTTTAAACTGAGAATTCACCATTTATCATTTTACTGTGAATAAATATATCTTCTTCCTTGGAAAACCTTTTTCTTATGAAAATAGCAGGACTTCCACCAACAATCGAATAAGGTTCCACATCTTTAGTAACCAAGCTGCATGCTGCTACTATACTACCTTCTCCAATAGTCACACCTTGCATTATAGTACTATTATAACCTATCCATGCATCTTTCTTAATTAAAACAGGTTTCTCCTTATCTCTTCCCGAAGCACGTATCGGAGTACCTACAACATCAAATCTATGATCACCTCCAACAATTCCTACTCGAGGTGCCAACATTACATGATCTTCTATAATCAATTCTTTTACAGCCAAATTTGCATAGCTACCAATAAAAACATTATTACCAACTGTTACTGTATTGGGCCTAATGGACAGTGATCTACCACAATAAAAGTTTAATCCTACAGTTTTAAAATTGTATTTAAAAGTAGTGAGAAAAACAATTCGTATTTTTTTTATTATCTCCTTTATCATGATTTTACAAAATAAATAGCATTTAAAACCTCTTGCAAATAAGTATTTACATTATATGTGTTGATTATCTGTCTTTGCGCGTTCTCTTGATACTGTTTGAGCTTTTCAGGCTGTTCAAGTAAATCTAAAATATGCCTGGCCAACCTTTCACTTGTAAGGTTTTCATCTATAATTCCATTTACACCATTTATTATTAAATCTTTTTCACAACCGTCCCCAATGCTTGCTATTACAGGCAGTTGGTAACACATAGCCTCAGATACTGCTAAACCACCTAATCCAGGCAATACAAATAAATCAGATTTTACAAAATATTTACCAACTCCATCAAAAACTTTTCCTGTAAATTCAATATCCTGAATTTGCAATTCTTTTGCCAGCTTCTTTAAATTATGCATTTCAGGTCCATCTCCAACAATAATAAGAGTCATATTTGGAAAGCTCTCCTTGGCTAAAGAAAATCCATTCAACAAAACATCTATTCGCTTTTGAACAATTAATGCACCTACAAATAATATATTGAAATGCTTACTATTTATGTTTTTCAACTTATTTAAGTTCTCGAAATCTGCCAATTTTTGATCAGTATCTACGACGTTTACTGCAACAAAAATATTTTCTTCCGGAATACCTATAGAACTAAAGTATTTCTTCCCAGAAGAACTATAGCTTATAATGGCATCCGATGTCTTTTCAATATACTGGATAATTACATCAATTTTCTTCCTAAATCCTGAATGTTCTTTATTTGAAAGCTTTCCTAAGCTCCACCAAATATATTTTTTTCTAAAAATCTTACAATAAGTCCATCCAATAAAAGCATTAAAAAGATTAGATGCCCCCTCTGTAATAACTACATCAGGATTTTCAATAATTAGTTTAAAAAACAAGAAAGGACTAAGCGGCATCGCTATCATACCATTTTTGCTTTCTTTTCTAATTTTGAATGAAAACAAATCACTCTTTTTAAAATATACTTTCTTCTTACTACTGACCACCTTAGTGTTTATAAAATCAGGGCCGTGAATAAGGTGAAAATCTATATTATTTTCAGATGCTATCCTTTCAAAAATAGGTCTTCTCCATTCTTGCAATACTCTATATAACACTACTGTCTTAATCTTATTCTTCATTTGTCAATAAAACTGTTAAAAGTAAGTAGGAACTCAGTGGTGTCCAATTAACATCATTAGTAGGAATCAATAAATATTTAAATTAATTATACGTACTCACTTCCTAATGCATAAAATTAAGAAGAATGACATCCAATAATCAGGGGAGGTAACTATACTACCACTCACCATTACACCTATAATCATATATAAGAATAGTAAAGCAACAATTTGATTATTATTTCGCATTAAGAAAAAAAACTTTCGAAACGCTATCAGATTAGCCATTAAAAAGGGTATGAAGCCAATCAAGCCAACTGACATTAGAATTTCTAACAAGAGATTGTGTGGATATGTAAATGAATAATCTTCAACTATCATATCGCCAATTATTGGAGAAGATTTAAACTGTTCCCATGCAGCTGTCCAGGTGTACAACCTTTCTTCACCTTCTCCACCAGAATCTAGCATACCCATTAATCTATTAACAGATCCCAAATTGATATCTACCATATAATTATCCAAAGTAAAAGTCAAAATTGAAGTAAGCAGTGCTATTCCAATGATCTTTAATGCAATTATTTCGAATCCTCCTTTTTTAATAAAATTAAAGACTATAATAAGAAAACAAAAAATAAAAGCTACTAGTGGTCCCCTTGAAGCACCTAACAATAACAACATGACTCCCAACCCAAAGCATACAAACTTAAGCCATTTATTTACACCTCTAACTAACAGACTACAAATGGCCAATATACCCCCAGCCCTGCTAATTACAATAGGCCCAATGGGATTACCTAAATCATACTCATGAAATATACTTGATACATAATACCTACTAACGAATGCTTCTAAACTAGCTCCATATAGAACAAAGAATATATATATTATTGCAACTGACTGTAAAAGACTTGCATAAAATATATACTTATCTAATTTAGGCTTTTTAATTCGAACAATACTACACGCCAACAATGGTATGATTATACTTCCATACATCATTTGAGATAACCTACTCGGCCCTCCCAATCTTGGTGAAATATCTATGTCCACAATAAATAAATCATACGTAAATCTAATGGAATAGATTATAAAGAAAACAAGTAGCCAGACCATCCCATTGTCCAGCTTAACTAATTTTGGAAAAAGTATTATACGAGCACACAGAAAAATTGACATCAAAAGCATCAGTGCCCTAAACATTATTGAGAAAGGTGTTGTTGGAACACGAACTGATAAAGGACCTACCATAACAATTTGCAATCCAAATATCAGCCCCAATATGATGTAAAGACCATAATTATTTATATACTTTAATGATATAAGTTTATCGTACATTATGTTGATCTCTTAACTCTTTCTCAATTAAGAGTCAAGAATAAATAATTAAAGATCCTTCATTTCGAGAGTAGAACTATCCACCGCAGTGATTACTTTTTGCACTACCGTTTCTATATTATGGTTTTCTTGAACATAGTCTAAACATTTTCTGCCAACATCGTCGTATGTACTCTGAGTGTTTAATGTGATCAATATATCAAGCATTGTTAAGTTGCCATTAGCTCTAGAGACCGTAGTACCAAGATCATAGATTTTGCTTTCAAACAACCATTTAAATTTATAAGAAGAGGGGAATTTTGATTTGCCAACATCCGTAAGTACAGAAGGGATCCCTAAAGCAGCGGCCTCCATTATCGCTGTCCCCATGGCTATTACAGCATCTACTTCCTCTAGTAATAATTTGTCTAACTCATCACCTTGCACTATTCCATGATCTACTACCTCAATATTCTTTACTGTATTAATGCATTCAGTATTTCCAAATCCAATAACATGAAAAATTATTTTTCCATTCCACTCAGAATTATCTAAGCCTCTAACAATGTTTTCGAATGGATGTATTTTGGCATCCGAGACTCTACCAATCCAAGCAATATTTATTGTGTCAAATTTAGATTTTTCTTTTCGAGCAAATTTGTTTTCAATCGGAATAGGAAGAAATTTTGGTTGAAGTGGATTATGGAACATGGTGTTTATAGTATCCCAATTAGCTCCATCCATAAAGTACAAACCATTAGCTGCTTGCGCTTTATCAATCCAGCGCATAACTGACTTTCTACGAAACGGTTCTATCCACTTGGTGATCAAATTTGTCAACTTGTAACTGACACGCGTGTATATTGGGGTGAGCCTATAAAAAGCAAATATATTAAAAGGATGAATTGACCAGAAAAGCAAGGTGGACTTTTCCGTAATTTCTATCTTTCCTCTCAATGTAGGAAAACTAGAAAGGTGTTGTATCAAACATACCTCTTGTTGTATTTTACAAATATTCCCATCTTGATATTGATAAGAAATATAATCATTACTTCTTTGACTAACATAATTGGAAATAAAGCCATTTTTATAATCTACTATGACTACTTTTTTACCAACAGATATTAGTTCAACCGCAAGTCTCGCAAACAAAAGTTGGGCCCCACCTACATTTTTAGTCGGGTAGAAAAAAGCAAAATATTTCACCTAAATTTTAATATTATTAATGATAAATATTTTCTAGTAATTCTTCTTTGCTAATAATACCAGGATTATGCCATTATAAACGACTTTTTTCTTACTGAAGTGATTTAAGAAAAAAATGTTAATTTATTTGCTATCCTATTTTTTACTTGAAGAAATTCTTCTATTTTAAAAGCCTTAAAAAGTATCATTATCAAAATGAAGAAAAAAAGGCTTCCTACAAAAATCATTATATAATTATTATCTATTCTACAAACGGCAAAATAAACTACAATAGCTGTTATTATTGAAATGAGTACAATCATTCCATAATTTATCGCTTGCTTACCAATGCCATAATTCAGCAATTTACCTGGGTAGTAAGCATTTATGAAAAAAGAAATAAATGATACAAATACTTGTCCTGCTACAAGAGCTTCCAAAGAAAGACCTACTGTGAAAAATAACACTACAATAATAATTAGAAGCTTATAAAGATCAAGCTTTAAAAATAGATCAGATCTTCCTATTGCATTTAGTACATTCATATTAAGAGTATTTATTGGAGTAAAAACTCTGGATAAACAAAATAACTGAAGTAATGGGACCATAGGCATCCACTTCTCTGTTAGCAGCACTGCTACAATAGGCTCCGCTAAAACTAAGATTAGAAGCATTATCGGTAGTGTCATTATAACAATCACTCTCGATGCCTTCATGAAATAAACTAAAAACTCTTCCTTCTGTTCCTGCAAGCTAGATAAAACGGGAAATGTAACTGTTTGAAAAGAACTTGCTATGAAACCAGCAGGTGTATCAGCAAGTTTTTTAGCATTCGCGAAATATCCAAGCGATTGTACAGAATAATATTTACCAATAAATAAAGAGTAAATATTCTTATAAAGTACTGCTATAGTCGAAGCGGCTAAGAGCTTAGAGCCATAATTCCATAAACTTTTGAAAGAATCTTGAGAAAATCCAAATTTCGGAAGCCACTTACTATAATAAATAAACAGCACCATAGAGATAGCAGCTTTACCTATCGTCAATACTACAAGTGCCCACATACCATAGCCAAAAATAGCACTCAATACGCTCAATGTACCACTGATCATAAAAGCAATGAAATTAATTTTGGCTAAAGTTTTAAATTCAAAATTAATAGCCATTTTAGCCCTTTGAACAATAGAAAAAGAATTAAAAACAACGGTTAGACCCAATACTCTTAGTAAAATAACTAAAACTTCCTCTTCAAAAAAATGAGCCACAAACGGAGCTATTGCAAAAAGTAAAGAATACAATACAACCGCCAATAGAGTATTAAAGCTAAATACAGTTTCAAAATCGATGGCTGTTCTGTTAGTCTTTTGTATGAGGGCTTTAAAAAATCCACTCTCAACAAAAACTTGGCTCAAAGCAATAAATATTGCTAGAAGTCCAACCACTCCAAAATCTCGAGGAGTCAAATACCTCGCTAGGATAACATAAACAACAAACTGTAATATTTGTACAGAACCCTTTTCCAAGAATGTCCACAACATTCCAGATATTGATTTTGCATTGTAATCAACAGCCATCTAAGCCAACTCCTCTAATAAGACATTCAAAATATTTTCCGATGCTAAGCCTTCAGATTGCATCAAATAACTCGATACGAAATCTAACCTATCCTGTTTTAATTCATCTGCATCACCTATTACCACATCTTTAATAAAGCTTTCTACATCTTGTAAATTCTTTGCCTTATAATGTTGGTCAAAAATAAGTTTACCTAATGAATTGAACTTATTTTTTACAATTTTCGATCGCACCAAAAACATAATCGGCTTTTTGGTATATAAATATTCGGCCATAAAAGATGCACAATCGTGAATCATTGCATCAGAAGTCAGAAATAAATCCTCATAAGAACCTGTTTCTAATTGACCATTATCCATCTCCTGCCACACATTATAATAATCATCCGTTCTTTGCTGTCCCCAGCTTGGTAATTCATATAATTTTGGTTTTAATACCGGATGAGGCTTAAAAGCAATCTGAATTTGCTCTTTATTCTTTTTAGCTAATTCAACAAATATTGATGCATATTTTAAAAATGTAGAAAACCCTAAATCATTTTGATTGTCTAAAATAGTATGATGGGGCGCCCATATAATTCTTTTCTTTATTTTGTCTTGAGGCTTCCAAGGATCAATTTCTACTTTGTCATTTTTGATATATATATCTGCTCCAGGATATCCTGTAATGATCACATTAGAACCTTTATTTCTTGCATTTTCTATAGCATATTGTTTATTATGTTTTGTTTCATAAAATGCTTTCCATAGCAAATTGTGAAACAATTGATCAACCATAGCTCTATGTAAGTGAGTAATATGAAAAGAGTAAGGCACATAGCATGTTAAGCAATCACTATAATTAGTTATGTAGTAAATATCTTTTGTCAATCTATGAGGATTAGTAAAAAATATAACGTCAGGATCAATGCTACTTTTTATATCTAACCATGAATTATCTGCAAGATGAGTTGATTTAACATTATATTTTTTAGTCTTGAAAAAAGAAAGCGCTAATTTCATTTCTTCTTTCTTACTTGCTTCACCATGATTAAGATAAGGACAGATAATTATTACTGGTTTAAATCTAGGATGTTGCTCTAACATTTCAAAAAGTAAGTCATACTTCCAAACAGATCTATGAATTACAAAAAAAGCTACAGTGACAAAATCCTTTTTCTTAATTCTATCAATTGCTTGTAAATGTCTTTCTTTTACATTTTCGAAATAAGGAAGCTCCTTCCTATTCCTCAGATATAATTTTACAGCACTAACTGTACTTTTCAACCAGCTTATTTTTTTAAGGTTGTCTATTATGAATCTACTCATCAATACCTTTATAACTATTTAGTTTAGAAATTATGACATCAACTTCCATATCGGACAAAACTGGACTTATCGGAATGCTTAGAACTTCTTCATGAATCTTTTCAGATATTGGAAAACTCAGTTCTGACAATTCTTGGTAAGCACCTTGTCTGTGCGGAGCTATTGGATAGTGAATAACTGTTTGTATACCTTCATTTTCTAAGTATGTTTTTAGTCTATCTCGATTAGAAGTCCGTACTACAAATAAATGCCAAACATGTGACGTATAATCAGGAACTTTAGGCAGAATGATAGATTTATTATCTATAGCGGTTAAATATCTTTGAGCTATTTTATCTCTGCGCTCATTATATTCGTCAAGTGTATGAAGTTTCTCAATAAGAATTGCAGCCTGCATTTCATCAAGTCTACTATTTACTCCTTTTAGTTTATGATTATATTTCTGAGTTGAACCATAATTACTAAGTGTCCTAACTACTTCTGCCAACTTATCGTCATTGGTAGTAACAGCTCCTCCATCACCCAAAGCACCAAGATTTTTGCCAGGATAAAAACTGAATCCTGCAGCATCTCCAATAGAACCTGCCCTCTCACTTGATTTATATCTTGCTCCATGTGACTGTGCAGCATCTTCTATTACCTTTAGATTATGCTTTTCGGCTATTCTCAGTATTGGATCCATGTCTGCGCAACTTCCATATAAGTGCACTGGCATAATTACCTTAGTTCTGCTCGTAATCTTTTCTTCAATACAACTTGAATCTATATTATATGTTGCCATAATAGGCTCAACCAAAATGGGAATTAGTCCTACTTGTGATATGGCTAACAGAGAAGCTATAAATGTATTGGAAGGCACAATAACCTCGTCTCCTTCTTCAAGAATTCCTAGTTCTCGGTAAGCCTTCATTATCAAGACTAAGGCGTCTAAACCATTAGCAACTCCAATACAATGCTTTACACCACAAAATTGAGCAAATTGATTTTCAAACTTTTTACAATATTCACCATTTATATACCAGCCAGAACGTAATACGTTACTTATCGCATTTTCAATTTCTTTTTGCTGACTCTCATTTATCTTTAATAAGTCTAAAAACTTTATCATTCTACTTTTTATTCAATTCTCCGTTAAGATAGAGATATTCACTTCCTTGCTCGTCTCCTCAAGAACTACTCCGTTCCATAGTTGCACACCTGATTTTACAGTTACATTATTTTTAATTACTACTTCATCCTCTACAAAAACATGGCAATTAATATTACAATTATCACCGATTGTAAGCGGAACAGTCAAAACTGAGCATATTGTCATCAAATGGAATTTTTCAATCAAATGAATGCAGCTTGGGCTAAAATTTTAGAAATTAAATTTTTTGAGCAATAATTCTGAGAACAACAGCATGATCATCTTTATACCAACAATCAAGATAATCTTCAATTGCATACTCTAATTTAAAGCCTGCATTTAATACATCAGAAATAACTTCTTTAATTTCTAAGAACCTTCTATAATGAGTGGTTTTGAAACCATTATCCGGACACTTTTCTCCCTTTCCAAATAAAGGATCGTTAATTGTTCTGGCTTCAATAAATAATTTAGCTCCTTTTGCCAGTTTTTCACCACAATATCTAATGGTTCTATTGTAACCCTCTTTGTCAATACTGTGTAAAGTGAACCTAGAATAAATGCCTCCTATTTCATCGGTTAATTCGTTTGCAGAAATTCTTGTAAAATCCATTTCTTTAAAAGTAATATTTGGAACCTTAAATGTTAAGTCTTTTGTAATTGCTTTTTTAGACCTGTCTAAAGAAATAACATTAATGCCATTTTGAGCAAAGAAAAAACTATCCCGTCCATTTCCACAACCAAACTCTACAAGGGGTTTACTTTTATCTACATATTCAAGACATAATTTCGCAAAATTACTGGGATCACTAGGTGCCAAGTCATTATCATAAAATTTATTCCAAAATAATCTTTCTTCTTGAGTCATATAGACTCTATAATTTTTAATTTCGTTCATTTTTTACTTCTTTATTTAATATGTGTGTCTTTGTCTAAAAACTTTATCATTTTACTTTTTATTCAATTCTCCATTAAGATAGAGATATTCACTTCCTTGTTCGTCTATTAGATTTAGGTTCACTTGTTGTCCATCTTTAGTCACATATCCCATATGTTTAGCTGGATTACCATACCAAACAGTATACGGTGGAATATCTTTAGTTACTACGCTACCCGCTCCTATTAACGAATACCTACCTATCGTTTTTCCAGCAATTATGGTTGCGTTAGCTCCAATTGATGCACCGACATCTACTTTTGTTTTTAAGTAGGTTTCTGGATACATTTTAGATCTGGGGATCAAATCATTAGTAAAAGTAACATTCGGACCAATGAAGACATCATCCTCAAGAACTACTCCGTTCCATAGTTGCACACCTGATTTTACAGTTACATTATTTTTAATAACTACTTCATCCTCGACAAAAACATGGCAATTAATATTACAATTATCACCTATTGACGCTCCTTGTAATACTATAGAAAATTGCCAAACATGAGTATTCTCTCCAATTTTTTTTGTTAATACCTGAGATAATGGATGTATCATTTCTTATAATTCAAAAAGTCATCAAATGATCTTATATAATCCTCTTCCGAATAAAGATGAGACGCCAATACTAAGCATATCGACCCTGATGAGAAATTTGAAAGATCCCTCCATATTCCTTTTGGCATTAATAATCCAACATCCGGAGTGTTTAGTGTTACTTTCTTTTCTTGTTTTCCATCACTTAAATTAACATCAAAGCTTCCACTTCCAGCAACAATTAACTGTTGCAAATCTTTATGAGCGTGTCCTCCCCTAGTTGCTCCACTTGGCACATCGTAGAGATAATATATTCTTTTGACTTCAAAAGGAATATCTATTAAATTCTGAATAGGTGTAATATTCCCTGATCTGTTTCTTATTTTAGGTAACTTAAACAACTTACAATCCTCAACTAGAGTGGTTCTACTATTCACAATTAATCTCTTGATAAGTTTGATAATTTCTGATATAGTCTTCCTCGCTAAAAGGCTTGTTAGCCACTATAAGTGCCAAACTATTAGTAGAGAAATTTTCGAGTCTCCTCCATATTTTTTTTGGAATTAATACCCCATAATAAGATCTATTTAGAGGAATTGTTTTTTCATTTTCTCCATCATTCACAACTACATCAAAGCTACCAGATAGTGCGATGATTACCTCATACAATTCATGATATGCGTGACCACCTCTGACCTCTCCACCCGGAACATCATATATCCAATACACTCTCTTAATTTCAAAAGGGATTTGATCACCTTCCTGAATAAAGGTCAAATTCCCTCTTTCATCGGGAATCTTGGGAAAATCTACCATCCTTACTTGATCTATCGTCATCTTATCAATCAGTTTTTTAAGACTATCATGCCATTACTTCCCTAAATATTTTCCTAAATATGATATACAATCCAGATATAAATCCCCCCAATAATAAGCCCTTGAGAATTGATAAAAGAAGCGAAGATCTAATGGGTACTATTGGACTTAATGGTGTTTCAACAATCATAAACATTGGTTTACTATCCTTTAAATTTACATCAGCGAGTTCAAGGTTTTTTAGTATTTCACCGTAGACAACCATCAAAGTCTGTATGTCATTCCTAAGAATCGTTTTCTTCGCATTCATAGTATTATAAACTGCATTTCTATTTGAATCTTCGAACTTTGCTAATTCATAAACTTTTGCCTGTTTTAAAATATTTATTGAATCTACTTTACTCTGTAATATTTCTATTGTTTTCTGTTTATTAGAAAAAACTTCATCTTCAAAAAAGGACTTAATCTTACCGTATATTACTTCTGCTAAATCAATACTTAGTTGTTCATCTTTAGTTTTTACTGATATCGTATAAATCCCAGTGTCTTCATTATGTTTAATTGTGATCAAAGCGTTTGATCTATTCGAGTTAGTGCCCCAAAGGATAAGTTTTAAACTTCTGAATGCAATTCGTTCTTGATCTTTGTCTAAATTAATTTTGTCACTAAATCGAAATGCCTCAAGTGAAGGATAGGATTCAACCCATTGTTCATTATACACCTCAATCACACCATTTGCCAGAAGATTATTGTGTACTTTTTCATTCAAAAGGCTTTCTGTCAACCTATTTGATCTGGATATCTCTAAAATCTTATATGGGTTATTTTTTGAATTTTTCCGTATTCCTATTTGTCCTAAGAGACCTCCAAGCATTCCACTTCCAGAGGAATCTCCTTCAACGATAAATTTCATTTCAGCTTTATACTCAAGCTCACTATTAAAATGAACATATAAAAATCCACCTACACCAATAGCACTGCAGATTCCAATTATCCACCAATACCTCAATAGTTCATCCTTAAACTCTTTAAGCTTGAGAATTAATTCTTTGAGCGTAATTTCATCATTTTGATGATTATTATTTGATTCCATAGTTTATGAGTTCAAATTACTTAAGTTATAATCTTGCATCTACATCCGATTTAGGTAGCACACTTTTGACATCATATAAAACTGCATTGTCATTCATGTATGAACGAAGGTTCATATCTAAAAATTCATTATGAGAAACAGTAAGTATAACAGCATCATATTTCGAATCTATCTTTTCTTTGTCTGATATCAGATTAATTCCATATTCTTTTTCAACATCTTCTATTCCTGCCCATGGGTCAAATACATCAACATTTACACTAAATTGTTCTAGCTCTCGATATACGTCAATCGCTTTAGTATTTCTTATATCAGGACAGTTTTCCTTGAAAGTAATTCCCAGCATCAAGACGTTAGACCCTTTTACTTTGATATCTCTTTGAATCATCAGCTTAATGATTTCACTGGCAACATAGCTTCCCATTCCATCATTTAACCTTCTACCCGCCAAAATAATCTCTGGATGGTATTTTACTTCTTGTGCTTTTTGTGCCAGATAATATGGATCTACACCAATACAATGACCGCCTACCAACCCAGGTCGAAATGGTAAAAAATTCCATTTTGTTCCTGCAGCTTCCAATACTTCTACTGTATCAATTCCAATAAGGTTGAATATTTTGGAGAGCTCATTTACAAAGGCGATATTGATATCTCTTTGACTGTTTTCAATCACTTTGGATGCTTCAGCTACTTTTAGAGATGATGCTTTAAAAGTCCCTGCTGTAATGATAGATTGATAGAGTTTATCCACTACCTCTGCTGCTTCTGGAGTAGAACCTGAAGTCACCTTTTTGATCTTCGTGAGCGTTCTTTTCTTATCACCAGGGTTGATTCTTTCTGGACTATATCCAACAAAGAAATCCTTATTATATACAAGTCCAGACACTCGCTCCAATACAGGAATACATTCTTCCTCTGTAGCACCTGGATACACTGTAGATTCATAAATTACATAATCTCCTTTTGACAATACATTTCCTACAGTTTCACTTGCTTTTTGGAGCGGTGTCAATACGGGTCTATTGTTTTTGTCTGTAGGTGTAGGAACTGTGACTATATATACATTGCAGTTTTTTATTTGATTTGCATCTGTCGTAACAAAAAGACCATCATTGTCTAAATCCAAACTTGATGCAAGCACTTTTTTCAATTCATCATCCTCTACTTCTAATGTCGAATCATGTCCTTTATTAAGCTCATCCACTCTACTTTGATTGATATCAAAGCCCACTGTCATGTACTTCTTACCCAATTCTACAGCTAACGGCAATCCGACATATCCCAATCCTATAATTCCTATTTTGTGCATTTCTAAATTCTTTCTTTTCTAATTATTTAATTAAACATTAATCAGATTCAATTATCCGTTTCAAATATTCGCCATATCCGCTTTTCTCCAATGGCTTTGCAATCATTTTCAATTGCTCTTTATTTATGTATCCCATTCGATATGCTACTTCTTCTATACATCCTATCTTATAATCTTGCCTTTTCTCAATGACTCTTACAAATTCTGATGCATCCGCTAGTGAGTCAAATGTCCCCGTATCCAGCCATGCCGTACCTCTCTGCATTATGCCCACCGACAATTGATCCATTTCCAAATACTTCCTATTCAAATCGGTAATCTCATACTCACCTCGAGCTGATGGTTCTAATTTAGCCGCCAACTCACAAACTCTCTCATCATAAAAATATAATCCGGGAACTGCATACTTAGATTTTGGGTTTTGTGGCTTTTCTTCTAGAGAAATCACCTTACCATCTGCATCAAATTCCACTACTCCATATCGCTCTGGATCTTTTACAGGATATGCAAATACGCGAGCTTCACCTTCAATATTGACACTTTCTTGGACCAAACCTGATAATCCAGATCCATAAAAAATATTATCGCCTAGTATCAAAGCACTTTTGTCTCCATCGATGAATTCTGCTCCAAGTACAAATGCTTGAGCGAGGCCATTGGGCACTTCTTGTACTACATACTCAAATCTACACCCCAATTCAGAACCATCTCCCAATAATCTTATAAAACTAGCTTGATCTTCAGGTGTGGTAATGATAAGAATCTCATTTATCCCCGCCAGCATCAATACGGACAAAGGATAGTATATCATCGGCTTATCATAGATAGGCATCAATTGTTTACTGATCGCCTTAGTTATAGGATAGAGCCTTGTTCCTGATCCGCCTGCTAATATTATTCCTTTCATTTATTAGTATTCTCGATTTATTAATTTCTACCTTCCAACCACCTGGATAGAAACACATCGTACACTGAATAAGTATTTTCTTCCTTATTCATTTTTTCATGTACCAATTGCTTTTCCACCAATACTTCAAGTGATTGCTTTAATGATGTTGTAGAAAATTTATATTTATTTAGAAATTCCTTTTTAGTAAGGTTTTTAGCATCCCCCTCTTTTGCTATTGCTTTGAGCAATAACCATTGGTTACCCGACAATGTCTTCTCAAAAAAATAATACGCCATTTCGAATTGTTTTAGCACACTATCCATAGCGATATTTAAGTCTCCTTCTTTTACTTCTTCGCCTGTATTGTTATACAATGTATTGCATAAAAAATGAGTATAAAATGTGTGTTGCTTTGTCCAATTTAATATTCTGTGTACTACTATATCTGGTATCGTCTTGTCATTTGACTCAAATTGATGTTTTATGAACTCATAATATGGGGCATGTCCAATATAATTCAGTTCCATCATTTGAGTTGATGCAAATAAAGGTCTTGTTGGGTTTGAGAATAAAGTCGTCAATAAATGCTGATCACTTCCTGAAAATAGAAAATGGATATTTTTCGCTTTTGGAAAGTATGACCTTATCGTGGCATCTATCACCGTACTTTCATAATTTCCAATTTGTTGGAATTCATCAATGGCTATTTGGATGTTTTCTTTTCGATCTATTAATAGACGCATTACAGCATCTAAAGAGTATCTAACATCAGCAACATTATCCGCTTGAATAGTAAATGTTGGCGTTCCACTGATTGGGTCTACTCCAACTTGTGGCTTCACATTTTTGAAATAGTTTAAGAACTTTGCAATTCTACCCTCTTTTTCCTCTAGGCCATTGATTGTTGCTGTTACAAAATTATTTATGAATTCAGCATCTGAGGTAGTATTCAAAACATCTAAATAAATACATATTACATTATCCCTTTTGCTTAAATGATAATGCAAATGATGTATCAAATTTGTTTTACCCAGTCTTCTTCTTGAATGAAGTACTATATTTCTTCTGTTATCAAAAGCTTCTAATAACTCGGATAGTTCTTTCTCCCGATCGCAGAAATACTCTGGACCTTGGTAACTGAATAATTCAAACGGATTGATGTCCTTTTCCATTTCTTTTGGTCACAAGATATATAACATATTTTAAGTGACGTACTTTATGTGACATATTTTATGTCACATACTTTATGTCACTTATTATATAGTGACAATTTTCAATTTTTAATGACCTCCAATGCCTCTTTATAAAGCCCAATTTCACGACTATTGCTTATATTATTATTGTGCCATAAGATCATGATTTCTCCTCCTTCCTTTTTGGCAGGTGCAATACTTTTTTCTAGTAAATCTAGAATTTCATGATTCTTCTTTATCATATGATGAGTATCCATAAATACCAATGGAGTCTGACTTAGATTCATTTTCTTACCATTCTCATCCTGCATGGAATAAGTAGATCTCCTTTCAATATTTTCTTCATTTGAAATATCTACTAAAATACTGCTGTCATTCTTAATACCTACAGATTCCAAGATTCTAAAAGTCTCAGAATATTCGTACTTCAAATAATGTTGTCTGCTTCGGACGACTGCCTGCTGGATAGATTCTTCTAGTCGTACCTTTTGCTGTTGCATACGATTCTGATCATCAAAGGTATATATACCAGGATGCAAACCGATCTCAGAACCAGTGGAGATTATTTGTTTCAATGTTTCTCGGACACCTTGTTCATCGACACTATAATCATTGATGTTTTTTGGATGCTTCTCTTGAGTAGTCATAATATAAAATACAGATTGCAAACCCATACTTTTATCTAATTCAGCAATTTCAATCAGATTGGAAAAAGGATCAACTTGCTTTCGATTTTGAAAACTACTCCAAGCTTCCTTATAAGACCAAGTCGATTGCTGATTGAAAATTCTCCTATATTCTCCAAAAATAGATTTGAAAGTCTTCCACTTGTAATATCTATCCACATCATGAGTAATGATAGGGTTATATGGCACATCAATCTTCGGATTCAATGAAAATTAAACAATCTAAATATTACCATATAATGCTGTTTCATAATCATTTATCAACTTTTCTATAATATGTTTTAGGGTTAGAATTAATATTTTTAATTTGAAAATAAAAGTTTCCTATTTTCCTTAATCCTACGTAATAATGTAGAATGTCTTTTCAAACCAATATTGTCGCTCGCCGCGACTGGCCTTGCTTATCCAACGAGCAACTACATATAAAACAGAGCTTACCAATCCTTAGAGGCTTGGGAATCTCGGCTATAGTGCACAAAGGGATTCCCAAGCTTGAAAAGATTGGTAAGCCCGACTTCTTTAGTTATTTGCCCAATTTCTTTTTGAAATATTCATATGTTTTGATAAGTCCTTCTGCTCTATTGATCTTTGGACTCCAACCTAATATCTCTTTTGCCTTAGTAATATCTGGTCTCCTCACCTTTGGATCATCTTTAGGCAATCCTTGGAAAATGATCTTGGATGTAGAACCTTCAACCAATTCTACAACCTCTTCAGCAGCCTGCAGGATAGATATTTCATCAGGATTCCCAATATTCACAGGCAAGTGATAATCACTCAACAAAAGTCTATAGATTCCTTCTACTAAATCATCCACATAACAGAAAGCCCTTGTTTGGCTTCCATCTCCAAACACTGTAATGTCTTTATTTTCCATTGCCTGAGAAAAGAATGCTGGCAAAGCTCTTCCATCATTTAACCTCATTCGAGGTCCATATGTATTGAAAATTCTAATTATTCGAGTTTCCATGCCATGATAAGTATGGTAAGCCATTGTCATCGCTTCCTGGAATCGTTTTGCCTCATCATATACTCCTCTAGGTCCGATCGGATTCACATTCCCCCAATATTCTTCTGGCTGCGGATTCACAAGTGGATCTCCATATACTTCGCTCGTACTAGCAATTAATACCCTAGCATTTTTAACCCTCGCCAGTCCCAATAAATTATGAGTCCCTAAAGAACCTACCTTCAAAGTTTGGATTGGCATTTTCAAGTAATCAATTGGACTAGCAGGAGAAGCAAAATGAAGGATGTAATCTAACTCACCCGGAACATGAACAAATGTACTCACATCATGGTGATAAAATGTAAAGTGTTCGTTGGGAAATAGATGTTCGATATTAGCTAAATCACCAGTAATCAGATTATCCATTCCAATCACATCATATCCTTCTTTGATAAATCTATCTGATAGATGAGATCCCAAAAATCCAGCGGCTCCAGTAATAAGAATTCTTTTCAATTTATGCTTTGTTAAAAATGAGTAAATGAGAATTTAGAGATTTAAATCATGCCCAAATTTCTCTTTTTTTGTAGTGAGATACCCAATATTTTCTTTCCTAGCTTTAATATTAAGATCTATTCTCTTATGTATATGAATCCCGTTATTTTCCAAGGCATTAATCTTGTCTGGATTATTAGTGATGAGATTTATATCTTTCAAGTCGAGGTCTTGCAAGATGGTAATTGCATCTTCATAGGTCCGATCATCATAACCAAAACCTAAAACTTTATTTGCATCTGCCGTATCGTAGCCTTGGTCTTGCTTTACATAAGCATGCATCTTATTGATCAAGCCAATCCCTCTACCTTCTTGTCTAAGATAAATGATCAGACCTCCATTCGTATTGACATAGTCCAATGAAATATTCAGCTGTTCGCCACATTCGCATCTGTACGAACCAAAAACATCCCCTGTCATACATTCAGAATGAACTCTAACATTTACAGCTTGTGAAAAATCAGTTTTCGGATTTATCAAAACAAGGTGGGGCATAGGGTCGTCAGCCATAGTAGCATATGCCATAACCTGAAACTCTCCATGCTCGGTGGGTAATACTACTTGTGCTTGTTTTTTTAATCTTTTGATGTTCGTATTTTTTAACTGAGTCATAAGTTACTTATCAACAACTTACTATTAAACAGGTTTAAAAAGTGTATTTCAAAATGTCTTTTTTTATTAAAATTTTGATACTTTTTGCTTCAAACTATCTTTCGCCTCGCCAGCTAGACCTTCTCCACCCATCACTTTCGTGTTCCTTCCTTTGATAATTCCATTATCACTTTTATTTTATAAAAGATCAGTCAGTCCTTTCTTGATAAAAAACAAAAGCAAAAAAAAATCAAGACTGGCTAATAGCCATGCTGCAATGGGACTGAGCGATCATCGAAGATGTGGTAGCGATAGCTAACAAGTGAGGGAACGCGATAGTGGTGGGCGGATTAAATAGCTACTCTATGGCCACCCGTCGCTTACGCGTTCCTTCCTTTATCAGCTATCGCTGATACATCTGCGATGATCAGTCAGTCCCCCAGTCAGGGCTATGCTTCTTTTCATTCAGATTTAATCCCAAACTAAGATTCTAATAAAATAGAAACAACAAACTGAAATGCACCTGTTTAAAATCAAACTAAAACTTATTTATTTATAATCCTAATTGCTTCAAAAGCCTCGGCAAATGCAGTTTTAATTCTTACACCTCTTGTAGTTGCAAGAGCTTGAATATATGCCTCATTCGAATAACTTCTATGCTGTTGAGATTTGTATGCTAAAATTGCATTGATCTTAGCATCCACATCTTCTTTAGTCAAAGTAAAAAAGGCAGAAGAAGGAAGTTCGAGCAAATTCCAAGGTAATTCGTATCCATAGATCGTACTACATTTGAAAGCTCTAATCGCCTCTTTAGTCAATGTCTCATGATCTTGATGGATATCTTTAGTACATGGGGTAAAGACAATATCTGGCTGAAATTCAATGTTCTCTTTTACCAGAATTTCCAGTATTTCTTGACGAAAAGAATTAAATTTTCTGACTGGAAAATCATACAATTTTTTGTTTTCTACACCCAAAATAGAAGTAGCCTCAATCATTTCTTTAGATAAAGTATCAGCATCCATGCCTTCTGGAATTGAATCTTTACAATCCGAAAACGCTATATACCGTACAGAATATCCTTCTCTAACCAATCTATGGATCGTACCTCCACATCCAAATTCGCCGTCATCTACATGAGGTGCAAGCACTAGAACCTTTTGTCCTTCTACTTTCAATTTATCCTTCTATCTTTTAAATGGATGATCACTTAATTCTAATTTACACAAAGGATGGTAATCCCCTTTTAAACCAATAGGGCTTGTATGTCTGATATCATATACTGTTTCGACTGCCTTCCTTGACTCTTCAAGATCAAATCCATTCCCTCGAAGAATTTCAGCATAACTTTTGGTATGCAGTTCTGAGAATCCGCTGCTAAATTCTACCGTCTCTCTGTCTATTAATAACGATCGATGTGTTCTCTGTCCTTGTTCTTTGACTTTTTCGGGAAGAGTTTGCGGATTGATACTTAAGAACCAACGCACTCGTGCCTGATCAAATTCTAGATAGCCAGCAGCTCTATCGTGGGTATGAATATGGACAACATTCATAGTGATACTGCCAAAAATCCAACCTAACATATCAAAAAAATGTATGCCGATATTGGTTGATACCCCACCCGATTTTTCATCATCTCCTTTCCAACTAGCAAAATACCAATTTCCTCTAGAGGCGATATAGGTCAAGTCAATATCGTAAACTTTATCTTTTGGCCCTTCTTCAGTTTTCTTCTTTAAAGCAATGACACTTTCGTGCAATCTTAATTGAAGGATATTAAGTGTTTTTCTTCCTGTCTCCTTTTCGATATCTTGTAGAGCATCGATATTCCACGGATTTAAAACTGTTGGTTTTTCGCAAATCACATCTGCCCCATATCGAAGACCAAATCTTATGTGGGCATCATGGAGGTAATTTGGACTACAAACAGAAACATAATCGATCTTGCCTTCTTTACGCTTCAGCTTTTCTAAATGCCTATCAAATCTTTCAAACTCTGTAAAAAAAGCTGCCTCTGGGAAGTAATTGTCAATGATCCCAACAGAATCATTTTTGTCCACTGCAGCCAAAAGAACATTTCCAGTCTGTTGAATTGCCTTCATATGGCGAGGAGCAATATATCCAGCTGCACCGATCAAGGCAAAGTTCTTACTCTTCAAGATTTTCTTTTGTTTTTTCTTTATCCAATCTTACTTGATTCTCCTCTAATTTATAAATCATCTTACTTTCTACACATTCTGCATATCCATTATTGTCAAATTCTAATTTATGACCATATTCACTCACCCAACCTACTTGTTCAGAAGGATTGCCGACCACCAAAGCGAATGCAGGTATGTCTTTTGTGACAACGGCTCCTGCTCCAATAAATGCATATTCTCCTATTTCATTGCCACAAATAATCGTTGCATTTGCACCAATTGATGCTCCTCTACGTACGATTGTCTTCAAAAATTCACTTTTCCTGACGATCGCACTTCTAGGATTGATGATATTGGTAAACACCATAGATGGTCCTAAAAAAACATCATCTTCACAAGTAACACCCGTGTAAATACTCACATTATTTTGGACCTTTACATTATTACCCAATTTCACATTTGGAGACACAACTACATTCTGACCAATATTACAATCATTACCAATAACACTATTTGTCATGATATGGGTAAAATGCCAAATCTTTGTCCCTTCACCAATTGTACACCCTTCATCAATGAATGAAGATTCATGGGCAAAATATGTTTTTGCATCACTCAAAAAATGAAATCACTGTTTTTGTAATCATATTGATTTGTTCTATTGATAATTCTGTATGTATTGGCAAACTGATCACCTCATCACAAAGTTGTTTTGTGTTAGGCAAATGTATCACTTCGGTAAACGGCTTAAATGCCTCTTGATCGTACAAAGGAATTGGATAATAAATCATTGCAGGGATGTTCTTTTCTGCTAAGTATTCCACTAACTCATTCCTTCTTCCATCTTTTACTTTTAAGGTATATTGATGAAATACATGAGTCGAATTATTCACTCTTTTGGGGATCTCTAATTGACCTACATTGATGAAAGCCAGATCATATCTATCAGCTACCTCTTGTCTAGTACTGCAATAAGCATCCAGATATTTCAACTTCACTCCTAATATTGCTGCCTGGATACTATCCAATCTAGAATTGCATCCGATCATGTCATGTACATACCTTTTAGTCTGTCCATGATTGGTAATCACCCGCATTCGTTCCCCAATTTCTAAATCATTGGTATATAATGCTCCTCCATCTCCATAGGCACCTAAATTTTTAGATGGATAAAATGAAGTTGTCCCAATATGTCCTATTGTTCCAGATTTTTTTCGGCATCCATCTTTAAATATGAAATCACTTCCTATAGACTGCGCATTATCTTCAATCACATAGAAGCCATGTTTCTCAGCTAATTCCATAATTCCTTCCAAATCAGGATTTTGCCCAAATAGACTTACTGGAACCACACATTTAGTATTTGGTGTTATAGCATTTTCTATGATAGAAGGTGTGACATTAAAACTATCTGGATCAACATCAACCATCACAGGTTTCAAACGCAACAGCGCTATTACTTCCGCTGTCGCCACATATGTGAATGAAGGCACAATCACTTCATCTCCTGGCTCTAGTCCAAGTGCCATCAAAGCTATTTGCAAGGCATCGGTTCCATTAGCACAAGGAACGACTACTTCAGCTCCAAGATATTCTTTCAAAGAAGAAGAAAATTCTTTAACCGCAGGTCCATTAATGAAAGCACATGAATCAAAAACCTTTTGGATTTCAGAATCTATTTCTTCCTTAATTTTAAGATATTGAGACCTCACATCAACCATCTGTATCTTCATCGTTTTACCTTCTTTTATCTCCGTGATTTCTCCGTGCATCTTCCGTGTAATAGCTTTATTTAAACATACATTTTCCTATAATATTCTTGATAAGCCCCACTAGTAACATTCTTCAACCAATCAGCATTCTCCAAATACCAATCTACTGTTTCTGACAGCCCTTCTTCAAATGTATACTTAGGTCTCCAACCCAATTCCTTATCGATTTTAGAAGCATCAATTGCATATCGCAAATCATGTCCAGCTCTATCCGTAACATATGTGATCAACTCCTGAGAAGAACCAACTTTACGTCCTAGTTTCTCATCCACAGTGTCACACATCAACCTCACCAATTCAATATTTTGCCATTCATTATGGCCTCCAATATTATATGTATCTCCCACCTTCCCTTTATGAAAGACAGTATCGATGGCATCTGCATGATCTGTCACATGCAACCAATCTCTTACATTCTCACCTTTGCCATAAACAGGGAGTGATTTATTATTCACTATGTTGTTAATGAACAGAGGAATTAGCTTTTCTGGAAACTGATTTGGACCATAATTATTACTGCAATTGCTTACTACAATCGGAAATTTATAGGTATGCCAAAATGCCCTCACCATATGGTCAGAACCTGCTTTCGAGGCGGAATAAGGGCTACGAGGATCATATGAGGTATCCTCTTTAAAAAAGCCATTCCCCATTTCTAGTGAACCAAAGACTTCATCCGTACTTACATGATAAAATAGCTTGTTTTCGAAATCATTTCCCCATGCATTTTTAGCACAAAGCAAAAGATTTGAGGTTCCGATCAGATTAGTCCGCACAAAGATCAATGGATCACTAATAGATCGATCTACATGGGATTCGGCGGCTAAATGAATTATATGGGTTATCTCCTTCTCTTTCAAAACCTGAGTAACTTGTTTTTCATCAGTTATACACCCTTTTACAAATTCGTAATTCGGTGCATTTTCGACATCCTTCAAGTTTTCTAAATTACCAGCATAGGTCAATTTATCAAAATTAATAATTTTATACTCTGGATATTTATTGACCAATTTTCGAATCACATGGGATCCTATGAATCCTGCTCCCCCAGTTACTAAAATGTTCTTCTTTATCGCCATTTAATTATATTGTTATTCATTTATCAAATCAAAACCATATGCATAAGTGAACTGCATGGTACCAAAAGTGTATGTATGAACAAAACCCTCTTGTTTATTATAAAAGACTCCAAATTGAGGAATGTCAATTCCAAATCTTCGATCAAGAATCAGTTCTCCATTATACTTTTTTCCATTAATCTCTAAACCATTAAACCTCGGTGTCCCTTCATATCCGCAATCTAGAGGATACCATTCATCCAATTCACAGATATTGAAACCGTCTGCAACTAATGGTATCTCATATGTCTTATAACCAAATAAATATAAAGGTGTGAAATTTGATGGCTCATTTCCTGGCGATGGATATATTTTAATAAAATCCGAATGAACATCCCAAACACACATTGTAGGTTTTGTAATTACAATATATTCAAACAAAGAATCACTCGTTTCTCCTATAAATCCTTCCTTAACTCTCCATTCAGTATCATTTATTTTTTCTACAACTTCAAGAACTAGTGTATCTCCGGTATAATAAAAAGACTTGTCATCATTAAGTTGTTTCACATTGGTCTTGTACATTGCATACCTACTGATTTGACCTACTGACATGTGCTCAAAATCTATTTTCCTATTACAATTCACGAGTTTAGATCCGTCCATTTCACAATGTGGAGAAAACAAAATGTCAATGTGAAGTACCTCGTTTCGACCTACCGATATTTTTTCTTGAAACTCTTGTCCTTCAAATTCAGCAATAACAGTTAGTAGGCTAACATTGATTGAAGAGAATGAAATTTCTCCAAGTTCATCTGAAATGGCGTTTCTATAAAAGGATTCTGAGTCATCCGTTTTTAATTGCACTTCAATATTGGACAACTCTTTCATTTCATTACAAAACAGGTTTTCGCAAACTCTTACCTTCACATTAATCTTGCTATTAAGAAGATTTGATTGATTACTTGTAATTGGATTTTCATTTAACTCAACACTTTTCTCACATGAAAAAAACATTGGAGTGATAAGAGCAAAGAGAACTATATAGTTTTTAAGTTTATTAATCACAAATTCGCATTTCTAGATCACCATTCCTGCTGCAACTGTATTATTAGTAGCCTCGTCGATTATAATAACGCTTCCAGTTATTCTATTCTTGCGATAGGCATCTGTAAATAGTGGTTTTGTTGTTCTTATCTGAATTCTAGCGATATCATTCATCTTGATTTCTAGGTCTTCCTGATTTCGACTGAGGGTATTAACGTCTAGCTTGTATCTTATCTCCTTGACGATGCATCGTGCATCTTGTGATGTATGTTTTAGTGCATATTTCCCTCTTAGTGCAAGTGGTTTCAAATTATCAAACCAACAAATCATTATGTCAATGTCTTGACCTATATCTGGCTTATTATTCTCTCTCACTATCATATCACCTCTACTAATATCAATATCATCTTTTAATAAAAGTGTCACAGATTGAGGTGGGAAAGCTGTTTCTTGTTCTCCAGATGGACCAACGATCTTTGTGATTTCTGAAGAAAAGCCCGATGGAAGTGCAACGATGGTATCTCCTATCTTGAAAGACCCTCCAGCCACTCTCCCAGCATATCCTCTGTAATCATGAAAGTCATCATTATATGGCCTGATCACAGTTTGCACAGGAAACCTAGGATCAATAAAATTATGGTCGCTCGCAATATGCACATTCTCCAAATAATACATCAATGTCGCACCTTCATACCAAGGCATATTTTCTGATCGATTCACCACATTGTCTCCTTTCAGTGCCGAAATCGGAATGAAGTGCACATCTTTTACATCTAACTTAGCCGCAAAGCTTTCATAGTCACTTTGAATCTTTTCATAGACATCTTGACTATAATCTTCAAGATCCATTTTATTTATACAAACAACCAAGTGCGGTATCTGCAACAAGGATGCTATTATCGAATGTCTCTTTGTTTGTTCAACAACGCCATGCCTAGCGTCGATCAAAACCAACGCCACATTTGCAGTACTTGCACCAGTAACCATATTTCGAGTATATTGAATATGTCCTGGAGTATCCGCAATAATAAACTTACGTTTTGGCGTACTAAAATATCTATAAGCAACATCAATTGTAATCCCTTGTTCTCTCTCCGATTTAAGACCATCTGTAAGTAAAGCAAGATTTACACCTTCTTCTCCTCTCTTCTGGCTCACTCTCTCAATAGCTTCGTATTGATCTTGATATATAGATTTGCTATCATACAGCAATCTCCCTATTAAAGTAGATTTACCATCATCTACTGATCCTGCTGTAGTAAATCGTAATAATTCTGTATTGCTCATTTATTTATTAGTTGTTATTTTTAAGATTGTATATATTAGCTGCAATTGATTTAGCTCTACAATGGGCTGTATAATTCATATCATCAAAACTAAAAATACCCTAGCTTCTTCCTGTCTTCCATACTAGTTTCACTTCTCTTATCGTCAGTTCTTCCTCCTCTTTCAGTCATACGAGTGGTTGCGATTTCCTGAATAACATCTTCAACAGTTGTAGCATTTGATTTCCATACTCCTGTGCATGTCATATCGCCAATAGTTCTACAGCGTACTATTTCATTGAATACTTGCTCACTTGGTTTTTTCTGAATGTAGTCGCAATCTGCTAGCAACGTTCCATCTCTCTTAAAAACATCTCTTTTGTGTGCAAAATACAATGAAGGCAAGGGTATCTTTTCGAGTGCTAAATATTGCCATACATCTAGTTCTGTCCAATTCGAAATGGGAAAAATTCTGAAATGTTCTCCCATATTTTTACGACCATTAAATAAATTCCACAATTCAGGGCGTTGGTTTTTTGGATCCCATTGCCCAAACTCATCCCTATGAGAGAAAAACCTTTCTTTGGCTCTTGCTTTTTCTTCATCCCTCCTTGCACCACCAAGGGCAGCGTCAAAACTTCCTTCCTCTAATGCTTCTAACAAGGCCGATGTCTGCAATCCATTTCTACTTGCATTTACACCTGTTTCTTCAGTTACCATACCTTTATCTATTGCTTCTTGTACCGAAGCAACAATCAATTTAGCTCCAAATTTTTCTACCAATTGATCTCGATATTTCAAAGTCTCAGGAAAATTGTGTCCTGTATCAATATGCAATAATGGAAAAGGAATCTTTGCTGGATAAAATGCTTTATGGGCTAAATACACCATCAAAATAGAATCTTTGCCACCTGAAAACATAAGAACAGGATTCTCAAATTGCGAAACCACCTCACGCATAATGAAGATGGATTCTGACTCTAATTCTTTTAAATGATCTATTTGATAATTCATATTATTTTGATTCTAAAACTAATTCAAATAAATTTGATATACTTTGGTCTATAGATGTGTCAACAGTTGTCAAACGGACATCTGGATTATTTGGTGGCTCAAATGGACTGTCTATTCCTGTAAATCCTTTTATCTCTCCAGCTCTTGCTTTTTTATACAACCCTTTCACGTCTCTTTTTTCACAAATTTCTAATGGTGTATCTACAAAAACTTCATAAAAGTCTTTCTGTCCAATTATTTCTTTTGCTTGATTTCGAATTTGGTGAGTTGGGCTCACGAACGAACACAAGACTATAATTCCAGAATCAACAAATAATTTAGCAACTTCCGAAATACGTCTTATATTTTCTGTCCGATCCTCAATCGTAAATCCTAAGTCGCTATTGATTCGTGATCGAATATTATCTCCATCTAATACTTTCACAAAATAACCCTGATCGAAAAGTTTCCTTTCAAAAGCAGCAGCAATCGTACTCTTACCAGAACCAGACAATCCTGTGAACCAGAATACCTTGCCCTGTTGATTTAATAATCGTTCTTGTTCTTCTCGTTTGACAAGGCTGTCATATATAGGATGGATATTCTCCAAGAATATTATGGTCGTCCTATACTTTCATAATAAAATCCCATCTGTCTCATTCTATCCACATCATATACATTACGCCCATCAAAGACCGCAGGATTAATAAGTAATTCTTTGATCTTATCATAATCTGGAGTCCTGAATACTTGCCATTCTGTAACTACAGCGAGAGTATCTGCATTCTCCAGAGCTTCGTATTGAGATTCACAAAAATGGATCTTATCTCCATAAATTCGCTTTACATTATCCATTGCCTCTGGATCAAATACTTTTACTGATGCACCTGCAGACAGGAGATCATCAATAATAGTCAAAGCGGGAGCTTCTCTAATATCATCCGTATTCGGCTTGAAGGCTAATCCCCACATGGCAATAGTTTTGCCTTCTATATTCCCACCGAAATAGTTAATTATCCTTTGTGACAGAATCTTCTTCTGATCTTCATTGACAGCCATTACTGAATTCAATATTCTAAAATCATATGAAGCTTCATTCGCCGTTTTTGCCAATGCTTGAACATCTTTTGGAAAACAACTTCCACCATAACCAACACCTGGAAACAAAAATCGCTTTCCTATTCTGTTGTCACTTCCCATTCCTTTACGAACCATGTCTACATTAGCTCCTAATTTATCACACAAATTGGCAATTTCATTCATAAAAGTAATACGAGTTGCCAAATATGAATTAGCAGCATATTTTGTCATCTCGGCACTTCTCTCATCCATCAAGATGATAGGATTTCCTTGTCTTACAAAAGGTTCGTACAATCTCAACATTACTTCTTTAGCCTTTTCGGAAGATGTACCAATCACCACTCTATCAGGCTTCATGAAATCGTCAACTGCAACACCTTCTCTTAAAAACTCAGGATTCGAAACCACATCAAAAAGAGATTCGTCTAGGTTTACCACTAGAGCAGCGTGCACTTTTTCTGCTGTTCCTACAGGCACTGTGCTTTTATCTACTATCACTTTGTAATCTGTCACAAGAGTAGATAAATCAGAAGCTACTTTAAGTACAAATGACAAATCTGCTGAACCATCTGCACCTGGAGGAGTAGGAAGTGCTAAGAATATCACTTCAGCATCTTTAATGCCTTCTTCCAAATTTGTGGTAAATGTCAGTCTACCTTGTTTAGTATTTCTTTCAAACAAAACTTCAAGACCAGGTTCATAAATTGGCACTTCTCCATTTTGCATTCTTTTTACTTTGTCTGTATCTATATCTACACAAATAACTTGATTCCCAGTTTCTGCAAAACATGTACCTGATACTAATCCAACATACCCAGTACCTACAACAGTAATTTTCATATATAATTTATAGTTTTTATACGGCTTCGCCGATGATAAGTCTATTGACTTAATCTAATTAATCAAAAAAACCAAAGGCTACCTTATGAAAGAGCAGCCTTACTTTTTAAAAGTCTTAATAGACTTTTATCAATAATCATGCTGAGTTGAAGCCCTATGGATTCCAACTGAACAGTAAATCTATTTTTTCCTTCTGACTCAACCAATCTGCCTCTTATTCCAGTTAAGTTTCCACCAATTATTTCTACTTCATCACCAATATTCATTTCGATATTTCCAGCACTCACATCTTCAATTTCTCCCACTATTCGCTTCAATAGATTTATCTCGTTATCTGGAATAGCTATGAGGTTTTGTCTTTGCTTTATGAATGACATCACATACTGGGTCTCCAATACTCTGACATATTGATCCTTTGTAATTTTTACAAACACATAACAATTAATAAGCGGCACATCAAACCTCTTTACTCTGGAAGTATATTGCTTTATTTTAGTAATCAAAGGAACATAAGCAGCGATACCCTTTTTCGCTAAATGCTCAGTCACATACTTCTCACACTTATATTTTGTATAGATGGCAAACCACTTGCTCTCAGTTGCCGAAAGGTGGTTTATTTGGGTCGATATGGGAGTCTCTTTATGCCTCACTCGACCAAAGTAATAAAGGTTTGAAATTTAGTTTTGACCAATCAGTGATTGTTTCTTCTTCAGTAGAATACACTATGTATCTAATCTTTCTTTTGATTAGTTTTTCAGTCTTTTCGATCAACTGAATAAGGTATTGTTTATTTACATTCCCAATAAATACTAAATCTATGATCTGACTATCTAACCCTTTTGCAAATTCGCCTGTAACAAACACTTTTTGAACATCTCCTAACCTTTCGATTACATCTATAATAATCTTGTCAAAACCTATATATTTCAATAAAATATTATGCACCTCATTGTACAAAGGATGTTTGGTATTTGATTTGAAAATCTTTTTATTTCCTTTAAGATGAGAAGTGAGCATTCCTGCATCTTCCAATCTATTAAGTTCTAATCGTATAGAGTTTGTGGATTCACCAAATTCAGATTCTAGGCCTCTCAAATAGCTCGTAGTCTCAGAATTCAGAAAGAATTTGAGAAGTAACTTTATTCTGGTCTTGGAAGAAATTAAGGTCTCAATCATTTCGTTATTGAGTAGTTTATTTACTCAAAGATAGTAAAAGTATAGGTTAATTTACATTTTGGATAAGTAGAATTAATGATAATATGGTAGTTGCTTGAGCGATAGAATTTGATAATACTTTCCCCCAATCAATATCTTCATGTTCAGATTTAGAATGTTCTTCTACTTTTTTATAGCCAATATAAATTGTGGAGCCAGGAACAATCTTTGGATAACTTTTAAAGAATAGAACCTTCTTTAAGGAGTGTTTTTCACCGTTGGGGTAAGTCACAATTATATTAGATTTATCAGCATTTTCTTGAAATCCACCTGCACTTGCTATATAGTCTTTGACACTCCTACCCTCTTCGTAAATGAAATTTGTCTTATCAGTATTTGCCATTTCTGACACAAATGCATCAGTCCTCTTTACTGCACCTCTTATAGTAACAAGATTATTCTTTTTTGGTATTTTAATTAAATCTCCTTCTTGTAAAATGACGTTCAGTGTGGATTTAGGATTAGACATAGCTCGCTCTAAATCTACAACAATGTAGCCCACATCATCTTTTTCTCTAAACAGTGTAAGTCCTCCAATAAACGCTTCATTTGTCAGACCACCAGCATCTTTTACTAGGCCAAGAATAGTAGAATTATCGTCTACAAGAAAATATTTTCCAGGATACTTAACTTCACCATTAATCAAAATAGATCGTTGCAGTTCAAATTCAGGAGCCCTTCTTACCACTATTTGATCAAAAGGTTTTAATTGGAAATCTCCTCCACTTATTACTTCAAGACTTGCATTCACAGAAGCACTTGCTACTAAAATCCTAGTTTTATTATTATTTTGAAATTCAACTCTAAAAATATCAATCTTATTTCTTGCTGCTTCAAGTTTTAACCCTCCGGCTTGTAATATTACATCTTTGAGCGTTAAAGAAGAATCAAATCTAAAATCCTGAGGATTTCTGACTGCGCCTTGAATACTTACAAAAGATTCATCGAAATAAACTGTTTGATCGTATACTTTAATTTCATCGCCTGGCATCAAATTCTGATTATCAGTTGATGATGGATTATTAAGTGCACTATCAATATCAATCGAAATGTAATTTGGACTTAATTGCCCAGGTGGGTTTCTAATGATATAGGCAAAATTCGTTGCCTGATCTGTCAATCCTCCAGATAGATAAATCGCATCACTAACCTTCAAATCTGTATCCCCATCTAAATCATAGATTCCTTCATTCCTAACAGCTCCACTTACAGAAAATTTCTTTTTTGATACAAACTCTGACTTACCTCTTATTATTAATTTGTCTTGTGGCAACAATACCTTATCTCCTTGTCCATTATTATTTAAAATAGATTGAATATTAATGATCTCATATCTCACAGTCCTTTTATCATCATTCAATCGGACCAAGTAGGCAATATCAAGAATCGCATCTTCTCTTAAAACAGTTTTTTCAAGCAGATCGGAAAGTTTCATATTTGAGGTTAAGGCAAATGATCCTTCGTTCTCTACAGCACCTTCGACATAAACAGCATTTTTTACATCTTCAATAATGGTAGAAACTTCAATTTTATCTCCATTCTTCAAGACAACACCAGATCCATTTCTACTAGTATTAAGATTGACATTCAAAATAACAACTTCATCATTTTCAAACCTTGTTATTTTAATATTCTTCTTCAATGCATTTACTTTCAGTCCTCCCGCATATTCAATTAGATCTTGTAAATCTTCACTTTCAACCAACTCATATTTATGAGTTCTATTCACTGCACCTTCAATAGAAACTACTTTTGTTGCTACAGGAACAACTATAAAATCATTATCTTGTAAATAAAAATTTTGATTTATAGAAGGGTCCTTTAGAAATTTGTATAGGTCCAACGTAGCCTTAGTACCATCAGCGTGAATTAATTGAATTTTTCTTAAACTTCCAATATTAGATGGACCTCCAGCTGCAGCTAATGCATTAATTGCAGTATTTAATGACGATATATTATACGTACCTACATTAATAACATCTCCACTGATAAACACATTGATATTTCTAGATGCCGAAACTTTTACTTCAAAATTATTCGGATTAAAATTATAGTTATTTCTAAATTTGGATCGGATTGCACTTTTTGCATCTTGTAGTTTTAGTCCACTCAAGTAGATTCTTGGCATTTGATGAAACTTCACATAACCATCATTGCTAATTTCTTGGTTAAAATTTACTTCAGTCTGCCCCCAAATTGCAACAGTAATATTATCACCTGGTCCTAAAATATAATTTGGTCCTGGCTGGATATAATCACTCTTTTTATAAAATTTAATTCCTCCTTCTCGGTATAAATGATGACCATATATTGTAAGTTCAGCCAATTCTTCAACCTCTACAACTGCAACATCATTAATGTTGGCATCAATCTTCTCACTTTTTTCAATCAATTCCTGGCTGCTGGGAGCTGCGGGTATAGTATCTATTTTAACTTCAGAAGCTTTTTCTGCTTTTATCTGTTTTACAATTCTTTCAGTAGCATTTTGAATTTCAATAAGTTGAGTTGGATTATTCAAATCAATATTATCCGGATCATATCCTTCTGCAACAAGTCGTTTTCTAACCTCCTCCTCATCAACTCCTTCTTTCTCCAAATGCTTACTAATTTCATCTTGATCTACTTGTTGTGCATGTACGTCAAAACACAACAAACAAGTAAAAAAAGCAATAAATAAGTACTTAATAATCATCTAATTATTATCTAATTCTAAAAATAGATCAAAAAACACACCAAAGATATAATATATACACTAATGGAATCTTATTATACATCATAATTCAAACTTGGTGCCAACCACTTTTCCATCTCGGCTACTGATCTTTCTTTTCTTCGTGCATAGTCTTCTACTTGATCTTTTGCTATTTGTCCGAGACCAAAATACTTGCTTTTAGGATGACTAAAATACCATCCACTCACACTTGATGCTGGATACATTGCCATGCTTTCAGTCAACTTTATTCCGATTTGCTCCTCAACTGAAAGCAATTCCCATAATGTTTCTTTTTCTGTATGTTCTGGGCATGCGGGATACCCTGGAGCTGGTCGTATTCCTTGATATTTCTCCGTTATTAATTCATCATTTCTAAGCTGCTCATCATTCGAATATCCCCAATATTCAGTTCGTACTTTATGGTGCATATATTCAGCCGTAGCTTCGGCTAATCTATCCGCAATCGCTTTGAGAAGAATAGCGGAATAATCATCATGATCTACTTCAAACGCTTTTACATGTTTTTCTATTCCAATACCTGCAGTGACAGCAAAAGCTCCTATATAGTCTTCAAGGTTCTTTTCTTTTGGAGCAATAAAATCTGATAGACACATGGATGGCAAACCTTCCGCTTTCTTAACCTGTTGTCTTAGATTCCTAAAGGTCAAATCTCCGCCAGAGAAATCAACTACTATATCATCTCCAATACTTTCCGCTCTAAAAAGTCCAATAACTGCCCTTGCCTCTAACCATCTTTCCTTCACAACCTTATCCAACATAGCAATTGCATCATCGTAAAGTTTCTTGGCTTCTTGGCCTAACCGTTCATCTTCAAAAATAGCGGGATACTTGCCTTTAAGTTGCCAACTTGAAAAAAATGGAGTCCAATCGATGAATGGAATCAATTCTTTAATATCTATCGATTCGAAAGTGTGCATTCCTGCTACAACTGGAATAGGAGGAGTATATGTGTCCCAGTCTATTTGAAACTTATTGGCCCGAGCTTCTTTCAACGTTAAATACCGTTTGTTAGAAGTTCTATTTTTACGCTGCTCTCTGAGCTTGGCATAACTTTGCTTGACATCAAGTACAAAATTACTAGAAGTATCTCCTTTCTCACTTAGCAATGAACTAGCTACTGCTACTGCACGGGATGCGTCGAGTACATGGACTACTGGCCCATTATATTCTGGTTCGATCTTTACAGCAGTATGTGTTTTTGATGTTGTAGCACCTCCAATCAGTAACGGCAATGTATATTCTAAGCGTTGCATTTCTTTGGCCATGAAGACCATCTCATCAAGCGAAGGTGTAATCAGACCACTGAGCCCGATAATATCCACATTATGCTTCTTTGCTTCTTCAAGAATTCTTGCTGCTGGTACCATTACACCTAGATCGATGATCTCATAATTATTGCATCCAAGTACGACACCAACGATATTCTTTCCAATATCGTGTACATCGCCTTTCACAGTTGCCATCAGAATTATTCCTTTTGTCGATCTACCTGAGCCTTCTTTCTCAGCATCAATAAATGGGGTCAAATGTGCAACAGATTTTTTCATCACTCGCGCACTCTTCACTACTTGTGGTAAAAACATCTTACCGTCACCAAACAAATCACCGACAATATTCATCCCATCCATTAGAGGGCCTTCAATCACACTGAGTGGAGATGGATATTTTAATCGCGCCTCTTCTGTATCTTCATCAATAAACTCAGTAATCCCTTTTACGAGTGAATGTGATAATCGTTCTTCCACACTATTTTCACGCCAAGTCAAATCTTTTTCTCTAACCTTTCCTCCTCCTTTGACTCTTTCTGCATATTCTGTCAAAGCTTCAGTAGCATTTTCAGTTCTATTGAATATTACATCTTCTACCAGAACCAATAAATCTTTAGGTATTTCCGCATATACTTCCATCATCCCAGCATTGACAATTCCCATATCCATTCCAGCTTTGATCGCATGGTACAAGAAGGCTGTATGCATTGCCTCTCTCACCGCATTATTTCCTCTAAATGAAAAAGAAATATTGCTCACACCTCCACTTATCTTCACTCCTGGGCAAGCTTCTTTGATTTGCCTTGTGGCTTCGATAAAGTTGATGGCATATTCATTGTGCTCATCGATACCCGTCGCAACAGCAAAAATATTTGGATCAAAAATGATATCTGTAGGTTTCATTCCTACTTTTTCTGTCAAAATCTTATAGGCTCGCTTACAAATTTCAACTTTTCTTTCGATGGTATCAGCTTGTCCTTCTTCATCAAAAGCCATGACTACTGCAGCAGCTCCATATCGCCTGACCAAATTGGCTTGCCTCATGAACTCCTCCTCCCCTTCCTTCATGGAGATAGAGTTTACAATACACTTTCCTTGTACGCATTTCAGTCCCTCTTCTATGACTTCCCATTTAGAAGAATCGATCATAATAGGCAGTTTCGCAATATCTGGTTCTGACATTACCATATTCAAAAATGACTTCATCTCCACTTTTGAATCAAGCAAACCTTCATCCATATTGACATCGATGATTTGAGCTCCACCTTCTACTTGTTGGACAGCAACTGTCAGAGCATCCGTATAGTTTTTCTCTTTTATAAGCCGAGCAAACTTCTTTGAGCCAGTTACATTAGTTCTTTCACCAACATTGATAAAATTTAGATTTTCTCTGACTATCACAGGTTCAAGACCTGAATACATTGACAATTGCCCTTTCTTATCAGGTTTTATTCTTGGCTTTAATCCTTCAATGGCTGTTCCCATTGCTCGTATGTGGTCTGGAGTAGTGCCACAACAACCACCTACTATATTTACAAATCCACTATGGACAAAGTCTTTGATATACTCCTTCATTTCTTCTGGAGTTTGATCATATTCGCCAAATTCATTAGGTAGACCAGCATTGGGGTATGCACTTATATGTACATCTGCTATAGATGCTAAATCTTTGAGATGCGGTCTTAGTTCTTTAGCCCCAAGTGCGCAATTCAGCCCAACAGAAAAAAGCTCAATATGGCTAATCGAAATCCAAAACGCCTCAACTGTCTGTCCACTTAGTGTCCTTCCACTGGCATCTGTAATAGTCCCTGAAACCATAACTGGGATTTTCGTGGCGTTCTGCTCAAAATATTTGTCAATTGCGAAAAGTGCAGCCTTACAATTCAAAGTATCAAAAACAGTTTCCACTAATAACAAATCAACACCTCCATCCATGAGGCCCCTAATCTGTTCATAATAACTATCCACCAACTGATCAAAAGTTATCGCTCTAAAACTAGGATCATTTACATCTGGACTTAATGATGCTGTCTTAGTCGTAGGGCCGATTGCTCCCGCTACAAATCTTGGTTTTTCAGGATTCAATAATGTATAATCAGCAGTTGCCTTTTTAGCTATTTTTGCAGAAGCTAAATTCAATTCATATATAAGGTGACCCATTTCATAATCATCCATTGAGACTGAATTGCTACTGAATGTATTGGTCTCAATGATATCACTCCCCGCTTCTAAATATTCCTTATGGATTGCTTCAATGATATGCGGTTGAGTGATCGATAGAAGGTCATTATTGCCTTTTACATCCAAATGAAAATCTTTGAATCTTTCTCCTCTAAAATCAGACTCCTCTAACTTATATCTTTGGATCATAGTACCCATTGCTCCATCTAGCAGCAAAATACGCTCATTGATAATCTTATTTATGTTGATATCCACTTAATTCTCTTTTGTCTATTAACCTCAATAATCAGAAATGATATTTCCTAAATTAACCCTCAATCCCCCACCTATATACTTGGTATCTATATCCAAAACATCAATATCAGCATCAGCCTTTCTATATAATAAATTCAAATCAAAAAAGTAATTGTGAAACAAGTGGTAACTTATATCTAGCCCGAACGAGAAGAGATTAGTCTCAATTCCTTGTCCGATAAAATTCCCTTCATCACCGACTCTTGATCCAGAGACTAAAAGAATATTGCCTCCAAAATTAGTATTCGCAGGGTCTTGACCATATTTTGCTGACACTATTCGCCCATTGATGAATAAGTTTTTTGTTGGTCTATACCTTAGATTTAGCACAACCTCTGAAAAATTGGCCCCTAAAGGATGTGCCAATGGCTGGCTATGATGACTATAACTAGCTGTTGACAGTTCAGGGAATTTTGAAAGAGAGTCTCTATGGCTGTATGTATAAGGTCTTACTCTATTGTATTCAATTTGACCATCCAAATGATCTATTCCTGCAATGTTAATGTATTTAATTCCAGCTTGAATTCCGTTTTTATTTGCCCACCAACCGCTACTTTCACTTAATTTAAAATCGTCCAACATGAATTGACCATAGATTTGGATTCTATTCTTAATATTCCATTTGCCGCTCAATCCGAGCAATGCATTATCAGGGCTATCTAAAAACTGCTCAACCGTCCTGTATAGAATAATTGGATTCAAATATTGGAATTCGAAATGATCCTCTCTAGAGAAAACAATAGCTTCAAAAATTCCAATCTCAATATTTTTAGTTAGCCTAAATGACAAGTAATGATTTGCCATATATTTCTTGGGAAGAACTTTATCTCCTGGATTCAAAAATCCACTCACTGGCGCTAATTCAGCGAAAAGATTTTGATAATGAAACTTCCAGATTCGCGTATTAAATTTTAAATAGAAATAGTTGGTTGAATAATCAGAAAGTAGCAATGACCTTATACCATTTCCGATAAAATGTTTTCCGTGTCCAAGTTCTATAGCAACGCTTTTTGAAGCATTAATACCGACATATGCCTGGGCATTTAAATAATCATGGCCCTTAAGATTTTCAATGAGACCACTATTATATGGTTTATATAAACCTTGACCACCTATAGTCCTAAATCTATCTATTCTGTCCTCTAAGTAATTATTAAAATGAGCCTGATTTTCTAGGATACTTGTATAAAAATAGATTTTTTTGTCTATTCGTCCTCTAACTTCAGCTCCTCTTGTATTTTGAAAAATAATCGAGGGATCATCAGCACCATTCCCATATTTTAAATTAAATATTGGGTTGACTCTAAGGCTAAAATCCTTTGTATTTATCTCATAAAAATTAGCATCATTTTTATAAAAATATCCTAAGAGTCCCTTTCTTTCTTTTTCGATTTTATTTTTTCCATTCTCCCTTTTATCATCCTCTAGATGATAAAAGACACCTGTGCTATCATATACTTTTTTACGATCATAAATGAGGTCATTGGTACCACTACTTAAGCCATCTAAAGTATATTCATTATTGTCCTTCAGAATATATCTAACATCCCATGCATCTAAGGTTGACAATTTTGATTTCTTGGAAATTTGTAAGGCTCTTTGAGCAAGTTCTTTTCGAGATGTATTCCTTTGGCTAGAAAACACATTATGGTCAAAATCATGTAAGATATCCCACCGGTCAGCAACTTCGTCAGAAATTGTACTTGGCAAAACATAAGGTGATTGACCAAATACTATGCTAGAGCTAATAAGAAGTGTAATTATTAATATAAACCTCATAATTTAATTTAACCACTAAAAGCCGTAAAGATGGCGAAAAATAATATTGAAATCAAGTCCAAATAAAGCCTACTCAGTGTAAAAAAAATTATCAATTGTTCATTATCAATTATTCATTACAAAAGTTACACTTCTTCTCCAATATTTTGCTGCTCCAACATTTCTTTATAATATCCACCTTTTTCAATAAGCTCATCATGAGTTCCCATTTCTGAGATGCCACCATTTTCCAAAACAAGTATTTTATCAAATGATAGTAAGTTGTGAATTCTATGCGTGATAATAATTGATGTTTTATTCTCCAATGCTTCGTTCAGATATTTCATTATCTTTTGCTCAGTGTCCGTATCCACTGCAGACAAACAATCGTCCAAAATCACAATATCCGGATCTTTCACAAAAGCCCTTGCTATAGATATTCTTTGCTTTTGTCCACCTGAAAGTGTAACTCCTCTCTCTCCCATCATAGTGTCATACCCCTTTGGCAATCCACTTATTTCATCATGAATGGCAGCATATTCAGCATATCTTTCCGCTTCTAGCTGATCGATTTCGCCTTTACCAAAACCAATATTATTAGTGACAGAATCAGAAAACAAAAATACATCTTGAGGGACATATCCTATTTTTCGCCTGACATTGTCTAAGTCGTGTTCTTTTATATTTTTATTGTCCAATAGGATTTCTCCTGTAGTGACGTCATACATTCTCAATATCAAATCCGCAATGGTTGATTTTCCAGAAGCAGTCTTGCCAATTATTGCCATTTTCTCTCCTGCTTTGAGATGAAATGAAACCTGATTTATTGCTTTAATCCCAGTATCTGGATATACAAAACTTACATTCCTAAATTCAATATCACCTTTTAGCGCATCAGTAACTTCTCCTGATCTATTAAGCTCTGATTTTTCTGTAAGCAGCTCATTAATTCTTGCCTGAGAAGCTTCAGCTTGCTGTATCAATGATGCAATCCAACCTATCGATGTAACAGGCCAGGTAAGCATATTTACGTAAATAATAAATTCTGCAATGTTACCTGTTGTAATATTCCCTTTCGCTACCTCTATACCACCAGCATAGATTACGATTACGGTACTCGCACTGATTAATAATATCATCACTGGAAAAAACAAGGCATTAATCTTTGCCAAATCGAGAGATTTTGATTTGAATTCCTCACTTTCCTTTTCAAAATGTGATGCAAATTGGTCTTCTTTCACATAAGACTTTATCACCCGAATCCCAGAATAGACTTCTTGTGCGACACTAGTCAATACTGAAAGTTGTTTTTGGATCAAAGTGGATCTAAAATTGATTTTACTACTTACATAATAAATGGACAAGGACAGAATCGGCAATGGTATAAGCGTATACAATGTTAATGTAACACTTACCTTAAACATTGCGTAAATGGTCAGTGTAAATAAAGTGACCAGATTGATACCATATAATGTGGCTGGACCAACATACATCCTAACTTTCGACACATCTTCTGAAATTCTAGACATAAAATCCCCTGTCTTGTTTCTTTTAAAATAGGCTAGATCCATCATTTCCATATGTCCAAAAATCTCTTTTCTGAGATCGTATTCAATAAGTCGAGACATCACAATTATTGTCTGCCTCATGAAATACATAAATATGCCTTTCATTATACTGAATCCAATGACTACACCAGCGAACAAGAGCAGTTTTTGTCCCAATTCACTCTGCAATTCTTCTCCACCTATCTTATAAGTTTGAATTTCTCCCTGAACAAAATCCAAGGCCGTCCGAATTTGTTGTGGAATGAGCACACCAAAATAATTTGACAATGTGACAAACACAATACCTAGTCCCAAGCGAATTCGATACTTATAAAAATACTTGTTTAGATAAAAGAGATTCTTCAAATAGTTATGCTTGAATTTATTTAGAAATGCAAATGTAGATATTAAACATTGAATTTATCAATAGTGTTGAAAAGGAATGAAAGATTGGAGAGACTGGAGAATTGAAAAGATTGAAAAGATTGGAGAGATTGGAGAGATTGGAGAGATTGGAGAGATTGGAGATAATTGGAAAGATTGAAAAGATTGGAGAGATTGGGAAGATTAGTAATTTGGGGTTACGGGGTCTGAGGTTTGAGGTTTTGCATGGTTAGATGTTGACATTTCCCATTTATATGCAGAAATAGTTGATTTCTCATATTAGCCAGTATTTTCAAGATTTATCTCTTAATATTTGAAAATTTGGGTGATGTTGCCCATTTTTTTTTGGTAATTAGCCATGAATCTTTGGAATTTAACTTTCTCGTTTGCAAAGATTGTTTACATTTATGACAAGAAATCAATTTTTAAAGTCAAATTATTGAAAAGTGGAAAACGAAGGGTTTAATAACATGGAAAGTATCTATACTTCAAAAGTAAGGGCAGGAAAGAGAAGAACGTATTTTTTTGATGTAAGAAAAACTAAAGGTGAAGATTTTTATATCACGTTAACAGAAAGTACAAAAAGGTTTAATGGTCAAGGTTATGATCGTCATAAAATCTTTTTATACAAAGAAGATTTTAATAGATTTCATAATGGATTGACTGAAGTGATAAATCATGTCAAAACTGAATTGATGCCTGATTTTGACTACGAGCAATACGAAAGAAGACAAGCAGAGTGGGAAAAGGAAAATGCGGCTAATGAGGCTGCTGCCAAAATTGAAGAATCTACTCCTACACCTGACCCAACTCCGAGTGATGACACTCCGAGTGAAGAGGATGTGAGTTGGTAAAATATAGTTTTTAGGTATATTTAAAAAAGCAAGCTTTCAATTTATTGAAGCTTGCTTTTTTTTAATTATTTCTATTCTATAGAAAAATGAACCCTATTTCTTATTGAAGTGATTTAATAACATATTGTTAATTCCTTTGCATGTCATTGATTCTCAACTTATCACAATTTTTTCGTCGCGTAGCTTTGGCTATGCTCCTTTAAAATCGTTATAATTTGAGAACCAAGCACATACAAATCATTTTAACATACGTTTTTAAATCACTTCATTATTATTTTTTAATAATTTAGGTATGGTTTTCAATTTAGTTTTCCCTTATCAGGAAGATTTTCCTTTTTTCATTGAAAAAAAACGAAACCAACCTGCCTGCCGGCAGGCAGGAAATTCTAGAGGAACGACTGATCTCACAGAGTGGCGATGATAGTCGACAAAGGAGAGAACGCGATGGGCAGGCAAACATGCATAGCTCTCAAGCTGCCCACCGCTCGCGTTCCTTCACTTAGCAGCTATCGTTGCTACATCTTCGATGATCGTTCAGTCACATCTTCGATGATCGTTCAGTCCCCCACAAGATCTGCCTTGGCTAAACTTCCTGTATGTTGAATCCATTTTTCATAGAACTATATTTCACCCGTAAATTTAAACACTAAAAATAATACAAACTGAAATGTACCATTCTGGAAGAAGATATATTAGTAAAATTATTTATAAACAATCCGTCAATAGCACTGAATAAAAAAGGGCTGCTTGGTGCTTTACGTGGGAAGCGGGTGATGCTTTCGCAGCATAGCCTTTAAAGCGCCTTGATTTTTTTGCTTCTTTTTTTATCTAAGAAAAAAACGAAGTCCCGTCTGGAAAGACAAAGACGAGTTGAAATACCTAATTACTAATAAGTTAGATAAAACGGTGTTATAAAATAAGAATATTAGAACTATGAATAAATTAAAAATAACTAGTCAGACTTCCCAGCCTTAATATAATCACTCAAATTATCACAATACTTGTACAATGGAATCACTTCAATAAATGTTTCACCCATTTTCTCTATTACCCAATTGCTAAAATATTCAGCTTTTTTACCTTCCTTGGCATACTGAGAGATCTTATCATAATCTTGTTTCAGGTTTGCCTTATGAGGTTTGGTGATAGATTGTAATTGCAATATTCTAAATCTTGTCTCGCCACCAAAATCTTTATCTTGTAATACTTTGGTCAATTTTTCCGGCACTAAATCAATGATTTCAAAATATACATCTGGATCCAACTCGTCTGTTCTGAAAAAATTATTTCCAGAAGCTCTGTTTTTAATCCTACCATTGTTATTATAACTCTCTGCTTTCTTGTCTCCAAATTTCTTTACTGCATCGGCAAAACTTATAGAGTCGACTGCTATCAAATTTCTGACACTGTCTAGCCTTGCTCTAGCTGCAGCCAAATCTGTTTCCGTAAGATCAGGCTTAATCAATATGTGCCTTGCTCTTACATTATTACCTCTCCTTTCTAATTGCTTAATTATGTGAAAACCATATTCAGTCTCAATTATTTCAGAAATCTCCCCTTTTTTTAATGAAAATACAGCAGCTTCAAATTCTGGAACATAAGAACCTCTCTTAGCAAATCCTAAATCTCCACCTCGCGCACCTGAACCTGGATCCATAGAGTATTTTAATGCCAAAGCTTCAAAAGATTCTCCCGAATCAATTTTTCCTACAATCCCTTCTAATTTTTCAATGGCCATTTTCTTTTGTTCTTCACTGACCACTGGCTTGATGACTAACTCACCTAATTCAACTTCAGAATCCAAATACGGCAAACTATCTTGAGGAATACGATCATAAAATTGCTGTACTTCACCAGGAGTAATCGAAACTGAATTGATCAGCTTCATTTGCATTCTCTCTGCTAAAATCTGTTGTTTTTGATCATCTCTGTATCGCTCTTTCATTTCTACAACTCCAGCACCATAATAATCAGCAAAGAATTCTTCATCCCCATTCATCTGGCGCAAGATATTATCAAACCTTAGATCTAGTTGAGCTTCTACTTCCTCAGCACCTACTTCAACACTATCTAGTTTTGCTTGATATATTATCAACTTTTGAGCTATCAAATTATCTAGAATTTGACATTTTATATCTACACCTAAAGACGGATCTTGTGTCAAACTATATGCGTATTGATCCTCAACTTCTGAAAGCAACACAAATTCACTTCCAACCTTAGCTATCACCTTATCAATTATATATGATTGAGCAGTACTCATATTGAGCGCTGCAAAAACTAAAACTAAGGTGAATACAATATTTTGAAATTTCATTATTTCTATTTATTCATTGAAAAGGATACATACTCAACGTCTTGAACCCTTTATTCGTATTAAAGTAATTGAGGATTCCTAGGTTTATTTGACTACACCATCTACCCGGATTCGCTCATCTCTATTTGCCAATTCCCATGCTGTATGAAAAATCAGTCTCCCTATTTTTTCCATTTTCTCAAAATTGATTTTCTCTACAGTATCAGTTGTTCTATGATAATCTGCATGAACGCCGTTAAAAAAGAAAATCGCTGGAATTCCATTTTTTGCAAAGTTATAGTGGTCTGATCTGAAATAAAATCTATTTGGATCATCTTCATCGTTGTACTTATAATCTAAAGTCAATCCAGCATATTTTTCATTGGCTTCTTCATTTATCTTATGCAAGTCACTACTCAATCTATCCGATCCTATCACATATATATAATTAGGATTGTCTGTATAACTATCATCCACTCTACCTACCATATCCACATTCACATCTACCACTGTCTTCTCAAGATCATAAATTGGATTTTCTGAATAATAGTAAGATCCTAATAATCCCTTTTCTTCTCCAGTAACCAATAAAAACAATATACTTCTTCTAGGTCCATCTCCTGCCGAGTCAGCCAATCTAAATGCTTCCGATAACTCGATAACAGTTGTAGTACCAGATCCATTATCATCCGCACCATTATAGATTTCTCCTCCTCTCGTGCCTAAATGGTCATAATGAGCGGATATAACTACGATCTCATCTTTTTTGTCCGTTCCTTCTATAAATCCAACTACATTTTGACCTTTTAATGTTCTCACACTTTTCGACTGATTGACTACAATATTCTTTTTCACTTTGACATCACAAGCCTTTCCTTTTTTATTAGATCTCTTTCTGGACTTGATAATTTTTTTCTCCTTTTTACCAATGATATCCCTAGCTATCGTCGAAGAAATATAAATATGATTTGCAAAAGGTATCTCTTCTAGTGTCTTATCACCCAATTCCGTAACCTCCCCAATCAAATTTCTATTGTCTGAGATCATCCCTTTCAGGTCATTCTCAATGATAAGAACAAGCTTCACTCCATGTTTCTTGGCCGTAATTAGTTTTTTATCAATGTCAGTTGTCCATTCTGACATTTCTTCATTTCCTGTGATCCATGAAGTACTGTCTTTCTTAATCGGTTCTCCTTTATTGATCAAGATTACCTTCCCCTTAACGTCATTTTTCTTGTAATCACTATATTTTGGATCATCAATACCATATCCCAAATAGATAACTTCATCAGCTGTAATTGCTGTTACGCTCGTATTCTTTTGTGGAAATGCTACAAAATCTCTCAAATGTCTATACCTATTCTCACCAACGAATATATCAGAATCTTCCCACTTCGAATAAGTAAGCGCAATTGGCTGATAATAACTTCCCTCTACGCCAGGAGCTGTTAATTCTATCGTCTTGAAAAATTTAGAAATATAAGCAGCCGCCTTATTATTACCAGGTTTACCGGTCTCTCTTCCTTGAAATTCATCGCCTGCAATAACAGTCAAATGACGTCTCATATCATCTGCAGTAATAGTATTTGCATACTTAACACTCAAGTCCGATTCATCTACCATTAATGATTTTGTCGAATCTGGAATCGTTACTCCACTTACGTATTGAGCTTGAAATTGGAGTGCAAAAAAACAAAGTGCTAGGGTTATTATTCTTTTTGTCATCTCGATCGTTTTGACATATTAATATGAAGGATATTATTCAAAATATCCAAATTGGCTGCAATAGTAGTACTATTCAGCGTTTTAGACAATATCTAAGATGTTTTTTTAGAATTCTTAACGCTAACAATGGCTTATTTTATCTACTCTTCTGCCATGTCTTCCCCCTTCAAATTCTGTAGAAACAAAAGTTCGTACCATCTGTCTCGCTAATCTTGCACTTACAAACCTAGCTGGAATCGAAATAATATTGGCATTGTTGTGTTGTCTCGATAATGCCGCAAGCTCATCTTTCCAGCAAAGTGCAGCTCTAATTCCTTGATGTTTGTTTGCTGCCATAGATACGCCATTCCCACTACCACAGATCAAAACACCTAAATCAGCTTCTCCGCTTTCAACCAAGTCTGCAACTGGATGGACAAAATCTGGATAATCTACTGACTCCTCAGAGTAGGTTCCTTTGTCTATGACTTCAATGTTTTCTTTCTTGAGTGTTCTGATGATGGTATTTTTATAAGGGAATCCAGCATGATCACAACCTATTGCAACTTTCATGATTTGTTATTTTATTAAAACAATTTGCACAAAATTGTTTTTACATTTCAAATTGAACATTAGATATTTGATCTTTTATTCATATTTGGTAATTCTTTTGTGTTTTGTATTTCAATTTAATATGCGCTTATCAGCGGGATTTTACTTTTTTCATTGCCAAAAAAGTAAAATAAAAAGTCTAGGCGGCTCTAATGCAGCACACATAGCTGCTCCCTCATCCCACAATAGCCGCCTTGGCTATACTTCCTATACTTTAAAGCTTTTTACAATTCTTTTATTTACCTCATTTAATTTCTATAAAATGCAACTTGTTCTATAAATAAAGGCGAACCATGTTTTAATGGATCGCCTTTTGTTTTTCTTTTAGTCTCTAATCGCAGTGATGGAATATTTGCCGACCAAATCAGACATTTCTTGTGCAAAAACTGGGTCTTCTACTTCCTTGGACAAATTTAATACATCTTCTATTCCTCGTGTGTAGAATCCCATATCTTGACGGAAATCTTCCATTGCTTCTTCGTCTATGGATTCGAAAAAATTCATATATTGCCTTGACTCTTCACCTAAAATTCGAATATGTTTCTTGGCATCTTCGAATTCTCTTCCCCGGACAAGCACATTTAAGAAGGGTACGACTCCAGCATCATATGCAAAATTCATATGTGGGAATCCTTCGAAATATTTCTTAGCAAGATCAGCTGCTCTTTTTGTATCTCCAGTCTGAGTCATCAAAGCAGAAGCTCTAAGCATCGCCATCTTCATTGCCTGTACTTCAGCCATGTAGTTTTTATCAACATGCAAGTCATACTTATCAAAATTACCCCATGACCATTTGTTCATCACATTGTCATAAATGGCATCTACATCTGCTCGTCCACTACCATATATAGCCAATGCTTTATCGCTTCTAGTTTTGATAGGTACTAGTCGCAAAGCCAATCCTTCTAATTGCATATAATCATTCAGGCCTTGAAGCTTTTCATTTTTACAAGTGGTTGCAAAATATATTGGTCTATCATAAAAATTAGAACCAATAATATCTAAAACTGCAAGATCATCTTTTGTAATGTATGTAGTAGATTCTCCAAACTTGATCTCAATTCTTTTCACCAATTGGATCGAATCGATATTTTTTTGGAGACCCGTAGATCTATATCTTGATTCGTTGATTGGAATGAATAGACTTTTGGTATTCAATATTGTCTGTCCGTTTTGTTGGTTGTTTGGACTAGCGATAAATTGCAATGCTCGTTCAATTGGAGTAGGGGTATTCAACACCTTATCTGATTGATTATTCGGATTGAAAAAGAAGACCTGATTCCTTAATTTCCCTCTGATCGCATCTGCTGGGATTGAAAGTTTTATCGCAGGAGAATCGTTTACCTTATTTCTCAGCTTATTAATATACCAATCCACCGCAATCAAACTCAAGTTCACAACTCTTACATCTCTCCTAATGCCTTCTACTTCCTGTGCATACCAAAGTGGATAGGTATCATTATCTCCGTATGTAAATAAAATCGCATTCTCCTCTACTGAATTCAAGAAGTTGGCAGCATAATCTCTAGATGCTTCAATATCTGCTCTACTGTGATCATCAAAGTTTTGGAATCCCATTATGACAGGTGCCAATAATACTATCGCACCAGCAATAACTGCTGGAACTATCCCCGACATCTTCGCTCTAGATATTAATAAATCATAGATTGCAAACACACCCATTCCTATCCACATACAGAAGGCCATAAAGGAACCTGCAAATATATAATCCCGCTCTCTCGGTTCATTTGGAGGCTGATTCGAATATATAATAATTCCAATTCCTGTCAGTAAGAACATGATCATCAATGACAAAAACTCTTTTCTGCTTCGTGAATAATGCCAGAATAATCCTATTAACCCAAATATCAATGGGAGGAAGTAATACTTATTATTCGCCTTATTATTCTTCATCGTGTCTGGTTGCTCTGACATATTGTACAATTTGGCTTCGTCAAAAGCGCTAATACCAGACTGCCAATGACCATCTCTTACATCCCATGGATAGTATCCTTGTTCACCATTTTGCTTTCCTACAAAGTTCCACATAAAGTATCTCCAGTACATCCAACTGACCTGATACTGTAGCATGAAATTTAAGTTATAAGCCATACTTGGTTTACCATCGTCTTCACCCATGATATTACGTCTCCACAAACCATGCAATTGCGGTCTGCTCGCTTCGGTATGACCTGTTCTAGGCAAGAGCATTTTATCCTTGTCAGCATAGACATACGTGAACTTCTCATCTACTACTTCATATTTATCTCCTACCAAGCCTAGACGATCTTCTCTGTCTACTTTAATTGGTTTAGCATTATAATGAGGCCCTTTTACAAGTGCTCGTTCTCCATATTGTTCTCTATTGAGATATGGAAGCAATCGAGTAGCATCACTTGGTACATTCATATTTACCGGTGTATCGGCATTTGCACGAATCACCACTGTCCCAAAAGTTGAAAATGCAACGGTCACTAACACTGCCGCTACTGTAAATAGCTGCAACGTATAGTTATTCTTTTTATGTGCATATCTTAGGATCAAAAATGCTAGAGCTGACAATATCAACATTGTAGGTATTAAGCCTGAATGAACTGGCATACCAAAGTCATTGACCATCATAACATCCATCTTCATCCAAAGAGTTGGGATCATAACAATGATCACTTTTTGGACAAAACCAATCCCAATAACTCCCATTGCTAAGGAAATAAGGCCTCCTAGTAGTGTATGAGTTTCATATTTTTTAAAGTAATATAACAATGCAATTGCAGGGAAAGTAAGCAAACTTAATAAGTGAACTCCAATAGAAAGCCCCGCAGCAAAAATACTAAGCACCAACCATCTATCGGCATCTTTACCATTTGGCAAATAATACCATTTTACTGCTGCCCAATAGGTCATTGCAGTAAACATAGTTGACATAGCGTATACTTCACCTTCTACAGCTGAGAACCATATTGAAGATGCAAAAGCAGTCGCTAATCCTGTAGCTAAACCACCTAGTGATAAAGCGATATTTTGACCTTCATCAGTCGTACCATCTCTTCCTACCATTCCAATCTTACCGAACATCATCGTGACCCAGCCTGCAAAAACCGCAGCTAAAGAGGTACAAATTCCAGACATCAAATTGACAGCAAAGGCTATATCTGAGGGAGTATCAGAGACGAGAGTCGCTACCCAAGTAAACATTCTACCAACAAGTAAAAATATTGGTGCTCCAGGTGGGTGGACTACTTGTAGTTTGTATGCCCCAAGCACAAATTCTCCACAATCCCAGAGGCTACCCACCCGCTCGGCAGACATAAAAAACACAATAAATGTGATCAGGAAAATTGCTATTCCCGTTATATTAAAATTCTTTTTCAAAGAGGTCATAGTCATTTTAAGATTTGCAGCACAAATGTAAGAAAATAAACATGTATTTCTACTTGATAATTAAAGCGTGTCAATTCTGGTTAATCTCAATTAGAAATAAGCTTCAATTGGCTTGTTTAAACATTAGATTGGTCATTTAATACTGCATGATAACGACATTTCCCTTTCCAATCCTATGAATAAAATACGATTAACAAATTGTTCACTGTTTAAGCACTACAATACTTGCCTCCGCGAACCTCCGTGAATCTCTGTGTAATCCTTAAAAATTAAATGAAGAACGAATAAACAACCCACCTTCCCCCAAATGATTAAAACTATATTCAACAGACATAATATAAGTATGGTATAATAGCATATCAAATGCAGGGCCATACCCTATCAGAAATCTATTATTCAATGTATTGGTCTCCTTATAAGTAGGTTCATTGACATAGCCCACATCCAAATTAGCTCTCAAAAAGATCCGAAAGTTCATTTTTTTGAATTGTCTTAGGAACATATACTTTCCCCAATTCTTGTTGGTTTCATAGACTTTGAATCTGAGAGAGGATTTCGCTAAGATGAAATCAGTCCCATCTGCAACGTACAATTCATATCCACGTACTATGTCATTTCCATATCCTAATCCTGTATTATTTGCAAAGGCGATTTTACTTCTTATGATATTTGACTTGGCTTTGATACGTCCGCCGTATATCCACTTTTTACCAATTTTGAAATATTTCTCCAAACCTGCGACAATCGAAAGGTTATTGAAGTCATTAAAAATCCCAAGTCCTTCTTTTGAAATATTGAGAAAAAACAAAAATCCACCTTCAGGGTATAGATTGAAAATTCTTTGATCGTAGGTATAATCGTATTTGAGTGCAAAATATCTTAATTCTGTATCACCATTCAAAAAGTAGTCTGGATTTAATTCTTGGGCCACATATTCATTGATTGAGTTGTGATGAAACTCAATTTTAAAATCATGAAAGTTAAATAAGTCCGGTCTATAATTTAAACCTAAGCCTGTTCTGAATCGCCGCAGCAATATTCGTTCATCTTCTAATTTATCGAAAACTGTTTTATTATTTATAGTCTTATATCCGATTTCTTTTTGATTGGCAAAAAATATTTCTCCGAATGCTCCCCATGTCCTGGAGAGATACGGATAGTTATATTTCAACTCATATTTGCGTGTATATCCTTGCTGGATTTTCAGTCTGACTTTATCTTTTCGTCCAGTGACATTGATATGATCAATTGCAACGCCATAATTGACCCTACTCAAATCTCTGTTTTGGTCAGTCCACCAGACATTGAAATTACGGTCGGCCAGTTCGAATATAATTGAAGGATACAAATACCAATTTTCTTGCATTATGATTTGTATATCACCTACTCTATCTTCAATTTTCCAATTTTTGATATTGATTTCTACACCAGTAAATAATGCAGTGCCTAAAAGTCTTTTTTCATTGATAAGTTTACGATTTGCAAAGTTTGAAATATAGACAGTGTCTCCAGAGAGGAGGTCAAGTTCATTAAAAATTACAAGATCTTTAGTACGTCTATTGCCTTCGAGGATTACATTATCTATGACAAAATAATCTGCAGATTGACAGAAGACTGAAGATGAAAACAAAAGGAATAGAAAAATAAGTGTATTTCCGATTATGGATCTAAACATTCAAATAACTCATTAAGGCATCATATCTGTCTTTCATGTCATCGATGTATTCATATTCAGAGAAAGATGCGGTGATCTCATAATCAAATCGCTGAAAAGCTGCGATTATTGAGTTGATGTCTCTTTTGTTAATTTTTAAAGTGACTTGAACTTCAGTACTTTCATCTGCTGAAGTAAGGAAGGTACTTAAGATAGATGCATTTTCTGATTCTACGATTCTGGATATTTCAGCTAGGCTATAGTTGGGCTTACTTGTGCTCAACACTAGAATACTTCCTGGCTCTGAAAATGAAAAGCTTTTAGCATAATACAAAACTAAATCTTCCATTTTGATCAATCCAGAATAATTATCGTCTGAATCCACAACGGGTATCACGGTAAGATTTCCATTAGCCATCTTACTCATCACTTCGAAAATGTGTTCTGACTCGTAACAAAACGGACGTGCAAGACCCAAACTATATGAGCCAATAGGCTCGTTCATGTCATGATTCAAAATATCATCTTCAGAAATCAGTCCTAGAAATTGTACATCATTAACGATAGGAAGGTGCTTAACATGAAAAATACTCATCATTGTGATTGATTCTTCACCTGTGTCACTTGTCCTCAGTGGGGAAAGCTCGTATGATATGAGATCTTTTGCTATCAAATTTTCGTTTTGCTATTGAAGTAGTTTAGAAAAATCTAATTTCTAGTATTAATATATAATATAACAATGATCGTTCCCTAAATGTCCACTATTCACAAAATATTTGTTGGAAAATGTCTGATATTTACCTTCTTAGCAGTTTTTTGCGCTCCAAATTGAATTCTTCCTGACTCAAAAGGCCTTTTTTCCTCAATTCCGCCAATTTGTTTAATTGTGACAAAAGAACGTCATCTGTAATAACTAAATCTTCATCTTTTTGTTGCGCTCTTGCGGAGGTTGTGTTTTCTGATCTTCTACCCAATGCATAATTGTTATTCTTAAATTCTTCAAATTCTGGTTGAATTCTTACAAATGCCAAATCATCCTTGGTATTGATCAATTCAAAATCTTTAAAACCTAGAGACACTGCTTTTGACAAATGATAGTATGCTTTGTCTTTTTCTTCGGTCATTGAATAAGCACAAGCAATATTAAAATGTAAGGCCACATCATTTTGATTGATATCCAATCCGCGTGAAAAGTCTTCTATGGCACCTTCCAAGTCGTAATCCTTGTATTTTTTTATACCACTTGTTTTGAAAGGATTTGCTTTTGCAATGGCTTTTCTTCCATGAGGAACCTTTCGCCTTTGTTCCATGATTTCTCTTCTGCCAACTTTCCCTCTATTCTTTTCGATTTGACGCTCTCTTCTTTGTTCTAGATAATCGTCTCTTCTATTTCTGGAAGCATATCTATTATATCTACGATCAAATTCTTGATCAGACATCTTCAATAACATTGCCCCTTCGATAATTCCCCAAATAAATAAAAATGGCATTGCCCCCATTGCTGTGAATATCAGTGCCAGAATCATCAAGATACCTACTCCATTTTGTCTCAAATAAAATTTTTGTACCCCAAATGCTCCTAAAAACATGGATAAAATCCCTGCAGTAACTCTACTTCTTGGTGGTTGGTATTTTCTACTTGTCATTTTAAACCATATATTTTACAGGTAAGAATAGCAATATCGTCAGAATATTCTTTACCTCCTCTAAATCGATCAATTTCAGTTAAAAGCTTTTCATTAAATTCATCCGGAGAATCCGCTTCATTCTCTTTCACAAACAACTCTATTTTATCATCATCAAAATAAGAACCATTCTCATCTTGCAATTCTGCTAATCCATCAGTGAACAATAAAATCGTAGTTTCCCCCTCAATATTAATAATTTCTTCTTTGATTTCAGGTAGTTTTTCAAAAGCTCCAATGAAGGTACTTCCCTGATCTAATCTACGGATTTTACCATTATTAATCATTACTGGCGGATAGTGTCCAGCATTTATATATCTTACTGTTTGCAATTCTGTATCTATTTCAGCTATAAAAAACGTAATAAATTTGTCCGCTTTTGTAATCCTATAGACAGATTGATTCAAAGCAAAGACAAAAGTCTCTAAATCTCGATATTGATAGATTAAATTTTGAATTAGCGCCTGAAAATTAGCCATTAGAAGAGCAGCAGCTACCCCTTTTCCAGATATATCTGCTATGCAAATTGCGAATTTTTCGTCACTGAACTTTATATAATCAAGGTAATCACCACCAACATTTGAGTGTGGCATATAAATCTTAGAAAGCGCAAAATTTTTCTCATTGGGTAGCGTGTCTGGAATTAACATTTGCTGGACTTCACTAGCCAACTCCATTTCTCTTTTGTACTTTTCTTGTTCTATTTGTCTTTTAAATAAACGCTTATTCTCAATGGCAACAGCAATAATATTGGTAATGGTGGTTATAAATTGAATCTTATTGTAGATGTCATTTTTGTCCTTTATTCCTCCAATCAAAGAAAAAGCAATAGGTTCACTTTTGTGAAATACTGGAATTATAATATCAAATTCAAGTAACAATGCATCATCATCTTCCTTTATTGTATGTAGTCTTTTGTGTTTTAATAGCAAAGGGATAAATAATTCTACAGTCTCACTTTCGTAATTTATAGCACTAGTACATTTCCATCCGTCATCTGAGATGATAAACAAGCCCATCTTTTCTATTGCCATCTCCCAACTCAAAAATGACTTGTACATATTAAAAAGACCACTGGCAGAAACATTGTCGTTTATTGCTTGCGTAATAGTCAACAAACTCTTGATCTGTAATTGTTTTAAGCTAAGATCTTTTTCCAATTTTTCTAATATCGCCAATTCTCTGTTCATCAAAATATTCACTATTATAAAAAGCTAAAATACATGAAAAAGAATGGAATTCATGCATTGATCGAATATATGTCAAAATTCCACGCTATGGATTTAAGATCATTCAAATTCTGGCTTGTCAAATATCAGTATTAACAAAATATTATTTTATATTTTAAATATAAAACATTGCATACAATATAATAATACGTTATCTTTGTATCATGAAAAATTATATACTGATTCATTCAGCTAATAATATTTCTCTAAAATTGCAAAAGAGCAAATTTTTAGGTCTTTAAAATAATGTTACAATATATATGACAAGCAAGGTGTGAAAGCGGCAAAATATTATAAATGCGCCCTTATATTTTGTAAAAGCATTTCTCTAGAAAAATGCTTTGGCGAAGAGTGAATTTTGAGGGTTATGGTTTGAGGTTTGCATGGCTAGATGTTGACAAATGTCTTGTTTAGTCTATATCTAATCTTGCAAACCTTAAACCTAAAAACCTTATACCTTTTAATATTAAAGATCTTGTAAGCATTAGAAGTAAATAATTAATAAATAGTTTTTATAGTTAGTCATTTTGTTAAATTGAAAGCCCTGTCCCCGCAGGGCTTTTTTTATTTGTGAAATGTATGAATTATCCTTTGGAGTTCTGGATCAAGATGAAAAACTAATGGGAGATCAAAGCCACTAATCTTTAGGCAATATTTAATATGGACAAGTAAAAATTTACAATCCCAACGGGATGACATTATTACAACTACCTTGTCATTCTGAGTCCCAAAAAGCACCATGCTGCTTTAAAATTTATTGTATGACAAATAGGTTTTACATTGATAATTTGGATATTTCAATTAAAGAAATCTAATTATTTCAGACTGATATTAGAATTAATAAAATTGCCTGTAAGGTAATTACATTACAGCTTGGGATAAAATTCCAAGCAAAATGTCAAAAATTGAATGTAGTCTGTAGGACTACCATATCACTTTTCAATTAGAAAATAGATCACGATTATAAAATATATAGTTGACTTACAGCCAACCGATTGGATTTATCTTCTAGCTAGGGGCGAAATGCCCCTAGCTTCGATATAATAGCCCGATAGGCTATTTAGTTGTGTTTGATAATCAACTGATTAAGTACTTGTCATAGATAGTGCAGATTCATCGGAATCGAAAAATCAAGGAGTAAATCGAATACCTTAATTTCGCCAATACACTTCTATATTTCGACTTCGGTAAAAACTTCCGCTCAGTATGACAAAGTGCATATTTTATCTGTCAATTTATATTAGTCCAATTTGTTTTCAAATCATGTAATCCAAACTAACCCCACAATGATTTCATCTTGACCCCAGTTTAAGCGATTCCATCTTTGATTATTTAGATTGGTAAAATACAAACGAAAAGTCCTAAACTTATATCTTTGCTCTCATTGGACAGCTATTTCATTGAAATTGAACATCCTTGCCTTTTAGAATTGCAAGTACCTATATTTCCAATAATGCTGTTAGGGGAGAAAAAATACTAAAATGTTAGAGCATAAGCACTGCGCGGTGTGCAATAGTGAGCAACTAAGTCTTTTAATGAAATTGGAAGATTATTCGATTTCAAAAGAAAAATTTGAGCTTTTCCAATGTTCAAATTGTCAATTTATCTTCACACAAAATGTACCTGTTGAAAATGAGATAGGCAAATATTATCAATCTGAAGACTATATTTCTCATTCTGATACAAACGAAGGTTTGATAAACAAGGCATATCATTTCGTAAGGAAGATAATGCTTGGTAGAAAGTACAAATTGATTAAGAGTTTGTACAAGGGCAATGACATTTTAGATATTGGATGTGGAACTGGCTATTTTCTCGACTTTATGAAAAGAAAACAGTACAAAACTTTAGGTGTCGAAGCTGATAGCGATGCCCGTGCTCAAGGTATTAAGAATTTTGGTCTTGACATTTTGCCTCCTGAAGATTTATTCAATGGGGCTATAAAAGATAAATTTGGGATAATATCTCTTTGGCATGTACTAGAACATCTGTACGACCCAAAAGAATATATGAAGGCCATTCGCGGTATACTTAAAGATGATGGTCATTTGATCATTGCTGTCCCGAATTGCAGTTGCTATGATGCTGAATATTATAAGAATTATTGGGCTGGTTATGATGTCCCGCGTCATTTGTGGCACTTCACTCCAAGTACACTTGAATTGTTTGCAAAGAATACGGGCTTTGAGGTTATCAAAATGAAGGGGTTGCCTTTTGATCCGTTTTATGTTGCTTTATTGAGTGAGAAATATAAAGGGGGTAGTTTGGGAATGATCAAGGGAGGGATGATTGGCTTTATTTCTTTTATTAAGAGTCTTTTTAATGTAAGAAAGTCTAGTTCTGTTATCTATGTTTTGAAAAAGAAATGAATGATAACATCTTAATCTTCACTATTTATCGCCATAATGAGAGTAAGCACTCAATACTATTACTGTGACTACTTCATCTTGGATTTCATAAACCAATCGATGCTTAAGATTAATCCGTCTTGAATACAATCCTAATAAATCATGTTTGAGCTGCTCAGGATGTCCAATCCCTATTCTAGGATGTTATCTTAATTCTCCCAATAAAACTTCTATCTTTTGAAGTAATTTTTTGTCTCCTGACTTCTTATGACGCTGTATATCCTCTAATGCATTTGTAGTAATTCTTAACTTATAAATCATAGTCCTAGAAGCTCCTTAATTTCTTCCGAAGAAGATATTTCTTTATAGTCAACATTGCGAGCTTGTAATAGACTTTCTCTTATTCGTTTTATCATCTTCTCATTAAAGTATATATCCTGTTCTCGGATAGGAGTAAGGGCATAAGATTTGTCTTTACCACGTTGAACAATGATTTGCTCTCCGTCATCGGCTTTATCAAAATACAAACGCTGGTTTTGCCTAAATTCTCTACTGCTTATTACTAACATAATTATTAATTATTAAATTTTATATGTACCATAGTGGTACAACAATCCAAATATACAAATAGTTTCCATATTCAAACTACCTCCTCTGAGTTTACCAAAACGGAAGATGTAATTTAAACTGTTCGATTCGTGTAGATTTTCAGAAGATCTAAAATTCGTCTTGTTGCTTTGGTTGGCTCTTCACTCTTATGTGCATCACTCATTGAAGGCATAAAATATTACAAAGCCTTTCCAAAACATTTGGGTGTCTCCGAGAATCGAACTCTATTCTCCTCATCCACAATGAGGTGTTTTACCTTATAAACTAGAGACACCATATCAAAATTAGTACGGAGAGAGGGACTTGAACCCCCAAGATCCTGATTCTAAATCAGGCGCGTATGCCATTTCCGCCACCTCCGCATTTTATTTTATATGTATTTAAAAATCTGCACTCCGTAAGGAAATCGAACCCTCGTCTTCTGATAGAAAGTCAGATGTACTAGCCATTATACGAACGGAGCAGTAGTCTGAGAAACAGGATTCGAACCTGTGACCTCTCGCGTCCAAGGCGAGTAAACAACCACCGTTATCTTCCCAGATATATATTGCAGTATTGACGGGATTCGAACCCGCATCTTCCCGAGAGACCGTCAGGGACTCTTGTACTTAGGAATGATTCAATAATAAAGTAACATTCCTTAGTCAAAATTAAATTGACAAAACACTACCGTTGAGTTACAATACTTTGAAAATTTTGTGAATTTCATTTCATCTTAATAAGTTTCCATATGTGCATAAAAAAAGCACCTCTTCGAATGAAGAGATGCTTTTTACATTATACGTTGATATATTAGTCTATCATGTATAATAATTCATCTCTTCTATTTGATTCTCGAGTAAATGTTCACTTATCAGACATAGCTCAAGGATTCTCGGTTCGGGCACTAAATGTGTTTTGATATGTGTATTCGTATTTTTCATTTTACTCTTATTAGTCTCTATTAATTTGTAATTAGTTTAAAGTGTTTCGCTCAATCATTTTAATATATTATAATGGATATTTTCAAATGAATTGTCGATGCAAAGGTATATAAAGTTTTTAGAAATCCAAACAAAATATAAACATAGTTTATTGATTATCAGTTATTTATGTAACATATTAACATAGCAATCCCAGGTCACATAGATGCAACATAAACGAAATTCACAATAGCCTGTCTCTCAATTGTTATTTGTCTCAAAAGCGGATTTTATATTTTACTAATTCTCCAAAATTATTTTTATTTATCTATAAATTAATTCTTAATATTCATTCTTAAACTAAAAAAGCGTCTAAGAAAAATTCCTGGACGCTTTTATATTTGTGTAGTATATCTTTATAATAAGTTACTATTCTTTTAAACATAGGCGATCCAGTTCCAAATCGAGTTCACGATGAGATTCTAGTGTCGGGAGTAACCCGAGATCGCTGATATGTGTAATTGTTACTTTCATTATTAAGTGCAAAGGTATATATTTTGAAAAAGAACACCCACTAAAATCATTTAATGGTCTAAAATAAATGATTTTGAATATGAATTGCCATTTTCATCAGAAAGTTTGACAAAATATATTCCATTCAAATATTGATTCATATCAATCACCTTACTTACTTGGTCTCCTTTAAATTCAAGAAGTCTTTCACCTAAAATATTAAATATTTCAACGTGTTTTATGGACTGATTACTTTCCCAATTTAAGATGCCTAAACTGGGGTTCGGGAATATAATTACACCACTATCTTTATTTTTATCTAGCTCTAAGGTAGATGTCGTCACGATTTCTCCACAATCTGTCTCTCCAAAACATCCGTGCTCATTCAATTTAATAATCCAAATCTCATTCTTTTCGCCTGGTATCTGAGCTGTGCCTACTGCCACAATATCACCGTTTTCATATTCATGAAATTCTGCAATTTCAAACCTATGACTAGTATTGGTATACTTCGGGTGCTTGTATTTTTTACTCCACAAAATCTCCCCTTCATTTGTCATCTTTGATAACCAACCAAAAATTTCTCCATCTTCATCTTCCCACTTACCATAAATAAAAACACCTCCTCCATTTGCTGTTTTAGTGCCTATTACAATAGGTTCGACATGGTAAGGAGTGTTAAAGAGAGTGTCTCTAATATGTATGCCATCTGCTGACAACCAAGAATATTTGGCAGGTAATGGATACCAATCATTAATAATATATTCAGTATTAAGAACATG
>Ga0256847_1000018_pt1 | contig 115781 bp, 91 predicted proteins | sample TeddybearmetaG_FD_189099 | JGI IMG/M metagenome (GOLD analysis project Ga0256847, IMG submission 189099) | Hydrothermal vent microbial communities from East Pacific Rise, Pacific Ocean - Teddybear | ecosystem: Environmental > Aquatic > Marine > Hydrothermal vents | place: Pacific Ocean: East... | reverse complement strand
ATAATAAAGTAACATTTTCTACTTGTTATTTTATCTTTCTACAGCGTTAAAAAGCCTCGCCAATGCCCTGCATTGTCTACGCCTGCCTGCCGGCAGGCAGGTTTTTTGCCTTGTTGAAAAATAAAATTCCTGCGTATAAAAGCGTACTTTATTAATGTATCATTCCTAAGTGATTTGATTCGTTGTGTAAAACAAATTGCATGAAATTTGTTTTCATATGTCACTATAAATATTTGATCTTTCAATGTAAGCATTCGAGCAACTTCATATAAAAAACAGACCTTACCAATCCTTCCCGATAACTATCGGGAGGCTTGGGAATCTCGGTCATGGAGCACAAAGGGATTCCCAAGCTTACAAAGATTGGTAAGGCTGACTACTTTATAAACATCCGAGCAATTTTCAAGTGATTTTAAAAATATGCAACTTGTTTTATACACTTTGATTTACTACAATGGACAACCCAATCTAATTATTACTACTTTTGTGCTATTCGATTAAAAAATATAAATAACAAAATATGAGATTCTTTTTATTACTGGTTGTACTAGTGGTTATTTCATGTAAGCCGGATGGTGCTTCAAATGCTAACACAACAAAAGCAAACGACCAAAAAGAAATCCAAAATTCGAAAGAGAACAATCAAAAAGCTGCTTCTCAATCTAAGGATAGGAATCAAACGGCAAAAGAGCAAGTTTCTACATTGAAAACAAATGATAGTAAAGGCGGGACACAAGCAAAATCACAAACGAATTTTAATAAAGAAGGGATTCCTGATGCTTGTGATCTGTTGTCTGCAAAAACAGTAGCAAAATATGTAAGACAACCTGAGGGAAGTATTTTTTTAGCTGATGGCTCAAGTCCTCAGAATCCAAAAGCGAGAGCTTGCTTTTTTAAGTGGGATGGTTCGGAATTGGCAAATGCTGGTGTGATGGTCCAATTGCAAAGAAATCCAGTTCAAGAAGAGGTGCCAGAATATTTTACTTATTTGATATCTAGTAAAAAGACAGAAGGGGAAAAAGATCCTGCCAGCAAAAGTGTAATTAAATATAATGATTGGCCAGGGTTTGGTGATGATGGAGCATATTCTACAGAAGCAGGAAAATATGTCTGGAGAGTAGGAAATGATTGGTCATTTATGGTTGCATTTAATACTGTATTAGAACCTAAAGCTCAAAAAGTAGCTGCGGATGCGTTTGCGCGAGAAGTAATGTCGAAGATGTCCTTCTAAATAATGAGCCGTTCCAGAGAGTCAAATATAAAATATAGACAAAAAGTCAAACTAGGAAAGTCTGATCAAATAGACTTGGTTTGCGAAAAGTGTGGTTCAGAGATTGAAGGTGCGAATATCAATATCAACTCAAGTCTAGCTAAATGTGGAAATTGTAATTCCGTCTTTTCTATAACGGATGACCACTTCTTTAAACATGATAGAAAAGGTAGACCTGAGATGATCATGCCTGAAGGAACTGATGTACTTGAATTAAACGATTCTTTGGATATAAGATTGAATTGGTTGAAATCCCATCCAACTGGCACCTTAGTTTTTTTGACTTTTTTTGCAGCTTTTTGGAATGTAATAATATTTTTTATCGCAGGTGGAGCATTAGCATCTGGAGAATTCAGCACTTTACTTCCAATGAGTTTGCATTTATTGGTAGGATTGGGGCTCATTTATTACTTAGCTTCAGTCTATCTTAATTATACAGATGTTATCATAAATGAGGAATACATTGAAATAGATCATCGCCCAATTAAAAACCCATTTATAAGGAGCAAGAGAATAGAGAGCAATGATATAGATCAACTGTATGTATCAAAATATGTAGCAAGTACCACCAATAACAATCCTAACTATGCTTATATCCTTTATGCTATATTAAAAACTAATGGGCGAAAAGTGAAATTAATAAAAGGAATGAATAAAGAAACCCAATTATACCTTGAACAAGAAATAGAACGCTATTTAAGGATCTCAGATAGGCCTGTTTCAGGTGCAATAATTTCGTGAAATTTTCGATTGTTGAATTTTTAACTAATTATTTTGTGGTTTAGGAATATATAAAGCCTGACATCCAGCTTAGTGTTTTCTTTGCGAAGCCTTGTTGGTCTTAGTGGTTAAAAACCCATAAATTATCAAAGCATTTAGTTTTAGAAATAGAAGGCTCAACGTAGATTTTTTGAAATAGCACATTAATATAACACATGGCCCGATTTATAGCGAACAAACTCTTTTTAAACAAAGCAGTCATAATTTAAAATTTTATTACCTTTGCGGCTTCAATTTAGAAATTAGAAATTATTTTAGTATGGCATATTTATTTACATCTGAATCTGTTTCAGAGGGACATCCTGACAAAGTATCAGATCAAATTTCAGATGCACTTGTAGATCACTTTTTAGCTTTTGATCCAGATTCAAAAGTGGCTTGTGAAACATTGGTTACAACTGGCCAGGTAGTTCTTGCAGGAGAGGTTAAGTCTAAGACATATTTAGATGTACAACAGATAGCTAGAGATGTTATCAATAGAATTGGGTACACCAAGTCAGAATATATGTTTGAAGGAAATAGCTGTGGCGTTTTGTCTGCTATTCACGAGCAATCACCTGAGATCAATCAAGGGGTAGATAGAAAGAAAAAAGAAGACCAAGGAGCTGGTGATCAAGGAATGATGTTTGGGTATGCAACAAGTGAGACGGAAAATTATATGCCATTAGCACTCGATCTATCGCATAAGATCCTTCAGGTATTAGCAGATATAAGAAAAGCAGGTAAGAAGATGAAATATCTTCGCCCAGATTCAAAATCTCAAGTCACGATTGAGTATTCTGATGATAATAAACCACAAAGAATAGATAGCATAGTCGTTTCGACACAGCACGATGATTTTGATGCAGATCGTAAAATGTTGAAGCAAATCAAAGATGATGTTATAAATATTGTGATTCCAAGGGTTAAAAAACAATTGAAGTCTTCAATTAAAAAATTATTTACAAATAAGATTAAGTACCATGTAAACCCTACTGGCAAATTTGTGATCGGTGGCCCTCATGGAGATACAGGTCTTACAGGTAGAAAAATTATCGTCGATACTTATGGTGGTAAAGGTGCACACGGTGGTGGAGCATTCTCAGGAAAGGATCCAAGTAAAGTAGATAGGTCTGCTGCTTATGCTACAAGACATATTGCTAAGAACTTAGTGGCTGCAGGTGTTTGTGATGAAGTGTTGGTCCAAGTATCTTATGCTATTGGAGTTGCAGAACCGACTAATATTTATGTCAATACAAATGGAAGTTCTAAAGTCGAAATGACAGATGGACAAATTGCTGATATTGTAAATTCAGTATTTGATATGAAGCCATATGCTATCGAAAAAAGATTGAAGTTAAGAAGTCCAATATATTCTGATACTGCAGCATATGGACACATGGGAAGAGTATCCGAAAAGAAAAAAGTGACATTCAAAGATGGATCTGGAAACACCAAGACTCTCAATGTAGAAACATTCACTTGGGAAAAGTTGGATTATGTAGCCAAGGTCAAAAGAGCTTTTAAGATAAAGTAAGTTTGTCTTTGATCTTGGTGATTTCTGGTCAGGCACATTTCATAATGTCGTTCATTAAACGATGAGGGCTTATGTCAAAATACAACATCGTAAAATGCATCTTTTTGGTCTTAATAATATGAAGTAATTTAACTATAGGTTATTAAATCATTTTAATACCAAATCAAATCATTTGGAAGATTTATTAAAGAAATGGAAAGAAAATTCTGAAATAAACTATTCAGAAAATCTTTCATTCTTGACATCTTTAAAGGGTAAAAGCGATTGGGATGAGAAGGCAAGTGAAATTCACACGGATGTATTTGAGAAAGCCGATTGTCTAGCTTGTGCCAATTGTTGTAGAACTACTCCCGCGATTGTCGAGCGTTCTGATGCTAAAAGAATTGCCAAACATCTAGGAATCTCTCCTAAAGCATTTATTCGAAAATATTTATTAGAAGACTTTAATGGAGAGATGTTTATTCAAAAAGTGCCATGTACTTTTTTAAACTCAGATAATACTTGTGAAATTTATGATGTGAGACCCAAAGCTTGCAGAGAATATCCTCACACAGATCAAATAAATTTTAATCGTAGACCAAAAATGAATGCTAAGAATACCATTGTGTGTCCTGCCGCATTTGAAATTGTGGAGAGATTGAAAGCTATCGAAAAATAGAAGAATATGATTTATGAGTTTAAAGGTTTTATTCCTGTAGTCCACGAATCTGCATTTATCCACCCTCAAGCTTCTGTTATTGGCAATGTGACTATTGGCAAAGATGTATACATTGGCCCAGGTGCAGCAATACGAGGAGACTGGGGAGAGATAATAATCAAGGATGGGTCTAATGTCCAGGAAAATTGTACAATACATATGTTTCCTGGATCGACTGTGATATTAGAAGAGTCCTCTCATATTGGACATGGTGCAGTGATTCACGGAGCACATATTGGGTTCAACTGCATGGTCGGTATGAATAGTGTCATAATGGATAGGGTAGAGATAGGTGCTGAATCAATTATCGGAGCAATGTCTTTCTTGAAAGCAGATATGATAATTCCAAAAAGAAGCTTGGTAGTCGGTAATCCAGCAAAAGTAATAAAACCAGTCTCTGACAAAATGATAGAATGGAAGACTAAAGGAACTCAATTATATCAATCTCTCCCATATGATATGCATCAACATTCAAGACAAGTAGAGCCACTAAGAAGTCAGCCTGAAAATAAACCAAGTCAAGAAACCCTCTTCAAGACCTGGAACGAAATCCAAAAAGGCAACTAATAAAGAAGATGAGATTTTTATTGCACCTTTTCTCTTAATCTATTTCTCAATTATATTTTTGTTTAACTTTTACTTGAACAATACAGTATTGTTCTCGTTGTAATAAGCGCACTTAATAATTAGGTGTTTTAATAAATATATGATGCTCAAGAAAACGGAAACGGAAGTTTTAAATAATTTGGATGAAATTGGAGACCAACACTTAATGACTTCTATTGAAACACCAATGAGGTCAGATGCTTTTGATCGTTGCGATAATGAAAAGATAGACATAATAGCAGAACATTTCGAAAAAATAATGGAAACCATTGGTCTTGATCTTTCTGATGATAGTTTAGCTGGTACTCCTAAAAGAGTAGCTAAAATGTTTATCAAAGAAAAGTTCAAAGGCTTGAACAAGATGAACAAACCTTCAATATCTCTATTTGATAATGCATATCAGTATAGTAAGATGCTTATTGAAAAGAACATCAAAGTAGAGTCAACCTGTGAGCATCATTTTCTTCCGATAACAGGAATGGCAAATGTAGCCTACATCTCTACAGGTAAAGTAATAGGTTTGTCCAAAATCAATAGAATTGTCGATTATTATGCTCGAAGGCCTCAAGTGCAAGAGAGGTTAACTAGACAAATTGTTGAGGCACTAAAGGAAGCACTAGATTCAAATGACGTTATTGTTGCTATGGAGGCAAAACACCACTGTGTTTCTAGTAGGGGAATTGAAGATCCCCATTCAACTACAGTAACATTAGAGTATAGTGGTAAATTTGAAGAACAAGGACTACGAAATGAATTTATGGATTATGTTAGAAATCGTATGTGATTTCTAATTCATTAAAGTATAAACTAAAAAAGGCTTCAATCTCTTGAAGCCTTTTTTTATATTTTGAAAAGTAATAATTACTTTTTGCTTAGTCTCATTGATTTTACAACATCTCCTTCTTTATTCTCAAGTCTTATTAGATACATTCCAGTTCTAAGAGCTGTAACATCATGAACCATTCCAATTGAATGATTATATGTTTTTACAAGTCTTCCGACAATGTTGTATACACTTATTGAAGATATTGAAGCATCATTCTTTAATTGAAAGAACTCTGTTGTAGGGTTCGGGTATATAACCAAACCAGCAACATCAAAGTTTATAGTTGATGTAGAAGGAGCTGATGAAGATGCTACTAAATTTGTAAAGTTAGAATCATCATATAAATTTAAAATCCCATATGAGTTTCCTTCAATAACACCATTATTATTCCAAATTTTAAAACTAAATTGTACATCAGCGCCATCAGCTAATACATTTGGCATTGCAGGACTAGATTTAAATCTGTTTGGGGCATAACAAAGATTGATATCACAAATCTGAGTTGTCCATTCTGCAGGATAACTTTCTGCGGGGACAAATTCCCAATACAAATTAAGCTCTCCTCCCGTATTATTTATAATATGGATGTATTGCGTTATATTATCTTGTCCTTCTCCTCTAAATTCAATTACCTCCGGATCTATAATTATATCTTGCGAAATAGCTAAGTTACCTGCAAAAAGAAGTATAAAAGTGTATAGTAAATTTCTCATCATAATCTTGTCTTTTAAATATACACCATAAATATAGGCATTAATATTTGTTTTAAAACAATTTATTGCGCAAGAAATACATAATGTTATGTTAATAAAAAACGGGTATGTCGCCAATTAGCCACATACCCATTTAAATTCACTTCACACCCAACCTTTTTGTAAAGCTAGATTTGAAGGTTTATTTATTTAACAACAGTGATTTTCTTAGTAGAAACTAAGTCCCCAGCTGTAATTCTAAACATATAAATACCTGTATTCAAATTAGATACATCGTATGTCATTTTGTTTGTTCCAAATAGAGTTCCTAAATTCTGATTTGATATCGTTTTACCCATCATATCTACAACTTGAAGAGTAACTTCAGCAGACTCTTGAAGGTTGATGTCAATGTAAGCAACATCTGAAACAGGATTAGGATGAATTCTTGAGATTGACTCATCTACGATTTCAGAAGTCCCAACTGCAAATTCAACTTTAGTTTCATCAGCATTATAGATTTCTCCAGTTGCATTATCAATTAATAGAACTGCTACATGTAATTCGTCCATATCAAATTCTGCAGGAACGGTATACATGAAATCAAATGAAGGACTATCTCCTAAAGCTACATCAGCAGGAACACTTCCCATTTCTCCATCAAAACCACCTAAAATAGCTCTACCAACATGTTCATAAACCATATCCGCAGCTGGTACTGGATCTGGAAGAGTTTCATATCCACCCATTACTCCTTGTCCACCTCCAGCATAAAAATTTACTTGGTCATAACCACTATCTGTTCCAGTTACTCCATTTTCTATTATTACTGCAGCAAATCTAAAATCATCACCTGATAATGGTGTAGTGAATAATGCACTTGCTGAAATTGCAATTGTACGAGTTAACTTGTCTCCCAAAGCAATTACAGTTGCAGTTGCTGGAGTAATTTCCTCTCTTCGTACTAAAATCTGACCATCTAAAGATGTCTCTGAAGGATCAATATCTTCTTCGCTTCTATTTACTTTTGAACCAGGAAAAGCAGAAATACCAAGTGGTCCATTATATTCAGCAACTGTCATTGGATCTCCATTGTGAACAGCGATACCAATAAAATTGTCCGGGTATTTTGCAGCCATTGCTTCAAGGCCTACAGCACCTCTAGGGCACCATCCACACCAAGTACCTGTTCCTTCTTCTACTACTATTTTTCTGTTTAGTTTAGTTTCTACAGTTCCTAACTTTCCTATAAACATATTATCATCTGGTGCTAAATCTACGTCACCATTAGGATTTGTTAATGAAATTGTAGCTGGGTAGAAAGTACCACCTGTAGCTAGAGAAGCACTAGTTGTGCTTGTAAGGTCCATAGTTGCGCCAGTAACTAATGAAAGGCCACTTAAATTATCAGTATAAGTATTAGTTCCGTCAGTCCAAGTGAAATCAACACTTGTCAACATCTCAGCACCGTTATTCTCTATTGTTATAGAAATTGGAACTGTCGCACCTGCTTCATGAAATCTCTTAGAATTAAAAGAAACAATTTTTACATCTCTTGTTTGTAATTTCTTAACTACGATATTATCTATTTCTAGAATGTAGGCATCATTAGAGTTGTTTCTAAATGCAATGTATATGTCCATTCCTACATAAGCAGCTAAAGAAGCAGATCTTGATGCTAGATCAGCAGTAGACTGTTCTGCAGCTGTAGACCATATAATGTCAGTAAAACTTGCTGGGTCATTGTCAGTTATAGAAACTCTTACTTCATACCCATCAGGGAAATTAGAGTCATAAGTTCTTGCCTGCCAGTTTATAGCAATTTCAGCATCGTTGATGTTCATTTGAGGTGTGATCAACCAGTCATCAGCTGTTGCTGGTGATGCAAACCAAGAAGTACTAAGTGCAGCCAATGATTCCGTTCCATTAAGAACATTCCATGCTTCCGTAAGTAGGTTAACATTTGGATGTGGTGTATTGCCATCAACATCTACCATTGTCATTGGAGCGATAGATCCACTCTCAAAGTCTTGCTCAAAAATCACCTGAGCATAACTAGTGTTTACCACCAAGACAAGTATAAATAATTGTATAATTTTTTTCATAAGTTTGAATTTGATTATTTAATAAGTTATTCGACTCTGCGAAAATATGAAAATTTGGCACACTCAAAGCATGCCTGTCATGGAATTAGTCTTCGTCGTGACTTATATAATATAAATTATGCTTTTATTGAAAAGGCGAAATATATTTTGGTTTCGTACTTATGTCCTTGTTAAGCAAATCTTATATGCTACAGCTTGATTTGTAGTAGTAGTCGCAAAAGAATATTTGTAATTCACGTAGAAATTCAAAAGTATGTTTTATGTGTCAATTTAATAAAATCATTCTAATTGGCTATTTTTTTTTTGGAGAATAGTTGTAGTATTATGCCTAATATAAAATCAACTTATAAAATTTAAATTTCAAATTGAATGTCTCATACTATAATTATTGGAAATGGAATTGCTGGGACATCAGCAGCAAGATGGGTTCGAAAGCTAAGTGACAACAAAATCACAATAATATCCTCCGAGTCCAAGCACTTTTTTAGTAGGACTGCACTCATGTATATTTATATGGGGCACATGAGATTTGAAGATACAAAGCCATACGAGGATTGGTTCTGGGACAAAAACAGAATAGACCTTCTTCAAGATCATGTCAAAAATATTGATTTTGATAATCAATTGCTACAATTGAAATCAGGAGAGTCGATGAAATATGATAATCTAATTTTGGCTCTCGGTTCAAAGTCAAATATGTTTGGTTGGCCAGGACAAGACCTTGATGCGGTTGGTGGATTATACGATCTGCAGGATTTGGAGAATATGGAAAAATATTCCAAGGGATTAGAAAGAGCTGTTATTTGTGGTGGTGGACTTATAGGAATAGAAATGGCAGAGATGTTTCATTCAAGACATATTCCAGTTACGATGATAGTTAGAGAAACTAATTATTGGGATAATGTACTTCCTCCCGAAGAATCAGAAATGATCAGTCAGCATATTCTTAAGAATAATATTGATTTAAAGTTAGGCGTAAATCTGGGTGAGATAAAAGATGACGGAAGTGGTAGAGCGGGTGCTGTAGTTGTAAAAGAAACTGGTGAAGAAATCCCTTGTGGATATGTAGGTTTGACAGCAGGAGTTAGCCCAAATGTGGGATGGCTGAAAGACACGAAACTTGAAGTAGAGCGAGGAATTATGGTGGATGACCGACTACAGACGAACATTCCAAATGTATACGCTATTGGCGATTGTGCCCAATTGAAAACACCAAAATCTGGAAGAAGAAATATAGAAGCTATCTGGTATACCGGTCGTATGATGGGAGAGACAGTGGCTTATGGGATATGTGGCAAACCTGTGAATTATGACCCAGGTATTTGGTTCAACAGTGCTAAATTTATTGATATTGAATATCAGGTATATGGAGACATGCCTGCCATGCATGATGAAAATACGACAAGTCTTTTTTGGAAACACAGTGACAATGAAAAAAGTGTAAGAATCAATTATAATAAATCCTCTGGAGTCATCATGGGATTCAATCTTTTTGGCATAAGATATCGTCATGAGGTCTGTGAAAAATGGATCAAAGACAAAACACATATAGAGGATGTATTACAGAATCTTGGTCTGGCTAATTTTGATCCAGAATTTTATAAGCAATACGAAAATGACATTATTGCTTTGTATAATAAAGAGTCAGGGAAAAATTTGGAATTAAAAACAAAAAGAGGTCTTTCTAAAGTTTTTGCATTTCTCAATTCTTAAATTCTACCCTTTAAAAACTCAAATAATGAAATTAATCCAAAATATAGGAGTAGGTATCTTCATTATCTCTCTTTTGATCTTTATTGGAATGTTAGGTTTAGGTGAACAAAAACTATCCAATGATAATATCCCTGGAGATACGGGATACCACAGAAATGCTATATCTAATGCTGCTAAGAATGCAGGGATATTGGATATAAGTATGAATAATATAGAATTTGTCTCTGCTTTCAAAAGTGTACTTTCTGAGGCCCAACGAAATCAAAATGAATTGGCTAAATCCAGTTTGCCTGAAGGAGTAGCAGAATGGGATTTTAAATTAGGGAACTGGAAGCTGGAAAACTATATTAGTACGGCAGTTAAAAAATCAGCATCTGGACCAGTCCAAGAAAACCCCTGGTTGTTTTTCTTTTTAACTTTTGGCCTAGCTATTTTTGGCGGACTTCTATTTATTATGCCAAAATTTGGAGAAAATCCTGGTATCAAACACAATGGAATATATCACGATTCTCTTACGCGAGGATTAAAATTTAACCTTAGAAATGGATTGTTAATTCTTACCATAATTGCAGTTATTGTATATGGATTTGTGAAAGAGGGCAATCTTTTTTGGCCAATTGTAACTTTTGTTATTGCCGGATTGATTACATATTTCGTTTTTTATAGGGAGAATTCAAAAGACAACAACCCTCAAAGATCTGCATCACCGATTAATACTGGATGGCTTGGTATAATTACAGGTTTTATATTAATAGGTTTTTACATCTTATTATATTGGAAGCCAGAGTATATCCATAATTGGGTTTCCATGGTAAATCCTTTAAGTCTTCTACTCAGTGAAGGTGAAGCAAGTAGGTGGTTTCTTTATGGACTTATGTATACCGTGATAATGCTAGTCATGGGAATAAGAATGCTGGCAAAATATCAACATAACAAGTATCAAAGAGTCCGTACATATTCCGTTATGTTTTTTCAGACTGCTTTTGCATTTTTGATCCCGCAGATATTAGCAAAATCTAATCTTCCTGCTCCAGACTTGAAAAACATATGGCCGCTGGATTATTCGTTTTTCTTTGACTATAGATTGGATGAACTGGCAGCAAATGGTACGCTCGGTATTTTTATGCTTGTCTGGGGGATCGTATTATTCTCGGTAGGCGTACCCGTATTTGTTTTCTTCTTTGGCAAGAGATGGTATTGCAGTTGGGTGTGCGGTTGTGGTGGCTTAGCCGAGACTATGGGTGATCCATTTCGCCAATTATCGGATAAAAGTATGAGAGCTTGGAAATATGAAAGATATATAATCCATGGTGTTATGGTAGCCGCTGTATTAATGACAATTGGTGTTCTTTATACATATTTTACGGGCAGTTATAGTATTGGTTTTATCGATACTTCAAGTTTGAAAGCATGGTATGGGTTCTTCATTGGAGCTGGATTTGCAGGTATTGTAGGTACCGGTTTTTATCCTTTGATGGGTAATAGAATGTGGTGTAGATTTGGTTGCCCACTAGCTGGATATTTAGGATTGATCCAAAAATTCAGATCTAAATTTCGGATCACAACTAATGGAGGCCAATGTATCTCTTGTGGTAATTGTTCGACGTACTGCGAGATGGGAATTGATGTACGATCATATGCTCAGAAAGGACAGAATATCGTTCGATCTAGTTGTGTAGGATGTGGAGTTTGTGCTGCTGTATGTCCAAGAGGAGTATTAAGATTGGAGAATGGAAGTGATTTAGGAGACAGTCGGACGGAAGAGTTGAAGACGATTCATATTTCAGAGGGAGAGGTAAGGATGTTAGGGTAGGAAAAATAATTTGGAATGAAGAATTTCGAATGTAGAATGTAGAGAAAAAGGTTTAAGGTTTGAGGTATAGGGTTTGCATGGTTAGATGTTGACATTTTACTCCGCGAATCTCCATGTAACAAAAATGGCCAACAGCAAAATTTAAACTCTTAAGTCGTGAAATATTATCGTATACAAATAATAGGAAAAGTCCAAGGAGTAGCATTTAGGTACTACACAAAACTTAAAGCAGATGAGTTAGGGTTGATGGGGACTACAGAAAATCAAATAGATGGAAGTGTCATTACTTTTGCCAAAGGACAGGAAGAAGTTATAAATGAATTCATTAAGTGGTGTCGTCATGGATCTCCGGCATCTATTGTAAAAGAGGTGAATTGTACTGAGCTGTCCGCTTCAGAAAGTCAAGAATACAAAGTTTTCTCTATTTTGCGTTGAATTATTCCTTAGATTTATGTTGGTCTTCTATATTGCAGTTTCTAATGACAAGGATAATACAACTGAAAGAACATACGGATGAAGAGTTGATTGCTGAGCATAAGCTAGGTAATGTAGGTATTTCAGAATTGTATGCTCGTTACAAAAATCTGGTTTTTGGATCTTGCTTGAAGTACTTTAAGAATAGGCCAGACGCAGACGACGCGGTGAGTGAAATCTTTGCATTGATAGATAAAAAGTTGAAGATTCATGAAGTTTCAAATTTCAAATCTTGGTTGTTTACAGTGACTAGGAATTATTGTATTGAAATTTTGAGAAAGAAAAGTCGGCAGAGAGATAAATTAAGTGCTGCTGAAAGTATGTATTCTGAGACAGTTTTCCATCCTGATGATATAGTAGATGAAGGATTATTGAAAAAATTAGAAAAGTGTATTGAGGCATTGCCTGAAAAACAACGTATGACAGTAGACTTATTTTATTATCAAAAAGAAACTTATAAAGACATTGCAATAAAAATGGATTTGTCTTGGGACAAGGTGCGGTCTTTTATGCAGAATGGTCGCAGAAACCTAAAAAAATGTCTCGAAAGTAAAAAGTAAATAATGGCTGAATATTCACAGACATATTGGAATGAATTGATAGATCAGTACAGAAATGGTACAATATCAGATCAAAATCGATTTCAGCTTGAAAAGCAGGCTTTGGATGATCCATTTCTATTTGATGCCTTAGAAGGGTTTTCGCTTTATGACGATGAAGCTAAAGAAGAAAATAAAAATAAGACTTTAACAAAGATATTTACGCTTCCAAGAATAGCTGCGGCTGCTTCAATAGTTCTATTAGTAGCTTTTATGTTTAATCTTAAAATGAACTCTGGTTCTCAAATAGAAAGTGATAATACAATCGCGATGGTATTAGAGGAAGATGAGAAAGCTGAAATATCAGAAGAAAGAAAAAGTACAAGTATAAATTCTATGGTTTCAAGTGCTTCTGAAACTGAAACAAGTAGTGAACCAGAACAGATATTAACAGATAGAGATAATAAAACAGATAATTTTGGAAAAGCTGTAGCCAATGAGACGAAGATGGATCGACCAGCAACAGTGATTGCACCATCAAATTCAAAACCAGCAAAGGATATAGTAGAAGCCAATAAAGAAAAAGTAGAAGAAGTTCCTGCAGTTGATATGGATATTGTTGCACTTGACGAAGCAGATGATGAAATTGAAAAATTGTCTATAAATCAAGATAAAGAAGAAGTTGTTGATGTTTCGAATGAGGTTAGTGTTGAAAGTGAAGCCAAAAGTCAAGAACCACAATTAATGGTTCCTGTAGCATCAGGTTCAAATGTAAAAAGGGAGGAAGTAAGTAGAATGAAGAAAGCGCAAATCAAGACCTATTTTGAGGCAGTACCTGTCATTGGAAAAGAAATATTTGATGATTACGCAAAGGAGAGAATTGATAAGAGGGGTCTAAGACAAGAAAAACCACAAGAAGTTACGATAGAATTTACCATTGACAAAAACGGGAATTTGACTGATTTTCATCACATTTTCACAGGATGTCCTGAGTGTGGCCCTTTTGCTATAGCTATATTAACAAATTCTGGGGAGTGGAAGACAGTGCCACCTGGATATGCAGGGAAGGCTAGGTATACGTTTGTGTTCTAGTAGTACAATATTAATTCAAAGATTGTGAAACCAATTATCAAACAATGAAGTGATTTAAAAACATATTGTTAATTCCTATGCAAGTCATTGAAATCCAACTCTTCATAAAATTTATTCCCCATAGCTTTGGCTATGAAAAAGAAATTTTATATTGATTTGAATTCCAAGCACTTACATATCATTTTAACATACGTTATTAAATAACTTCAATATTTAAAGGCATTTAAATAATAGCTCCTAACTTCAACACTATTTATTATAATCTTTATTTGCAACAAAATTGACAAATTTTTTGTTTCGTAATTTGGAAACTTGTATATTTAATTGATGAAGGAAAGATTTAGTTTTATAGCCTTGCAAGAAACTAAAGATTTTCTTGATGGAATGAACAAGAAAACAAGAAAAAAAGTAATGTTCAACATTTGGAAATGTAAGACAATCAAAGACAAAGAATTGTTTAAACATTTACGAGGTGAAATATGGGAATTTAGAACATTCTTTAATAAAGAATATATTCGCTTGTTTGCATTCTGGGATAAAGAAGATAAACAAGAGACTTTAGTATTAGGTGCACATGGGATTTATAAAAAGTCAGCAAAGATTCCCAAATCTGATTTAGATAAAGCCGATAAAATCCGCCAACAATATTTTGAATCTAAGAAATCTAAACAATGAAGACATATACATTAGAAGAGTTGACGGACGAGATGATAGGTAAAAAGGGAACATCAGAACGAGACAATTTCGATTCTGAATTAAAAGCAGAGCTTATTGGATATGCGATTAAACAAGCTAGAAAAAAGAGAAATTTAACGCAGTCTCAATTAGGTGAACTTGTAGGAGTGCAGAAAGCTCAAATTTCGAAGATAGAAAATAACATTTCGGACGCTAGATTAGAAACTATTTTAAAAGTATTTCGCGCTCTTAATGCAAAGGTAAACTTTCAAGTAGAGCTTCTAGATGAACAAATGGTATTGGCTTAGATTCCTGCCTAAAAATATTTGAATAGAAAGAACTTTAAAAAGTGGTTCTATTATTTTAACATATTGGAGACAGCCATTCAATCCCCTTAATTATACGTACTAAACACTATTCCAATATCACAGTCGCCTCTATCTCAATAAGCATTTCAGGATCAATAAGACCAGAAATCTCCACCATAGTACTCGCTGGTTTAATCTCACTAAAGACTTCACCATGTGCTTTTGCAACCAATTCCCATTGACTAATATCAGTAACAAACATCCTAGTTCGAACCGTTTGCTCAATCGTTCCGCCCAATCCTTCTATGGCTTCTTTAATAATAGAAAATATGGTCTTTGTCTGGAGATAAATATCACTTTTACCAATTAGAGTCCCGTCTATTATTGCAGTAGTACCTGCTATCTCGATTTGATTTCCTATCCGAACACCTCTTGAATAGCCAGCAATATCTTCCCATTCAGCGCCTGAGGAGTAAAGTTTACGGGTGTTTGGTGTTTTCATAAAGTACGGTTTTGAATGGTTGGATGTTGACTGGCCGCCCATCGCTAACGCGTTCCTTCTCTTAGCAGCAATCGCTGCTACATCTGCGATGATCGTTCAGTCATACGGAGATTCTACTATTAGGTTACGAGGTTTAAGGTATAAGGTTTTGCAATGGTTAGTTGTTGACTTTTTTATTCTGTTGTCAACGTCAATCTTTAAACCTCAAACCTCCTTCTCTCCCTTTCTTAGTTTCCTCAAGTATATCTCCAAAAGATGCAAAGCATCAAATATCTCCACTTTATCTTCTACTTATCTCTCTTCATTCACAATTCATCTTTCAACAATCTTTTCCAATCTTTCCAATCACTCAATCTTTAATTCGTCAACATCTAACCATGCAAGCCCTGAACCTTAAACCTCAAACCCTAAACCTTTAATTCGTCAACATCCAGCCTTGAACCTTTAAACCTCAAACCTATTTATTTTTTATATCCCATTCAATATCGATTCCAGAGAAATCAACAAATTGGAATTATCCGCAAACGCTTCTTCTGGTAATGCAATCTTCACAATGCCAAATTCATCTATAATAAACATTCTAGGATTTCCCATATCTGCACCATATGCCATTTGACCAAAGACTTCTCCATTTGGTATCACGTCTAAGTCAATTGGGTATTGTCTCAAATATTCTAAAACAGCAGATTTTGGTTCTTTTGCAAACGATATGATTTTTAGATTGTCTTTATTTCTATCTTGTAAAAGTGTCATTGCACTTACTTGCTCTAATGCTTTTGTATTCCCGACTGACCAAAACCAAAGAATCACTTTTTTGCCTTTATAATCTCCTAAATAATGCTCGATACCAGTCACATCATTGGCTAAAAATTGTTCTGCAGGGAATCCCTCAAACGATTTTACAAGGTCTTGAATTGGAGGGGTGAATTTTGCAAACTCAACTAAAAAATGACCTTGTGCATTATTTTGAGACGTGACTTGAGATTGTACAAAAAAGCTTAAAATGGCAGTTATAAGTATGTTTTTCATTTATTTATATATTATTAATTATTCAAATATATGGAAAAATCTTTTAATGATGGATGTGTAAAGTCAGCTAGTGCATCTTTGATATTACTGATGCGGACAGTGGCCATCCTTAATACATTGCCAAATTGAATATCACTTTCTGAATCTCCAACCATTATAGATTTTCGAAAATTGATATCTGGGAAGTCTTTTTTTGCTTGAAATCCCATTCCTGGGTTTGGTTTGCGATTTGGGGAATCTTCATATGCTAAATCTGGGCAATAATAGATTTCATCAATTTGTCCTCCAAAAAAATTAATCTGTTCTATCAAGCTGGAATGGACTCTTGACAAATCCTCATGTGTCATGATTTCTTTCCCAATTCCTTGTTGATTTGTAACAATAATTATTCTTCCAAATAAAGTTGAAAGCTTAGACAGGGCATCTGTCACTCCTGGGAGAACGATTAATTCATCTGGGGAAGTAACATACCTTCCGTCCAATTTTTTATTCAATACACCATCTCGATCAAGAAACAATGTCCAGTCACCATCAATAAGTGGGTATGTTTTTTCCAATATTGTCTTATTCGTTGTTATCTATTTGACTTTAAATAAACGTAGCACAAAGATAACAGTTACAATAGAGATAAAAGTTTTCGATAAGTTTAAGAAATGGTCTATTAGGTTACATTTAGCTACTTAGTAGACTAAACATACTATTTCTTTAGGTTTAAATCCAGAGTATCTTAATTACTCTCCTCCACATTATCACTCCTCTTTTTAATTTGAATAGTAGTATCAATACCAGAAACCACTTCAATCAAAACACCATCTGAAAGGCCAGTTTGAATTTCGATTTCTTCAAATTCTTGATCGCCTTTTACCAATTCCACAAAAGCCTTATCATCTTTAAAAACAATATCTCTCTCGTTCACTGTGACAACTTGATCTTTTCTTTGAAGGATGATATCAGCATTGGCACTATAGCCAGCTCTAAGGAAGGTCTTGGAATCATCATTTCTTATATCTGCTTTGATTTTGAAATTTACTGTCCCTTCTTCTTCCGTCCCTTTTGGCGATATGAATTCCAAGATGCCATTAAATTCTTCATTGGCTATAGCACCTACTTTTAGTATTAGTGGCATCCCAACTTTAAGTTTGCCTACATCTGACTCATCTATAGTCCCCTCAAAAATAAGTGAGCCCATATCTGCTATGATAGCGATATTTGTTCCTTCGTTGAAATTATTTCTTTCGATTACAGAACTTCCTTCTTCAATAGGTACATCAAGTACCATCCCATCCATAGTACTGTTGACTACATTCGATATCTGCTTAGAATTTGAAGTTTTACCTTCTCTTAAAAGTTGCAGATTATTTTGTGCTGCTTCCAATTCTTGTTTCCTAATTTCTACCTCTATTTCAGAACTAGCTAGATTATTAGTAGAAGAGATTTTCATGTTTTCGAAGGTGTTTTTCTTTAGCTCTGCATCTAGTTGAAATTGCTGCAAATCCTGATCAGAGATTACCCCTTGCTCATGTAGACTTTCCTGCCTAATGAGTTCTTTTACTGCTACCTTATAATTAGCATCTGCTTGTTGGACATCCAATTTCTGGCTATTTATATTTCGCTGTCTCTCCATTTCACGGATAGCATCAGTATATCTTATTTTGGCCAATTCGAGGTTTGACTTAGCACTATTGATATTGACTTCACTTGGAATCAATTTGATCAGGGCTAGCTTTTGACCCTTAGTTACCATTTCACCAGCTTCCACATAAAGTTTCTCAATTACTCCTGATACTTGAGGCTTGATATTCACCTCTTTCCTAGGTTTTATACTCCCACTCGCTACTGCTTTTTTTACAATATCGTTTACTTCTGGCTTCACATATTCGTAGATGACCGGATCTTTTTTGTTTTGTACAATAAAATAATACGCCAACCAAACGGACAAAAGTCCTATCACCACTAGTCCTGCAATTAAACATCCTTTTTTCATGTATATCTTTTTTATTTAAGCTGTTGAGTTCTTGAGCTCTTCAGCTGTTATTTTTGAGTTTTTTATCACTTTATAACAATCTCTCCAATCTCTTCAAATTGAAGACTAGAGAGAAAACATGTCAACATTTGACCATGCGAACCTCAAACCTCAAACCTCGCAACCCATTTTCTTCAAACTTACTCATCTTTCAACGCAATTACAGGATTGACTTTTGCCGCTTGTATTGCAGGTATTAACCCTGCTATCGTTCCTGATATTATCAGAAATAATAAGGCACTCACTGCTATTGATAAATTAACTTTTGGATCATAAAAATTTTGGTTTTCAATTCCAAAACTTACCATCAAATAGTTAAGACCTACTATCAAAAAAGTGCCACACATCAGTCCTAAGTAACCAGCAATCGAAGTAATGAAGACAGACTCTGTCAGTATCATACTAATAATAGACCCAGGAGTCGCTCCCATAGCTTTTCTAATTCCAATCTCTTTTGTTCTTTCCTTCACAGTAATCATCATGATATTACTCACACCAATGATTCCAGCAAACAGAGTTCCTATACCTACAAACCATAATAAAATTTTAATGCCCAGGAATAGATTTTGAACATTGTTGAATTCTTCTTCTAAGTTGAAACCACGAATCGCCTGTTTGTCATCAGGTGAGATCGTATGACGCTCTTTTAATAATGCTCGTACTTTCGGTTCGATTTGCGATACAGGTATACCTGCTTTTGATGCCACTACAAATTGACTTACTCTTCTGTCTTCGATACCGAATGCCGCGTATGTGGTAGTTAATGGTACAGTCACTACTTCCATTTGTTCAAGATTCCATTCCTTCACATCTGGTGTCGCAAAAACACCAATTACCTGGAAGTCGATACCAGAAATTCTTATATGTTCTCCCACCGCCAATTTATCTCCAAACAATTCCTTTTTTACCGTTCTGCCGATTACAGCAACTTTTCTTTTCTCATTTATATCATTTATATTAAGGTATCTTCCTTCATCTAGAATTAATCCTTCGATTTCTTGAGAGACAGGAAATTCACCACGACATTCATAAGATGCATTTTGTTCTTTATAAGAAATGGTACGAGAGCCCAAATACATTCTAGGAGAAACACTTCCAGCACCTTGGACATTCTCTTCAATGCTCTCTAGATCATCTAAATTGAGTCTAATAAATCTTCCTGGTGCTAATCCTTTGTGAGGAAGTGAAGTCTTGTAAGTCCAGACAAACATTATATTCTTTGCCCCTGAACCAAAATTTCTAAAAACACCTGTTTCCAATCCATTTCCCATTCCTAAGATAAATACAAGCATAAATATTCCCCAGAAAACACCCAACGCTGTAAGGAAGGTCCGCAGTTTGTTCTTGCGAATGGTTGAAAATATTTCTTGCCAATTATCTCTATCGAACATCTTACTCTGATTTTATGGCGGTTACAGGATTAATATTAGCTGCTTTTAATGCTGGAATAAGACCAGCAAGAGCACCAGCAACAATTAAGGTAAGGGTGGCCATTATTATGACACTTATATTGACGGTTGGATGTCGAAAATATTCAGACTCTGCTCCTGACACAGCATATATGATGGCTATACCTAGGATCATACCCACGTATCCTGCGACTGTCGTAATCAATATAGCCTCTTGTAAGATCATGGAAATAATAGATCCTGGAGTTGCACCTAATGCTTTGCGAATTCCTATTTCTTTGGTTCTATCTTTTACTATGATCAGCATGATATTGCTTACACTAATCACGCCTGCCATAATCGAGAAAAAACCTATAATCCATGTTAGGACATTAAAAGCTGTGAATAGACTGGCAAATTCTTGATACCCTTCTGCTCTATTATTTATCCTGAGTGCTCTTCTGTCAGTTGGATCAAAACCTTTTCTTTGGGCAAAAAGAGCGAAAATTTTGTCTTCAAGTACTCCCATCTCTTCTATGCTGAGGTCTCCACCATCAACCATTATTTGATGCATAGTTTTGCCATCTGAGAATATTTTTTGAGCAGTGGTCATAGGTATATATGATCTGCTCATTTCGTTTTCACCTCCAGAGTCATAAAATTCACCTATGACTTTGTATGTGATCTCGCCAACAGCCACCTCTTTTCCAACGGCAGAAATGTCTCCAAACAATTCATCTTTTATTACCCGTCCTATGACAATGACTTTTCGATTTTCTTCAAGATCCATTTCATTTATGTAGCGGCCCTCAATCATTTGACTGTTTTCAAGTAGTTTATGACCAGGATGAACACCCCTGACAGAGTATGGGATGGCTTCTTTACCGTATTTAAATATCTGATCACCAGACAAATAAAACCTACCTGTCATTTCAGTGATCTCAGGAAAATTTTCTGAGATATACTCAAAGTCTTGATTGTCAAATTTAATTCGTCGTCCTTTGTTCAGACCATTAAAATCTTTTGACGTGGTACCTCTCCAGATCCAGAGACTGTTTACTGCATCATCACTAAAACTATGGTCAAAACTGTTAACTAGACCATTGATGGCTCCGAGCATCAACACTAAAGTGAATATTCCCCAGCCAACACCTATTGCAGTCAGAATAGTCCTTAACTTATGCCGCCATATGGAATCGAATATTTCTTGCCATTTGTCTATATCGATCATAGCGCAGATTTTGATTCGATGATACCATCCTTCAATCGGATGATTCTATCAGTTTGATTAGCGATCTCGTTTTCATGAGTAACTATAATCACAGTTTTACCTTGATTATTCACCTGTCTAAAAATTTCCATTACTTCACTTGTAGTAGTACTATCTAGTGCTCCAGTAGGCTCATCTGCCAATATTAATTTAGGATTTGAGATTAAAGCTCTGGCGATAGCAACACGCTGTTGCTGCCCACCTGAAAGCTGATTTGGTAAATGATCAGACCATTCTCTTAGGCCAACTTGCTCTAAATAATCCAATGCTTTAGCTTGTCGAGTTTTTCTATCTACTTTTTGATAATAAAGCGGAAGTGCAACATTTTCTTTAGCACTTTTAAATGGCAATAAATTGAAGGATTGAAAGATGAAGCCCAATAGGTGATTTCTATATTGCGCAGCATTTTTTTGGCTGAGATTTTTGATTAAGTTATCATCTAAATAATATTCACCTTCATCGTAGTCGTCCAGAATTCCTAAGATGTTCAAAAGGGTAGATTTTCCTGACCCTGAAGATCCCATGATTGATACAAATTCTCCCTGTTCTATTTCAAGGTTTAACCCTTTTAATACATGTAAAGTATTGTAGTCTGTCGAGTAAGATTTATGGAGGTTGTTTATCTTTAGCATATAGACATTGAAAGTACCTATTGGAAGCAGAAATACTTAAGATTATAGATAGCATGCTTGGAAAACTCGATTAAATAACCAATTTTGAGGAATAGTTGACCCTTCAGATCGAGCTCAATCGTCAACTAAATATATTTTTTATCAAAACTAAAACTTAAAACTTATGACTCCTAATGTATTAATAATTGTTGCGACTGCTTTAATTCCTATGGTAATTGGAATGGCATGGTACCACCCTTCACTATTTGGAAATGCTTGGCTTAAAGAAGCTGGTATGACTGCAGAAGATATGAAAGCCAATCAAAAGCCATTGAAATTTTTGCTTGGATTTATTTGCAATGTTCTATTGGCTTTTGGATTATTCACATTGATCACTCACGAATTTTCTATGTTAGGATTGGTGGGAGGTGACCCAGAATTACTAAAAACAGGAACCGGCGCTGCATTCTTGGCAGAATATGGAGGAATTTTTTCTAGATTCAGTCATGGCGTAGTTCATGGAATATTTGCAACATTACTTTTTGCAATACCCTTGATTGGTCATCAATGTCTTTGGTCTGGAAAGAGCTTTAAACTCTTTTTACTAGATGTTGGCTTTTGGCTTGTATGCATCATTTTGATGAGTGGGGTAATAGCTCAGTGGGGAGGGAATATGGTTGTTTAAAGAAATTTTAAAGATTGGAGAGATTGAAGAGATTGGAGAGATTGAAAAGATTGGAAAGATTGGAAAGATTGGAAAGATTGGAAAGATTGGAAAGATTGGAAAGATTGGAATGTTTCAAACATTTAATCTCTCCAATCTTTCCAATTAACAATCTCTCCAATCTCTATAAGCTTGGGTCTAATATTTCCATTAGGTCATGAGCATTTTTGAATCCTCTGATGACTTCTAATTTGTTCAGTTTGCTGTCGAAAACGACTAATGAGGGATAAGCCAATTGACCATTGAGAATATCTACCGCAAACTCGTGGTATCCTCGGCTTCCGTTTTTACTGAAAGAATATTCTTTGCCATTAAATTTTACAACTTCTTTTTGCTCAGCATTAAATTTTGCCAAGTGAAAATTCGAAGCTAAAAACGCTGAGACTTTAGGGTCGGCAAATGTTTTTTCGTCCATCACTTTGCACCATTTGCACCAATCCGTATATACATCAATCAGAATTTTCTTTTGATCAACTTTTGCTAATTTGACTGCTTTTTCTACACTTGTCCATTCTTTGGTAGGGAGTTCCGATGATGAATCATTTACAAAAGATTTTAATGTAAATGCGCTTGCTGATATAACTAGGATAGCAAGTAAAATGGAATAATTAATTTTCATAATTTTTGAATTTTGAGCATTGTTGATTGCTCGATTAATAATTTAAATATCAATCCAAAAATAGGTTGGAAAGAAAAGGAAAGCGAGAATAATAGGGTGTGAAAATGGACTTCAACGGGGTTGAAAGAGGGTCTAGACCTGGGGAAGATTGAGAAGATTGGAGAGATTGAAGAGATTGAAGAGATTGGGAAGATTGAAGAGATTGGAAAGATTGAAGAGATTGGGTTACGAGGTTTGAGGTTTAGGGTTTACATGGCTGGATGTTGATGTTGATTTAGTTTTAGAGATTACTATTCACTATTCACTATTCACTATTCATCATTCGTAATTCAAAATTCTACATTCATTTTCAAGGTTTTCGCAATAGATTTAGCTTCATTTCTATTTTTCGCTCCTAGTTTGGCGTATAATTTATTGATGTGGGTTTTTACTGTACTTAGTTCAATGAACAACTCTGACGCAATTTCTTTATTGGATTTTTCTTCTAATATGAGAGATAGGATTTTTTCTTCTTGTTTGGTAAAAGTTGGAATTTGATTCTTTTGAGGTGGAGTGGTAGGTCTTGATAATTGGCTTATCTTTTTTTGTAAATTTATTATCTTAAGAAGTGCTAAAATTATTCCTGCAAATAAAGCAAAAATTAATATGTAAATCCAAGATGGAAGCGATTCGCTGACCAATCCACCATTGTAATAATTCATCTTTCGATAATAGTCATCGGTATAGCTGTGATTATTTAATTCTGCACCTAGGCGTTTTCCAAAATCTAGATATTTCTCTGATTCAAGATCATAGTACTGATCCATATCTGTATTCATTATAGCGGCAAGGGAAACTAGAATATGTTGACAAGAATCTGCAAAATCAAAAAGATCTCTATTTAGTTTTTGTTCTGAAAATTGAAGTTCAGAAGGAAATTTTATTTGAAAAAAATAGAAACTTGGGAATATCATTGTGCTCAATTCCCGGAGGTTTTTATTAGCATCGTCTCCTGTCAATTGATAATTTCCAAAAGGTGCAAAATAATTGGGGTCTGACTGAATTTCTACTTTTGTATTATTGTCCAGAATCAGATGAATAAAGTTATGATCATTTTCTCCAAAAAAAAGACAGGCATTAAATTCTGAATATTCTTCTTTTACAAGATAAAGCCTATAAAATCTAGATTCCAAAGGAAGGTTTTCGCCTGTTAATGTAAATGTGCCATCTGATTCAATATTTCCTACTTGGATAATATCTTCAGGGTTGGCATTATAATAATCATCTAATTTGTTGATTGCAGAAAGAAAGATTTGATTTTGCCAATCTGAAGATATATTAAGTTTGCCTTTGATCTCATACTCAGCAAAAGCAGTATGGACTGAAAGCACAGTAAATAAAAGAGACAGCAAGACTAATCTGAAAAACATAATAATGAAGATAATAGCACTAAATGCAATGTGTCTAAGAAATTGAATTTTTAGGAAATAATTAAATTATAGTGTTTGATGCGTTTATCGCAACTCAGAAGCATAATACGACAACTCGTCAACTCTATTTTTGACTATCCATTCAATTCATTCACTTTTGGATTGTAATTGATCGAAGCAAAATATCAAAGCATTATGTCAAAAGCTATTTTTACCTTATTTCTATTCATTATTGCTCAATGGAGTTTTGCCCAGAATGAAATCTCGGGCATGGTTACGGATAAGGGTAGTCAACCGATTATTGGTGCTGCATTATTTATAGAAGGAACATATGATGGAGGTGTAACTGATATTGAGGGTCGGTTCTCATTCACTACTTCAGAAACTGGTGAGATAAAATTAGCGATTTCCTACTTAGGTTATGAGTCCAAAAGCATGGTGCTCAAAATAGCTGATGGGAATGGTTTAGTCGTCAAATTGAGGGAGTCTGCAATGTCTCTCGATGCTGTGGAAATATCGGCAAGCACTTTTAAGGCAGGAGACAATTCTAAAGTTGCAGTTCTCAAACCATTAGATATTGTCACTACTGCAGGGTCTATGGGGGACGTGATAGCTGCCATGCAAACATTACCTGGAACACAGTCTAATTCAGAAGACGGAAGGTTATTTATTAGAGGAGGAGAAGCCAGAGAAACTACAATCTATATAGATGGGTTGAAAGTGTTTTCACCTTATACGCGGACTATTGGAGGTACACCTTCTAGAGGTAGATATTCTCCTTTTTTGTTCAAAGGTGTCAGTTTTTCTACAGGAGGATATTCAGCGGCTTACGGGCAAGCGCTTTCTGGAATATTGGATATGAAAACAATCGATGATCCGAAAGATACAGAAACCAATATTTCAATAATGACCTTAGGCGCAGGTGTGGGTCATACACAAAAATGGGGGAATCAATCTATTAGTGTAAGTGGATCATATTTTGACCTATCTCCATACACATGGTTATTTCCATCTAGAGCAAACTGGGTCGATCCATATAGAGGATTTTCTGGGGAAGCTGTTTATAGATACAAGACCAAAAATGGACTTTTGAAAAGCTATTTTGCTGGAGATATTGGTTCTTTCAAATTGAATAGTGAAGATATAGATACTAATGAAGATGTATTGATTGGCATAGACAATTCTAATATTTATTCCAATACTTCATACAATGGGATATTAACTGAGAGTACTTCAATATTTACTGGATTGAGCATAGGGTACAATCATGATGATTTAGAAATAGATGAAGACATCAATCTCAAATCGAACTTGAAAGGATTGAATACAAGGGTTTCATTAAAGACTATTCTGAATGGTCATTTCATTGTGAATTATGGAGTTGATTTTGTCCATCAAAACGATGAAATAGATAATCAGTTTAGGGGCTATAATGATTTAGATAATGTGGCTCGTAACCTTTATGGAGGTTTTATCGAATCAGATTATTATTTCTCTAAGGATCTGGCAATAAAGACTGGACTTAGGGCTGAATACAATGATCTTTTGGGTGAAACTTCATTTGATCCAAGAATTACAATAGCACAAAAAATATCAAAAAATGGCCAATTGAGTGCAGCTGTGGGCAGATTTACGCAGGAAGTTGATAACAGCTTTTTATTTAACGATCGTAATTTGGCACAAGAACAATCAAGTCATTATCTCCTCAATTATAATTATAAGAAGGACAAACAGATAGTAAGATTAGAAGCGTACTATAAAGGATATAAAAATCTACTCACTTATGATAACGAAGATGAATTCGCCTCAAATACAGGGAATAATGGAGAGGGCAATGCATATGGAATTGACGTTTTTTGGAGAGCAAATCAGATTATTAAGAACGTAGATTTTTGGGTGTCTTACAGTTGGTTGGAACACAAAAGAAAATATAGAAATTTTCCAGTTGAGGCCACTCCTCAATTTTCGACTGATCATAATTTATCATTGGTGTCTAAGATTTGGATGCCTTCATTGAAGTCACAATTGGGAGTAACCTACAGAATGGCAAGTGGCAGACCATATGAAAACCCAAATACCGCTGGATTTCTAAACGAAAGAGCTAAGGTATTTAACAATATAAGTCTTAGTTGGGCTTATCTGATCTCACAACAAAAAATACTATTCCTTTCTGTCTCAAATGCACCAGGATTTAACAATGAATTTGGTTATGAATATGGAAGGATGAAAGGCAGTGATGGTCTTTACCCAAGTAGAGTCATAAGACCTAATGATGATCAGTTTTTCTTTGTGGGATTCTTTGTCACTTTGAGCCCAAATAAGATGAAGAATCAGTTGGATAATTTATAAAGGTTGGTAAGAGGTTTAAGGTTGGCATGGCTGGATGTTGACGTGGAAAGTTAAAAGTTAAAAGTTGAAAGTTGAAAAAAAAACTCCGTGAATCTCCGTGAAACCTCAGGGAATCTCCGTGTAATCTCTAAAATAATAAATAACAAATTAAATATATAAACTATGAAAAATTTACTTCTCATTATTACTTTGGCTTTGATGACAGCTACGGTTGTGAAGTCGCAATCACAATATGAATCAGGGATGCAAAAAGCTTTTGGATTATGGCAAGATGGTAAAAGCAATGAAGCTGTTGCCGTGTTTGAGCGGATTGGTCAAGCTGAAAAAGACAATTGGATTCCACTTTATCATGCTGCAAATGTACTGATTGCATCACAATTTCAAATTAAAGATATGGTGATGAAAAATTCAATGCTGGAAAAAGCAAAAGGGATTATCGCAGAAGCGCATAAAAGATCGGAAAATAATTCTGAGATCATTACACTTGAAGGTGTATTGTATACTGGATATGTAGCGATGGATCCAGGCACATTTGGCATGAAATATTCACCTATGATCATGCAGTTGCATGGCAAAGCAGTAGCGCTAAATCCAGAAAACCCAAGGGCTTTGGCAAATAAAATAGAATATGAAATGGGATCTGCTAGATTTTTTGGAAATGACTTAGCACCATTTTGTGTCCAAATGAAAGAAATATTGCCTAAATTCGAAAATCAGAAATTAGATGTTCCATTTGCACCTAGTTATGGAATAGAAAGAGCAAAACAAGTAGCAGAAAGTTGTAATGATTAATATATATAAAGAGATAAAACCTACACTAATAATTGTTGGGATCATATGTGTTTTGACTGTGTTCCTGCAAGTTTATTTTACGGGTAGATTGAATGCTAATAATCTGAGCACATCCATTTTGTATAATATATATTATGGGGTGCCTCTAAGCTTGGTGAACGGATATTTTTTCGATTTTCTTAGCCGAATGGTACCCTGGGATTTGCAACCAAAGAAAAGAGCGATTTTAGGTGTTGTAGGTTCTATAGCCGTCACAATGGCAACTTTGATAATTCTTAATTTGATTTTGCGTGTTTATTTCTGGGGAAATGATTTCTCTACATTATGGAATCTAGCGAGTAGGAATTTTTACTTCATAGCGCTTGTAATTACAGTTATAGTTTCTACTACGATACATGCTATCGAATTTTTTAAAGAAATCCAGAAAGAGAAGATGATAAGCCACAAGCTGAGACAGGAAAAATTGGCTACTGAATTGAGTGCGCTTAGGTCTCATGTGGATCCACATTTTCTGTTTAATAGTTTTAATGTATTGTCAGGATTGATAGATGAAAACCCAGAAAAGGCTCAAGATTTTCTTGCTGGATTATCTAAGATTTATCGGTATATTTTGGAACAAAGAAATGATGATACGAGTACTGTTGAAGACGAACTTGCATTTGCAGAGAAGTATATTGATCTTCAACAAATGAGATTCGAAAATAGTATTGCTGTTGAGACAGAAATCAGCAAGGATACTTTGACTAAAAAGATACCTTCTCTGAGCCTTCAATTATTATTAGAAAATGCAATTAAACATAATGGGTTTAGTGATACTCATCCCTTAAAGATCAATATTTCTGAGGAAGGGGATTCTTTGATAATTAAGAATAATATTCAGCATAGAAATAATATTGAAGATTCTTCTGGTATGGGCTTGCAAAATATAAATGATCGCTATTCTCTCTTGACAAAAAAACAAATTGAAGTAATCTCAGAAGATGAATTATTCACTGTAAAACTGCCATTGATTTGATAAATGCTGTTGTAATTGAAGATGAAGGAGTAGCTTCTCGTAGGCTTATAAAAATGCTAGACCTTGAAGGGGTTCATGTATCTCAAGCATTAAAATCCAACAAGGAATTAAAAGCTTTTTTGGAAAGTGAAAAAATGCCTGATCTATTCTTTATGGATATTCATTTGAATGATGGAATTGTCTTTGAGACTTTGCAGCAAGTCGAGATAGATACGCCAATAATATTTACTACTGCATATGACGAATTTGCCATTAGGGCTTTCAAACAAAAGAGTGTGGATTATCTTTTGAAGCCTATTGATAAAGAGGAATTGAAAAATGCTATTTCTAAGTTTAAATCTATGTTTCAATCCTCAAAGTCTCTTGATATTCAAGCGATCACTGAACTAATAAATTCATCAAAATCAAAATATAGAGAACGTATAAAAGTAAAAATCGGAGACCGGTATCGAAGCATAAAGATGAAGGATGTATCAATGGTGTATAGCGAATCAAAGATAACTTTTGTATGTACGGATGAGGGTCGATCTTACCCTCTAGATCAGTCACTGGAATCATTAAGTGAAGAATTGGACACATTGCAATTTCATAGATTAAATAGAAGCCAAATTGTAAATATTGATTTTGTTTCTGATGTAATCGCTTATAGCAATAGTCGATTGAAAGTCGTGATAATTGGAGCTGAAAAAGTGGAGATTATTGTTTCACGAGAGCGGGTGAAAGTGTTTAAGGATTGGCTGGGGTGAAAATTATTCTTGTGCCCTTCTACAATATACAAGGTGTAAATTGGTTATTTATATAGTCGATTTAATACACTAATTTTTACAAAATGGAATTTCGTAATACTTTGTATATGAGCATCTTGCTCGTAGGGTCATTCATTTGTTTGCACTTTTATGAAGAATCTGTAATGGATGAATTTACTGCGCATAATGCGATGTTGAAAGCAGTAATTGATGACCAGAAGTCATCGTTTGATGCTCTTCCTTATTTAATCAATCAAAACATTACAAAATCAGAAGAAGATGTTTTAAAATTAAACCTGTGGAAAAAAGAGGTAAGATATCTGGAAAGCATGGTTGCAAAGCCGAGCCAGAAGAACTTGAGTGCTTCAAAACATCTGTTTGCTAAATACGATGTAGATAAAGACTTCCTAATGTACAATGGTGAAATCTCTTATCTCACTCAATTTAAAATATTTGAAGGAATCTTAAATCAATCTAAACCTTTAGTTGAAGAATTACAAAAAAGAGAGAAGGAAAAACGGCAAAAAGATCTCCATGTTATAATCTCTAAAAGACAAAATAATTACGCTCAAAATGGAGTTTATGAACTGGAATTAGAAGTTGTTAAATTATATAATGATACGCAAAACTGTGATTTATTTGTAGAGATAAATGGACAGAAAAATATAGTTCATTCCTTTCCTTTTTTATTGCCTAAAAAAGCAAATACGGGTTTCATTGTTGGAGATTTTGAGAATCCTGTCACTGGAGTAAAAAGAACGATTAAAAAGAATGTTTTCCCATAAATACAGTCAACTCATGATCTCAAAAAAAGGAATTCAAGAATTTACGACCTACTACCACAGATATTCTTGGTTGATTAATTTACCATTTGTAATTTATTTTGCCATTTCTTTTTTCCAAATAGGCAAGATGAAATCTGAGGTTAAAGTTATTAAAGAAATATTGGTAGATCAAGCAAACAAAAATGTAATTAGCAGTCAGGATAATTATGAAAGGATATCTTTCACTGCAAATAAAACCAAAAAGAAAAGAAACCTTTATAAATCCATTCAATTTCCATTACAAAATGTTCAAAATTCGAATTTTATCGTTTCGGAAGACTGGTTAGGAGAAGTAAGCAACTTGGATAATCAAATTCAAGAATTACTCGGAGTGAAGAATACTATCTTTAAATTCAATCGCAATGAATTACAATGGGGAAATAAATATCCTGCCATCAAAAACTATATCACTTCATTGTATGCAACAGAAATAATTAATATACTCTATTCACAAATGAACACTGGTTGGTGTGGAATGTATTTGTGTAAATGGTTCTATCCTATAATCCAAAAATACGGCGATGATTTATTGTTGTATCCTAGCGTGTATAATGTATGTGATCCAAAGTATGATGAGTTGTGGGTGAATGGTATTAAACTCGAAAAAAACAAATATTTATTTAAACCCACGCATCAAGGATTATATACTCTAGATATTGAATATAAATATTTGCATCAATCGTTTTCACCCGAGATTATTCGCGTTAAAAAAGAACTATTGGTAAATTAATTTCTTGAGACTTCAATTCTTCACCAGCTTAAACGTCTGCCGTAGGTCATCTTTTTGAATTGATACAAGATATAATCCCATCGAAAGATCAGCAATATCAATGGATTCATCACTGAAAATATTCCTTGAAAGTAGAACTGCACCTTTTATATCTCGAATTTCTACTTGATAACTACCTTCCCCATTTCCAATTATATGAAAGTAGTCAGTGGTAGGATTAGGTGCAATTTCAACTGCTAATTTATTTTGAATAGTGGTCGAATTTATAGCATCACAATCAAAGTCAGGATTAGGAGACCTCTTATAAAATCCATCTTTTAAAGCAGAGTAGTATTGATTATCTACTTGAAACAGACTATAAATGATTTCTGAGTTGTCACAATATTCAACTTGCCATGTTGAGCCACCATCAATTGTACGGTAGAATATATTGTTAGCAACCAATACTCCAATTTCCTCACTTTCAAAATCGATTTCCTGGATACCTCCTCCTTCTTTAAGTGAAAGGACATTTTCCCAAGTGTCACCACCGTCATCTGTCCTATATAAATCTCCTTTCATTCCTACATATCCATTAAGTGCATTAAAGAAGTGTACAGAACTGATGCCTTCATCAAAAGTCATGTCTATTTCTTTCCACGTGTCACCATTATTTGTTGAGATATACAGAAATGAAAGGAAATCATAATTTCCAAGTTTCTTTTGAGCAAGAATCAAGACATTATCTTGTGTTAATTGAAAATCACCATGCACCCAGCCATAAGGTATATCTAAATGTGTCCAATTGATTCCATTGTCCTTAGTTCTATAAATACCTCTAGCCGAAATTGCGAATATATCCCCATTCTCTGTTCTTACAGCATCGCATAGATTGTAATTTTCTTCCAAGATTCCTTCCCATGTATTTCCACCATCAGAAGAAATTATTACTCTTAGATTATCTTCTTTAGATGATGTTACAATAACTCCATTTTGATTATCTGAAAAATATATACTGTTTGGCATATATTCTTCCTCTGCCTGCGGCAATGTTATTTGTGTCCAATTTGACCCTCCATCAACTGTTTTATACACTTTGTCCCATGACCTTCCAAAGCCAATATCTTTGTCTAGAAACTGAATATTTCGTATGGAGATATCTGATTGCTTTTGCCATTTTGGATCAGTACAATAGTTATAATAATCAGAATGGTAAGAAGATTCTCCACATTCGTTAAAAACTTCTAATTCAATTTTGTAGCATCCTTCTTCTTGATAGGAATATGAATCCAAGAAGTCATCAAAATATACACCGTCACCAAATGTTAAGGATATAGAATCGAAACTATAACTATGATGGATGAAATTGATATTTTCTTTTTCGCCACTTACTTCGAAAGAAGTCTCTATACCAGGGCAAGACCTAGAATCACATTCATCTAAAGAATAATCTTCATTTAGAAATATCTGATTATCATTGGTAGAAGCACATTGCAGAATTATTTGTGAATTATAATAAAGAAACATTCCATGCTTTTGATATCCAATTCCTTCTATTATTTTAGTATTCCAGTTTGGGTATTCTGGGCTTACGAAATTCATCTCAATCCTGTCGATTCCATCCTCTAATTGTATTATACCTTTTGATTCGAGAACATAGATATAGTCTTGATATATTATCATTGAATCTCCGATTTCTATACCAAAATCAAATAATAATTGCTGATAATCACTTACCAAAGATTTATAAAAAACTTTGTATCCGTCTATGTATAGAGGAATAGACTGCCTTCTTTTATTTTCATAAATATGATAGGTTGTATCTTGATAAATAGTATCTCCCATATAATAAAGGGAGCCATCACTGAATTGTCCTGTATCATCATAGACGTCAATAACAAATGTCAACCCAGGAATTGTAAATAAATCTTGGGTTGATTGAGAAAAACCAATTGTGTGAACGTTCAATGATATAAGCAAAATAGGGTAGTATAAATACTTCATGATAGAAAGTGGTTTATTACAAAAGAGATAGATGTTTTGTTAATCGAAACCTTATTGAGAATCGACAAAACTAAATAAGCGTATTAGTTGTGTGCTTCTTTACAAATATAAGAATACTTATGAACTGATAATTTGGGAGCTTAAATTTATAGCCTAAATTTCTCTTTTACTCAATGCTTCACCAATTTTAACGTCTGCCGTAGGTTATCTTTTTGAATTGATACAAGATATAATCCCATCGAAAGGTCAGCAGTATCAATGGATTCATCACTGAAAATATTCGTTGAAAGTAGAACTGCACCTTTTAGATCTCGAATTTCTACTTGATAATTGCCTTCCCCATTTCCAATTATATGAAAGTAGTCAGTGGTAGGATTAGGAGCTATTTCAACATTTAATTCATTCTTAGTTTTTACTGAATTTACAATGCCACAATCGTAGTCAGGGTTAGGCATCCTTTTGTAAAAGCCATCTCGATTTCCAGAATAGTATTGTCCATCGATTGCAAAAACATCAAATATGGATTCAGTGTTACTACAATATTCAAAGTTCCAAGATTGACCTCCATCAAATGTCATATAGTACCTATTGTAAAATACCATAAGTCCTTCCATTTCATTCATGAATTGAATATTATTTGCTAAACCTCCTTCTTTGAATGATTGGACATTATCCCAAGTGTCACCTCCATCTAAGGTTTTATAGACATCTCCTTCCATTGACACATAACCATGATTTGCATCATGGAAATAAACCGATCTTAGATGTCGATCAAAAGTCAGATCAATTTTTTTCCAAGAATCACCATTGTTACTTGAAATGTAAAGAACATTGGGATGATCAAATACTTGATAATAGATTCGTGCAAAAGTCAAATCACCTGAGCGGGTCAATTGGAAATCTCCGTGGAAAAACCCATAAGGGATATCTATTAATTTTGTCCAATTTTGTCCATTATCCAAGGTGCGGTAAATGCTAGATTTACTGCTGGCAAAAATATCTCCTTCTTTTGTCATTAGGGCATTGCCTAAATTGAAATCTCCAGATAATATCCCTGTCCATGTATTGCCTCCATCAGATGTCATGAGTACAGCAAAATTATCTGTTTTGGCAGATGTAGCCATAACGCCATTTTGTGAATCAGAAAAATAAATACTAACAACACTATAAGGTTCTTCAGCTTCTGGCAAACTCATTTTCTCCCAATTATTACCACCATCAATGGTTTTATATGGGTCATCATTAGAAATACCATACCCCAAATTTTCATCCAAGAAGTATAGATTTTTTATCTTTAGTTCAGCCTTTTTGTACCATTTTGGATCACCACAATAGTTATGAAATTTTTGATAATAACTAGATTCTCCACATTCATTAAATGCTTCTAATTCTATTTCATAGCAGCCTTTTTCCAGATAAGTATAAGAATTGACTAACTCGTCAAAATATACACCATCCCCAAAAGTCAATGAGATAGAATCATGATTATTTACAATATATGTGAGGTTTATGTTTTCTTTTTCACCATCTATAACAAAGGAAGTCTCAATTCCTGGACATGATCTAGAATTACATTCATCGAATGAAAAGCCTTCCTTTAATATTATTTGCCCTTTGTCAGAACTGACACATTGCAGGACGTTATAGTCAAAACCAGATGAGTTTACAAAGAACCCTTGTCTTTCATATCCGATGCCTTCGATTAATGTAGTCTTGTGATTGGGGTATTCTGACCCTACAAAGTTCATTTCAATTCTATCTAATCCATCTTCTAATTGTGTTACTCCTTTGGATTCAAGTATATAGTTATTTCCATATTTCACTATAGTGTCTCCAACTTCGAGTCCAAAATCAAATCGTAAACTTTTGTATTGTCCACCAAGTGATTTTACATACACTTTATATTTCTCTATATAAAGATAAAATGGGGCTCTACTCTTATTTTCATAGTGATGATAAAGTGTGTCTTGGTGCAATGTATCGCCCATATAATAGAGAGAGACGTCCGTGAAGAATCCAGTATCATCATATTGATCTATGACAAAAGCCAATCCAGGAATAGAAAACAAATCTTGAGTTGATTGAGAAAAACCACTTGTGTGAACGTTCAATAATAAAAGCAAAATAAGGTGGTATAAATACTTCATGATAGAAAGTGGTTTATTACAAAAGTGATTGATGTATTGTTAATCGAAACCTTATTGAAAATCGATAAAACTAAAAAAATGTATTTGGTAGTATGCTTCTTTACAAATATAAGAATATTTATGAGCTGATAATTAGGGAGCTTTAATTTATAGCCTAAATGTCTTTTTTACTCAATGTTTTACCAATTTTAACGTCTGCCTAAGTCCCTCTTTTTGAATTGATACAAGATATAATCCCATCGAAAGGTCATTGATATCAATGGATTCAACATTCAATACATTCTTTGTTTTTTGAATAGCACCTGTGACATCTCGAATTTCTACTTGATAACTACCTTCCCGATTTCCAATTATATGAAAGTAGTCAGAACTTGGATTAGGTGCGATTTCAACAGCTAATTGAAGTTGATTTATAGTTGAAACTATATTCTCACATTCAAAATCTGGATTTGGCGCTCTTTCATAAAGTGATTTATACCTCTGGACATAGCCTGATTCTGTAAATGCATGTGCAGCTCTTATGAAACCAACATTTTTGCAATTCTCCAGTTCCCACGATTGGCCTCCATCTTCAGTTACATATATTTGTTCTCTAGTTGTGGCAATACCATTATTTTCATCTGAGAAACTAAAAAGATAAAAGGATTCAGTCCCCTTAATTTTTTTCACTTCAGTCCAAGAACTACCTGCATCTACTGTCTTATATATTGTATTATACCCGCCTAAGTAAGCGATATCTCCCGTTAAAAAATAGATGCCAAAAATAGGTTCATCGAAAGGAATGGTTGACCACGTAACTCCAAAATCTTTTGATACTTGAATCATATATTGATTAGAGGAGCCATCAAAGAACCTATCAACAGTTGCAATTTTACTACCTACAAAATTTGATAATTGAAATGTCCCAGATATTTCTTCTCTTTCGATGATTGACCAAGTTTCTCCATAATCTTTGCTACATATCATTTCCTTATTAGATACAGCGATAATGGTTCCTTGATCAGAAATCGTTGCATCTCGAATATCAAGAGGCCCATTATAAACAGCTTTCCAATTGTCTCCTCCATCTATAGACACAAATATTTTATCTTCTAATTGGGTGTTTCTTAATGTAGCTATTGCAATATCTTCAGTACTTAAAAACAAGGATTGCCCATCAAAATTAGTGCTGCTTGCATTAATTAATCGTGTCTTAAATGACCAAGATACTCCTCCATCTGTAGTCTTAAAAACAGAATCCTTCTCAATGGCCAAACCAAGATTGGATGAATAGAATGACATTTGGATAAACCTTACCGACTCTTTTTTATACCATTTCGGATCTTCACAATAATCAAAATATTGATGCCAGTAGCTTTCTTCTTCACAAGAATTGCTAACAGTAACTTCTATGTCATAACACCCTTTTTCTTGATATTCGTATTCTGAAATGAATTCATCGAAAACATTTCCATCTCCCATGTGCATTTCGATTTCGTCTATATTTTCTGTCTTGTTGGATAGATATACCTTATTATCTTCAGAATCTTCAATGGTAAAATAAGCACTTAGGGCCAAACATGCTCTTTTATCACAATCTTCAGCCGAGAAATTATCAGCCAAGTAAATATCTCCATCTGCTGCAGTTACACATTTCAAGTCAGTGAACGTATTGTAATATATTATTGGTCCAGATTGCTGCCATCCTATTCTTTGTATCCACGAACTTTTTTGACTAGAGCCCATTCTACTTAATTCTATCTGTATCCTATCAAGACCATCTTCTAATTGAATGATTGATTTATCGGTTACAACAAATTGGTCATATAGAGAAGAATACATGAACGCGCTATAATCAATGGTATCTCCCACCTCCATTCCAAAATCAAACATTAAGGACATTTCATAATCTAGAGAATATGTTGCTTCATACACTTTGTTGCCATCAATTTTTATATACAATTTGAACCCTTGATAATGCTGGTAAATTAGATATTTGTGTCTTCATATATTGTGTCACCCCTGTAGAATAAAGAGTTGTCTGACAAAGACCCAATGTCATCGGTAACATCAATTCCAAACCGCAATCCAGAAAGAGAAAATAGCTCTTCAGTATTTTGAGAAATAATAGGATTGTGAAAACATATGAAAACTAACAGCAGGGGTACAATTTTTTCATATAGTGTCCTCTTCATAAGTTCGATTTTGACTAAACCTTCAATGTTTTGATTCTTAACCGGGCCATTTTAAATCACTTCAAAGGTAAATAAAGATTAGCCAAGTTTGAAGTCAATTATTTGCACATTAGGGCAAACGCATCAAATTGTGTTGATTTTCTACATTAATAAGACCTTCATGCAATTTATTCGAGACCTCAGAGAGGTCACACTAATTTAGCGCATCTGTATAAGTTAACACCTGACCTCAGAGAGGTCAAACATGATTATGGACTATAAAAACATATGCATATTCATCATGTGGTATTAGCTGATTGTATGACCTCGCTGAGGTCAGTTTTGTAATATATTAGTTTCTAAAATAGTATAATCACTCTGCGATTATTTGAGTATACGATTCTATTCAATTTTTTTTATTCCTCTAAATCAAATTGATCCATATGATTTTTTTTGCTATAAATTGTATTAGGAATGATTCAATAATAAAGTAACATTTTCTACTTGTTATTTTATCTTTCTACGGCGTTAAAAAGCCTCGCCAATGCGCTGCATTGTCTACGCCTGCCTGCCGGCAGGCAGGTTTTTTGCCTTGTTGAAAAATAAAATACCTGCGTATAAAAACGTACTTTATTAATGTATCATTCCTTAGATGCGTTTGTCCTGTTTGCACATAAATATATTATTCTTTAGAATTTAATTTGAATATTAAATTATTTGTTTAGATTTTCTCGATATCAATTAGTTTTTTTGTATAAAATATTTAAATCATGACCTTCATTTCTTCATTCAGCATTAATTCTGAGCGAACTGCTCCATTTCCGTTTAGTATAGCTGCCGTGAAGAATGCCAAGAATATTGAACTTAAAGGAAAGGTGACATTTTTAGTGGGCGACAATGGTACTGGGAAATCTACGCTCTTAGAAACATTGGCAGTGCATCTGAATTTGCCGCTAATAGGAGGATTCATTAAGACTAAAAGAGGATTTGAAGCTGCGAATAGACTGCAAGAGTTTCTTGATATCAGATGGAAAATAGATCGGCGGAATGGGTTCTTTTTTAGAGCAGAAGACTTTAGTCACTTTGTAGATAGTGTCGAAAGGAGTAATTCTGGTATGAATAGTTGGTTGGGAGAGCTCAAAGGTGAAGTGCCTGATCATATTATAGGCCAGATGAAAGAAAGCAACAATAGAGAGCTTAGGGAAATGCGTAAGATTTATGGTCAGGACATGCTGGCTTTTTCACATGGAGAAGCGTATTTTAAGATTATGAACGAACGTATTAAAAAAGGAGGAATCTATCTACTTGATGAACCTGAAGCTGCATTGTCTCCTTCAAAACAACTTTCATTAATTCATTTTATCAATAATCACTTAGCTGAGCATATGTCTCAATTTATAATAGCTACCCATTCGCCAATGATAATGGCATATCCTAATGCCCAAATATATCAGATTACAGAAGATGGTATGGAGGAGACGACGCTTGAAGAAACGGAACATTACTTTCTTACAAAATCTTTTCTGGATAACCCTGAGGCGTATTTGAGGCATTTGGGATGAACTGGTTTTTGGGTGAAATTTATATTTAAAATTTTTGGATTATAATTGGAGGAATATGGTTGACTTACAGCCAACTTAAATCTTTTTAATATCATTCTTGGGGCGTTGCCCCAAGCTGAAATTTAATAACCTTTCAGGCTATTTTTTTAGATAAAGATTGGGGCGAAATGCCCCAATTTTAAATATATAACCTTTCAGGCTATTTCTTTAAAATGCCTCCAACCTGAAAACCATAACAGGTTGAAGGCAGACAAACAAATTTAGAAATTTAATGGCTGTTGATCGCGAGAAATGGCCACTTTTGTTCCGCTAATCCAGGTGGTATTCTGGTCATCGTAATAGGGATAAGCGCAACTTGGTGGAGCCGTAAATTGACCTGCTATCTCAGCTTTTAAATCAAGTATGACTTTCTTTGTTTCTAGCGGTTCCAATTCATTAAAATATAAAATCAGTTTATTTTCGAAGACTTCAAAAAAATCAAATTTCCCTTCTTTGTTAAGTTCTTTTAGCTGCTTCATTTGGAGGCTCATCCCAGCAGGTATTCCTACCATTAAGGTTGGATTTGCAGATTGTCTATCTTTTAGATTTGTCAGTATGATTTCGAGGCCTCCTTGATCAGCCAAAGCACAATGTGTTGTGATTAGCTTGCAATTTGTATTTTTGATGTGTTGAATCACAGCCAGACCAATATGGTAAGTACGACCCGTCTAGGTTGTGATTAGCTTGCAATTTGTATTTTTGATGTGTTGAATCACAGCCCGCAGAAAAAAGGGCAGCAAGATCTGATGTTGTGATTAGCTTGCAATTTGTATTTTTGATGTGTTGAATCACAGCATTGGTTTTGGATGACAAGAGGCAACTACTGTTGTGATTAGCTTGCAATTTGTATTTTTGATGTGTTGAATCACAGCTTCCCTAATATTATTCATTTAGGAGATGTTGTTGTGATTAGCTTGCAATTTGTATTTTTGATGTGTTGAATCACAGCACAAAAAGCGGAAGCAAAGCGAGAGCAACTGTTGTGATTAGCTTGCAATTTGTATTTTTGATGTGTTGAATCACAGCTGGTTCGGCTCTATAGTGTCACACCTGTAGTTGTGATTAGCTTGCAATTTGTATTTTTGATGTGTTGAATCACAGCTCATCAGGAATGATTATATCTTTTGCTGATGTTGTGATTAGCTTGCAATTTGTATTTTTGATGTGTTGAATCACAGCCACGATGCCATACGGTTCGACAATTCATTTGTTGTGATTAGCTTGCAATTTGTATTTTTGATGTGTTGAATCACAGCTTCTAGGCCGTCAGCATACGAGGTGTCTGGGTTGTGATTAGCTTGCAATTTGTATTTTTGATGTGTTGAATCACAGCGTGGCTCGAATATTGACTCTGTTGGTCCTTGTTGTGATTAGCTTGCAATTTGTATTTTTGATGTGTTGAATCACAGCAGATCGTTATTTTTGTTAATGGTGAATCAGGTTGTGATTAGCTTGCAATTTGTATTTTTGATGTGTTGAATCACAGCATTTAGGAAATGACTGAGTATTACTTATACGTTGTGATTAGCTTGCAATTTGTATTTTTGATGTGTTGAATCACAGCTTCTTCCTCTAACGGCATGTTGCATTCTGTGTTGTGATTAGCTTGCAATTTGTATTTTTGATGTGTTGAATCACAGCATATTACTAATTTGGAGAAAGGTGAGACTGTTGTGATTAGCTTGCAATTTGTATTTTTGATGTGTTGAATCACAGCTTAGGTACAGTAATAAATGAAGTTGATCCAGTTGTGATTAGCTTGCAATTTGTATTTTTGATGTGTTGAATCACAGCGTAGGTATGCTGAAGGAGAAAGGCTACACTGTTGTGATTAGCTTGCAATTTGTATTTTTGATGTGTTGAATCACAGCTCAAATTGATGGATTTATTGGGGATCTTCTGTTGTGATTAGCTTGCAATTTGTATTTTTGATGTGTTGAATCACAGCAACATATTTGACCCCTACTTGGGGGAAGGTGTTGTGATTAGCTTGCAATTTGTATTTTTGATGTGTTGAATCACAGCACCTATATGCCTGTCTTGGAGGCAATCGTTGTTGTGATTAGCTTGCAATTTGTATTTTTGATGTGTTGAATCACAGCTTTCAATAGAAAAACAAGACAAATGAACTCGTTGTGATTAGCTTGCAATTTGTATTTTTGATGTGTTGAATCACAGCCCAAAATGATCATGCCAGCTTTATCGTATTGTTGTGATTAGCTTGCAATTTGTATTTTTGATGTGTTGAATCACAGCATGTCTAAAATTAATAATAGTACTGATAGTGTTGTGATTAGCTTGCAATTTGTATTTTTGATGTGTTGAATCACAGCATTCTTTATCAAGTTCAGCCTCTAAAGACTGTTGTGATTAGCTTGCAATTTGTATTTTTGATGTGTTGAATCACAGCAATTATATTTTCCTTAATACCCAACCGTTTGTTGTGATTAGCTTGCAATTTGTATTTTTGATGTGTTGAATCACAGCGTGATTTGAGTGATATCACTGCTGAAGAATGTTGTGATTAGCTTGCAATTTGTATTTTTGATGTGTTGAATCACAGCGGTCAACAGGCCAATAGTATTCACAGTAACGTTGTGATTAGCTTGCAATTTGTATTTTTGATGTGTTGAATCACAGCAGGGCGGCGAAAGCTGCTCCTAATACAGTTGTTGTGATTAGCTTGCAATTTGTATTTTTGATGTGTTGAATCACAGCTGGATGTAGTGAATCCGATAACGGATTGGGGTTGTGATTAGCTTGCAATTTGTATTTTTGATGTGTTGAATCACAGCATGAACAGTTTGTTAATATTACATTTACAGTTGTGATTAGCTTGCAATTTGTATTTTTGATGTGTTGAATCACAGCCAACAAGATATATATATATCTGTATTAGATGTTGTGATTAGCTTGCAATTTGTATTTTTGATGTGTTGAATCACAGCGTACCCTTCATTAAGGACTGTGATTCAGCACATTATAATACACCTTAGGAATTGAAATTTTAGAATAATTCTAGTTGCATTATTGGTGGCGGCTTTGGTATTTCTTTTCTACCATGAAAAATTTCCATCATGCCAAATTGCTTGTCAGTGACGGTTAAAATTCCAACTTTACCTTTTTTCGGAAGATTCCTTTTTACTCTGTTTTCATGGACTTTTGCATTCTCTCGACTAGAGCAATGTCTTAGATAAATTGAAAATTGAAACATAGTAAATCCATTATCTAATAATTGTTTTCTAAATTTAGAAGCGGATTTCCTTTCTTCTTTGGTCTCTGTCGGTAAATCAAAAAATACATATAGCCACATAATTCGGTATTGGTTAAATCGGGTTTTAGATATTCTCATTATTCAATCTTTGGATAGATAATTTTTCTTTTTTCTCCACTAATACATTGATATAATGTAGATGTAGTTCTGGACATTCCTACCATCAATGGACTAATTCTTTTTCCAAATTTTCCATCTACCTCGCCTATTGAGAGGAGGTGCCTCTTACTCTCTGTACTCAAAAATGATTCCAACTTGTTGTTTACGAACATATTATACACAATTAAGTCCATAAATGGTCGATAGGGCTCCATAATGTCATCTGCTAGACAGAAAGCATTATACTTATTCTTGTGGTGTATTCCTAAGGTAGGAAGAAGACCAGAAGAGACTAATGCTCTTGCAACCATTGCTCTAATAATGGCATATCCATAATTGAGTAAATTATTGGGTGGTTCACCATACCGATCTCTTTTAAAATCCTCTATAAGCGTCTTCCAATAATATGCGGCGGCTTGACCTTCAATATTATCAGGATCACCACTTTGTACTCTCTTTAGCAATACTTGAAGCCTTTTAGCGGGTTTGCCGAGTTTCTGCAATACCCTCATTTGATTGTATACTTTGGCTTCTATTGTCTGTTGCCATAGCTTTTTCTTTAAGGGCACGCTTGCAGCAATTTGTTTTTTGTATCGTTCACTTTGTTCAGTGTGCCCCTCGATTGGTAAGGTGATACTATGAGGCATCCGATTAGCACCGCAACTTATGATTACTACTTTATTTTCTTGTAGTGCTCTGATTGCCTGGTGGGTTATTGTAATTTGATTGTTGTCTAGGATGACTACACCAATATCTTCTATTGGTCTAGTTATTTCTTTTTCGTTTACCTCTGTTTTGATGTGAATGTGTAATTGGTTATTTTTTACTTTTAGGTAGGTTGGATTGGAGAAATATAGGGTTTGTGTGACCATTGCTTATGATTTTTTTAGGTAATTCTTCTATTTTTGCCTATCTTTTAATCCTTAGTATTTATTTTCTTATTGACTTTTGTATTTTAAGAATTGTGATAGGATTTCGAGGTGATTTTCTAAGAATATATTCATAGCTCAGTATATTTTTTAAAAGTTATTCTTCTTGTATTATAGTTGTTTGAATGATCATACTTGAATACTCTTTTTATTAAATCTATGGTCTTTTGAAACCTAATTAGTAAGTCTGTCTCTTCTACATACTTAGCCCGGTCTATATATTCTTGATCAGATGATGAATAAATATTAATTTTTTTTGTTGAATATTTAGCCATATCATTTTTGGTTATTTTTAAATTCAGATTTCAGATTATTAGTGATGTATTCTTTTTTTGAAGCAAGTTTTATATTACCTATTCTATCTACGCTCAATTTCCAACAAACATTTTTTATCATTATCCCTTTTCCATTTTCATCCAAGACATCTTGTTCGTCATTGAATAATTGTATTCTTTCATTTTTGGCATTAGTACCATTTTCACTTTTTATTATTTCAGTTGCATTTGAGGCAGGAGAAAAAAAACATTGTGAACCTGTACAACTCACCATTTTATATATGCGGTTAATTTGTGTTTGAGATAGTTGCTCGAAATTTACCAAACTTGGATTATTGACCTCTTCCTCATTAGGCACATACACAAAGTCATTTGGCGATATTGTAAACATGAATCTACCTAATTCTGGTTTAGGCAGGATATCATGCTTTTGAGATCTTGGCAAGTGAGCAACTTGCTTTTGGTATTCTATTACTTCATTAAGAGGGACGGTCTCAAATGCTCTTTTGTCCTTTTTATCATTCCAATAGACAGCAAAAAAGAGGTTAGTCCCTTTAGCCGTTTCTACATATTTAGTTTTATTATTACCAGACTTACCCACTTCAAATTTACTGCCGATTTCATAAAGTCTTACTTTTAGAATAGGCATATGGTCTCTCCCTCCATTGAGTTCTTTGATGTTTTTATTCATATCTTCAATCCCACTAGGACTAAAAGCATCTAAGTAATTTTGTTTACCAGTTTCGTCAATGTAGTTTTCTAAATGCTTGAAAAGAATTTTCCTTATGCTCGGATCAGTTATTTTTTCAATGTGTTTTACATTTTTAATTTCTGTCAATGAGACTCTTGACGCTGTGCTTATTTTTCCATTTGGAATTTTGACGTTTTGTAGTTGAACAATTCCAGAAACCGTCTCTTTATGCAAAGGCTTGCGAATAGCCCAATTGTCTCCTTTAGTTTGTTTAATTCTAGTTTTGGTTAATATGCCATCTTTTTCCACCCATTGCCAAGTCTTATTGTTGGCTTTATTTATGATCCTATTATTATGTTTGAAACTGACCACTATATCTTCTAAAGCATTTTTGGCATCTACAGAAAAAGTATTCCATGGATGTTTATAATGTTTAGCTACAGGAATGGCTTCCATTTTGCCAGTTGTTTTATTTTTGACATTTACAGTTTCATGAGTCCTCAATTTTGAAACTAAAGTATGATTTTTTCTTTCTGTATTAATAGAGGTGATATAATTGATATGGTCTTTTGTACAGCAAGCTATTATAATGGCATCGAGTGCATGGTGTCTATGATCAATCCTCTTTTTACTGAACCCTTTTTTGATGTCGTCTGGAACGTCAGATCGAAATGCATTGATTTTGTCGTCCCAACCTCCAAATGCATTGTTGTCATAAATGGCATTAAGCCTTTGAAATCTTTTTGCTGTGATTTCATTCCATTTGTCATTAAGTCCCCAGTCTTTTTTTAATACGCTAGTGATTGCCCCAGATAGGGAGACTAGATTTACAGAAGTTTCCTCTTTTTCATCTTTACCTCTCACAAAATTGGCCAATAATCCTTTGACATATTTACTTATATACCTGGTGTCATTCAATTGTCGATTGATGAATCCTTCAGGGATATCCTCGCTGAGTAAGTTCCTGAGTTTACTTGTATTACTTCCAAAATATGTACGGCAATTTTGTTCATATTCATCAGGCGATAATAATGGATACGATTCTACTGGGCTGCCATTTTTAATTTTTAAATATTCGTATGCTGTCCTATTTCCTTTGTCAGCATTGATGTCTCTTTCACAGATCACTTTGTTACTCAGCGAATTGTCAAAATATCTAGATTGAGGAATGATATGTTCGATCTCATATTCACGGGTAAATAATTTGTGCAATGGAATGACCTGACCTGAATAAGGTGACCTATATCCTTGTTTGAGCCATAACTTATACTTAATAATATCAGCTTTGGTAGGTGAGTTTTTCCTTCTTATTTTATCGATCTCATCTTCACTGACTTTCGAAAATGATTTTGTTGGATTAGAATAAATACCATCTTCGTAAAGTTTTAATATTTCTTGTTGACTAGGAGAGTATGGACGCACATCTCCTTCAATATCTGGATCATTCATCAATTCGTTGAGCAATTCTCTGATTCTCTGATTTGTGTTTTCATTTTCAGTCATTCTTTTGCTCATTGCTTTTCTCTTCTTAGCTGGATTTTTCATATCTCTTCCAAGCTCTACATGAATTTCATCAAAGAAACTTTGCTCTCCATTGCCATAGTGATTCCAGATATCTCTTACGACACGCATAGTCTCAGTGATAACTTTTTCTACGATTGGATTTCTAAGGCTATGTTGACTAAATTCTTCTAGCCATTTACTGATTTGTTCAGGTGCAGTCCATTGATCTACATTGCTCCCTTCCGAATGACGGTCGTAGACGATATAAGATGCTAGCCATAACGGCAATCCTTTGAAATCAGAAATTTCTGTTAAGTCGATTGCTTTTTCTCTTACTCGTTTTTGAATATTCTCATCATATTCCGCAGTTATTATCTTATTGATTCTATCGTTTGTCTTTTTACAGAAAGCATTTTTCTCCCAATACTTGCCACTCCTCAGAAGAGGAAGTAATTTATTTAATGCCTTAAAAGAATAGCTGCTGTAATCGCTGTCAAAAGGAGGAATTTTACTAAAATTATCAAAAAACGAATCTTCATCAATTCCGTTTTTCTTTGCAAATGTTTTTATGGCTTGATGGTATTCGTTTCTATCTTTTACGGAATATATAATATGCCAGATTTCAACTTCTTTCTCTTTTGTTAGAAATTTTTCTAGGTCTACTCCTTCTACTTTTTTGAGTCTGGAACTTATCAGGTAATTGGTTTGATTGCAAGGATATTTTCTTTCTGGATCATAATTCCATACATATTTGGCCAATTCTTCTTTTGGGACTTTTTTTAGATCTGTTTTCTTTTTTAATAAGTATTCCAATACATTTTTCTGGTCTACTTCATTTTTCTCATTTAGGTATTCAAAGAATGCTGTGTAATCATCTTCTGTTTGTAAAAATCCTGAAGTGATGTCCGCATCTTCCTTTTTACTAGAAGACTCTAAAAGCACACTTTCGTATATCCTTATATTATTGCAAAATTGCCACAGTCGAAATTCTTGAAATAGTGGGTGTGATTTGGGTATGGCTTTAATATATTCCTTTTCACGTTCTTTATTGCCTTTTTCATCTGTCTTCAAATAGGTGCGGTATTCAAATCGACATGTACCTATAGTCGATTTTTTGCTTTTTAGAGGCCTTTGGTAGAAGATAATATCATTTACAAATAGATGTACGAAATCCTTGTTTTGTATGTTATTTCTATGTGCTTCATTTTTGGAGTAGAGATTTGTAATACACCTATTGTATATCGTTTTGTCTTGAAGTTCAGGATGATGTTTTGCTTGCTCTTCCAGTATTTTCACCAATTCCTCTTTATAATACTTTCTCTCAATGGTTTTTATCAATTTTCCTCGAATTTTTTGACTGGGTTTTTCTAAGAGAGTTTGATAAATGAATTGTCCAATAGTCAATTTAGATTTGTCGATTTCTTGTTGTGTTTTAGCTTTGATTGCGGCCCAGTCCTCTTCAGAATTAACAGCTTTGTAACTATATTTTAAGTCGCCATTTTTAAGTTCTTTTATTGTAACTATAAACTCCTTTTCTCTACCAATCCATTCTTCTGTTTTTGTGATTTGTTTGTCGTAGATCCACCCATTTGTGAAGGTGACATTATATAATATATTGCCTTTTACTTTTTCGCCACTGTCTTCTACATCTTGCACTTTTAGCTGCACAAATTGTTTGTTATTATCTTCGTCTTGTTCTTCTCCTCTCAGCTGATAATACCCTCTTTTTTGATTAAAATTTAAAATTATCCAAGCGAGTTCTTCTTTGGATATTTTAGTAGTCAAAGCCTTTTGCCTGAGAAAGTATATTGTCCAGTCTGGTGGTGTTGGGCCATTATATCCAGTGCTTTTGAAATCTTCAGTCATCTCTTTAAAAGAATCCTGAAAGATGAATTCATGTCTATCTCCAACCTCTTTATAATTAAGCTTTACTTCTTTTTCTGGATAGAATTGTCCTAATCGTTTTTCGAAATCTATGGACTGGTCATAGTGATTTGGTAGAAAATCCAGAATATGCAATACTCGATGAAGGCGTTCTCTTCTAAGGTTATTTCTGTGGTAAAGTTTTCTTGTGCTCCTATATCCTGTACGTTCTGCTGTTTGAGAAATGGATTGTCCTGCATCAAATTTACCAAGTACATCCTGACCCATGGGTATAATGCGAACCCCTGCACCAATTATCTTCCCTTCCTTTTTGTCAAAATCTGATTCTATAAGACTCCAGCCAATGCTGTTTGTTCCGAGATCTAATCCTAATACCTTTTTCATTTTATTATAAATTGATTATTTTCTGCAATAAATATCGTAAATTTGTTTAGCAAGCTAATCACAATAAGGATTATTCCGTTGTGAAAACATTTAGTCTGCCCTCAACTATAAATCGGGGGCTTTTTTATTTTTATGAGATTTCAAATGGTTAGTTCAACAGACTTTCTATAATCTATTTAATCTTCAATATCCAAATGATTCTTCACAATTGCCGCAGCGTTCATGATCACATTGAACACAAAAATTTCTGTCATAAGGTCTATGTTCACCACAATTGCAACATTTCCATTTTCTTAGAGGATTGTGGTACCAGATGAATTTCCAAATTGATCTCATGATTATAAATATTTATAGGATTAAATTAAAAGAGATACTAAAAATATTAAATAAGAAGAGATAAATTTGCTAGAATCACAGATTTGAGTAGATCTACGCAAATATTTAGTAATTCTACGCTAAATAATATAATTTTAGAATCAAACAATTCAATAATTCATTTCTGCTGTTGAGATAGCTGAATTAAAGAATTATTAACTGAAGTTTAATAGGAAATAAATTACGGATAATCAATCGATATTTGGAGTATTGATTCCACAAAAAAAAATATTCACCGCGAAGTGCACAAAAGTTTTCACAAAGACCACAAGGAAAAAATGCCTCCAACCTGAAAACCATAACAGATTGAAGGCAGACAAACAAATTTAGAAATTTAATGGCTGTTGATCGCGAGAAATGGTCACTTTTGTTCCGCTAATCCAGGTGGTATTCTGGTCATCGTAATAGGGATAAGCGCAACTTGGTGGAGCCGTATATTGACCCGAAATATCAGCTTTTAAATCGATTAGTAATTTCTTTTTTTCTAGACTATCTAATTCATCAAAATATAAGACTAGCTTGTTTTCAAACACTTCAAAATAATCTATTTTGCGTTGCTCTTTGAACTCTTTTAGTTGATCCATCTGAATACTCATGCCAGCAGGAATGCCTAGTATAATAGTTGGGTTGGCAGATAGCTTGTCTTTTAAATTAGTCAAAACTACTTCCATGCTTACTTGATCTGCTAGAGCGCAGTTGGAATTCATCAATCTAGTAGATAATGCCAATTCAGGGTTTTCGGATGACGGTGGTATTTTACTCATATAATCGACTGTCATCTCAAAGCTTTTATTGTTTGGGCTACTATATTGTACTTGAACTTGATGAGTGTTACTCGTGATTTGATCAGTAAGGTCTACTTGGTTTTTAATATCTGTTGAGAAATCATTGTCTATAGATGCTGTTATGGTACTACCAATAGTATTTACCTTTTTAGTATCCCAATCAGCATATGCTAAAATGGCTTGGATGGCAAGACAGGTGGCTTGAGTAGAGCCAAATCGCCCACCTCTTCTAGAACTAAATATATGATCAATAATTTTCTTTACTAAAGGTCGATTGCTCAAATTACCTCTGATGATTGCCATTGCACAAAGGGATAAAGTCTCAATATTTTTATCATTCTTGCCGGACCTCATAATGGTACTTTTGCAGGTTATATTTTTTAGGTCTTTCTGTCCTATATCAGCTATAACCTTGTCAAGAAGTTCTTGATAATCGTTTTGATATCCTTGATTATAAGCTGTAAGTGCCATGAGTGCGGTCAAATAAAGGTCATGAGAATCCAGGGCATTCTTTTTTGCAGCGGTGTATTCTTTGGCAATATCGATTGTCTTTATTTTTTGATTTGAAAGTGCGTAAAGCACATATGCATTTTGGACAATTTTTGAGACATTACTAAAAGCATACTTCCCTTTTGGATTATTGAATCCGCCTTTACCATCTCTTTGATCCAATAAGAAATCAATCGTTCTGAAAAGCATTTTTTTATCTACACCATCATATATTTTTGACATATCCGAAAACTCCAATAATCCATAAGCGGTCAATGCCACATTAGGTGGTGTCCTGCCATACCATTCGAATCCATCCTTTGTAGTTTCGTATGCAGCTAATTTTTTGTATCCTTCCTCAATATAGTTCATGGCTTTATCCATATGCTCTTTCTTGGATTGATTATCTTTCTTGAGATATTGACAAATCATAACATTTGGATAAGTAGAAGAAGATACCTGCTCAAAGCAACCTGAAGGTCGCCGAAGTAGAGATTGAATGCCTTCAAGGGCCGAGGTGACAGGATTGTACACTTTCATTTCTGCTTTAATTGATCCTTCGAGTGGTTTGAATAGCTCCACATTAAAAGTGTCAGAATCTATTCCTGAGAATGAAAATTGTTGGGGGAAATATGGATTTAGGATCGCAATTTTCTTAGTAAGCACATCAAAATCTCTTTCACTTTTAACCTTGATGTTAAAGTTGGATTCTGCGATTTCATTTTTAGGTGTGACTTGCAATTGATACACAAAACTCTCACCCTTTTTTACCAATATACTTTGAAGGTCAGATATATCAAATTGTAAGTCGATAGCATTAGCTTCAAGCTTTACGTGTTGGTCAGTGTCACTATCATTATTTATTACAATTGAAATTTGAGCGGTGTCTCCCAATACAAAGTAGGAAGGCAATTTACAATCAATATTTAAAGGCTTGACAGCCACTATTTTTTCTACATCTCGGCCTACCATTCCATCAGCGGTCAATCCCTCTGCAATCATAGAGAAGGAAGTGATCTCATCAGAAGTATAGAATGAAAATGTAGCTTCACCCTTTTCATCAGTTTGTATTCTTGGATTCCAATATATAGTCTGTCTAAAATCGGAGCGAACTGTTATCTCAGATTTCTTGTATTTTGGAATATAAAATTGCTTTTTATTTGATCGATTGATATAGTGATTTATATGATGCACGATTAGAGGATGATTTGACTTTGTTTTAATTTTGCGACTATATCTACGGTCATAAATATTGAACTCGTCTTTCATTTCCTTACTTTGAGGTATAAGGCCTGAAACTCGGACTCCATCCACATAGTATTCTGTAGCGTTAGTCCTGCTTCCTCTGATACTAATGTCACCACCATCTGCTACCGAGATTCCTGCTACATTTGCTGCTATAGCATTTATGGACTTGGTAGGAAGTCTTCTAATAGCTTCACCAGTGACAGCATAACCTATACAACTGGTTCTCTTGTCCATCAATTGGTTTCCATATCCGACGACGACGACTTCATCCAATAATTGACCTTCTGTAAGGGAGATATTCATTGGAGATATATTCCTGATTTCTTCTTCTTGGCCGTATTCTGGTTTTTCCATTGCAAGAAAGTTAGGATTAGCTAGCCATTTTTCTTTGAGCGCTGTTGCCAGCTCAGATCTCATCTCTTTTAGTTCTTTTATTTTCACATTTTTAATAAATGAATTGTAAGATTTGGTTTTGGCAATGAGCTTGAATGATTTATTTTTATGAAGTGGAAAGACAAAATATCCGTCTGCATCAGTATCCACGACACGAACATTTTCACTATTATTTTCCTGAATCAAGACTTGCGTTTTAATACCCTTATGTCCTTTTCTACTACAAACTTGACCTACATAAGAATTCTGATCGAATAAAAATGTAGTTGCCTCTTCATTACTTACATCTTCCATATATGACCTCCATCCATGAGTAAGCATGACTAAATCCAGATGTGTTTTTGTTTCTACAGTGATGCTATCAAAATAATAATTGGGTTCATTGATATCCCCATTTAATTCTGAAGACAGAAGAAGTTCCGTTGTCAAATGTCCTTGTTTGTCATCTGCGAACGATAGCATTTTGTCTTCTACAACTGATATTCCAAAATCTCCTGATACAGGATTGCCTTTATAGTCAGTTGTTTTGACCTGAGCTATTACTTTTTCTCTAAGGCCATAAATACTTTTATCAGTGCTTAAAGTTACTTGCATTCCTCTTTCAGGATGAAGGAAAATAAGTCGTTCACAGGTCGTATTTCCATTATTCTGTAACGATATTTTGTGGATTCCCTGAGGTAAACTTTCGATTGGAATGATGACATTTTGGTTGTCTTGATTTTCTAATGATTTCGTCCAGACAACATCACATAAATTCGAAAGGACCAGGCTCATATTGTTATCAACACCACCAATAATTTCCAATTTTACCTTCTGATCAGAATGATCCACAACGGTAAATTTGATGCCTTCTGATACCTTATACTTTATTGGAATTAACTTTGATGATTCGTAAGGGCTACAAATTTTTGCAAAGTAGTTTTTGTTTTCTTCTGGTCGAAAGTTGATTTTGCCCATACCATAATGAGCACTGCTGAAATCCGAAACTTTATTACCATTACTGTCAACGATTTCGCCGCTAACATCAGTTGGTTCACCCATTTCCGATACAGCTTTGAATGCTAAGACATTCTCAAAACCTTCTAGTAGACTACCGCCCTCAGGCAAAAATTGCAAATCAATATTTTCTAAGACAACTGGTATCCTTTCACTTATCGATTCAATCTGGCCTCTGTATTTTATTTTTGCATTGACACTTATATTTGTTGACTTCAATTGGTTGGGAATGACAAATTCTGCATTGCTTTCACCTTTTATATCCGATTCCTTATGAAGCTTCTGTGTTTCAATTCCTTCGACAAATAGCGTGTACTCTACTCCAACACTTGAAATTGGTCGATCTTTGAGATCTTTGACATTGAAACTTGCGACTACGGGTTCGCCTTTGCCATATCCTTCTTTGTCAAGATCTATTTTCATCAACAGTCTCGGAGGATCATATTTTTGTACAGTGATTTCTTTAGAGTATTTATATGATTGGTCCAACGTCGACATCCAAGGTGTATTTATTTTAAGTTGATATATGCCCCCATTTGCATTCACATCTAGTTTGAGATATTCAGTTATTACACCATCTTCAATTAATATTTCTTTACGCATCAATTTACTTCCATCTGGTTTTATCAATTCGATGGTCGCTTTTTGGCTTAAAACTGTAGGCATATTGGCCCCGTTTACAACCCAAGCTTTGATCCATATTTCGTCCCCAGGCATATACATGGGTTTGTCTGTTTGTATATAAGCTTTTTCAATCCTGTCGTGGTTCTGAAATTGTCCAAATAATGGAGTTGCACACATGAAAGTGACGGCTACTAAAAGTGTGGTTTGGTATAAATTTTTCATGATATTAAAATTTGTAGGTTAGTGAAGTACCGATTTCTGAAGTGATCGGTTGATTGAAATATTGAAGACCATATGAAATACTATCTTCATAGATGTGCGATGTCGAAAACCCCTTGAATGAAGCAATAGTCAGAAGATTTTTTGCATAGAGTTTTATTTTAAATTCACGGGAGTTTTGTCTTTGATGATTATAAGTAAGTTCAATAGTTTTCAAACTGATATGGCTTGCATCTCGAATATATTCGGATACTATACCATCGGTTCCATATCTAGTCCACATGTTACCAGATAATCCATCATTCGGGTCAGCTAAGGATACTTGTGTCGTATTGATTGATCCATCTGTTTTGACACCTTCAAAGACATGATTGTCTATTTCTCTATGATCTGCAGAATATTGAGATACGCCATAGTAGTCTAGTGTCTGATGTGTTCCGTTCCATACTTTACCCCCAATTTGCCCATCAAATTCTATTTTAAATAAAAGTTGATCAAAGCCAATTTCAAGATTGTAGGCAAAATTAAGAAGTGGAGTAGGATCGGCAATAATTGATAATTCTTGAGCTTTAGTTGGCCAACCATCATCATTGATTATCACTTTTCCATCAGCGTTTCTATTGAAATCTGATCCTACTATGATTCCAACAGGTTGTCCGACGATCAAATTTTTTGATACATCTGCAAAACCTGCAATTGGAACTCTATTTGAGAGGCCATGTAATTTGTTTACGCTAGTTTTGAAATGGCTGACCTCGAAGGTGTAGTTGAAGTTGATCCTTTCTTTAAAAATATATTTATACCCATGCCAGCTGTTAACCCAACTTAATTTGTGAGTGGATAAATCGGCTGAATTTCTGAGAATAAAACTGCCATTTTCAAGCTCTGGAAATATCACATTTTTTTGATCGATAAATTTGTATTCTATTCTTGAGCTGAAATCGGATCTTGAATAACGTTTAGACACATGGACACCAATATTGAACTCGTCTTTGATCTCATTTTGCAATTTATTGAGTATCCACAAAGGATAATCTAACTTTTGATCTTGTAATCTATTATGGTCAATAAGAAAAGAGGAATAGTTATATCGATCTAGAAGTAAATCTTGTTCTTTGATTATTCTCTTGGCACTTATATATGGTGTTAGTTTATCAATTCTTTTCCTTCGAAATCTAAACTCATAACTTAAATGGCCAGAAGGATTAGTAAGACTGTTTGGTTGATTATTTGCAAGTAAGGAAGTTATTTTAATCGATGACTTCAACCTATCTGCGGTGTAGGCAAATTTGTATGAAAATGAGTTTCTAAATAATTGATCAGATTGACTAAAATATTCATTTCTGCTGTTCAAATCAACAATATCTACCTTCGCAAAGGTTGCTATATTATAAAACACCAAAGAAATATTGTTCGCATTATCAACTTGGTATTTTAAGTTAGTTGCCATTTGGGCCGAAAAAGATTTTATATTCAGCGTATTGCTATAATCTTGTAATTTATCTTCGATAACTTTTTTATAATTCTCAGATATTTTTGTCTTTTTGGATTCAATTTTCAGGGCATTTTTTAGTCTTGTTGATTGCTCATCTGAAGTCCATTTTTGTTTTATTAAGAGACCTATTTTGTCAGAGGTTACAGGATTTTTGTTGTGGGCCAGTATCCAATTTGGATTCTCATATTCCGGACTATAACTTTCCAATTTTTCATTTGATCCATCGAAACTTGGGCTTTGCGCCATCATAGATTTCAGGGCATTGTGATAGTAGCCAGTATAATTATGATTTCCCAATGTGGTACGATCGATGTTCAATTCTACATTCAAAGGATGATCATCGTTCCATGTATTTGAAAATTTCATATAGCCCAACCTTAGGCTTGTATGGTTGCTTTTATATTTATTGAAAATATCTGGGATTCTGTTATAATTAAAAATTCCGTACACTTTGTTTTTCATTTGTTCAGCTTCAAATGCCAATTGGGTTCCGAGCTTAATACTTGGTTGGAGTATATCATTATTATGTCGAGATATTCCGATAGATGATAATTCTGATATTCTTGGTCCATACGAATACGTTTCTCCAGCATTGAAGTCTTGATATGTTAGAATTCCATTTATCGGACGTCCTTGACTAAATGTATTTTGAAGGCTATGTTGGTGAAATGGTGAAACAAATTGGGTACCTATGTTTTGTGTCAGTGTTAGATCATATTGGATGTCAGGTTTTGGTTTTTGTGTTTTGACCTTGCCATTTACCAACTCAAAATCTGTAATTATTGAGTTCATGTCATTTTTATGATACAGTTTTGCTGACTTGCCAGTGTTTATGGAATCTTTCAATATTACATTTGAGATCATCAACCTTCTCGCCCTCATTTTTTGTTTAAATGCTTTCGATTCGATTCTCTCAATTTTGATTTTTTGGGTGTTTTCGACTTCACCAAGCATTGATTCGGTCACATATATTGATCGAGGGGAGTAGCCGATGTAGCTGAATTCTATTTTGTCTCCAACTTTGCATGCGATAGCATATTCTCCATCAAGATTTGTTTCAACTCCTCGAATCAAAATGTCATTTCTGTAGACAGCGACAGTCGCAAACATTATTGCTTCTCCATTGTCTACAAGTGAACCTGTGAGCATTCTTTCTTGAGCGGATAATCCTAAAATACATAAGCTAAAAAATAGAGTAAGTAGATGTTTATTCATGAGTAGTTAGTGTTATCTGGGTTAGTAGATACACATAGGATGACAGAATTATGGAAAATGCATAAATGGGAATAAATAATTGATTGCATGGTAGCGACAGTTTCATCTTTCTGACTTATTTTGTCTTACACACCTGACTTATTCCTCTCTTGGATAAGTAACAATTTTGGTATATCTTTGAAAAAGTCAGTAACATTCGCAATGAAGCAATTAATCTATATTAATTTATTTTTTCTTATTTCTGTATTACAAGGTTATAGTCAGGATTATACGCCTTTTGATCTTACAGATACCAAATGGGTAATGAGCCGTTTGGTACCATCAGCTGGTAATAATGCGACGGTATCTTTTTTTGAAATATACACAAAAGGAGACACCATGATTAATGATAAGTCGTATACAATAATCGCAACTAAAAATCTATGCAGACTTTATAATTCTCCTTCGGGAGTAACTAGTGAAGATGACATCGTGAAAGAAGAATATGAGTTCGGTGCTATTAGAGAAGAAGACAAGAGGGTTTATTACTACCGATATAATGATGAATATCCTTCTGGCTATTATTCTACTGGAGTTATTCAAGAACCAGAGATTGATCATTTGCTTTATGATTTTAATGCTGAAGCTGGTGATACCATTTATCACTCTTCCGAAGTGTTTACAATTATAATTGATTCCTATATATCTTCAGATGGGGTCAAAGTTTATGAATATATGAACACTATGGATGAATCTTTTGCCAATCCATGTGACGCGGTTATTAGAGAAGGCAGAGGGAGTGGTGATGGTTTATTTGCACCTTATTTTGGATATTTCACAGAGTTGAAATGCTATGCATCCGATAGCCCTTTAGATGGTGTTGCCTGTACAGTATGTAAAGATTATATAACCAGCACAGAGGATATCTACCCAACAAATTCAAATGTTCTTTATCCGAACCCTGCACACAACCAACTTTTTATTCATGATGAATATGTTGGTGAACTTAAAGGAATAGTTGTCTACAATATTCAAGGACAAAAGGTGGATGAGATGATTTATAACAAAGGTGACAACAGTATAAATCTGTTAGATTTTGCTTCGGGGTTGTTAATTTTTGAGCTAGAATTTAGTAACGGACAGCGAAAATTAGAAAAGATTGTTGTCCGAAATTAATCTGTAGCGATTTTCAGCAATGGTAATTCTTAAACAAAGAGTAAAATATTAGATGTTGATTTTTAACCACAAGGAACTCTAAGAAGTCGCAAAGGTCACAAAGCTAGATTTTGATTTGTTATGTCGAGATGTTCAAATGTATTTCACAGAATATATTAACCTCACCTATTTTCATCTTGATCCAATTTCAGGCATATTATTTGTGCCATTTATGTTATGTCAAGGAGAATATATTCTGTATACGTTGTTGAACTTTCTAAAAGAGTTTTTACAGATAATCGACGTTTTCGAGATGCCAATCCTCAATTCAATGGCGTCTTGGAATGCCTTTATGTAGGAATGACAAGCAAGACACCTGAAGTGAGATTAAAGCAACATCTGACAGGAGCATTAAGCAAAAAAGGGCATAAGATTTCATCTAATATTGTTCAGAAATATGGGATGTATTTGAGGCCAAGTTTATATAATGATCTTAATCCATTGACGAGAGACGAGGCAGTGAAGATGGAAGAAGAGTTAGCCAATAAATTGAAGAGGCTGAGGTATGCGGTTTGGTGGGGATGAAGAAAAGATTGGAAAGATTGGTGAGATTGAAGAGATTGGAAAAATTCTTGTGAACTCTGTAAAAAACTTTGTGTCATTGTGGTGAAAAAAGGATTACACGGAGATTAGATTGAGAATTCACGGAGATTTGCGGAGTTTCAGTGATTCAGCAATCAAAAAAATCCCAGCAAGCAAATTCTCACTGGGACCTTGAAGGTATATCATGACAACCTTCTGCGAATGTTCATGTTAATTGTTAAGGCTTAAAAACTATTCTTCTTTTATACATCTGATAGAATGCCCTTCAGATCCAGATTCATTAGTCCGATAATCTACTTCCCAATCATTATACAAAATTCTAATTGCGTGCACATTTTTAGTTGAGCCACCAGTTCTAGACCAAATCCAATTCCTTTGTTTGTTATATGTGAAGGGGCCATTGTATTCTCTAAGCCCTGAACCTACAGCAGAGAATCCAGAGGAATTGTCTCCATTTCCTCCAAATGGAAAATTGCTTGAGGACTGCCAATATTCACCTGGAGCGTATTTGATATGTAGACCAGCTACATTTCCACCAGCCTCAGTGACGAGGTCTTGTAATTGAGACCCCGTAGGAACTTCATAACCAACTGGACATGCATTTTTTCCTCCGTTTATAGTCGTATCTACTACTCCCCAATTGTACAATGCACCAAACTTACTATATGTAGTTGAATCATTAAGATACCAACTATATGCATCAAATAGGGTAGTATATTCCGCTCCATTCCAAGATTGATACCAAGTGTACCAAGTTGGGTCATCAGTAATATTGGGTATTGGTGTCCCATCATTATAGTGGGTAGTTGACAAATTTTCTTTCAACCAAACTTGATCACCTATGACTACTTCATTGTAAACATTTCCATCAAAATCTTTAATATAATTGGCATCACTTATGCCAGGAACGATGAGCCAATTGCTTCCTGAAAGATACATAGTGTCACCTTCTGTGGATGCAGAAAGGGTTTGTATTTCATTTGTTGGGTCAGGGTCAGGATCTTCATGTTGATCAACATACATTTTATTAGCTGCATCCATGTCAGTCAAAGGCGTTGCTAGATTATTAATACGTTTGCCTGTCATGTTTAGTGAATCTGTAGCGGTATGATTTCCAAGATTGTCAGATCCGACTTCTTTCCAAATGGTGTTATTGTAGAACCAGATTGATTTTGTGACTGTATCATAGACCATCTGTCCATTTTCTTCTAATACAATAGCGGTGTGATCTGCCTTTGGAATTACGATTCCATCTGGCGCGATTTTTAGATGTTGAGCTCCAATTTCGGTCAATACCAAAAAAGAGAGAAAAATGCTTAGAATAAGGATGTTAAATTTCATGTTTTAGGTGTTTGAAATGAATTATTTTTTGTTTTGTTGACAAACTCAATTGGTATAGCATAGAGTTTAGCCATAAAGATTCTAATATTATAACTGAGAAATAGAGACAGATTCCGATAGGTATTACTGACTTACCAAATGGTTTGAATCAATCGAAAAAGTGACCTTATTTTCTTAGTCTACGAATTCAACCTTTCAAAGAATTCTTTTTTGCGCCTTCTGGCAATAGGCGCATGACTTCCGTCATTGAGAATTACATTCCCGCCATCTTCCTTTGAATATTTCTTTACATAATCAAGATTGATGAGATAGGCAGAGTGAATTCTAAAGAATATATCATTTGGAAGCTGGCTCTCAATTTCTTTTAATGGTTTGGATACCAAAATCCGATCTCCATCCGTCAGATAAATGAAACAATAAGAACGATCAGCTTCTATGCGCACTATGTCTGAGATAGACAGCACATTGATTCCTTCAGATGTTGGAATTGTAATTTTATGGTTTTGACCAATATGATTTTGCTTTATCAGATAATCCAAACGATTGTAAATTGCTTCATCAAATTGTGTTCGCTTTACTCTATCTATAGAACTCAGAATATCTTGAGGTGCGAATGGTTTTAGGATATAATCAATAGCTCCATATTTGAAGGCTTTCAATGCATATTTCTCATCTTCTGTAGTGAAAATTATTTTAAAGGATGGATTTTTAAAAGAATCAAGCATATCAAATGATGATGATCCATCCATCTCCAAATCAAGAAATATGAGGTCAGGCTTATGTTCTTCAATGTATTGAATTCCTTCTTCAATATTCCTAGCGATGCCCACTATATCTATGGAAGTAGCATATTCTTGGATGATTTCTAATAATAAAGGATTTGAATCAATGTCAGAATTGATGATTACCGTGCGTATCATAAATTGTGGGTGTTTAGTATAAAAATGCTGCTGAGATAATGGAGTTCTGAATGTAGTCATTGTTACATTTTTTAAGGTGCAGATTAAAGAATTCTTAGAATCAATAAAGGGGGTTGATTTAGCACAAGGACTTTTGTCTACGAGATTAAGAAAAGGGTGTATTAAAAAGGAGTAATTATCTTAGTGTTAATTGGAAGGTGAGCTTCTCCAGAAACTCTTCTTTTCTTCTACGTGCAACTGGGATTTTTATTCCTTCAGCCATTTCAATTTCGCCATTTTTGTGATATCTGACGATTTGATCTAGATTCACAACATAAGATTTATGGCACTGGTAAAAATTGTGATGTTCAAGCATAGCTACGAATTTGCCAAAAGCTTGAGTGCTGGTATAAATCCGATTTTGGGTCAAATAAATTCGGCTATAGTTTTCATAAGCCTTAATAGAAATAATGTCGTTTACGTCAACCAGTTCAAGGGTTTGAAAGGTTGGGACGAGTAGTCGCTGATAGGGGAAGGTTGCACAGGTCATTGTTTTTGTTTTTAATGATTTAATTAAAATGTCTGATCTCGAGCACGCTTAATAACAACATGTACCAAATGTAAGCTGTTAATTACCGATTAGAAAGACGTGTTTACTATAATGTCCTACATGTAAATAAATTAGTAATTCATTATATTGATTTATAAATAACTGATAATGAATATGATTAGAAATAATTATAAATGTATTATCCTATTATAAAAATTTTATAGATTTACCATTTATTGTATATTTGGACCAATGAAGAGAGTAAAACTTCTTGATGGCTTAAGAATGTTGGGTAAAGTAGAATGGTTATCCTTTCGCAAGTATATGTTGATGTATTGTACCAAATCCTCAGACAATTACAGATTGCTTGATTATTTGTTTTTAAGTAGAAATGAATTGACTGAAATGTCTGATGTCAAGGCAATCAAGAAGCTATTATTTGATAAAATGACTGATAAAGGCTTTTCAAATTTAATGTCAAGGATATTTAATTGGTTTGAAGAATGGTTGATATGGTATGAGAATAAGAAAGATAAAGTTACTAGTGATATTCAGCTAGTTAAGATTTACAATAGGAAGGGTGTTTTTAACTTAGCCGATAAAACGTATAAAAGAGTGGAGAAGATTCTTTTGGATGAAAAACGATTAAGTTTGAGAAAACACAGAGACCTTTATGACTTGCACCATAACCATTATTACAGTGATAATCCAGTCAAATACCAGAGAAAAGAAGAAATCTTGAATTCTTTAGTTTCTTATTTCCTATTGCAATTTAAAGAACAATCTTGCTTATACCTTGCTGAGCTTCACAATTGGGGAATAATACAAAATCATGATTATACTAAAGAGATTGAATTGCTAAATAAAGTAGGCGTTTTAATCTCGGATTCACAAACGAGCCAAGTAATAAATTATATTGTTCTTATGGTATCTGAATTGGATGAGAAGGCATTTTGGAATCTTCAAAAGATGATATATTCGGATAAACTTAAACCAGATTCAGAATTATATATGCTTAGTTCTTTGTACTTGATCACCTTTAGTTTAAGGCTGTGGAATAATAATAAGATAACGGATCCCCAGGCTGTAATAGATACGTATGACTTTGGTTTGGAAAGTGGAGTATTACTGAACACAGGAAAAATTCCTATTATTCGTTTTATAAACTTTGTCACTACATTAGGTTTTATTAAAGCTTCAAAAACCACCTATGATTTTGTTGACAAATGGATACATCTTGTAGATACCAATGACCACGATGCCATCAAAGCACTAAGTTATGCCCAACTGAAATTCATAGAGAAAAAATATCAGGACATTGTACCTCTATTGTTGGGCAAAAAGTACGATACAGATTTTGGGAAATTAAGGGCGATTTCTTTAGAGTTGATTAGTTTATATTATGACAGAAAGACCAATTATGGATTATTACATAACCGGATTAATAATTTTAAGCGAGTTCTTAGAACATTCAGTAGTAGAAAGTCAGAGTTTACGTATCACGGATATTTGAATTTTACAAAGGTGCTTGAGTTGTTAATCAAAAGAGATTTCATTAAAATAAGTATCAATATTGATAAATACTCTCCTCTGCTATATAAGAAATGGCTGAATTCGGAAATAGAAGTTAGGTAAAACTAAATTGCTCACGGGCAACCTGTCAAAGCTAAATTTATTAAGAGATAATATTTGTTAAAGTAATTAGGTCATAATCTAATAATAAAGAAAAGTCCCAAGAAGTCTAGCTCCTTGGGACTTTGAAAGTTAATCGTGATAATTTGAATTAGGTGTTTTAATCAATGTCTTATGATATTCAATCATGATTGTATTTGATTTATCGCTAAGTATTATTAACTAAATGTAGTAGCTGCCTAAATAAATTAGTGAATATGACCTGACTCAAGTGAAATGGAATTTACCAATTGATAAAGGATAGAATCTATAATTATCGTCGAGCCAAAATGACAATAGAAATCCGACTGATGCATCTCTTCTATAATACTATATTGAGCCTCACCAAGAAGGATTGTCAAGGTTTCATCAGTAGAAGACACTTCAAGAGCATACATATCTACACCTTCAACAATTATGTCATATCCCCCACTTATTGGATGAATTCTTTTATGTTTTCTACTACTCAAATGCTTACCCTCTAGACCTTTAATCGCTGCCGAAGAAAGTAAATCTTCTTTAATGTCTTTAATGTTAGACACATAAAATGAACCTCCTGAATTAATAATTCCCTTTTCAATTTTTAAGTAATCTACGTATACATTTTCACCATCTAAAGGGTGTATTATAGAAACTATATCATTACTATAAATTAGATTTACTTTGGCTATTTCAGAATTAGTATTATTGATGCAAGAAGTAATAAGAAGAAGACTAAAGAGGGAAAATAGAAGTTTCATAATTAAAGATTTATAATGTGAAATGAAATGTGAAATCCATTTTCAAAATTACTTTATTAAGTATTGATTACAAAAACATAATTTATAGATTATCCTGTCTAAAAATATTATTATAGTATTTGCATATTTTATAATATATTGAAAGTGAATAATTTAAGATGTAGATATTTGCTAGATTATCCTATTGACTTAGAAAAGTTGTTTTAAAGTATAATTTAACTATTGAATATGCCCAAACTTATTGATGGCTTGAAAATACTAGAAAAGGAAGAATGGATTTCTTTTCGAAAATATATACTAATGTATTGTTCAAAATCATCGGACTGCTACATTTTGCTTGATTATTTGTTCAATGCTAGGAATAGTGAAGAAAAGCTATCAGATACTCGGAGTATTAAAAAAAGATTAAATCCTAAAATGACGGCTAAATGCTTTTCCAATAATATGTCAATATTATTCATTTGGTTTGAAGAATGGCTGGTCTGGAATGAGAACAAAAAAAATGGTGTAGCCAATAATATTCAATTGGTTGGAATTTATAACAGGAAAGGTTTTTTCAACTTGGCAGACAAGACCATGAGGAGTGTGGAAAAACCCCTAATGGATAAGACTCTATTGGATTTAAGAAAGCATAAAGATTTGTATCTTTTGTATCATCATTATTATTTCGGTGATAATCCGGTTAAAAATAAAAGCGAGATTTTTAATAGACTAATTTCCAATTTCCTTCTGCAGTTCAAAGAGCAGGCATTATTGTATATCTCAGAGATGCACAATTGGGGGGATATTCAAAACTTTGATTACAATACTCAAATCGAATTATTGAGACTAATTAGTTCATTGGTGGAGGATAGCCAAACCAGTAAATTCATCGAATTGATTAATATTTTGATCTCGGAACTTAGTGAAGAAGCTTTTTTGGAAATTCGTGATACAATAACTTCAAATCGTATTAAACGTGATTCAGAATTGTACGTTTTGGCTTCATTGTACATGATTACATTTAGTCTAAGGTTATGGAATATTAATAAGATTAAAGACCCTCAGCTTGTAATAGATGCTTATGATTTTGGACTGCAATCTGGATTGTTATTGAGCACAGGGAGAATTCCACTTATACGTTTTCTAAATCTCGTATCTACTTTGGGATATGTAAAGACTTCAACTGGAACATATTTGTTTATTGACAAATGGATACATATGGTTGACTCCAATAATCTTGAATCCATACATGCTTTGGCCTATGCACAATTAAAATTGGTTGAGGGGAAAATTGAAGAAATTGTTCCATTGTTGATTGATAAAAAATTTACTTCAAATAGTGGAAAACTAAGGGCTTCGTCTCTGGAATTAATTAGTCTTTATTATGAGCGTAATAGCAATTATAGTTTATTAATAAATAGAATAAGTAACTTTAAAAGAGTATTAAGTCGACGTGATATTAAGAATAAGCACCTTGGATATCATAACTATTTAAATTTCACAAAAGTGTTAGAATTACTAATCAAAAGGGATTTCCAAAAAATGATAATTAGCATTGAAGACTACTTACCTCTTATTCATAAAAGATGGTTAATAAGAGAAATTAAAGCAGGCCAATAATGACCTGCTTTTTATTCTGGTGATGAAGCCTAAAGTACTCCTTCAAGGTCACCGATCCATTCTAGGATTATGATTATAATATCCATGATTCAAGATTTTAAATGGTTAAAAAATGAATCATATCAAGTGGCCACGAGACATGACAAGTCCCTGGGGCATTTTGCGCATAGCCCCGAATTAATATTTCCTAATGTGTTTTTTCTAAATTTTTAGATTGGTTACATTTGGATGTTTGATATAGTATGTAAGTGGATTTTAGAAAGGTTACTTTTATTATGAGCAAAAGATATGAACTGTAGAAAATAAATCATTAACGGTAAGAATTATTGGAGTATCGGTCAATATGATTGGTGATCGGGAGTCTATTTTTTATAGTGTAATTGTCCGAAATTATTAATAATGTGTTTTCTGGCCTTTCAGTTTAATCTTTACCGTATAAAGTAGAATAAAATATATATTTTGCAATTAAAGTAACCTTTTTGCCCTTTAACAACATATATATACATAGACGAACGTGGAAAATGAGTATGATCCATTAAACATAATAGATAGAATTCGCGGAAATGAATCGAACAGGAATATCGCTATCCGAGAATTGGTAAGAGATTCTGCATTAAAAAATAAAATCAAAGCATACATTATTAATAATAGTGGTGATGTGACTGATGCAGAGACAATCTTCAATGATACAGTCGTGACTTTAGTGAAGACTGTATTTACAAAACAAGATTTTAAACTTACCGTTCACCTGCATGGCTACCTGATAGGTATGGCTAGAAACATCTGGATGAATGCTTTGAGGAAGAAGAAAAGAAATGTGACTGTCCCCATAGAGTACGCATCTAATACTATTGATGAAGGAAGTAGCATGGAATTGCTATTAAAAGGAGAACGAGGACAGATTTTGCAATTGGTACTCAATGAAATGCGAAAAAACTGTAAGGATGTTTTGATGTTTTGGGCCTCAGGGTTCAAAATGGATGAAATCTCAGTTAAGTTAGGATATAAAAACGGTGCCGTAGTAAAGAAAAAGAAAAGCGAGTGCATGAAAGAACTCTACAGCTATCTAGGTGAAAACCCACATATTAAAGAACGTATAAGACCCGTGTAATGGATTATTTTGATCGAATTGAAGAATACTTAAACAATGCCCTTTCGGAAAGTGATAAGATCGCTTTTGAAGAAGCAATGGAGGAAGACTTGAAGCTGAAGCAAGCTGTGGAGGATCATGGGGTGGCAATGGATGTGGTGGGGAGTATATTGGAAGGGGAGGTGAGGAAGGTGATTGATAATGAACAATTGACAATTGATAATAGTTTGGAGGAGCGTGGAAAGTTGGATATTGCAAAAGAAGGAACAGGAAATGAAACGAAGGTGAAGCAGATGAATTGGATGAGGTGGGTGGCTGCTGCGAGTGTGGTTTTTGTTTTGGGGTGGTGGGGAATGAATTATAATGTAAGAATGGAACAGGATAACCGTTATGCTATGGTATCTAAATATGTTAAGAGACCAACAATTGATGCTTTTAGAGGTTCTGATTCAGTAACAAATTTGTATGAAGAAGCAATTCAATTCTTCAACCTCAATAAATACGAAAGGGCAAAGCCAATGTTTCTGGAATTGGAAAGAGATGAGCAATATGAAAATGTGGCTAGATTTTGTTTAGGGTATATTTGCTTTCGTGAAAAAGAATACAAGGAAAGTGTCAGTTACTTCAAACTTAGTAGTGAGGCAAATTTCAGAATTCAAGAATCGAATCAAATGTTGATACATAATTATTTAGTCCTTAAAAATGATGTTGCAATTGAAGGATTGAAGAAAGAAGATGAGAATTTAAAAGTTCCTGAATTAGACTAGTGACTTTCGCAGCAATAAGACCTAACAGAAGCAATGATATCTTCTCGCTGATTATCTGTTAATTCTATCCTTTCTAAAACCGATGTTATCAATTCCTCTACTTTATCACAATCCAAACAATGTTCTAGGTGAGCCCTACAAGCTTGTATATCGCCATTACATTTAACTAATTGAGGCCAACATCTTGCTAATTGAGTCTTGCATTCCCTTTTCTGAATTTCACAATTGACTAATGTTGATGTACATGTCTTTAATTCATCTGAGATTGATTCGGATTTATTCTTCCAAAAATCTCGTTCCTTTTCAAGAACAAGCACAATTGAATCAAGACTAGTTATAATAGAATCAAGGTTATTTACAACTTCTTTAAGACTGTCTTGCTTACAATGCTTAACACTCATTAACGGATTGGTAATTACGCTATCTTTATATATGTTAAAGTATTTTTTGATGCCTCCCGAAAATAAATCCTCCCAATCAAAATCCTGCTTACCACTGTGAATCATGTTCTCTCCAAAAAGGCGAGTAAAATTATCACGCCTGAGATTTTTTAGACCTTCCATGCTTTGAGAAACAAACGAATCCCTGTTAATTGGATCTTCGAAAAATAATTCAGAAGCTGCTTTAAAATTTTCAATGAATGTTGAATCTGCACTTGTATCGTAGTATACGGTAGAATCTAACAGCTCAAATTGGCCTACTACAGGCTCTTCATGAATTGATCTGTTTTTGGAATATAAATATTTTTGTAGTTCAGTCTTATAGAATTTGGTATTGCACTGACAATCGTCATCATAGCTTCTTAGAGGAAAGTAGTTTAATGTCTTTTCGTCATTATCAATAAAGTCGTTATTTGACATAATTAAACATTGCTGCGGAGAGAATAAAATAGCACAGCCTATGTAACTTTCATGCATAATATTCATGAATGGAGCAATAGTATCTCCTTTATTGCAAATACTACCTTCTTTATTATAATGACTCAATCCATATGCATGCCCTAACTCATGAACAAATAAAAGACTACTATTGAATAAATCTTTATTTCCGAAAATGAATTTATGTTTACCAGAACTAATTGCAAAGGCATTTGAAGTATTGAAAAATTCAGAATGTTCAAAAAGAATAATATGCAGTTCTTTGGAGGTATCAATAATTGTATTCAGCATCAAAACAATATTTTCTGAATTCTTTGTTTCGGTTGTGACTATTTCACTTAGATCTCTAAATTTTGTTGAGTCTATTCCTACCAACTTTATACCCATGTAAAGCTTTTGCAGAATTGTATCCACGAACTGTATTGTTTGATAGGGTATACTATCGCCAATTTTTTCATCAACTATAATTTCTGTATCAATTTCTTTCCTATAGAATATCTTTTGGTCTTTTGAGTAAGGGTCAATTCTTCCATCGTATGGAAGAACGTATGCGAAACCTGTTGTTTCAGTAAAACTATCTATTTTACAAAATACAATTTGGGTGTCTTTCTGAGCCAATACGTAACAACGATCTATATCTGGATTAGGTTGTTCTTTGTCATTTTGAGTAATTTGAATTTTTGTGCTACAACTTAAAGAAAAGGCAATTATTAGCATGAATGGAAAGAAAAATATTAGTAGTTTTTTCATGGGAAAGGATGTTTCTTAGTGTATATGATTTAGATCCAGCGAATAAACCTGGAAAGTATCGATTGTCATGTCAAATTGAATATAATAGATATCATTAGTGTCCACAGTTTCAGGATAGTCAGAAGTTCTTATAATTCTGAAGGAAAGCTCATCAGTTTCGTCATCTCTAACTTCAATTTCAGATAAAGAAAGTCCTGGAATATTTTTCTTTTTTCTGACAATATGAATTCTCAAATGCTTTGGACCTTCCCTGTGTTTGTCACCATTATGCAGATTTAAATATATTTTATTAAGTAATGCGAATTTTTTTCTTTGATCCAGTTGATCCCGTTCTTCGACATTATTAATTGAATCTTTTTTTTCTATTTCTATTGCTATCTGAACTCCATTGAATTCTTCAATTTGAAACCAAACATCTTGGAAGAGATCCAACGGACAAGAAGCATCAAATTTATATAAAACGGCCCTTGATGGTGATTCAAAAAAATCTTTAATGTCTTTGTTGGGTTTTGAATCGTAAAGTCCATCTATTTTGATCATCCCATTTGGATAATTTCTTTCTGCTCGGTATATTACCTTGCCACTAATATATTGTTTATTGGTTAGGTTAACTTTCTGTGGACCTTTAACACAACAAGAATTATAAAGAAGTGAAATGTTTAATAAGAAAATTATTAATAGAATTAAACCATTATTGGGATTTGCAGTATTAGATTTCAAGATATTTTGTTTTGCTATGTTAATAATACTCACTGGTTGCAATAATCAGGAAACAAGAAGCGATATTACAAAACTTCTTGGATTAATAGACATCCAAAATCATGAAGGGTATAAAAAATGCTTGAACGGTAAGAAATTCAATATAAAAAACGAAAAACAATGGCTTGCAGCGGAATTATTATTTAAAAAATCAGATGCTTATCTTAAATCCAATCTTTTTTTAATTGATAGTTTGATCAAAGACGGAAGGTTAAACGAGGTTAATAAAAGATTAAATTTTAAACAGATTTTAGCAGCAGCAGATACTAATGAAATAATTAATCTTCATTTGACCTCACAAAAATTTACAGTATTAATGCTGTTAAATGATTATGAATCATTTAAATACTTAGAAAGTCAGTCATCAATTACAAATTGGAAAGACAATAATCAATTGCTTAGGGTATACTTTTATCTAAAATATAATTTATTTCGTGTGGATAAATTTGTTGAAGAAGGACTTTACGAAGAAGCTATTGTTTTTGGTCAATTAGGTCTTTTTCTACTTGAAAGTCATGAATTGAGCAATGAATTGTCAAAATTGTATATGCGTTATTGTTTGGCCACCTCATATGCTCTATTAGAAAATAATGATAAAAACAATTTGGAACTAAGTATTCTTTATCTTAAAAAAGCTTTTGAAATAGAACAAAACCATTTAGAAAAAGAACATCTATCCGAGATAGCGGCAAATCTTGAATATGCATTGATAGATGCTTATGATACTATTAGTGCCAAGAGATATACCAATATCGCTTCAGAGATGAATGCAGTTCAAAAAGGACTTGATTTCTATATAAGTGGTGATTATCACAATGCAAAAATTCAATATTTAAAACATATTGATCTACTCAAAGAGAAGCAGTGTAAAATTGAAAAATTCCAGGTCTACGGTTATTTAGCAGAATTGCACGCGGAACAATATAACTTTGATAGTGCATCATACTATTTGGATAAAGCTTACGATTTTGAACATTGCGGGGAATATATACAAAACGAAAGTGCATATCACGTTCACGAAATACGATTTCTGTACTTGAAAAAATTGGATTCTTTATACAAGCTTAATTTTACTAAAATAATTGACCCTTTGCTTAAAAGAAGAGAATTAGGTTACAAGGTTTTGCTAGATGCATCTAGTTCTCATATGTCCGATTTTTTAATAATGAATACGACAAGATACCTCTCTTGTTTAAGAGATAGATTTGGAGGAGATATACCACCTAAATATCAAAGGGAAGTAATCAATCTTGTTGGCGAAGCTAAAAGAACCAAATCTTTCATTGACATCAAGAAAGCTAATAAATTTAAAAAACATGCCTCTGATATTTCATTCTTAAAACAAAAGATAGAAAAAATTCGCTTTAAGGGTATTCATTCGGATTCATCTTATTATAAATTGGGAATGTTGTATTCCAACATTTCAAACATTTCAAAAGTAGATTCTATCCCTGAACTAGATATAAAAATTCGAAATGATATTCCTATTATAAACTTTGTTTACAATGTAGATTCATATTGGATGTATCTTAAAAATGGCAATGACATGTATCTCAAAGAATACCCAACCGATTCTATTAATTTTTATGTCGATGCTATTTTGAATAATGTAAAAAATGATAAAACTAACTCAGGGTCAATTAATAAGAAATTTAAAGATTATTTGAATTTAGATGAAATTAATAATGAATCTGTTACAATTTTGCCAGATGGCGATTTAATAGGATTTCCTTTTTGTTTATTGTTTAGAAATGGTAATGTGAGTATTTCATATAATTATGGCCTTTATAATACAGAATATCAGAAAACCGTTTTAAAAATTGACGACGGTGTAGGACTAGTTAGTTATTCGGATGATACAACTTATAATACACTTGATACGCTAGAGTACAGCGAACTTATAAATGGATATGAAGAATGTGTTTTTGTAAGAGATTCACTATTCCCTTATGCAGAATTAATTGCTGGACATGAATTCACGAAATCAAATTTTGAAAATTTTCTAAATAATGAAATCTTGCACATTTCATCACATGCACTATCAAATGAGTTATCAAAATATGAAACTTCCATATTGTTAAGGGATAATCTGGGTCAACCTTCTTCATTCTATGGTTATGAACTTTTAAATTATAAGGTGCCAAAGTTTATTTTTTTAAATGCCTGTGAAACTGGAGTGGGATATATTCAAGTAGGCGATGGTGTATATTCATTTGCTAGATATTGCCAAATGGCAGGAAGCAATACAGTTATTAGTACACTTTGGAAAGTAAAGGATAAAGCAGCATCTCAATTCAGTCAATCTTTCTATACAAGTTGGTTGTCAGGAAAATCTGCTTTAGAAGCATTTACAGAAGCTCAAAATCGCCTTAGAGAATTGAATGATGATCCTAATGACTGGGCACCCTTCGTCCTGGAAGGAAACCCCAATGTATATTTATCAAAGAATTAAAATTTAATCCTAACCAATAATCTATAAAGGATCGCCACATTCTATTACAGCACCGTCATGCTCATGGCAAATATCAAGATCAAATACAGTTCCGCCAAATATGATAACAAATACCTCACTCCCATTCGGCCTTTCATCTAAGATGTCATCTGACTTATCCATTATTTCTTGTGAACAATCATATGTTGATTCTAAACCTGATTGGGAATCATATAAAGATATTTCAAATTGTCTTTTCTGTGATCCTGATCGTAAGTGCCAAATTTTATGTTGGACTATTTCAAATCGAGAATTCTTTATTAGTTCATAGTTTTGTTGACTATTATTTAGATTTTCGGACTGTACACTCGTTCCTAAAAATAAAAATGCAAGTAATAAAATGATAGCTTTCATATGATTATATTTTTGTTGAAATAATAGGTTTGGTACATTTATAGCCCCTTAAATTATAACTAATCTCATTTATTTAAATATAAAATTCATGAAAGGTCAATATTTCTCATAAAAGGCATTTTTTAATGCTAATAGGTCAATATTTTAAATAATCAGCTGTAAGTATTAACAATCAACTTTTACATTAAATTCTTAATGTTAGATTTTCACTTTATTTATCAACAAATCAACAAATCAACACATCAACAAATCAACAAATCAACAAATCAACAAATCAACAAATCAACAAATCAACACATCAACAAATCCCGAATCTCCCCCAACCCCAAATCCCTCAACAAAACCCCATCCCGAAACACCTCCTTCAATTCTCCTTCCTTCTCCTCAGCCCAACTCACCTCATCAATCATCGCATACTCCCCATCCCGCTTCACAATCTTAATCAGGCCCTTCGCTGACTTCTTCGTCCCATCATCCGTAATCGGATCCTTATATATCGGCCTCCCTATCTCACCAACCTCACCATAAGTAGCTTTCATCGCAAACCCAAAAGTATCTCTAGTATTATATTGATAAGTAAATGACCCAATCCCTAGAACCACATTAGTAGAAGCAAAACCTTTTACTTTCAATCGTTCACATATTTGAGTTGCACGATCCATAGTGATACTATCACCATAGATAGCCCCAATATGCGGATCCAGTTCTTTATATCCCTTATCATTGACTGTCCCTCCAAAAATATCCCATAACAGTTCGATTACACCTTTGCCTTCATGACTATCTTTGTTTGGATTACCACAAATGATGTCTACAGGATCACCACTATCAGGACGTATGACAACTTTGCCATCTCTTGCCAAAATTTCATTTTTTAGGTTTGGAAGATATTCGGTAAGAACCTTCCACAAATCCCAGGTGTCAGAGACTATTGAGATAATGCCATTCGGATATACTTCGGTAATGAGCCTTTTGATGGTCTCCTCTTCGCCAGAATTGGTGCCCATACTCATTACGGAGTGTTCGGTGGCTGCTACAGAACCACCTACTAGCTCGTTATCAGAATTAGCGTTGTAATAGGTTTCTAAAAAGTCAATAGCTGGGATTGTATCAGAGCCCGTGAAGCTTAATAAATGTCCAGCGCCACTTAACAAAGCAGCTTCCAAACCAGCCATACCTCGCATTGAGAAATCATGGCCTTGCCAATCGACAAACTCCGGAATAGAAGATGTTTCGTCGGCATATTGATCGAGGATCTTACGATATTGTTTGGCAATAGTAGCAGAATTGCAAGGAAGCCATATCGTCGTGGATAGCAGAGTTTCGAAGTAGTTGGTCAACCAGAAAAATTGTGGTAGTGTATTGTACATAGTACACATCGGTACCCTTATCGGAACACAAGACCCTTCAGGCAAAGCTTTGATGACCATTGGGATATAACCCAAATCATGCAAGTCGCCTATATGATCCAAGCCCACAGAATTGGCCCCTAAATAATTATTGATTCGACGTGCATATTTCTTAAGCACTGTGCTTTTGTCTTGAGAGAAAAAATTGACTTCAAAATCTTCAATGATGTATTTTTTGATAAAGTATTGAAGGCCAAAAAATACAACTTTATCAATCTCTTCGATTCTACTTTTTCTCGGTGTCCAGTTTGAATACACCAAAGTAGTGTTATCTGGATATTGTCTTTTATGGTCTAGTTTATAGCCATCTGTATATAGTAATGGGTTCATAATTTTCTTTTATTATTTGATTTAGTTTTCAACAAAGAGATTTTTTTGTAACCATAACTCTTTATTTGATTTTAGAATATTTTAAATTAGTCAATATATGTTCATACGTTTTTGATAGTTTGTATTTCATCATTGTATGCGCTTATCAGCGGGATTTTACTCCGCCCACCACTAACGTGTTCCTTCATTTGATAATTTCATCATCACTTTTATTGCATAAAAGATCAATCAGTCCTATTGCCAAAAAACGAAACCAAAAAGTCTAGGCGGCTCTAATGCAGCTCACAATGCTGCTCCCTCATCCCACAATAGCCGCCTTGGCTCGACTGCTAATATGTTAAACATCGAATTATACTAGTTTTAATTTTTGTTTCTTCCTTTTTCATTAGGATAAAGTGTGTGAACAGGATCGCTTTGCCAATATTCTTTAGTGTCAATATCTAAGGCAGTTAATCTTCCTTTGAAGGCAGCTCCAGTATCAATATTCCATAGATTAGCGGCATGAATAGGCGTCTCTTGTTCGTAATTTTGTGTAGGCGTATGGCCAATGTATATTTCTTTAAAATGTTTTAGTCTTTTCGGATATCGGACAGAATCTTGATCGATGTTTTTATCAGTTGCTATTGCAGTTTCCAATAATGTTCTATCCCAAATATAGTTGGACTCCGAATGTTCTTTTTCTGGTCCATGCATTGATGTGAATCCGGCATGAATGAATAATCTATTCTCTTTGTCTACATGATAATATTTCATTTTTTGATAAAAGGATAAATGTTTTTTCTTCTCTTCCTCAGACTTGTTGAGATAACCAACCTGTGTCGCTTTGCCACCGTGTAAATCCCAATTAGGATTCGATTTTGATGTCGATAACCAATATTCACAATACAAATCATGGTTTCCTTTTATGAAAATGCATATTTGACTTTGGTCTAGTTCAATTAGATAATCTACAACTTCAAAAGATTCACTCCACCCATCTACCAGATCTCCAAGAAAGATCAATCTGTCCATTGGAGTCACCTTTGCTCGTTCCAAAACCTGGGTCAAAGCTTTAAATCCTCCATGAATGTCTCCTATCACAATTGTCCTTCTCATTATGATTTTATATATTTTGGATCGATATAATCTGTCAACCAAACCCCATTTTTGGATAGATAAAATAGGAATCCATCTTTGTGCATTTGTTGAGTGTCGATATTTAGAATAATAGGTTTTCCATGCCTCGATCCTACATTTTTGGCTGTGCTCAACTCATGACTTAAATGTACGTGCTGCCTGTTTCTTTTATCAATTCCTGAAGACCGTATAGAATCAATATTTTTAATAGAAGTACCATGATACAATATTGCAGGAGGTTCAATCGGATCAAGATTAATGTCAATATTTATTGAATGACCTTGATTTGCTCTTATCTTGGTTTTAACCTCATTGAATGTGAATCTTTTTTTATTATTAGTTTCTATCACTTCTTCAAGGATATCCATATCAAAATGGACTTTTTTTGATTTTTCAATAAGTTCATCTACATCTGCCCATCCATTTTCATCAAGTTTAAGATTGATTTTTTCTGGTTGATGTCTCAATATGAGACTTAGAAATTTGCTTTTATGTTTTATATCTTTTGTGTTCATAATTTTTTTGGTTTTGATAGCAGTTTTAATCTTTAGAAAGTAGAATCTCGGATTTCCATTAATATATAACCTAAGAGATTTTCGCCTTTCCAGTTATTGGGGTTGATGGCATCAGGATTATCTTCTGCCATTCCTATACCCCAAATCGGATCTACAGGACTTGCTTCTACTATCGTTTTATTTTTTGTTTGTTTTAAAAATGTTTTTAATTCTTCATTTTGCAAAAACTTCAATTGATTAGCTTTTTTTACAATCTGGTATTTATTTTCTTCCCATAATGTATTGTCAAAACCTCGAACTTTCCTTCCCAAGTTTTTTGCTTCTTTTGGAGATTTTGATCGAATAATTTGATTTCTTATGTCTTCATCTCCAAATAATCTTGCCTTCTCAGCCATCATGAAATGTTCTGCAGATTTATACTCTACTCCTTCATGAGAAAATCGGGCTGGCCACCACTGGCTAAAGCAACTTTTTGCTATGGATTCATCTTTTTTTGGTTGATGTCCCCAAAAGAAAATGAAGTCCAAATCCTCTCCGCTATTGAATGATTCTATTGTATTTGCTCTTGAGTATTTCATTTTTAGTTTGTCATTGATTTTATTCTATCTAATATTTTGATGGCAAATTTTCTATCAAGATTTTTCATTGCCTCAGACAATTCGGCATATGGCTTGAAACAATCCTCTTCCCATCTTTTTCTCCTATTTTCTGAAATGCCTTTTTCTGTTGCTATAATTTCAGTAGCCCAGGTGGTCCACATTTTGTGAATCTCATCTGATACTTCCTCTAATAATTTATCATCGTATGATGCCATCATTTAATTTTATTTGGGTAAAAGATGATGTGTCTGGGAAATCCTTAAATGAATCTGTCGTATAAATGTGATCAAAATACTCAGTCAGATTTTCAAAGCCTTTACTGAAGATTCCATGACTAACGGCGAGGTAAATCTTTCCTGCATTTTTACGTTTTAATTCTTTCGCCAGTCCCAAAAATGTTCCTCCACCATCGCATATATCATCCACAATTAATAGATCCTTTCCACCCAGATCTTCTTCGTAGACTTTGAATCCTGATAGTTTTCCTGTTTTTACATCCCTAGACTTGCTGCACTCAATAACTTCATATTCTTGAAGTTCGCTGGCAAGCTTATAGATCTTTTTTAGCGCCCCTCCATCAGGAGAAATCAATACGACCTCTTTACCTAAACTATCAATCACTTTTTTGATAAATGAATGATTTGACAGCGCTTTACTATTATTTATAAGTGCAGGTGTCACATCAGAATGAGCATCATAAATAATGACTTCTTTAAGATTACAAGCATTGATCAGATCCGCATATACCTTAAGTGAAAAAGACTCACCACTCACCATAATCCTGTCCTGTCTAGCCGCTGGGAAATAGGGTAGTATTGCTTTTATAGAATTTACACCCATTCTTTTTACAGCATCTACAGCAAGTAAAAATAATCCCAAATCATTAAACGATTGAATTCTATGAGATATGGTAACCTCTTTTACTTCACTCAAATCTGAATTAATCTTGATGTGCGGTTCTCCACCCTTAAAGGTGAAAGATTCAAACTGAATTAATTCTTTGTCTGGATTTGGATTGAAATTTGGATCTAGGTTTAATAGCATATTTGCGTATATTTTACAAAAATGTAAATTATGTAATTCACATTGTCAAATAATTTGCGTATTATTTACGCAAATTTAATTTCGAAGTTGAAACCTTCTTTTTCAAGCTGCTTGTATTTACTCTTTCTGAACTTGAACATTTTGGCTGGTCTACCACTACCAATTTGTTGGATATTACCTGTCTCTTCAAGCAAATCAAAGCTCATGATTTTCTTTCTGAAGTTACGTCGATCTATATTCTTTCCAAGGATAGATTTATAAAGATTTTCTAAATCAGAAAATGCAAATTCTTTGTTCAATAGATCAAATCCAATGGGTTGGTATTGTAATTTTGATACGATTCTCTCAATAGCTTTTTGGATTATCTTTTTATGATCAAAAGCCAAATTAGGAAGGTCATGGATTGAAAACCACTTTGCATCTTTAGCGTCAGTATTGGCTTTGAGCTTAAGTTTTGAAGGATTTACAAGAGAGAAATAGGCAACAGAAATAACTTGCCCTCTAGGATCCCGATCTAGATTGTCACCAAAGGTATAGAGCTGTTCGAGATAATTGACAGCAATTCCTGCTTCTTCTTTTAATTCTCTTTTTACTGCTGTTGACAATGACTCTCCATCTAACACAAAGCCGCCAGGTAAAGACCAAGTATCTTTGTAGATTCCATATTTTTGCTTTACCAATAGTATGAATAATTCTTGTTCTTTATATGCAATTACAATAGCGTCTACAGCAATGTTTATATTTTGATTTTGAAGCATTTTGTGTATGTATTACGCAAATATAACGAGTTTAGGGATTACACGGAGATAAAATTGAGAATTCACGGAGATTCACGGAGTTACCGCAATTCTGATGTTCTCTAGTTTAGTGATCCAGATTCTCCTCAGGGTTCAAAAATTCAACTCAACAACTCAATAAACTCAATAACTAAAAAACTCAATAACTAAAAAACTCAATAACTCAACCTCCCCGCAATAAAAGCCGTAGTCCAAGCCGCTTGAAAATTATACCCACCCGTAATCGCATCAATATCCATCACCTCACCAGCAAAATATAGATTCTTAACCAACTTACTCTGCATAGTCGCCAAATCAATACTCTGCAAACTGATACCTCCGCACGTCACAAATTCTTCTTTGAACGTAGTCTTTCCCTTCACATCATAAATGTCGTTAGTGAAAATATTTACCAACTTATTCAGTGATTTATTGCCTAGATCTCCCCAGCGTTTATCAGCAGAAATATCACATTTTTCTAATAGGTAAAGCCAAAGTCTTTCTTGCAATCCGAAAGGTCTAATATTGCTGATCAACTTTTTATGATGTTCAGTAGATAATGATGATAGATGATCGAAAACTAAGTTGTTGTTTTTTTCATTGACCCAATTTACTTGGACTTTGAACTCATAGTTCTTATCTGCTAATAATCTAGCGCCAAATGCAGACAGTTTTAATATTGCAGGACCGCTCATCCCCCAATGGGTGATTAGTAAAGGTCCATCGGAGTTCAATTTTTCTCCTTGGATCTTCACAAGCGTATTTTTGACTACTATACCCATCAATGATTTTATTGATTCATTTGGCATATTAAAAGTGAAAAGCGAAGGCACTGGATCTTCAATCTTATGCCCTAATTTTTCCAACCATTCTAAGCCTGATCTTTTTGGACTTCCACCAGAAGCAACGATTACTTTGTCAAATATTTGAGGAGAATGACCTTCTTTTATGAATGTTAATTCCAATTTTTCATCTTTTGGAAGAATGCTTTTCACACCTACTCCTAACTGAATTTCAATTTTTTGTTTTCTCACTTCATCTAGAAAGCAATCGATTACACTCTGTGAATTTTGAGAAACAGGAAATACACAACCATCATCTTGAGTAAGTAACGGGACACCTCTTGATTCGAACCATTCTATCGTATCCGTGGTGTTGAATAGGTGAAAAGCTTTTTTTAGTTTTTTACCACCTCTGGGATATGCCTTGCACAATTCATTTACATCCGAACAGCCATTGGTAACATTACATCGACCACCGCCAGAAATTTTGACCTTGGAAAGAAATTTTCGAGATTTTTCTATGAGTACTACATGAGAATCAGGGTGATTACTCTTCGCATGAATGGCAGCAAAAAAACCTGCTGCTCCACCTCCAATTACGGCTATTTTCATCATCTATTAAATGAGTCTTGTTTAGGAATTTATTGCATCTAGTCTTTGGAAATCTGCCCATTCTAAATATTCAAGACCAGTACCATTTGTATAGATATTTTTTGCAATGGCACTTCCCAATTTTTCTACTTTAATGCCTCGATACTTTTTGAGTACACTAAATAAAAAAGGATTGATTATTGGCCAAATGAATAATATTATACCTTGAGAAATTCCATATCGATTAGTAGGAGTAAGAATCATAGAAGGTTTAAAAATGCTAAGTCTTTCGAAGTTCAGGGCTTTGAGTTCTTCGACAAGTTCTCCCTTCGCTCGTAGATAATATTGAGATGATTTTGCATTTATACCCACAGATGACAGCAGTTCAAAATGTTTGACTCCAGCCTTTTTACAAGCGATAGCAAAGTCCAAAACTGCTACTTTATCTATTTTAAGAAAATCTTCTTTGCTGATTTTGCTAGGTTCTCCGACACCCAAAGTGCAAATAGCAACATTGTGCCCTTCTAATAAACCATTATAAGTAGATGGATCGAAAATATCAATTTCATGTTGGACAACATTAGATTTTTTAATGTCTTCAACTGGTCGTCTACCCAAAAGAGAAATTTTGGACACATTCTTACATTGCAAAAGTGTTTCTAAGGTTTCTCCACCTACAGCACCTGTAGCACCTAGTATTACGACGGATATTTCTGACTTGGTCAATGTACTTTCTATCTCCACTCTAGAATTTAGGTTTAATTAAATATAGGGAGCGAAAGATACCACTAAATACGGATCAAGACGAAATGATTTTGGGGTTGGTTAATTGTAGTACAATTTGTCCAAAAAATAAATTGAATGATGGCATATACACTTTGTCATACTGTGCCCAAAAAGCACTTTGCTGCTTTAAAGTTAAAGTAATGACATGAAGATTATTAGATTGATGAAACTGAGCTTACCAATCCTTCCCGATAACGATCGGGAGGCTTGGGAATCTCGGCCACAGAGCACATAGGGATTCCCAAGCTTGCAAAGATTGGTAAGCCCGACATCTTTGTCAGCATCCGAGCGCAGCGAGTAGAACCACTTCATTGATAGTCTTCTCCACGATGGTCGAAATTAAAGATTAGGAGGCATTATCGTTCCATCCTCGGCTTCGCTCGGAATGACAATGACTTTTCAAAGAGAATTTTTCTCCCCCACTAGTTTTTTATCTTGGTTCCTAATTACTACTGAATCAATATTTTTTCCGATCCAAGTAAATTATTCTCTTTATCCTGAATCTTTAAATAATATATTCCTCTTGGTAGGTTTGACACATTCATTCTTTGATTCCTTATCGAATTCAACACCTCTTTCCCATTGATATCATACAACTTGTTAAGCCAATATTCCCTTCCTTTGACTTCAACAGAAATTGAATTGTGTGTAGGATTTGGATACACAGCAATGGATAATTCATTTTCAATAGACACACTATTTGACATTTCATCAATGAGTCCATTGCAATTGTCATCAATCATATTGTCTGGAATTTCTTCCATGTCAGGATTTACATCTGGATTATTGTCATCACAATCTACATCTGCTGTAAACCCATCTTCATCATTATCAATAATTGAAAAACAACCACCAAGCTTGCTTTTATTAAAATTCACCTTTAGTGAAGCGGTATGTGGGAAAAAAGGATTGTCGTAGATTGTACCATAGGCAATTGTGTCATTATAAACGTAAAAATGACGAAATTCACCTATTGAACAATTAGTAGCGATATAGGTATTTAGTGCGTCAGTAGTGTAGTAGACAGTATTATGGATATCTATTATCCACCCATGAGAGGGAGAATGAAAATGTATTGATTTTATGTCTATATCTACTTCCTTTTCGACCCAATCATATCCACCATTTTCAGTAATGTAGAATTTGCTATCCTGAGTAAGGTATGCAACTTGCTCATCAAAATAAGTAGCACCATATTGTCCATGATCGAATTCTATAAACTCCCAATTAGCTCCCTTATCATGTGAAATGGCCTTACGAGGATTTGACTGTGATTGTCCAAGAAAGCCTTTTCCTATAACAGTATTTTCACTTACCTGATTGTAGTCGTTTATATGATAAGATTCTTCAAACTCAATCTTTTCCCAATTATAACCGTAATCTAAAGTTCTGAAAAGGTAATTCTCATGATAAAAAGGAGAACCCCAAGCTTCGCCATTTTCCCCAACAGTTAAATAATTAATTGTATTATTTCCCACAAATTGATCTTCCCATGAAAGTCCCCCATCATGTGTAACTAAGATTGATTTTAGATCTTCATGGATGAAGGAATATGAACAATTGATAATGCCATCAAACTTATTGAAAAATTGGATTTGGTAAATATTTCTATTTACACTCACTGGGGTATTTGGAATTGGAAGTTTAGTCCAAGTCTGTCCTCCGTCTAGAGTTTTCAAAACAGTATTATGTTGGTATACATATTCGATATTTTCAGAGTATTTGTACACTTTCATTAACTGCATTGAATCATTATAATAATGCTGATCCCAAGAATCATTACTACAAATGGGGACTTTTTTAGAGCCTTCTTCATGACTATTTTTGCATTCGTTGTTTACTTTTAGTGTTACGTTATAGCATTTAGGTATTGTGTAAGTATGTGTGGGGTGCTTCTCTGTAGATAATGTGCCATCTCCAAAATCCCATTCGTAAGAATCGCCTTGTACGGTAGTATTGTTTATAGATATATTGAAATCTTCAATTTCCACTTCAAAATCTACCTTAGGGTAAAAACAAGAATATGGGTCACATTTCTCCAATTCATTTTCGTTCGACCATAGAACTTCATCTCCAATCTTAGCACATATAAAATTAGACCTCCCCGTTTCATCGAAAATCTTTTCGCCGAGGCCATATTTAATATCTCCAATTCCTTCAATCCAAGAAGTTTCCGTACCAAAATCATATCGTATTCTTTCTTCACCGTTTAATAAGGTTATTGGATATTTGTCTGTTAATGTAAATCCACTGTACATTCCTTCTGTAATAGTTTCCCCTATTTCAATTCCAAAGTCGTATACAAGGGTTGCCTTACAATTTTGTCGGTTTACATTATACATTCGATCTTCCTCGAAATAGAAATAAAATTTATAATATAGGTGATTGTGAAAGTATAGCGAAATATTCAAATCACAGAAAATATCTTCTCTAGTATAGGTAAATGATGTATTGTAATCATCGCTACCGAAAATATCAAAATAGGAGTTCAGACTAATTCCTTCTTGGGTAAAATATTCTTTTACACTTTGTGAATTGCCTGAGCAGAGACTCAATGAAATAAAGATGATTGTTATTATTGGTTTAAGGCTATTCATAAGAATCAATTGATAAAGTAGGATTCTAAAATAGCAAATTAGTCGACTATTAATAGAATTTACATTTTGTTACCTTCCCAATATTTGGTCACATTAACTTAAGCGGACATTAAACTAATTCTATGTGTTGTTTTGTGAATATAATATTTGTGCTGTTATAGCTGGTGGTCTGACAAGTAATGTGTGTGTCGCAAATTGCATTTTCTCAAGTAAATATGCTCCTTGTCATCTTGAGCGAAGTTTTTACGAAGTCGAACACTTCTTGTCTTCCTTCGACTGCGCTCAGGATGACAATGTTCCACTGCGGTCAGGATGGCAATGGTTTATACAAATGACAATGTTAAGAACTGTACAAACAATTATGATTTACTTTTTTTGCAATTTGTGATACACACCCAAGCAATGGATGAAGAGTGGTCTGCGGTTTCTACACTCAAAGGGCTCTGAGCTCTCTGAGTGTTTTTAGTTATTGTTCATCTATATTATTGATTTTATGGTAGGCTTCTATATTTTCAATAATAGGTAGAATTGAAGACGGGAATCCGATTTAATGTAAATAATGCAATATGATTGACTAAATTAACGTAAATTTGGTCAATGGAATCGAAATATTTGGCTAGAAATATAGAAACGAAGATTTTGGACAGTTTGGTTCCAAACAAAGTTGTTGTTCTCCTAGGACCAAGAAGAGTAGGTAAAACAGTCTTAATTAAGCAAATTATAGAAAGGCTAGATGAACCATTCCTACTTCTGAATGGTGAAAATATTGATGCTAGAAAACAACTCGAATATAGGAGTACACAGAATTACAAAAACCTTCTGGGATCGAAGAGGATTCTTATAATAGATGAAGCACAAAAAATACAAGAAGTCGGAGCTATTTTGAAATTGATGGTGGATGAAATCGATGGATTGAGAATATTAATTACTGGATCTTCAGCATTTGATATCAATAAATATACGGGTGAACCATTGACAGGTAGAAAGAAAACATTTTATCTATTTGCACTGTCTGAGGAAGAACTAAAACCAACTGAGGATGTGATCTCACGAGCTGCTAATTTGAGACACCGACTAGTCTTTGGAAATTATCCAGAATTGCTCCATATAACTGATAATGAAGACAAAGTTGACTACCTGAGAGAACTAGTTAACTCATATCTATTAAAAGATATTTTGGAATTTGAGAATATAAAGAACTCTGATAAGATTTTTGACTTGCTTAGGCTTATTGCCTTTCAGGTAGGCTCTGAAGTTTCCTATAATGAGTTGGGGAGACAACTTTCAATGAGTAAGAATACGGTTGAAAAATACTTGGACTTACTTTCGAAAGTTTTTATTCTACATCCTGTAGGAGCATTTAGTAGGAATTTGAGAAAGGAAATCGTAAAGGGTAAACGATGGTATTTTTATGATAATGGTATTCGCAATATCTTAATAGGCAACATGAATCCAATTGAAATTAGGAACGATGTTGGAGCACTGTGGGAAAATTATATTATCAGCGAAAGATTGAAATACCAATCCTATAGTAGAATGTTGGTCTATAATTTTTTCTGGAGAACATACGACCAACAAGAAATAGATTGGATTGAAGACCGAGAAGGAAAGTTACACGCGTATGAATTCAAATGGAATTCATCTAAAAAAGCGAAACAACCAGTAGCATGGAGGAATGCTTATCCAGATTCAGAATTTCAGGTCATTAATAATGAAAATTACATTGAATGGATTAAGTCTAATTAGTAAGGTATTAAATTAAAAAAGCATCATTGGTTTTTTTAACTCCAAAAGAAAGAAAAGCACGCTTTACAAAAGCGTGCTTTTTTGGGGTGCAGAAGTTACTTCCGCGCTACATCTGGAAGTGACGTTTACTCAATTAACAAATGTTATTTAATGACAATTAAATCATAAAATAATCCGATAACTCATTAATCCTTTAACCATGTAAAGGTGTAGTGATAACCCAATTTAAAGCCATTCTTTACCATCAAATCATACATTGGTGTGTGTATCCCACTGCCTTTCGCTTTGCAGACTTTAGCGATAGAGTTTCCTTTATTATCTTGAAGAAAAGACATGGGATAATTCCCTAAATTAGGCCCTACTCGGTCATCCTGCGAGGATAGCATTTCCCATTGACCAGTTTTGATTCCCTTCCACCATGAAATGTTTGGACCAGCAATCAAAGAAACTGTTACTTGGGTTTTTCCCGTGGCTTCGACTGCCATAAAAATTTCGTCCTCACTGGTTTTGTTAAGACCTTCTACAAAACCAACATTTTTGTCATACTTACTCATAATTTTTATTATTTAATTTAAAATTTCGTCCTCATATGGCTTTTCGGTTTACGCCCCGTTTATTTAAGTGGGTTCTGGACTCCACTTTTAAACTATACATCGATGAATGTTCTCCAATCTTTCATCTTTATTTGATTGTGATTTATTTTTAATGATTGTCACAATGCCCATTAATATCAGGCCTGGCAAAAAGGTTACCCTTAAATCAAATCTTTTTGGAAAAATTATTTTAAGTGTTGAAAATCAATGGTATATTAAAGTGTTATAAAATTTGAACATAGGTGTTGGAAGGTTGAAATAGAATAGGGTGGTTTGGGCGAACTGAATATTCAATATATATATAATGAGAAGATATTTTTTCACCTATATGGGTAACCTTTTGATAGTTCTTGAAATAAATGTGTGATGAAATATTAATAACTATTTAAAAAATATAAAATGAATACTACCGCCCCTGTACGCCCGAGAGTTTCTACAGTAAAAGTGAGTGTTGAAAAGATTTATTCTGATCCACCTACTTATGGGACTACGATATTAATGACTACTCCTCCTCCTCATATAATTGACCAAAACAACTTCGATAATTACCCAAAACTTAGGTTTGCAGATGGTACTATATTTAGCACTGTTGGATTGAAACGAGAATTTTTTGATCCACCTACTAATAAAGTAACTTATTTCAAAGAGATACTTTTTGAATACCGACCAGATATAACGGTGGAAGTGGATGAATTGAAAAACGGGGAGTGGAGTAATGCCTCATTTGAGTGGGAATTAATACCCTCTAAATGACGCAAGAAGAATAAAAATTATATTTAATTTGACACGCGTTAATCCCATATATGCGTTCTGTATATTTATTGATTTCGATGTTGGTTTTGTTCATGTGCTCTGCTAGTGCACAGAATACTGCTTTGGATATTGATACCCTTTTGGCTTGGAAATTAAATAATGAAGGAGAGAAATTTTTAGCATCTGAAGAATATTCGGATGCAATCACTTCAATCCAACAAGCCAGAGATATCTATTTGGAATACGAACTTTGGGCACAAGCTATAAGATGTGAAGTTCACCTGGCAGAAATTGCAGACAATTTTGATACGCCAGACTTAAAAATACGCCACTCTAGCAACGCTTTGTCTCTTGCCAATAAATATTTGAAAAAGGATAATTTGGCCTTGGCCTCTGCTTATCGACAGAAAGCAGAGGCTTTGATGTGGGTAGAACAACTGGATTCGGCTAACTATTTTTTGAACATTGCCTTACCCATATTTATCAAAGAGAAGGACTGGGAGGAATGTGCGTGGACAGAAGTACTATTAGCTGTCAATAATCTCAACTCCTACCAATTAGATTCTTGTGTACATCATTTGGATCAAGTGGATTTTATTCTTAGGACATATGATTTACCCAAGCCCAATCATGATGATGTGCAAACCACATTATTTGATTTAAGAGGTGTAGTCTATGACTTTCAAGGTGATTATGACAAGGCGATTAAAAATATTAACGAAGCACTTGAAATGAATTTAAATATTCAAAAGCTGACGGTAGCTGATTCTGGCTTTATTTCGAATCAGTTCAATACGCTAGGGTCGGTATATTTGACAATGGGTGATTATTTGCGTGCTGAGGATAACTTTTTGCAAGCAATGCACTTTGATGAAAAAACGATGGATGACCCTAATTTTTTAAACAATATCGGTCATCAATACCTTAAGCAAGAAAAATATTCTCAGGCCATCAAGTATTTTGAGAGGAGCAATATAATTACCAAAAGAGAAGAAAATTCATTGTCAAGTAAAGTGAAGTCCAATACCAGATATTTTGTAGAATCGTTGAATAGTTTGTGCAGTTGTTACAAGGCTTTGGGCAAATATGATAAGGCTTTATCTTATTGCAGAAAGGCAGCAAGTCAACAGGTGAATCATGAGAAATATATCACTTGGGCTACAATGGGACAAATCTTTATGGATATGAAAAGACCTGATCGATCAATTCATTTTTTAAAAGAGGCGCAAAAGGATTTGGCAGAGCATTTGGCAAATTTTCATGATAAAGCACTTACTGAATCAAAAATTTTATTTCTATTAGGGGAGGCACATTCTCAAAAGCGAAATTTTAGAAGCGCATTGACTTATTTTCAAAAATCATTAATAGCTAATCACAAAAGCTTTCAGGATAGCTTGAATCTTGGAAGTAATCCTGAACCCTCTGGAGTTTTTAATCCTATCTATTTTTTGGAAACAATGACCGCCAAAGCAAAGACCCAAATGCTTTTAGCTGAAGACGAAGCTTCCTCAAACGAAGCTCTTGGATCATACCAATTGGCGATTCAGTTGATTGATAGTCTACAAGAAAGTTATGTATTAGAAACTACCCAGATAAATTGGAATGCTAAATTTAAACCCATCTACGAACAGGCAATTAATATTTGTTATGCACTTTATAAAAGTACGGAGAGTAAGAAATATTTGAATTTGGCTTTTGGTTTTTCTGAAAAAAGTCGAAGTTCAGTTCTTTTGGAACAATTAAAATCCAAAGAAGGAAAGAATGAAGCCAGTATCCCTGATTCTTTGTTACAGCGAGGAAAAGACTTGCAATTAGATATTGTTTTTTATAATAAAATACTTGCTCAAGCAAGGGAAGTAAAGGATTCATCGAAAATAAAACTTTACCAAGGGTACCTTTCTCAATCTAGATTAGACCTGGCTGCTTTCGAAGAACGGCTAGAGATTGAGTATCCAAAATTTCATCAGTTGAAATATTCAGATGAACAAATTTCGATCGCCCAAATTCAACAAAATTTGCTTTCGGATAAAAAAGCACTTATCGAGTACTTTTTAGGGGACTCTTCTGATTATGTCTTTGTAATAGATAAAGATTCGGCAAAGATGATTTTTCTGGATAACCTTACTGATGTAAAAGTTAATATTGAGAAATTCATGAGTCAATTAAAAGATTTGGATGCTTTTAAACGCAATGCAAGACAGGCTATATCTGACTATAATGATATTTCTTTCAAACTCTATTCTCAACTTTTGGCCAAGCCACTGTCTGAAATTCCAACTAAGGTTGATCATCTCATTATTATACCCGATGCAGAATTAAATACATTGTCGTTTGAAGCAATGACACAAGAAAATAATATTGATGCAGGAATGGATTTTGCTCAACTCCCATTCTTAATTTACAGCTATAAATTTCAGTACTCTTTTTCAGCTCAGTTATTATTTGAGAATATAAAAAGAAGAGCAGGAATGAATACCAATTCAGATTGCCTCGGATTTGGGCCATCCTATTTATCTAATCAAACTGTAGAATTAAGTGGAGACTTTGAGACTTTGAGGAACTCAACTAGAGACTTGGCAGGAACGGCCATAGAAATTTCCAATATTTCAAAATTCTTTGATGGGGAATATTATTTAGGAAAGAAAGCTTCAGAAAGCCAATTCAAAGAAGAATCAAATAGATTTGGAATATTGCATTTAGCCACGCATGGGACTATCGATTTATTAAATTCTGACTATAATCATTTGAAATTTACGAATGAGTCTAATGATGATGTAGACGATAATTTATTGTACCAATACGAAATTAGAAATATGGATTTGAATGCTCAATTGGTAGTGTTAAGTGCATGTGAGACAGGTCTCGGCGAATATAAAAAAGGAGAAGGTGTATTTAGTCTAGCGCGTAGTTTTATGTATGCAGGAGTTCCAAGTGTGGTAATGAGTCTTTGGAGAGTTAGTGATAAGAGTACGAGTCAATTGATGCCATATTACTACGAGAATATCTCAAAAAATCAGACAAAAGTGTCTGCAATGCAAGATGCTAAAATCAGGTACTTGAAATCTTCGGACTTATCCATGAGGCACCCATTTTACTGGTCAGCATTTGTGGTGATTGGGGAAGGAGATATATTAAAAGAAACTGGCAATCATTTCTATTTTTGGATTGCAGCAGGTCTAATATTTCTAGTTATCTTAGTATTGCTATTGAGAAGAGGTGTGAGACTAAAAGATTAAACAGTTACTTATTGTACTTTGTGATCTATTGCCGAGATTCCCAAGCCCTTAGGGATTGGGAAGCTCTGTTTCATGATCAGTTCCAAAAAAGATGGGTCAATATTCAAGAAATCGAGCTTGCCAATCTTTTCAAGCTTGGGAATCCCTTTAAGTAGAGTTTTTTATTGTGCTCAACTTTTAATTGTTATTAACAAAGAAAAATATCGTTATACATAACAGCTAAGTTGAAGTTAAGACATTGAATAACAAAGTGGACAACTTGTTTTTTAAACGTTACTCAGTCTTTAAGGTGCACCCTCAATTCTTTGGCTTTCTTGCTCCAGTTACCACCACCTGTTTCTAAATCCTTCAATAATTCTCGGGTGGTGGATAGATCTTCTTGTGCCAATGCTATTAAGGCAAGATGCCATTTTGAAGCTGGCACATAGATACTATTTCCTTCTATAATTATCTTCTGAAATTGTGCCTTGGCTAGAATGAAATTCCTTGGTTTTTGGTTTAGGCTTGATTGCGCTAACCAGAAAGCGACAATCATGTTAGTACTATCTGATGCTGCTATTTTTTGAAAAATCGTTGTCGCTTCTTTATATGAAGCTGATTGATATTTTTGAATAGCTTCATCAAAATTTTCTTTGTTGTTGCCTCCTCCACGTAGGCTTTCATTCAAATTGTATGTTTCAAAATGCTGAGCGAATAATTCTTGACCATTGACATTTGAATTTAATTGATTTTTCCATAAGAATATTGCAGAAGCAACGAATAAAAAGATGGCTGCAATAGAAAGATTTTTTCGCCAGTTGATTTTTTTTATAGTAGCAGTTTTACTTTTTTGACCAAGCAGGTATTCAGAACCTTGATCTTCAACTAATTTTTGAAAATTTAAAATAGGTTTATCAGAGATAGCAGAATCTACATCTTTGAACATAGAAACCTGAGTAGCCAAATCCTGATCAAACTTCATTTGCTGCTCAAATTCAATTAAATCTGTTCCCTTTAAAACTCCATTCAAATAGGCATCGATTTTCTCATATAGTTCTTGTCCTTCCATTTAATACACTATAACTTTTCAACTTTCAACATTTCAACTTTCAACATTTCACCTTTAATTTTTCACCTTTCACCTTTCACCTTTCAATTTTCAATTCCCTAAAGCTAGGATCACTTTGAATCATCTTTACCAGTCTTTCCTTGCACAAAAACTTTCTTTTTTTTGTATAACTGATACTTCCATAACCCATTTGATTCATGATTTCTTCCATTTTGACTTTTTGTAAAAATAAGTCCAACACCTTCTGACAATCTTGTCCTAATTTCAAAAAAAATCTTCGGTAAAGAAAATATTTTTCATTCTTTTCCAATATCGTTGAAGTATCAGCTTTTACCATTAATAACATATTTTGATCAAGGGTTACCTCCTTATTCGATTTTTTTCTCAATTTATTTGACCAGATATTTTTGCAGACAGCATAGAAATATGTGAGAAATGTACTAGTCAAGCTAAAGTCAGGGTTTTGGGACTTCTGATAAAGCAAAACTAAGCCTTCTTGAAAAACATCATTAGCATCCTCTTTTGTGCCAAACTTTGTCTCTACCATGTGGACTATTGCAGGATGATATTTCTCATAAATTCCTTTAATCACTTTGGGGTTTCCAGTCTTGATACCATTAATATATTCCTGTGGAGATAATCTAATATCCAGCATACTTTTCCATATAGCTTTTAATTTTTCAAGTTACGAAAAGCATTGATTTTATAAAGAAATATTTTTTATTAACTAAAGATTCAAGAAAATACATTATTGATATCCAACTATTTATATTCTTATAAATATTGCTATGAAGATGTATTTCATCAATTAGGACTTTTCATGAAAGCTGAGACATCACTTACTTTATATTTTCACCTGCTTCCTTCTTCCAATACAATTAATTTATAAATTTCTATCATTAGAAAGTTAAGTCATCTAGTTGATTTAACCACGAAGCTACAAATCACGGCTAAAAATTATTTAAGGTTCTAGGAATAGATAAAGTCAATATCTAACTTAGTGGCTTTCTTTGTGATGACTTGGAGACTACTTTGTGGTTAAAAATATGTCTATTGTCAGAAATCAAGTTTAGTTATTTTGCAATGCCTAAATATTCACCACAACGGCACAACGATTTCACTAAGAAAAACCACAATTAGCAACTCATAATCTCTATTAGTCTATAAGAATTAAAAAAAATGCTGTGAACGAGAGGAAAGTCTTTGACCTCTCCTCGGATCGTTTGATATTTTGTGCAAACTGTAATACGTGCTAATTATTGAAATTATATATCACTTGCATTACATATATTTACGGTTTACAAAATGATATATGATAATGACAAGATTAAAGATATTTTCCTTTTTCCTTACTAGTTTTTGTTTAACGACGGTTTGTTTCTCCCAAGATGACAAAGAATGGGATGTCAACAATCCACCAGGTGAATCTAAAATGATAACCATCAATGCAAATGAAGGGACATGGATGAATCTTGATGTGTCGCCAGATGGAAAAACGATTGCTTTTGATCTATTGGGAGATATATTCACAATGCCTAGTTCTGGAGGGAAAGCAAAAGCATTAAGGACAGGACTAGCTTGGGAAGTCCAGCCGAGATGGAGTCCTGATGGAAAAAAGTTATTATTTACCAGTGATGCTGGAGGAGGAGATAATATCTGGACGATAAATGCTGATAGTAGTGATGCCAAGCAGGTTACAAAAGAAAAATTCAGATTGTTGAATAATGGAGAATGGATCGATTCTGATTATATAGTGGCAAGAAAACATTTCTCAAGTACACGTTCACTAGGAGCAGGGGAAATGTGGATGTATCATGTCTCAGGAGGAGAGGGAATCCAATTGACCAAAAAGAAAAATGATCAACAAGATGTCAATGAGCCTTCTGTCTCAAAAGATGGCCGATATGTATATTACAGTGAAGACATGTATCCGGGTGGATTTTTTCAATATAATAAAGATCCAAATGATCAGATATTTGCCGTCAAAAGATACGATCGTGAGACTGGCAAAATAAAGAAGATAACTGGAGGCCCAGGTGGAGCGTGTCGACCACAAATATCTAACGATGGCAACACATTAGCATATGTAAGAAGAGTAAGAACCAAGTCTGTCTTATTCATCCATGAAATGAAAACAGGAAGAGATTTTCCTCTTTTTGATGGTTTGAGTAAGGACCAACAGGAGGCATGGACAATATTCGGTAGTTATACTGGATTTGATTGGTCTCCAGATGATAAGTCAATTTATATTTGGGGCAAGGGAAAAATTCATAAAGTAGATGTTGCCTCTAAAAATGTAACTAATGTTCCTTTCGAAGTAAGTGTCGAACATAAGATGATGGAAACAGTAGAATTTGACAATCCTGTGGATGCCGATGAATTTGAAGTGAAAGTGATCAGAAATGCAAAGACTTCTCCAGATGGAAAGACCTTAGTTTTTAATGCTCTGGGACATTTGTATAAAATGAGCCTTCCTAACGGTACTCCAAAAAGAATGACCAATGCTGAAGACCTTGAATTCGAGCCTTCATTCTCACCTGATGGCAAGTGGATTACATATGTGACTTGGTCAGACGAACAAATGGGTAAGGTCAAGAAAATGAATGTTGGCGGAGGTAATCCAACTGAAGTCGTTGGAGAAAAAGGAATTTATAGAACACCTTCATTTTCAAAGAATGGACAAAAGATAGTCTACCGAAAAGAAGGAGGGAATGGACATATGGGCTATTCTTATAATGAAGAACCTGGGATCTATGAAGTTGGTGTAAATGGAGGCAAATCCATTTTATTGACACCGCAAGGAGAGTATCCAATGTACAGCGCAGATGGAAAAAAGGTCTTCTTGACTAAAGGTGGTTATGTGTTTGGGAATATCAAAAAATCATTTGAAGCCTATGATTTAGAAAAAAAGACAACGGATGTAATTTTTAATACCAAGTATACGACTCAATTTACACCAAGTCCTGACAATAAGTGGATAGCGTTTTCTGAGTTGTACAAAGTCTATATAGCGCCGATGCCTAAGACGGGTAAGCCATTTGGACTTTCTGCAAAAACGAAAGCAGTTCCAGTAGCTCAGGTATCAAAAGATGCGGGAATAAATTTACATTGGTCTGGCGACAGTAAAAAACTGCATTGGACATTGGGCAATGAATATTTTACTGAAGAATTGACAGATAGATTTTTGTTTTTGGAAGGAGCGGTAGATAGCATTCCTCCTATAGATTCAGTAGGGATGAAAATCAATCTGACAGCCAAGATGGATAAACCTACAGGAAAGATTGCCTTGACAAATGGGAAGATCATCACTATGGAAGGAGATCAAATTATAGAAAATGGAACTGTTGTCATCGAAGGCAATAAGATAATCTATGTAGGAAATGGCGAAGGATTGAATTTAGATAGAAATACAAAAGTGATAGATGTAGAAGGTAAGACTATAATGCCGGGATTGATTGATGTACATGCCCACTTAGGAGCGTTTAGAGGAGGAATTAGTCCACAAAAGCATTGGCAATATTTCACGAATCTCGCTTATGGAGTCACTACTACCCATGATCCTTCTGTGAATACGGAGATTACTTTTGCTCAGTCAGAAATGGTAAAATCTGGAGAAATGGTTGGGCCAAGAATATTTAGTACTGGAACAATTCTGTACGGAGCCGATGGTGATTTTAAAGCAGTAATCAATAATCTAGAAGATGCAAAATCTGCATTGAGAAGAACCAAAGCTTTTGGAGCATTCAGCGTCAAATCCTATAATCAGCCAAGAAGAAATCAAAGGCAGCAAGTAATAGAAGCGGCTAGACAATTGGGAATCAGAGTAGTACCAGAAGGAGGATCTTTCTTCTATCACAATATGACGATGGTTGCCGATGGTCATTCGAGTGTGGAGCACAATATTCCAGTAGCACCATTATACAATGATGTAATTGATTTTTGGGCAGCAACGAATACAAGCAATACACCTACATTAATAGTGAATTATGGTGGAGTGAATGGAGAATACTATTGGTATCAAAAAACCAATGTTTGGGAAAAAGAAAGGTTGCTCACCTTCACTCCGAGAGCAATAATCGATTCTAGATCAAGACACAGAACTATGATCCCAGATGAAGAATATGAAAACGGCCATATCCTCACTTCAAAGTCTTGTAAGAAGCTTCAAGATGCAGGAGTAAATATCAATTTGGGTGCTCATGGTCAGATCCAAGGATTAGGAGTTCATTGGGAATTATGGATGTTGGCACAAGGTGGCATGACGAATATGCAAGCGCTCAGGGCTGCAACAATGAATGGGGCAGAGTACTTAGGCATGGCGTCAGAAATTGGGTCGATCAAAGAAGGCAAACTTGCAGATATAATTGTTGTCGATGGTGATCCTTCAGAAAATCTTCAAGATTCTGAAAATGTGATATATACCATCATTAATGGTAGAATGTATGATGCGAAAACTATGAATCAAATTGGTAATAATCCGGTCAATCGATCAAAATTTTATTGGGAAATAGAAGGAAGTGGAAATGCTTATCCTTATTATCAAGAGACTAATAGTTTTATGCAGCCACAATGTGCTTGTAGGCATTAATTGGAAGTTGAAAGTTGAAAATGAAGGCTTGATGCTTTGACTTTTTCAATTGAATATTTTAAATCTGATGGCTATGTTTTTGATATACTGAATGTAAGAAATAGCTTATCAGCCATAAAGACCACCTTCCCAATCGCCATGTATGGCATCAGGATAAAATGCATGCTCAACATCAATAACTGTCAGAGTATTTTTGTTTGGAAAACAAACTTTATCTGAGAGTTTGAATTCAATATTAATCTTATATTCGAGTTCTCGACAATCTTTATTATCGAAATTCACATCTTCTTTTCACAAGAAAAAAGGGTTATAGCTATAAATAATAAGATAATTACCTTTTTCATTCTGATTTAGCTAGGTGATATTTCAATTGTCAATTCAACATTTTTAGGATTATAATCACCATTGCTGGCATCGATCAAGAATATTTCAAATTGAAAATAAAAATCTTTCATTGTGTAAATTTTAGATAGTGTTACTTTTTGGTAAGGTGTAATTTGGATTTAAGGATTGGTATAGTTCTAAAACTTTGTTTTTGTGATTTAGAAATAGTGATTGATATTGAGCTAATATATTAGTAATTAGGTTTTTATTATTTATTAAAAATTGTGATATTTCAATTAATTTTTGTTTAATTCATCACAATTAATTAACTACATTTGCTTGTTTACCATCAAGACTCAAAAAATGAACTGGAAAAAGTTACTACCACATGTTTCAATTATAGGGATATTATTAGTGATTTCTATCGGGCTTTTTCCTGATACATTCAAAGGGAAGATTGTAGAACGACCAGATTCGATGACTTTTAAAGGTTTTGCATCTGATACACATAAGTTTAGGAAAGAAACAGGAGAAATCGCACCTTGGACGAATGGTTCGTTTAGTGGGATGCCAACTTATATTTGGGGAGGACTGCCATATTCTGGTAATAAATTGAAATACTTACAGGAGTATGGTTTTACATTGGGATTGCCTACTCCTTCATCACGTTTCTTTGTCTCTTTTCTCACATTTTTTATTTTGACGCTTGTATTACGAATTAACCCCTTAATAGGCCTCATTGGTTCACTAGCATTTGGTTTAAGTACCTATAATTTTTTGATAAGCGAAGCTGGGCATGGCAGTAAATTTAATGCAATAATGTATTTTCCACTTATAGCCGCAGGTGTAATGTTAGTGTATCAATCAAGATACTTGCTCGGATCAGTTCTATTTGGCTTAGGGCTAGGATTGGATATAATGGCTGGGCATATTCAGATGACCTATTATTTCGGGATATGCATGGGGGTATTTGTTCTTTTTCAATTCATTAATGCGATTCACAAGAAAGATTTTACAACTTTTGGTAAAGCATCCGTTTTTTTAATGATCCCATTGTTCTTAGCAGTAGGATCGAATGCTTCGAGACTTTGGACTTCATATGAATATATGAAAGAGACAATTCGAGGTCCGCAATTGCTTACGACAGATCAAGGAAATAATAGTAGTGGGTTAGATAAGAATTATGTTTTTGATTGGAGTCATGGTATAGCAGAAAGTGTATCATTTATTATTCCGGGCGCTTTTGGTGGAGGCTCAGCTCAACCAATGAACAAAGATTTTGCTACTTATAAAGATTTAAAGAAAAAGGGAGTTGGAAAACAGGGATTGAAGGCTGCACCTTTGTATTGGGGAGGTATGCCAAGCACAAGTGGACCTATTTATTTTGGGGCTATTGCTTGGTTATTATTTGTTTTGGGATTATTACTAGTAAAGGGCCATTTGAAATGGTGGCTGTTGTTCTCCACAATTTTAATCATAATGCTTTCATGGGGGAAAAATCTAATGTGGTTCAATGAATTATTTTACGATTACTTCCCACTTTATGACAAATTTAGAGCAGTAAACTCTATCCTAACGGTCCTTCAATTTACTGTTCCATTTTTAGGAGTCTTGGCACTTTCAGAATTGGTTTCTAAAAAACTTAATAGAGAGGAAGCAATTAAAAAATTGTACATCGCCTTAGGAATTACTGGTGGATTTGTTCTTATTTTAGGATTATTTGGAGGCGCTTTCTTTGATTTCAAAGGATCCAATGATGCCAGGTTAGAGAGTATGGGTTATAACTTGGGAGCTATCTTATCTGACAGAAAGATGATGCTGAGAAGTGATGCTTTCCGTTCATTGCTCTATATTTTGCTATCTGGAGGGATTTTATGGATGCTTTTGAAAGAAAAATTTATAAAGAGCAGCTCGATTTTATTTGGAGTTTTAGCATGTTTGATGCTCTTTGATTTAGGAGGAGTAGGGAAACGATATTTGAATAGTGACAATTTTATAACAGTTAGAAAATATAAAGAGGTTTTTAAACCACGTCCAGTGGATCAGCAGATACTGCAAGACAAAGACCCTAATTATAGAGTATTTGATATGAGTATAAATACTTTTAATAGTAATAGATCTTCAAATCATCATAAGACAATTGGAGGTTATCATGCCGCTAAATTGCGTAGATATCAAGATCTTATTGAAAGACAAATTGGTAATGGAAACCAGAAGGTACTAGATATGCTTAATACTAAATATATCATCACTCGTGAAGAGCAGGCACAGCAAAATCCGGGAGCTCTTGGGAATGCCTGGTTTGTGAAGAGTATCAATGTTGTGAACTCTAATAATGAGGAAATGGATGCTTTAACTAATTTTGAACCTAGGGAGGCAGCTATTGTGCATTCAGAATTTAATAACTATTTGGGTGGATTTAGTGGAGGATCTGGAGAAGGAAGAATTCAATTAGAATCGATGACTCCTGTGAGCATCACTTATAAGAGTAATAGTCCTACGGAACAATTTGCAGTATTCTCTGAGGTGATATATAAACCTAATGATAGCAATGGATGGCAGTCTTTTATAGATGGTGAACCTGCAGATCATATTCGTTCAAATTACATTTTGCGTGCTATGAAGATTCCATCAGGTGAACATACAATTGAATTTAAGTTTAAGCCAGCATCTTATTTTAAAGGAGAATGGATAACATTAATAAGTTCTTTAATTTTAATTTTCGGAACTATATATTGTTTTGTCGTTCTACGTAAAAGAAAGAGTGAAGAAGTTTAATTTTATTTTTCATTCGAATTTTATCATATTCAACTAAAACGATTTAAGAATAAAATGAATAATTCAATAGAGATACTTGCCCAACATTGGAGAAATTGCGGACTAGAAGATGGAGATCTTGTCTTGGTACATTCTTCCCTTAAAAGGCTATTATTAAAAGTGAAAAATGAATTTGGACAAATAATTACACCACAAGATGTGTATGATTCTTTACTTGAGGCAGTCGGGGAGGATGGAACTTTAATTCTACCATTATTTAATTTTGATTTTCCTAAGGTTAATTTTTTTGACATTAGAAATTCTCCATCTCATATGGGAGCACTTACAGAAATCGGACGCCTAGCCCCCAATTCAGTAAGGACAGGTCATCCAATATATTCTTTTTCAATATTAGGAAAACTGCAAAAAGAGTTCGAAGGAATAGACAATATTAGCGGGTATGGTCCTGATTCTCCATTTGCAAAAATCAAAGAGTTGGATGGTAAAATAGCGATAATCGGATTATCTGATCAAAATTCAATGACCTCTTATCATTTTGTAGAAGAACAAAATAAAGTCGATTATAGGTATTATAAAGATTTTGCAGGAGAATACATCAATGCAAGTGGTGAAAAACATGATAAGGTGTACTCCTTATTTGTTCGTGATTTGGACAAAGGTGTAAAGACAGATGTTAATAGAATGATGGAATATCTCTGGGAAATCGGTGCTTATAAAGGGGAGCGTCATGATGAAGGATTCGGAATGAGAACCATTAAATTCAATGACTTTTTTGATGAAGTTAATCATTGTATTAGAAAGGGTAATGCAATCAATTTTTTATATTCAATTGATAAAAATTAGACCACACTAAATGGAAAAAGAAATAATATTTCAAAAAATTTTCACACAAGAGGATGTAGAAGGCTTTGCAAGAATATCTCAGGATGATAATCCAATTCATCTAGATGAAGAATTTGCCAAAAAATCTATTTTTGGTAATAGGGTAGTCCATGGTATTCTTTTGACCAGCATGTTTTCCAAAATCTTTGGAACGATCTATCCGGGTATTGGAACCATTTATATGTCGCAAAACACAAAGTTTTTAAAACCTGCTTTTGTAGGAGATGAAATTACGGCAAAAGTGCGGTTGATGACATATGATGATATCAAAAATAGAGGCATTTTCAAAACGGAATGTTTTAACCCCTCAGAGGAATTAATTTTAACTGGAGAAGCTAAAATTGTTTTTCCAAAAGATACCTATCCGAGGTAATATGAAAAATAAGATAGAAGAATATTTTGACAGACTTTGGAGCCTACCTAGAAGTCTTACAGGTAATGCGAATCGAAAGACATTTGATATACTTTCAGAAATAGTGGACATAAAAGTTAATGAAGTTCCTAGTGGAACTGAATGTTTCGACTGGACAGTTCCTCCCGAGTGGAATATAAATGAAGCTTGGATTAAGGATAGTAAAGGACATAAGGTTGTAGATTTTGCTAAAAATAACTTACATATTTTAGGGTATTCAGAACCAATCCATGAAAAACTCAGTTTCTCAGAACTAAAGCCAAATTTATATACGCTTAAAGATCAACCCGATTTAATACCTTATTTGACCTCGTATTATAAGCGAAGATGGGGGTTTTGCATGTCACAAAATGATTATGATGCCTTAGATGAAAATGACGAATATGAAGTATTTGTAGACAGTTCTTTGGATGATAATGGTTCAATGTCGATTGGAGAAGCCATAATAAAAGGAGCAACTGAAAAGGAAGTGCTATTTTCTACTTATATCTGTCATCCTTCTCTTGCTAGCAATGAATTATCTGGTCCATTAGTAGCCTCATTTATATATAATGAGCTGAAAAAACGAACCAATCTAAAATATACATATAGATTTATTTTTGTTCCAGAAACGATTGGAAGTATATACAGCCTGTCCCAAAAAGGAGAATATTGGAAAGAAAATCTTGTTGCGGGTTTTGTTATAACCTGTATTGGCGACGATGGCCAGTTTACCTATAAAAGAAGCAGGAGAGGTGATGCATTACCAGATTTAGCAACAGAATTGATTTTGTCACAATCAGAATCAGAATATAAAGTTGTAGATTTTTTCCCAAGCGGTAGCGACGAGAGACAGTTTTGTTCTCCAGGGTTTAATTTACCCGTGGGGTCTTTAATGAGGACGATGTATGGCATATATCCAGAGTATCACACGTCAGCCGACAATAAAGATTTTATTTCGTTTGATGCTATGGAGAAATCTGTTGAAAAATATCTTGATGTGATTGAGGTTATTGAAAAAAATGAAAAGTACATAAATGAATTACCCTACTGTGAGCCTCAATTGGGTAAGCGTGGTCTATATCCCACACTCGGTTCGCAAAAAGGAACATATGATTTTGTGAAAGTGATGATGTGGATGCTCAATCTTTCTGATGGAGAAAATGACTTAATAGCAATTTCCAAAAGAAGTGGAATTGCGATTAAAGAATTTTATCCTGTTATCGATAAACTATTAAAGGAAGGAATTCTTACCACTCCTAAAGTTTGATTTATTTATACTTAAGAAAATTATTAAAGGTAAGTTTTTGCTTAAAATATAATGTATGGAGATTTTTCCAATGTTTAAATTTCAGTAGGTATCTAAATAAATTAGGAAAACTACTAAAATAGAATTTTTTCAATTTGATGCCATTAAAAGAAGATGTTTTCGTTTTGTCAAATTTGAAAAGTTGAGGTTTGATACCATACTTTGTCATATAGTAACCAAATGGAAAGGTAGCTTCTTTATTTTTTGGTAATAAGAGACTATCATTTAATAGATGCACTAATTCATTGAATGTTTTAGGAGTGTATACACAATCTAAATGCATGTATAGAGAATTTCCATAAAGGATGGACACATTTCCCCAAAATGTGGATTCTACTCCAGTAGAAGAACCAAATGTGATTACTTTTTCACATTGATCCATAAGATAATATGTGTCTACATTGGATTCAGGAGGAATGACTGTCAAATTTTTAAAGTCAAATTGTCTTATTTCCTCTATTTGTGAGTTATTGACGCTTCCAAGATTTGGATGAACCCTTAGGATAAAATGAATGATCTCATTTCCAGAAAAATGTTTTACAATATTGAGTATAGCTTCGTTTTGTTTTGAGTACAATCCTGTATTCCATTCCTTAATTACTTTAAGTTCATCTTCAGAGGAATTCATTATTGCAATATTCCGTTTTGATTTGTCAAAAGATGGGGGCAGTAAATTGTCTTCTTGATCCTTTGTGAATACAATGTCATTTTTTATTGTTTTGTCCCTTCTCGAAGTAAACCAGTTTTTAGCTATTTCTTTTTTTTTGGTTTCATGACCCTCTTTCCACAGCCTATGAATCTCGTTGTTTCGATATTCAATGCTGTGTGGTAACGAATTCTTGAAAATCTCATAATTATAGCCTGCGCCTGACTCAATACAATTGTACTCTATTCCTATTTTTTTCGCCAAATTCAGCACTGGCCATGATTCGGAGAATCTTCCATTAAAGATATAGATAGAATCTGGTTTTTCTTCTTCTATAAATCTATTAAAATTAGCAAGTACATTTATAGATTTCTTATATTCAACTTCTATCAGATCCTGATATTTATAGTTTTCAAAGTCAAAATTGCGTTCATGCGATATTATGGATGAGGCAATACCCGTCCCTATATTAATTCCTTGATATTCATATTCACTTAATTCTTTAAGATTTTGGAATTTTGGAATTTCAATAGTTTTTTTGTCAATCAGTTTTTTCAAGGTTACATGCTTAATAGAGTTTGTTTTTATTAAGGAGAGCACTACCTTCTGTCTTGATTGACATGATGCACAACCTATCGGGTTTTGAGACTTATTAAAAAAGCAATTATCTAGTACAGAATCACACCAAACAAAAGTAATTGTATGATCGGCAGATATCAATTCCGAAATTATCTCACCAGTAAGACCAATTTGGTTTGATGTCAAGCCTGTATTGCTATAGAATAGTATCTTCAAGTATTATTAATTTTGGATAAATTAAACATAATAGATTCTGAAATTAATCTAATTTGGGTCTCTCTTGGGGTATTAGAATATTGAAAACGGAGTTCTGAATTAGAAGCTTTCACCAAATTTTTTTGACTATTATAATAATGCAAATATCGGTATACTTCCTTCTCAATATCATCCTTGCTTAAAGATGATAAATAATTAATGCTCTCTTTGCATTGGTCAAGATCCATAGGTCGTCTTACAGCAAGACAAGCACTATAAAACGAATTTCCAAAAGCAATAACTGGTATTCCTTTTTGCAAAGCTTCCCAGCCCATTGTTCCCGTCAATGTGGCTACTATCTGTGAAAGATCTATTAATTGTTGAGAATTTTGTTCTAAACTAACCCAAACTACATTTTTTAAATTTGAGACTGCATTATAAAAATATTTATCTCTGTAATTATTGTTTGGAATTTTGACAGAATTAAATTGGTTGGGGTGTTCTTTTACATACAGCTTCCATCCTTCAGGTAGGGCGTCTGCTAATATTTTGATAGCTAAGAAATGATGATCAAAATACATGCCTAAGGGTTGGCTTGTCTTTTCTGGTTGCATATGCAATCCTATATAAATGAATTTTTCATTTATATCCACCTCTTTACTGATTTTCATATAGTAAGATTGCAACGTTACTAATTTTCGAAGTGCAGGAATGATCGACATTCTAAAAGCAAAAGGAGATTGTGTGCCACTTAGCGCATTATAATCTTGAAGACCTTTTTTAAATAAGAAGGGAAATAATCCCCTAGCCATGTTAGCTATGAATTTCCGCAGAAACTTTAATTCTATTGATACATAGCTCAGAAAGTTGGCTTTAATAATGTGTTTTTTATCATTGTTGATATACATTTGAGTAAATGTATTTGATGCCTTGTAACTTTCTTTTATTGTGTCATCGAGTGAGTCCCAAATTTCATTTTTACTTTTGGTTTCTAAATATCCTTCAGGTAGCATTGGGTTGATGTCAGAATTGACCACCATCAAATGCTCAGTAAGCTGATGATGTTCGATTTTTATTACAGGAATGCCTTTTTTTAAAATGAGTTCATAAAAGATGTTGGTATTGATGGTATGTGGAGTCTCGAAAAGAATAGCACAATCTATATTTTTAGTCTTCAATATCGAGTTGAAATGATTAACTAATATGTAGAAGTACTTTCTCCGTTTATGAACAGAAATCTGATCGCTACAATTTCTATCTGATAACTTTAGATATGTTAGTTCTGTATCTGCCAAAGATTTCAATAACTCTCCATCAATAGACCAAGGAATATCTGATTTTTCTATTATTTTTTCTGCAAATAAGATAGTATCGACATATTCAACTATGGTAGATTCTTTAAAAAGTTCATTTTGGAGTGATTGAATAATCTTGTGGTCCCCTTCATTGTAGATATCTCTTCTTATAGACGCATAATCCAGGTGAATGTCTAGTTCTTTTTTCAAGCTCGACAAAACTTCATATTGATATTGTTGATTAAGATCTAAGGTAATGATATTCATTTATAAGAAGATTTGAACAATTAAAAGATGGACAATGGACTACCTTTTATAAAGTCTTTTGAAGCTTTTGTACCCAGAATATCATTATAATACATCGGGGATAGTCCATTTCCCGGACGAATAACTTTGATGTTTTCTTTAGTGATTTCTTCACCCTTTGATATATCCTTTATGACATATATGGACCTTTTAAACTGTAGACTTTTTTCCTCAGACTTTTGTGTATCCAATTGTACTGCACCCAAAGCTAAAAATGCTCTTTCAGTTTCAATTACTAATGCTTTCATTTCAGCTGGCTCCAGAGAAAAATCACTATCCACCCCTCCATCAGACCTTTTCAATGTAAAGTGCTTTTCAATGACTCTTGCTCCTAGAGCTACTGCAGCAACAGAAGCGCCGATACCCATTGTATGATCTGACAATCCTACAAGACAATCGTGAAAAATATCTTGAAAAACTGGTATTGTTTTGAGATTTGTGTTTTCAGGAGTCGCTGGATAGGTACTAGTACATTTCAGAACGATTATTTCTTTGCACCCATGTTTTTTCAACTCTGATACAGCTTCATAGATTTCGTTAAGGGTTGAAGCCCCCGATGAAATAATAACTGGTTTTCCTGTTTCCGCTACTTTTTTCAAAAGTGGAAAATGATTACTTTCGAAAGAAGCAATTTTATAAGCGGGGACGTCTAGTGATTCTAAGAAATCAACAGCTGTTTCATCAAATGGTGATGAAAATGCAACCATTCCAAGTTCATTGGCTAGTTGAAATATCTCTTTATGCCATTCCCAAGGGGTGTGTGCCTCCTTATAAAGTTCATACAAGTGTTTACCATACCAAAGCGAATCTGGGTTACTAATTTCAAACAATCCACCTCTTTGATTTAGAGTGATTGTATCTGCAGTATATGTTTGCAGTTTTAAAGCATGAGCCCCAGCTTTGGCAGCCGCTCTCACAATATCTAAAGCCCTGTCCAATGAACTATTGTGATTTCCTGACATTTCAGCAATGACGAATGGTTTAAGGTTATTGCCTATAGCACAATGGCCTATTTTAATTGATTTCATTTCAATATTTCTCCTTTTTTAATTAATACGGCGGCATTAAAAACCAGTTGAGTCAATTTGAGCGCTCCATTGCAAGTTTTTACTATAATTGAATCTTCTAAAACTTTTAAAACCTGACCATTTTGATTTTCATAGTGATATCCAGTATCGTCAAAACAACTAGAATTAATAACAATTTTATTATTATCTAAAAACGTAAATGCTCCAGGATAAGGATTTGCTTGGGCTCGAATCCAATTTCTAATTCGTTCCTTGCTCCATTCCCAATTTATTTGACCATCGGATGGTGTACGTTTACCAAAATAGGTAGTAACATTACGATCCTGTGTCTTAAGCTCTACTGTGTTTGATTCAATTGAATTTAAAACATCAAAACAAATAGATGGGTAAAGGTCATTAAATTTAATTACGATTTCGGCTCCAGTATTATTTTTTTCAATTGGCACTATTACTTGCTTTAAAATAGCACCATTGTCTACTTTTTCATTAATCAGATGCGCAGTTATACCAGTTTGTGTTTCTCCATTTATTATTGCCCATACATGAGGTGTTCTTCCCCTATATTTTGGCAGCAATGAACCGTGGATATTTACGGCATAAAGTCTAGGTAGACTTATTAAATCTTTTTCTATTATAAATAAGTAGTTAACAGATAAAAGAACATCACATTCTAGATTACTTATGAAATTTTTGGTTTTTCCAGACCTTGGGTTTCCAACAAATATTTTTATATGTTTCGAAGCGCATAGGTCTATTATTTTATCAGAAGATTTATCAGTTAATACGGCGGACAAATCATATTTATGATCAATTAAAAAGTTTAATACTTGATGCCCTAAACCTCCACTGACTAATAATATTATCTTCATCATTTTTCTAGAGATTTAAATAGTTCCAAATAACGATTCTTTATGTTGCTATCTATTAATTTGGACTGCCTTTGTATAGATGCCTTTTGTTCAGATTCACTTATTGGGTAATCTTCTAGACGAAATGCTATTCCTGCTTCCAAAAAATAAGCCATGTTGTTTTTCTGGTTATCTGCAATCAGATATAAGTATAACAATCCACCATTGCTTATAAATTCATAGGAAATAGTACTTGGAGATGTAATTGCGGTTTTGCATTTTGACATATAGAAAACCATCTCCTGAGGAGATAGATTTATCAATATTTCAGCCTTCAATCCAGTATCATCTATATACTTTATTATTTCTTCTTTAGAAGAATTAGAAAAGCCTACTACAACGTAATATTTTTCAACATTAAATTGATTTTTTACGATTTCCAAAACATTCATGGTGTTATTATTTGGATCAGCTCCCCCAAGGCAAATAAAAACACTATTCTCTTTTTGATAGATGCGCTCATGCATTGAGGAATTTCTGAATTCTTTGCGAAGTAATGCATGTTTTAATCCCAAATAATATTGCGTGTACTTTTCCGAAGAATACATTTCTGGTTTTATACCCCCTGCGTGATTGATAAGTGCATCGCATACAAAATGATAAGCTAATATGTCATCAATACAAACTAAAGCTTTAACATTATTCTTAATCGTTTTTTGATATTCAGTATCAAATTTATACCCGTCGAGCACAACAATATCAGATGATGTCAAGTATTCCACACATATAAATTGTGCTTCATTCTCAATGTCACTAGATAAGATAATAACAGACGTACATACTTGATCAATTTCTTTTTTTAAATCTTGATCGACATTTCGAATTATGAAATGGCATTCAAACCGAGAAGAAATCATTTCAGCCAAAGCTAATGAACGAATGACGTGTCCTACACCAATTTTAGGGCCTCCATCTGCTCTAAAATATACTTTAGTCTTTTTTGTCATTAATCATTTTGTATTTAAACTCTGCAATTTCCCAATCCTCAGGATTGTCAATATCATGAACATCCATCTCAGAAATGATCTTACCTCCACAATTTTCAGTCCACAATTTTTTCTTTGTAATTATGGAATTTGTATTAAACCAATAAAATTGTCCTGCATCATGATAAGCAAATTCAAGGTCTTGTGATCTTGAATTGACATGTTCAGGATGGCAAGGTGAGATTTTATAATCATTATTTAGTTTTAAAGCTCTCTGTATCGGAAATGAAAATTTTATCACTGGAAAAGTAGTATCATAATTATACTCTATCAAAAAATCAAAAGTCTCATTTAACAACGTCTCATTTATAAAAGGTGCAGTAGGGTAGATGCAGCACCCATAATCATATTCAATTCCTTTTTCTTCATACGCTTGCAAAACTTCTATGATCACATCGACTGTGCTAGCAAAATCATCAGCGTTTTTTTTACTTCTTAAAAATGGAATTTTTGCGCCATACTTTGATGCTATTGATGCAATCTCTTCATCATCGGTAGATACCATGACTTCATCAAACAGTTCAGATTCCAAAGCCGCTTCTATACTATACGCAATAATAGGCTTGCCCAAAAAATCTTTAATGTTCTTCCTAGGAATCCTCTTGCTACCACCTCTAGCTGTTATAATTGCTACTTTTTTCATTTAGCTACTGAAATTACTTCATTAATAACAAAATCCTGTTCTTCGTTTGTGAGAGTTGGGTACATAGGTAAGCTAATGCATTTATCATAATATAATTCTGAAAGAGGATAATCACCTTTCTGGTGTCCTAGTTCTTTATAATAAGGCATCAAATGAGTAGGAATATAATGGATTTGAGCGTATATCTGATTTGATCTTAAATGATCATAAAGCTCTTTTCTATTTTCAACTTGAATTACATAAAGATGATAACCATGACCAACCTCTTTTGGAGGAATGATAGTCTTCACGATAGTCTTCGCAAATGCCTGATCATATTTTTTTGCTATTTCTCTTCGTTTTTCAAGATTTATTGGGGCCCTTTCTAATTGAGTTATCCCTAAGGCACAAAGGATATCTGGAATCCTATAATTGTAACCCAAAGTCTGCATTTCCATGTACCATCCTCCATGGTTTTCAATCATCTTTTCAGGGTCTTTTGTGATTCCATGGGTTCGTAATACCATTAATTTGTCATAGAGGTCTTTATTATTCGTAGTTATCATACCACCCTCACCACAAGCGATGTGTTTCACTGGGTGAAACGAAAAAATAGCCAAATCTGCAAATTTGCCATTGCCGCAAAATTGTTTAGCCCCTTTTGAATCTGTAAAATATCCTCCTGGAGCATGGCAGGCATCCTCAATGATCCACAAATTGTATTTATCCGCAAGCTTTCGAAATTCCTCCATATTTACAGGGTAGCCTGCGAAGTCAACGGGAACTATACCCTCATATGTGCCTTGCGGAGCATTTTCAAGTAGTTCTTTTACTTTGTCTAAATCTAAGATGATAGTAGAAGGGTCAATGTCTGCAAAAGTCACCTCGCCTCCACAATATTTAATGCAGTTTGAAGAAGCGGCAAAGGTAATTGGTGGAGTAATAACCTTACTATTAGCATTTACATCTAAAGCAATTGCACATAAATGAAGCGCAGCGGTCCCATTGGAAACAGCAACAGCATACTTAGAGCCAATATATGCGGCAAATTTTTTTTCAAACTCTTTAACTTTTGGTCCTTGAGTCAGAAAATCAGCTTTTAAAGTTTGCACAACGGCTTCAATATCATCTTGATTAATATCTTGTCTTCCGTAAGGTATTGCCTTCCTCATATTAATAGTTTTCTGTAGAAAAGTCTGGATCCAAATGCTCTTTTATAAAAGCTCTAACTTGTTCGATACCCACCCATTCGGAATTGGAGCCAGAATTATAACTAAATCCAGATGGTACTTTCTTGGCTTTGTATGTGTCGATAAATGCTTGTAAATTCCAACTAGGCGCAGAAGGTAAAATGGTATAGTATTTTCCCAAATCGTATGTGTTGAAAGAATCCGATTCAGTTATCATTTCCTCATGAATTTTTTCACCAGGTCTTATTCCTACAATTCTTTGCTCGATATTGGGAGCTATTGCAGTAGCTACATCAGTGATCTTGTAAGAAGGTATTTTGGGTACAAAAAGTTCACCACCCCATGCAGTTTCAAGCGCATGGAATACCATATCTACGCCTCCATCTAAACTGATATTAAATCGAGTCATGTCAGCCGAAGTAATAGGAAGAAACCCTTCACTCCGTTTTTTTATGAAAAAAGGGATTACGGAACCATTAGATCCCATCACATTCCCATATCTCACTACCGAGAACTTTATGTCATTCAATCCTCTAATATTATTGGCTGCAATAAATAATTTATCAGAAGTAAGTTTTGTCGCTCCATATAGATTTATTGGTGCGCATGCTTTGTCTGTCGATAGTGCCACAACCCTCGAAACATTACAGTGGAGACAGGCATGAATTACATTTTCAGCACCTCCAATATTAGTTTTTATGCATTCAGAAGGATTATATTCTGCCAAATGGACATGTTTCATTGCTGCGGCATGAATGACATAATCAATTCTTGTCATTGCTCGTATCAGTCTTTCCTTATCTCTAACATCTCCAATGAAAAACCGAATAGCGGGGTACTTATTATGAGGGTACTCTTGGGCCATTTGAAACTGCTTCTGTTCATCTCTTGAAAATATAACAAGTCTCTTTACATCTGGCCATTGTTCAAAGATTCTTCTAGTAAGTGCCTTTCCTAGAGATCCAGTACCTCCAGTAATTAAAATCGATTTTTCATTTAGATCGAGCATATATTCCTTTAATTTGTAGCTAAAATTATTTAGGGATTACTAATTCCTGTTTTAGTATTAATTTTATAGTTTATAAATCGAACCCAAATTTATAAATATTTAATTTAAATGCTTTAATATCACCGAGTAACAATTGATTTATTTTTATATGTTTCAATTAAATTAGATTTTTATTGCTAAATAGAATATGGGAGTAATTAAAAAAGAGGGGATTAAGCAAAGTATTGTTACTTATATAGGTGTTCTATTTGGAGCAGTAAATACCATGTATTTCTATCCAAAATATTTTACGGAAGAAGAATTGGGCTTATTTCGATTTCTAATGGATTCCGCTTTACTATTACTTCCGTTTGTTAGCCTTGGGATAACAAATCTTTCCATAAGGATGTTTCCAAAATTCAAGAATGAGGAAAATGGGCATAATGGACTATTGTATTTTCTGTTCGTTGGTGTTTTTATTGGATATGCTATTTTTTTAGTTTGTTTTTTAATGGCATATCCCATTTTTGAAGGATTCTTTATGGATAAGTCGAACTTGGTTAAAGACTATTGGATATATATTATTCCTCTTTCGGGTCTTAGCATATTGATCATTGTTGCTACTCAGTATATCTTAAATTTCAAAAAGGTCCTTCTTCCTACAATTATTAATGACCTATATATTAAAATAGGCCTTCCTATAATCGCGGTATTATGTTTTTTTAACTTCATAAGTATTACAGAAGGAGTTTACTTTTTGGTAGGAATATATGTGTTAAGACTAATTTCATTGATTGGCTACATTGTTTTTCTGAAAGAATGGTATTGGAAACCTAACTGGAATTTTCTTAAAAAACCAGTGATGAATGAAATGAAGGTTTACTCATTTTACGGTATATTGGGGAGTCTTGGTGGAATTATGGCCACAAGGATAGACGTTTTCATGATTGCACTCTTAGCTACAAATGATTTAAAAGCAGTAGGCGTATATTCTATCGCTATGTTTATCGCAAATATTATTACTGTTCCAGCAAGATCCATCAATAGTATTGCATCACCAGTAATTGCAGAATCTTGGAAAAACAATGATATTTCAAACATAAAAAGCATTTATTCGAAATCTTCAATAATCTTAACAACACTGGGTTTATTATTCTTAATAGGTATATGGAGTTCCATTGATGATCTTTTTTCATTAATGCCCAATGGAGAAAAATATGAGATTGGCAAATATGTAATTCTGATTCTGGGAATAGGAAAACTATTTGATTTAGCTACAGGTACAAATAGTCAGATAATTGCTTATTCGAAATTCTTTAGATTTAATTTTTATGCTGTTTTAGTTCTTGCAGTTCTGAACGTCATAAGTAACGTTATTTTTATTCCTATATATCAAATTAAAGGCGCGGCTATAGCAACAGCAAGTTCACTTTTGATATTTAACATATGCAAATCTGCCTATGTTTATTATAAAATAGGGCTTCAACCATTTACGATGGACACGCTAAAAGTCTTGATTATTGGGAGTTTAGTTTATTTGCTAGGAATGAATATACCACCAATAAATATTCCATTGGCTGACATCGCTATTAGGTCATTTGTAATAGGTGTGACCTTCATGGGATCTATTATTTATTTCAATATCAGTGAGGATATAACAACCTTATTTTGGCAGACATTAGATAAATTCAAGATAATTAGAAAAAAATAATATTCTGCATTATGTCTTGACTAATATCTCTGAATATACCAGTTCTCCGCTAGAAATAACAGATAAAACATAAGATCCCGATAATAGTAAACTTAGATCTATAAAGTTGGATTTATTATCCCCTTCTTTTGTAAGTATAAGCTCATTATTCATATTGGTAATTTGAATCTTGTAAGTTTTTAAATGTTTTGGGACATTAATTTCTATCTGTCCAGAAGTAGGATTTGGATAAATTTTTATGTTTATCCGTTCTAGCTTGTCTTTCTCTAAAGAGAGGATTTGATTTTTTGAATCTATATTTGAAATGGTATTTGAGCCAATATCTTTTACATTATAGTTCAGTTCAGCTTGATGGATGTGCTTAGACAAAAGTTTTGTTATTACTGCATCTTCGTGACTTACATGTATTAGTGTTTTAAATTTTTTCCATTGTCTCTTGAGCCAATTATCTTTCTTTTCTTCTTTTACTATTGCATATGAACCTATCAGTTTTCCTTTTTTGAAAGGGTGCCTCAAAGCTACTATCTCGACTGCAGGAGAAAGGTATTTCAAAGGTATGTCACTCGAAGTCTCTGCTTTTTCAAGAGCGACACTTTTATCGTATGTAATAAATTCTTCATTAAGGATAAGCCCATCAGAATTGTCTACCCTTTTTATATGTTCTACATGTTCAATCGGCCTTGAATATTTTTTATTCTTACCCTGATCAAGATTCGTTTCAGAAATAAAATACCCATTTACAAATTCAGAATCTTTGAGTAATATCGGCTCTAAAGAAATGATAAAATCACTATTGTTTGGCACATCTTGATAATCAATTATTTGAGTGTCATATCCAATTTGTGAAGCTTCTATTCTTGCCCTTTCGGGAAATTCTATTTTGAATTTACCTTCAAAGTCAGTCTCTACTCCATATTGAAGAATGTCATTGATATAAACTGCAACTGTGCCAAAGAGAATCTCCTCTCCACTTTGACGACACATCAATTTTCCTTCGACACTCTTATTAATTTTATGAGAGACTTTTTGGAATTCGCCTATCTTTATTTTCTCTGGTTCTATTCTTTTTTTAGAGGGCTCCTCAATCATTATTATACCCATTAGTCCGGGTATTTCTCGAAGTGCAATCTTTAAATCTTCATTAGTCTTTAGATCAGCATATTTTATAACTTTAGATTCATATCCTTCACATGATATTCCAAGTAATGCATCTTTAGGTACATTAATATTGAATTTACCACTATTATCTACATTAATAAACTCATTAACCATATTTATCTTACACAGTTTTATGACTGCGGTTGGCAATACTTTTTTAGTTTCTCCATCTATGATTTTTCCTTTAATGTTGATCTCTTGAGTTGACAAGTTAAGATGTGATACCATTTCGCCTTTTGTCTCTATTTTAATATCACCGGTAATCGGAGGTAGCTGCATTTCTTGTACAGGTTGTCTAGGCGTAATTACTTCCTGCCCATAACCCAATGCTGGAGCTAGTCCTAGAATAATTGCTGCATACTTAAACCATGATTTTGTCGGCTTCGGAGTCATTAATTCCACATTCAATTGATCAGAAGAAAACCGGCCACACATACTGCCACTTTGCTCAGAAATAAATTCAGCAATTTTCACCTTTGGCATCCGAGTGAAATCAACTACAGTTTTTTGACAAGATTGACAATGCCGACCCTGTTCTACATCCGTCATTTCTGACCATTTTTCGTGACATGGTTCTGGAATCGAGATAGAAAGTGACTTGTTTTTCATGAGTAATTATTTTGGTGATACATTATGTAGATGCAGTAATTGAGAGAAATACATATCTAGGAGATTTCTATTTTGCTTAATTGCTTAATTGCTTAATTGCTTAATTGCTTAATTGCTTAATTGCACAATCGCAGAAACTCCGTGAATCTCAGTGAATTCTCAATTTAATCTCCGTGTAATCCCTAAAATTGTCAACATCCAGCCTTACAAACCTTAAATCTTCCAAATCTTTATTTTGCAAAAAAAATCCTTATGTTTAACTTCCAAATTTTTATTAATCTCAACCATTCATATAATGAATCTTTTCAAGTCTCTATTAATAATCCTTTTCACGACAACTTTTCTATTCACGGTTGACGCTCAAAAAGACAAAAAACCAGAATCTGAATCAGATAAACTTTCTCTTTCAGGCTTAAAATTTAGGTGTGTAGGTCCAGCAATAGCTTCGGGTAGGATAGCTGATATTGCCGTGAACCCATCTAATCCATTTGAATATTATGTAGCTGTAGCTTCAGGTGGAGTATGGAAGACTGTCAATGCCGGGACTACTTATCAGCCAATATTTGATAGCCAAGGATCATATTCGATCGGATGTGTGACCATCGATCCTAATAATCACAATACAATATGGGTAGGTTCTGGAGAAAATAATAATCAGAGAAGTGTAGCCTATGGAGATGGTATTTATAAGTCCAATGATAGAGGCAAGACATGGGAAAATGTGGGGCTCAAAAAATCAGAGCATATTGCTAAAATAATAGTTGATCCATCAAATAGTGATATCGTATATGTAGCATCGATGGGACCATTGTGGAGTGAAGGAGGGGAGAGAGGAGTATATAAAACGGTAGATGGTGGAAAAAATTGGAAAGCTATATTAAGTATAGACAAACATACAGGCGTAAGTGATCTGATCATGGATCCAAGAAATCCAAATATACTTTATGCAGCCGCTCAACAAAGAAGAAGACATGTTTTTACATATGTTGGCGGAGGACCAGGTTCAGGAATGCATAAGTCCGTGGATGGAGGAACTACCTGGACTAAAATCAATTCTGGATTGCCAGCAAATATGGGGAGGATCGGGCTCGCTATTTCACCAGCTAATAATGACTACATCTACGCAGTAGTGGAAGCAGCAGATGACAAAGGAGGAACATTCAGAACTACAGATGGAGGAAATAGTTGGAATAAAAGAGGAAAGTATACCTCAAGTGGCAATTATTATCAAGAAATATATTGTGACCTCACTGATCCAAATAAACTGTACGCCATGAATACATGGATGCAAAGAAGTACAGATGGAGGTAAGACTTTTTCTAATGTTGGAGAAGATGCCAAACATGTAGACAATCATTGCATGTGGATCGACCCTATGAATGGAGACCATTGGTTAGTAGGATGTGATGGTGGATTGTATGAGACTTTCGATGCGGCGAAAACGTGGGACTACAAGCCTAATTTGCCTGTGACACAATTTTATAAAGTGGCAGTTGATAATGATGCGCCATTTTACAATATTTATGGTGGGACACAAGATAACTCCAGTATGGGAGGACCTGCGAGAACAAATACGAGTCATGGTATTACAAATGCGGATTGGTTTTTCACACATGGTGGAGATGGATTCGAATCTCAGGTAGATCCTAAAAATCCAAATATTGTCTATGCACAATCTCAGTATGGAGTACTTGTAAGATTTGATAAACTGAGTGGAGAAGAAGTAGGAATCCAACCAAAAGAAAGAAAGGATGAAAATGCTTACAGATGGAATTGGGATGCGCCACTGGCTGTGAGTCCTCATAAAGACGGAAGGTTATATTTTGCTGCGAATAAGATGTTTAGATCTGATGATTATGGGAATAGTTGGGAGGTAATCAGTGATGACCTTACAAAACAAATCGATAGGAATACCGTGAAAGTCATGGGTAGGTTACAGAGCATGAATGCGGTAATGAAAAACTCATCGACATCTCCATATGGGACTATAGTTGCATTCAATGAGTCTACCTTAGATCCTAATTTATTAGTCGTAGGCACAGATGATGGATTGATTCAGATAACAAATGATGGAGGAGGTACATGGACCAAAATTGACAGGTTCAATAGAGTTCCTCAAAATACATATGTCAATAGTGTGATCTGTTCTCAACATGATGAAAACGTGATCTATGCAGCATTTAATAATCATAAAAAGGGCGATTTCAAACCTTACATTTATAAGTCTTCAGACAAAGGGAAATCGTGGACAAGTATAAGCAATAACTTGCCAGATAGGGGCAGCGTATATGCTATTGATGAAGATCATGTTGACAGTGAACTTATTTTTTGTGGGACCGAATTTGGTGTCTTTTTCTCTAATAATGGAGGAGGTGATTGGAAGCAATTGAAAGCTGGAGTTCCTACAATAGCTGTTCGTGATATTGCTATTCAGAAAAGAGAGGATGACCTTGTTTTGGGGACATTTGGTAGAGGGTTTTATGTATTGGATGATTATTCTGCTTTGAGAAATGTTGGTGCTGCAGATTTGAGTAAAGATGGAATACTATTTCCGATCAGAGATGCTTTGGCTTATGAAAAATCTGTGCCTTTAGGTTTGCCAGGTAAAGCAATGTTAGGAGACAGTCATTATTCTGCAGAAGATTTGGGTCCTGTTGCTATGATTACATATTTCATGAAAGACGAGGTGAAGACCTTAAAAGATATTAGAAAAGAGAAAGAAAAAGAAGCCATAAAAGCAAATAGAGACACCCCTTTTCTTGATTACGATAATTTGAAAAAAGAAAGAGAGCAACAAAAGCCAAAGCTCTTATTTACGATTACTGATGGAGATGGAAAGGTAATTAGGAAATTGATGAAGGATTATTCTAAAGGTGTAAATAGAATAAAATGGGACCTCAGGTTTGCCCCTAAGGATCCAATCAATTTGAAAAAACCATCATTCTATAATCCATGGGCTGGAAAGGCAGAAGGTTCTTTAGTAGAGCCTGGCAATTACTTTGTTCAAATGACTAAATATGTAGATGGGAAATTTACTGACGTAGGAGAAAAAGAACAATTTGAAGTCAAAATGTTGAAGGAGAGAGTGATGCCAGCTAAAGATCAAGCAGCAAAAACAAAATTCCAACGCGAAGTGGATGAGCTGGATAGATCAATAAGTGGAGCGGGAAAACTGATTGGCGAAATGAATAATAAGATGCGTCACATGAAAGAAGCCATAAAATTTGTAGAACTGCCACTGCCTGAATTGATGGACGAAATAACAGCTATAGAAACTAGAATTAAGGAAGCAAAAGTCTTATTAAATGGTGACCCAATAAAATCAAAATTGGATATAGGTGCGCCACCAACTCCGGCTGGAAGACTTGGATGGATTGTGTATGAACAAAAACATTCTACTGCTGATCCTACAGAAACGCACAAAAACAGCTTAGCCATTGCAAAAGAAGAATTTGCCCCAATATTGGCACTTTTAACAGAGATAGCTACTGTTGCAATTCCAGCTCTGGAAGAGAAATTAGAAAACGCTGATGCTCCTTATACACCTGGAAGAGCAATAAAAATGATGAGAGGCAATTGATTTATGGTAAAATTGGATATTTCAATCTGAATGATTTTATATAATAATTGACGATAAAGAAAAAGGTAAATAACTAAGCAGTCTAGCCAAGGCGGCTATTGTGGGCTGAGGGACTGAACGATCATCGAAGATATGACTGAACGATCATCGAAGATATGACTGACCGATCATCGAAGATATGACTGAACGATCATCGAAGATATGACTGAACGATCATCGAAGATATGACTGAACGATCATCGAAGATATGACTGAACGA